>ERZ1034798.1-NODE-1-length-191643-cov-57.991482_pt1 | contig 191643 bp, 221 predicted proteins | sample MGYA00520690_ERZ1034798 | MGnify/ENA primary metagenome ERZ1034798 (study PRJEB33766, sample SAMN09781682) | gut metagenome | biome: gut microbiome | host: Homo sapiens | place: Madagascar | study: EMG produced TPA metagenomics assembly of the PRJNA485056 data set...
CATACACCAGCGTCACGCCGGTCGTCGGCGGAATCTACAGTGCAGATGCGTTGGTTACTGTCTCCATGCTTTATGACGGCACAGTTACGCTCCCAGGATGTGTGTTCTACGCTGAACTGAAGGACAATACGACAGAACTTAAAAGCGGACAGACACTAACTATTCCATAGAGCGCTGTATTCCAGACTCTCGAGGGTGTTCAATGTGTACAGCTGAATGGAACAGATCGAATAACGTTCACTCCGTAGAACCTTCCATCAGGCAACGTACCAAGAACCTATTGCTTCTGGAACTATATAACCAGTACACCGCCTGTAGGCACATTCTTTGGCAGCAAGCCATCAGGAGGTGGTAGCGGTATGTACTATCAGATTGAATACTATGCTTCCGGATATAACTGGTCATTCGGAGGCAATAATCCATTCAGTAATGCAACAGCTCCGCTCAATCAATGGAACTTTGTAGCTGTAACATATAATGGCAATGGTGTTTACTATCTGTATGTAAACAAAACCAAATACAATCCCAGCAACAGCACCACATTGAACACACAACTCGACGTCAACTATATAGGACCACTAGCTGGTTACTATGCAAAGGCTCGTATATTCGACTATTGCTTGAGTGAGTCAGAGATTGGAACTATGGTTGACAACGGCTTGTAATGAAGCCACTGATTAACAAGCAACAAGGAACACACAATGTATTAGGAATATTCAGACAGCGACATCGTGCTGCAGACGCTCATCGATGAGAACACTGACGAGGAGCTCAGCATCCGCACTCCATATGTGACACGCACAGTGACGATCCAGCAACAGCAGCGCATTCCGCTGTATGTGAACGGTAAGCTGAAGTCCGCATAGGAGCTTGCACAGTTGAATATACATGTGAAGAGCTACACCAAGTTGTAGCGTTAGCAGATCTACTTCACCAACCTCTACGCACAGGATGCACAGGGCGACAAGGCTCTGCAGCTTCGTGTCAGACAGTACAAGGCATATCTCGATCAGCTCGGACTCTCCTACAGCGTCTCTCAGGATACAATTATGGCTGCGATCCAGCAGTCAGACATGACGGATGCTTAGAAAGCTACAGTCGCAATGTAGATGAAAGCCATCTACGACGCCATTACAACCAATCTGTAGTTCTACGGATCTTAGACCCCGCACAAGGACACGTACAACTATATTGCGAAACTTATACAGTACCTTCCGGAGGTGACCGAATGAGTCTTCCTCAGTATATGATCACTGACTTGCCGCAGTATGTGCACATCACAGACAGGAGCAAGTTTCAGAACTCCATAGTATAGCCGGGCGCTGCACTTATATTCAGCTAGGACGGAGCATCTCTCACAGTCAAGCTTCCTTCAGGCATCTTTCAGAGTGTCTCAGGAGATATGAGCGATTCCACGTATCAGAATATCATGGGCATCATCGGAGACACATCCGCCGCCAGCAACAACGCACTTTGACGGGGTACATTTGTTAGTAGTTCTGATGCGCTCCATGCAGAGCGCACTGAATGTATCCACAAGCCAATGTAAAAACAGGAATACAACATGGCAGAAAAGAATGTACAACTCAAGTGCGGTTAGGACTTGCTGTATCCGAAGACGAAGCTCGCTATGGTGGACGGGCTCATCGACCAGGAAACAGGAAAGATCGACACTGCGCTTCTCCCGAAGACAGGGATTGACATCAAGTACAACAACGGCATGATCTAGCAGGGAGTCACGTAGATCAACTTTGCAGGCACTGTTACAGTGTAGAAGACTGCGGACGGCGTTGTCAAAGCACGTATCGGCTAGAACCAGAACAGCTCCAACTTCAACTCCAAGGATGGCGTCACTGACGGTACTGTATCGTACTCCGGCATCACTGCGAAGAGCATGATCATGACGACACCCGCCGATTAGACGTGGGGTATCGGAGACTGGGCTGCAGGTTCCACGCACTCAGGCTTCAACGCAACCACGGCTTCTTCGCAGAACGTCACTGTGACGACAGCCGGAAATATCCACTTCTAGTAGGAGAACAGCTCCTTCACCGCGCAGGTCATCGACTGGTCCGGTGTTGCAGCACAGACCACCTTCGCTGTTGCCTCTGACGGAACGGTTACGCCCTCCGGCGACGCCGGAATCACATGCTCCATCGCCAGCTACGGCACAGAAACAAATGCGCCTGCAGCTGTGGGCAAAATGGGCAAGCCGACGTTCACGTTCGACATGAAGCAGCTTCTTCCTTAGGGTGGACGCTTCCACTTCAAGATTGTGCATAACAACGGCACATAGGGCGCCTTCACATGGGAGATGGAGTAGCTGTTCTACAATGCAGGTACGACGCCGACAGTTGCGACGCCTGTAATTGAGTTCGCTTCGTCCGATACGACTCAGGTGTCCGGTGTCAGCTACATCAGCAGCGGTACACTGAATGTCACATCTACGCAGATTGCGAACCTCAACAAGCGTGCCGCGACTACAGGCAACAAGGTTGCAGTATCAGGCTCCTACACGACGTACACATACAATGCGTCGCATCTGCAGGACTACACGCTTTAGTAGAACGACGTCACTGCGTTCGCTTCCACTGTCACGCTCGCAACGGGCAAGTCTCTTGCAGGCAACCTGTCTGTGAACATGAATGCGACCAATGCGTATGCGACCTCCGGCAATGTAGCCAGCAATGCCATCGCCGCTCTTGTCGACACTCTTGCAGCAGGAACGACAGATGCCACGGCCAACGAGTCCTTCAAGACCTAGACCTACAGGCTGAAAGCCGACTGCGCCACACCTTGGGACAGCACGTAGAGCCTCGCAGCCAACGACGGTCTGCAGCAGATGCACAAGCAGCTCAAATATCCGACGCAGAACTTCTCTGCGTACACTCCTGCAGGACCTGATTACTCGGGACTCACAGGATTCAGGTACTACATCAGAAGCTTCACGTTTGTCGGTACCAAGTTCGGAGGCACGTTCACATTCGGCAACCTCACATAGAGCGATCTGGATGCAGCCAAGCTCACCATTGAAGTGTCCAAGGACGGCTCCACATGGTACGACATCACCAAGACGTAGTCGTTCGGAGGCATCCGGGTGTTCGCAGATACAGTGAAGGCTCCCAAGCTGCAGTTCGCATTCGCAGACGCCGCTTCCGACGTCATCTACCTCCGCATCGGAATGAACAACACATTCACCAAGGCGTTCACAAGCCTTGCGTTCGCATAAGGAGGTGTTTGAATGAGCTAGAAATTCGTTGCCAACCGCAACTATTTCCATACGTTCTCCAAGGTCGGAGTTCAGGAAGACATGTACGTCTTCCAGTCCAAGGTCAAGGGAGGGCACACTGTATCCGCATAGGACGTCCGCGCATAGAACGGTCTGCTTCCTGTCGGAGCCACTTTCGATGATCTGAAGGCACTGTACGTGGCGAACGCGAACGGGTAGCAGGCTGTGATGAAGATGTACTAGAAGTACTCTCTCAGCCGCATTGCCGACTCCAACGTGAACAACAAGTACCAGGCATGGCAGATCATCGACGGCGGCAAACCGGTGCAGGGCTTTATCGCTCCCACCGACGTGCTGGATGCATCCGGCAGTCCGGCTCTCGGTTACACTGCCAGGCTGTACAAGTAGGACGGCACTACGCAGATTGCAGGAACAGATGGCAACTGGGTGTTCGACTACTACTCCGGACTTGTGCTGTTCGAGAAGGGCAAGGAGCCGTAGTCCCTCGGATGGGGCATGGTGAAGCTGTCCGCTTTCACCTATATAGGAAAAACTGTTAAGCAGCAACTTGACTCCATCACCTCTGTTGCAGGTGTTGTGTATTAGATAATCTAACAAAAAGGACCATATAATGGCTAATCTCAATGTCAGACTTAAAAATCAGACTGGCGATATTCTGTATCCGTAGACGCTCGCAGCGAACGTTCTGAACCTTGATACGTTTATCCAGTCCCAGATCTCTTCTGCAGGTCTTCTGAAACGTTCTATTGTAACCGAGCTCCCGACTGAGAACATCAGTGAGACTACGATCTACATGATCCTCAAGTCTCCGGCAGGTTCCGGTCAGAACGTGTACAATGAGTACATGTACATCAACGGCGCGTGGGAACTCATCGGTGACACGGCTGTCGACCTCACGGGATATGCGACCGAAACGTACGTGACGAATGCGATCAAGGATAAGGCCGATAAGGCAACCACGCTCGCGGGTTACGGTATCACGGACGCTGTCCTGTCCTCAGAGTTCACGACTGCGAAAACCGAGTTATAGAACAGCATCAACGCCAAGGCTGACCAGACGGCTCTCGGCACCCTTGAGACGAAGGTCAACGGCCTTGTCTCCAGTCAGATCACGTACTAGGTGATTGCATAATCACTTCTCCCTTGAACTGACAACTAAGACGCAAGGGATCCCTTGCGTCTTTTTATTAGGAGCAACAATGGCAGCGACCACTAAGAATGTGTATTTGAAAAATGTAGCGGGTTAGACACTGTACCCGTATACTACCAATGTGCCGCATAAAGCTTAGTTCTCGTTTGCCGATGGCTAGCTTGCGCTTAACTTCGATAAAGTCAGAGACGGGCTAGGCCTTACCAGCGACAGCTTCAGCTTCAGTCTTCCTTATCAGATCTTCTCACAGGTAATCGACAACCAGGTCATACTCAGCGGACTGCCCGTAGGAATCAAGACGGCTCTCGGCAACTACTATCCTGTATAGAAGAACTCTCTGCAGTTCACATAGACAGGAATCAAGCTGACAGTCACAAGGTATCTCGCATACGACGGACTTGATACATTCTCCGGCACATGGACAGCTTACTTTGCCTGCGGACGCGACGGTCAACAGGGAATACAGGGACCGCAGGGACAGGCAGGTCCTGCCAATACACTTTCAATCGGAACGGTTTCTTCCGGAGGCGCTGCATCAGCAACCATTACAGGTGATGCGCCGAACCAGACGCTCAATCTTGTGCTGCCTAAAGGCGACAAGGGAGACACGGGAGCTGCCGGTGCTACCGGAGCACCCGGACCCGTCAATACGCTTACCATAGGCACCGTCTCTTCCGGCGGCACTGCTTCAGCTAACATTACCGGCACTTCACCTTCACAGGTACTGAACTTAGTGCTGCCAAAGGGTGACACAGGACAGCCGGGAACTGCAGGAGCATCTGCGTATCAGGTATGGATCAGCAACGGCAATGCAGGTACATAGACCGACTTCCTCAACTCTCTTAAGGCTACAGGCTACAGACACCCGTTCACTGCGGCGGATATCTCCAACGATACACTGACCATAACGACAACAGGCACTCCTGTATCCATATCTGATCAGACATCTGTAACATATCCGCTCCAATTCGGTTCGTACACTGTCACAGGGAATCAGACAGTCATCAATATGGCTGTCAATCTGAGCGCAATAGGCAAGAGTGTGAGCGGCACATGGTACGTTAACTTCGCTGCAGGCGGACCCGGAGCATAGCCTTCCGGCACATATATTACAGAGCAGACCAGCGCGTCGTTCACACCTGCAGCGAACAATATCTATAAGCACACTATTGTATCAGGTTAGAGCATCTCATTCGTTTCTACCAACATGAGCGCAGGCAGATGCTCTACATTTGAGCTGTGGCTTGTAATGGGCGGCACGGTTGTCAGTTTCTCACTGCCAGATAATCTTGTGTGGGTTAGTTCGGCGCCAAGCTTCGACAGCGCCAATACGCTGTATGCACTTGTTATTCGATGGGACGGATAGAGCTACATAGCCAATTTGGCATACACCAAGGCAGTCGCATAAGGAGTATGAATGTACGCTAAGATATAGAACGGTTCCGTGGTTTATCCTCCACGGAACGACGGAAACAGATTCAATGTAGATACCTGCGTGTAGTGGCTGCAATAGCATGGCTTCACTGACATGACACCGTAGCAGCTTGCTCCTTACCTTAAACAGGAGACAGTGGACTATACAGCCTTTGACAATGCATGCCAGATGTTCCGTTAGGTCTGCTATCAGATAGGCGGAGCCATAGGCAACGCATAGTTCAAAGGGGGCTTCGACTAGTACGCCTCTTTCATTGACTCACAGTACGCACAATAGAATCCGGCACAGGCTGCTTTATATGCTGCAATGTGGTCCGGTGCTAATGAGTATGTCAAATATGAAGGCTCCAAGATCGGTCTCGGTCAGCCTGACTGGTGGTACAAGTGCTGGAACATACAGAGGGAAGCATAATGCCTAACACATAGAAAATATACACCGACGCTTAGATGGCTGTCGATCCGCCTGTCGGAGCATTCACTGTATTCCATGGATACAACAATGGGACTGACAGTACTGACGGTGTCGGGTTGAGGATCCTCAAAAGCGACGGCACTATATAGAAGGTCGACGACAATGATGCGTACCTGAAACTGTCAGGCGGGACGATGACTGGCGTTATCAACAGAAACGGAGTCATTGCAGGCAATCCAACCAAGGGCGGTTACGTCGCTGTGTGGGGCAACGCAACCAGTTCTAATGACGGCGCGGATATAGTTCTTTTCGATAAAGACAATACCTCCAATCAAGGTCATTTTCTTCTACAAGCCAGTAACGGCACAAACGCTGTAGGTCTTCGCGGCAAACCTGACGGCACGTTGACGTGGGGCAGCAAGAATATCGTTCGCTCTGTTGTAACTGCTTCTGGAACTGCTGATGCCAACGGCAACATAAGCCAGGGTACGATGTTCACAGGATAGGCCATTCCGTCCTCGGCAGATCTTGATACGTACACTACGCCAGGTTACTATTATAATCTTGCCAATGCAGCATGTTCGACTATGTCACATCACCCGTCCAAGCTGGCAGGTGTACTGCATGTAGAGGGACACACAGGATCGGGCATATTTATACAAACATGGTAGGACTATCAGACAAATAACGATCAGGGCGACTCATGGTAGCGCAGATACTACAATGGAACATGGTCATTGTGGTACAGAAGATAGCTGGTAGGACCAAGAACAATATACGTAGGTGCGACACGATAGATTAAAACAGTACAGCAGCTGATGTACTATCTTAACGGCAGAGGCTCGCTGTCAAGATTGACAACTGTGTCCTTCGATGACGGCACATATACAGGCACGCTAGATATATCGCGTACAAGTGTGGCGCTCACAAGTACATCAAAAAACGCCAGCAAGGTTACACTGTCCGGCGACGTGACTCTCAGTTACTGCAATACTGCAGGCTGCTAGTATCTGACTTTCGCAGGAGGTCTGACGATTCAGGATAGCATTCGTTGTAGTGTCCAGCACTGTACAGTTACAGGTCCGAGCAGACATGCTTTTGCATTGGCGAGGAATGTATCCGCATATCTAAATGATGTTACAGCTACAAGGACAGGAATTGCCGGAGACGTGTTTAGTATCTCGAGTACGGCTAATGTAGGTATTGAGGATTGCTCGGCTACAGGTTACTCAACATCAGGAGGGGCGGTTTTCGCGATTGGCAACTGCAACTACGTAACGTTTAATGGAACTAATACAGCGAGTACTTCGGCGTACGCAGTATACATGAATAACAGCTTTATCTAGTTCAATTCTAACAGCACAATAAACTATAATAACATAGGTAGCGTGTAGATCAACTCTAATTTCCGCAATCTGTGTGTCATGTACAGTAGTGTTACAGTCAACAGAACAGGAACAACTGCTTCAACGAAGTGCGCACCCGCCAATAAGACAATAGGCAACAGCAACAGCCTTAACTCGCTTCCTGACAACTACTAACAGCAAGGTGACCAATGAAATACGCGGTATCCAATACAACACAGTCAGTCATTGCCATACACGACAATAATCAGGACGTGTAGAACCTGTATCCCAATTGTACAGTGTATCAGGCAGCATAGACATACCAGCTTGGCGATACGTTCGTGATTCCTCCTGCCACATATCAGGAGCTCACCGAATTCCTGTATCAGGAAAAATGCAAGGTTGCATATGGCGGAGTCACTGTCGTCAGAGATTCTCAGCATTATACATTCGAAACCACGCAGGATTCCATTACTATGTGCAACAGCCTTGCGCTGGCTATTGCATCGCAACCGGACACATATACTATATACTGGAAGTGCTGGTGCGACGGAATGCCTAAAATGCTATAGCTTACAAAGGTACAGTTCAATGCTATATTTGCGTTCGGTATACAGATGATCAACTAGGCGTTCGCTGTATAGGGCACGCTCAATGCAACAGTACAGAGCATGCTCTCATAGCAGATGCAGGATCAGGAATACATAGCACAGTTCAAGCAGCAGGCGGAAGAAGCTTTCTCGGCAGTCAACACTGTGTTCAACATTACATAGGCGTCGGACTCTTCTTTGACTGAAGTACAGTGATGTTAGACTATAGATGTACATTGTAACGCATAATGTACCTCCGTATGTTTTCCCGCGTCGTCACCATACCGGCGCGGGATTTTTATTTCGCAATCTGTGTGCTGTATTTATCGTACTGTTCCTGTGTGATCTTTCCCTGCTGCAGCTGCTATGTCAGCCACTTCTAGTCCTGAGCATAATTGTACTTTGCAGTGTCCATGCAGCCTGCACCAAAATACATAGCACAGCCAAGCAGCACCGTAATAAGTATCTTTCTCATTCTGCCTCCAATATAGCTTGTGTCTGCTGATACGCTTCTTCGCGCATACCGAAACCATCCGACCATTTGAGCAGATTCCCGTTGTAGCTCTATACGGGTCTTATCAGATGTACATTTGGAAGTTCCAGATATCCTGCCTACTTCAACTGCATCACTTCTCTGTCCATAACAGCATTGAGCAGCTGCAGCAGTCCTGCTATTCCCTGTACTTCGCCAGTGTACTTTGTAGGCGGTGTCAGCACCACGTACACATCATCGTACTTTGCTGTCTACTGAACCGAAGGCAACGGTATATTGTTGAGTACACCGCCATCTCCGTACAGCTCCTGGCCGACTTTAACAGGCATGAACAGAAACGGAATACTCGTAGCTGCAAGCACCCACGTAGGCGTAGCAGCCTTCATGTGACTCGTATAGTCATCAAGTCTGGTGACAGATACCTGCACACGGTCCATTGCACTGACTGTCATGTTCTGCAGAAGGAATCCTGCGAGTCCGGTATTGTCGATGATGTAGTTGCTCTTGCTGTATGCGCTCTTGACAGCCTGCACAGGTGCAAGCTCCATCCACTAAGAGATGCTCTTGTTTTCCATTAGGTCTGTGAACCATGCGCTGTCATGCCCGCTGTAATACAGACCGCTGAACAGTGCACCACCTGAAGATGCGAGAACCTTGCCCGGAACAGCTCCATGCTGCTAGAAGGCTCTGTATACCCCTGTGAGTATCTACGGAGACATTACACCACCGCCCTGAGCGACAAGCAGCGTGTTGTCCAAGTACTTTATGTCGTTGGAAATAGAGTCTGACATTTACGTGCTCCTTATTTTTAGACTACAAGGAAACCAGCGTCTGTCTATAAGGATACCTATGTTTACCATACTTCAGCTTAAGAACAGCCAGCCTCTGAATCAGGCTTGTCAACAGTACATAAGAGAAACTCTCAATAAATTTTCATTAACAACGGACGGTCTGTGGCTGCGCACGTTAAAGCTCGATGAGGTGCAGTTCAAGTGGTGTCCGGCAATGCAGTAGTCGGACATTCTCGGAGCCTTCTGTCCTGTGAGCAGCGACACTGTATATATCCAGCCGCCTGAACTGTCTGTTAATCTTGAATAGGATGCATAGACATAGTTGCAGATCACATGGCTGTAGAACATATTCTCCACAGTTGTGCATTAGCTGAGGCACATGTATCAGTGGCGGAAGAACAAGTTCTCCTATACGCTGGCTTCGCTTCCGCTTCTCAGACAGGTTACTCTGTAGAGAGATGCATAGCGCGTTCAGGTGTCCGCCTAGTTGTTCGCCTAGAGAGAAGCTGCAATACGCAACTAGAAGCGCAACATATCCAAAGGCTGGATGCAGGAAGTTGCAGTAGGGAGTGATTCAAATGCGTAATGTGCTGATTGCTGTTCTGTTGATATGTTCGATCGTTTTCGTGGTAAGCTGTCAGTCGGTTACATAGCGTTAGTACTATGAACCTACATAGCAGACAAGCTTCGTGGGAACAGACGGGCTCACAAGAGGCGCTGTCAAGAGCTAGAAGGGAAAGAACGGCATTCCCGATTTCTCGCAAAATAAAACTTTCAGTTTCAATCTGCTTAATTTGTAACAGGGAGCAACCATGGCGAAATATATTCAGCCGAAGCATAAGACAGACTTTTCCAATGCCTATGTGTAGCCAGGGAAAATGTTGCTTTTCGTATAGTCCGACTCATCTTAGGGATATGTACTTACAGGCAAGAATTCAGCAGGTCGGTTCGTTCGCATATCTGAGCAGAAGCAGGGCATAACATAGGAACAGGTACAGGCTATATCTCTCAGAAATGCTTTAGTGTTCGGTTAAGGAGCTTAGATGTATTAGAAGAGATATACAAGATCACTTGCAAACCCTTTCAGCACACGGTCCAACAGGTTCTTTCCAAAGACCATCAAATAGTGCTTCGACTGGGCATAGTACATGCATGACAGATTCCCTGTCATAGGTACAGCTATCAACAAGGTCGTCAGATACTTCGCTGCCGACATCACAGTAACCAGCAAACAGTCTCCTTCCTAGACGGACACAGACTCGCTCAAGCACACATAGGAGCTGCTCAAGGACGGTTACAATCTGCTGTAGCTTCTGATACGCATTGGCTAGGAACTTGCCACAATGGGCAACGTGTTCGTGTATGCGATGCCTGTGATCAACCGGACACTGTGCTGTCCTGAATGTCGTAAGTTCGTGGTAGCCATGGATAAAGTGGTACCGAAAGTAGATTTTCAGTGGGACGGATAGTGCAAAGGCGTGTGTCCTAAGTGCGGCAAAAAGGTCACTTTTCTGATGGTTGACAAAATCACCAGTGACTAGCTCGGGCGCAAGATCAGGTTTATGATCTACTCCCCGCGAGATGTTCAGCTCAAGTTCAACTAGCTTACAGGTTAGTACACATATCTGTACAAGATGCCTTCGCACATCAAGAATGCGATCGTGTAGGGCGATCCTGTATATCTCAGAACAACACCCAAAGTGTTCCTCAAAGGAGCTTTCTCTTAGAAGTTCATATAGTTCCCTGTCGATAAGTTTCTGCATCTCAGAACAGACACGCTGGCTTCAATGGACAGGTTCTACAAGGGCTGGGGTACTCCTCTGTTCCTCAGCAGCTTCAACAACATTCTCAGACTGGCATATCTTGATAAGTTCAATTAGGCGGTTGCAACCGACTTCATTGCTCCGATAAGAATGATCAGTCCTCCGACACAGCAGCTTCTTGCCGGTCAGGACAACCTCAGGCAGCCTATCAGCGGCCACGCTGTCAAGAACTTCATTATGGAAGCCATTAAAGGGATCAGAGAGAATCCCTCTCAGTGGGTGGTATCTCCGTTCCCGCTCAACTATCAGATGCTTGGCGGCTAGGCGAAGCAGCTTGCACCTGTGTAGCTGATGAAGTGGTACTAGGACAGAATTCTGTAGGATATGGCAATTCCTCTGTAGATCAGACAGACTACATTCCAGGCAGTAGCGCCATCTATGGGTCTCAGAATGTTTTAGCGGCAGTGGATACACTTTACTTCGCATCTTGATTACGGGCTCAGATGGCTTGTAGACAGAATCTGCTAGGTGCATCTGCTTGATCAGGTGTCGGTACGCCTTGACAAGACATCGTTCGTTTAGGACGACATGCACAAACAGACCATCCTTAACATGATGGGCAGCGGACTTGTCTCTACAGACACTGTTCTGAGTACTATAGGACTCGACTTCAAGGACTAGGTCAACAAGAAACTTGAAGAACAGAACTACGAAGCAGAAGAAGCCGCAAAGAGCCAGGCGAATCAGCAGCAGATGTAGATGACTGCTTCTGTATTGCCTCCTCCCGGATCATAGGGCATTGGAGCTGCACAGCTGAACATGTAGATGGTACAGCAGGCCAACATGCCGCAGCAGGGAGCATAGCAAGGCGCACCTATGCCAGCAGCTCCTGCAGGAGCAGGTATACCGCCGATGCCTTCAGGTTTGCAGAACAGTCAGTCTGCAGGTGTGTAGGCGCTGTTCCAGCAGGCACAGCAGATAGCTCAGCAGATATTCGACACAGGAGTTACGCAGGGTCCTGGTGCACGCAGAGCTGCTCTTGTGCAGCTTAAGCAGCAGAACCCGTAGCTCCATGCACAGGTTAAGCAGATACTGTTGAACATTGATCAGCAGACCGCCTCGCAGGCAGTAGCACAATCCAAGATGCCGCAATGAAGACGAAGATAAGAAAGTACCTCGATAAAAGAGCTGCTTTTGACAGGGCGCTCGCCAAGTCAGCAGGATGGTGGCAGGACCTGAAGAACTATGGACAGGCTGTAGGTCAGAACATGGCCGATGCCAACCAGTACTATAAGAATAACAGAGCTATAGACAGGCTGCAGCAGGGCAAAGGCAATTATGGTGCTTCCGACAGAAAAGCTCTTCTCGATGTCATGCGTCGCAGACAGCAGTTTATCAGAGACCGATCCGGCATGTCCTGGAAAAGTCTCAACACAGGCCAGGCACTGAACACTGCAGGTACTACAGCGGCTGCTACTGCTGCTACTCTCGCAGGAGGAGAAGTTCTCGGGGCTGCTGCTACAGGTATCGCAACAGGTGCAAAAGCTGTCAGAGCTGCGCAGACAGCAGCTAAGGCAGCCAAAGATGCGCAGACAGCTGTCAATGCCGTCAAGCCTGCAGGAACAGTCTCCCGTATGCTACGCACAGGTACAGGGACTTTTATCAAAGACTACCTGACAGGTTAGGCAATTGAAGCAGCTCCTTAGGTGTATACTCAGACAGTAGCAAAGATGCATCCGTAGTGGACTCCGTAGCAGCGATAGCAGTATCTCGGTAAAGCGAGACAGTGGGGGAGCACTCTGAACTCTGCGTACTGGACTGGAAGCAGTCTCAGAGCTCCCGGCAAATTTGGGAAGATACTTGGATTAGGTATGGGCGCCATGGGTCTGACCAATGCATACGCTCAGAATCAGAATCCGACAGAGTACTACACTTTACAGGAAATACAGCAGGATCCTTCCAGACTGGACAGAATGCCACAGCTGACAGGACAGCAGCGCACTGTCATGCAAAGCTATCAGCAGTAGCTGAACAACCCGATGCAACGATTCGTTCGTCCATTCAGAACTCCTGGACAGTTCTTGTTCATACCTGGTGTAGGCTCAGTTGAAGATGTTGTTCCGTAGGGCAACAATACTGTCGACTACGCACTTGGAAGAACACCGGATACTTATAATTTACAGCGTACACAGCAGGACCGTGCTGCAGCATACAGAACTCTGGAGTAGGATCCGAATAACCCTACAGCTGAGCGTGTACTGGAGAATACGCCATAGTATGTGCGCCAGACAATCCGGAATAATGGCGACACGACAAAGAATACAGTGCATGCCACAGCGTAGTAGGCATACAGAGCATATTACATGAAGCCTTAGGCGTAGCAGGATCCCACATAGCTGCAGAGGCTTAAAATAGCCGCTCTGTAGTAGCAGCGCAACGCAGCAAGGTATGCAGCGCAAAATACAGGCTTGGTACAGGCAGGATTCGGCAAAATGATTCCTGCCTCTGTGGTGCAGCAGGGTGTTGTCGACGCTACAAAGCAGAAGATGCAGCTTTATAAGCAGTTGTCGCAATAGAAAGATCCTGTTAAGCGTCAGCAGATACTGGAGCAGCTGCGATACGGCAACCAGCAGGGCGCTGTAGGCGCATAGGCGCTGAAAGCCAAGTGGTCTCCGTAGATGCGCAATCAGGTTGTACAGCAGGTTGTTGGAGATAACACAGATCTGACTCAGCTGCATCAGATGGTACAAGGTCAGAATGAGTACAATAAATGGCTTGCGCAAAATAATCTGCAGCATGATTCCGACCAGTATACCGCTTAGATAGCTGCAGGTATGAAAGACAGATATGTGCGGAACATCAAGAAGCAGATAGCTTCCACCAACGATCCTATAGGATACGCATAGAAGCTACTCATGTTGCAGCAGCACGCAGGTGAAGATGTGTCGAAGCTCGGCAAGTAGCTGTACGACCAGATATATCCCAGAGTGAAGTAGCAGATATGGAAAGATCCTATCAATAACCTGCCGCAGGCTATTAAGCTGTGGGGAATGTCCAAGGGTTACTCCAAGTAGTTCCAGGACTTGTTCGGATCCAAGTCGGGTCTGTGGGGAACTGTCGGCCTTGGTGCAGGTCTTCTCGTAGGGCTTCCTTTACTTTACAGCCTATTTAGCGGACGCGCATAGACACCTCAGGTTACCTATAAGGATGCCAGGTTCCAGCAGATGCTTGACTAGGCTGTGCAGATGAATATGCGCAGACAACAGGAAGGACATTACGCGTGAACTAGCTGCCGAAATCAAATCCAATATCCAAGCTTGTATAGAGCTACCAGAGTAAGGTGAAGAGTCCCTTAGGGCAGTCTTTACTGCTCGCAGGTATTGGATTGCCTGCTGCTTATATGCTTAAGCGCCCTGTTAACAAGCTGTTGAAACATTTGGGAAGAGATCCCAGAATTAACGCGGCTCTTGGAACCCGTCCTGCGTAGATGGAATAGGGCCTGGACTAGATGTAGAACTCATGGGTCGGCAAGCATGGTCTGCCTCTAATGCTTGGTCTGACTCCGGCTGCTGTTGCTCTGGCTATGAATGTCACTCCAGGGCAGCCTTATTACGGACTCACTTCATGGGCTGTAAAGAAGAAAGCCGCACTCAAGAAGATTGCTTCTTTATGGTAGGCTGACGGATATCAACCGCAGATAGACTTCTCGCAGACACTGAATCCTAATACAGTTGTCAGCATGATACAGCATAATCCATACCTAAAGGATTCACCGTATTAGCGCAATCTTGGTACATCTATTATCACAGCAGCTAAAGCATACGGTAACTAGACGACGCTTGGCAGCATTTATGACAGCGCTGTCAACAAGTTCGATACCAAGCTCAGATTTGAGGGTGTTACAGATAAAGCTGTCAAGAGTCTTGTTCAGGGTTCTCTGGCAGGTATGTTTACAGATGTGGTCGGTTCCGTGATGGGGCTGCCTTAGCCTGTAAGAGGTCAGGTTGCCAATACTGCCGGATTTGCACAGGCTCTGTACTCGATACTGAATTAATGTATACGTAATAAAGGGATACAATGAAATACTCTGATGTTTATAGACAGATGAACAAGGAAGCAGGACTTGGGTAGGCTCTGGCAAACGGAGCATATCTGATCGCGGCTGTGACTATGCTGACTCCTGCTGTTGGCGGAGCTGCTGCCGGATATGCCGCAGGCAAACTTACGACACCTGGCGTTCAGGACGTGTAGAACCTGTAGAAGTAGCACAGGCTTGCCAGACTCAAAAGAGACAATGAAACACAGCGTCTTCTTTAGCAGCGTGAAGACACCAATGCATCCTACAGTAAGAAAGTCAAGCCGATGAGGTTTGCCTGATGCATAGTATCGGACCATAGGAAGCGCTTCTGTTACAGCTGGACCAGGCATAGGAACCGGCGTTGACAGTCGACACTTCGCAATCCATGTGGGACTACAGGAACAAGAATACATATAACGGTATTCCTGTAGATAAGGCTGCACAGGATCTGAAAGTCAACAATGCGTAGTAGCTGTAGAGAGCGCTTCAGCTTAAGCAGGGCGTTGTCGTCTGGACAGGATACCTGTCACCTTAGTATGACGACAAGAAATCTGTTTAGCAGTACAGAGATATCAGACAGAAGTAGGCTTAGGGTCTCATTCGTGTTTACAGTTAGGACAGACAGTTCTGCCCTCAGATTAATAAATTTCTTGTGCTTGTTACATACGCCTCTCTTAGCTATTAGCTGAACCCGAGACTTGAATACCTCAAATAGGAACAGAACAATGAGTGATCCGATTTTGCCGAATACCATAACGACTGCGCCGTCTGTCAAATCTGTAGTCAACACCATCAACCCGCTTTCATTTTTGTTTTCAGGCAGAGATTACGTGCCGTCATGGTTCATAAATATGTTCCGTGGAGCTAAGGGAAGCGAGTGGGAAACAACAGGTGCGCCTGCCAAGTCCGCACATATTGCCGCAAAGGTGCTTGCCGGAGCCGGTGCACTTGGGCTTGGAGCATGGGGAGCAAGACATCTTATGCACTCCATGAAGCTGGACGCCATAGATAACGCCAATTCAGCTGCTACTGCAGGTGGAAAGCTGTAGAAGTTGTACAAAAGACCTACAGGTGCCATGGCTGGATATACGCAGGCGGAACAGCGCAAAGCGAAGCAGCTGTAGGAATCTGACAGCAGCGGTGTCGAGAAGAAAGCCTTTGTAGGTAATGCTGTAAAGTATACCGATCCGTATTCGTTTGCTCTTGGTGTTGTACCTCCTGCTGCATCCTTGCTCGCTCTTGTGGCGTCCTTTAAGAATGCTGATAAATATTACGATACCAAACTGTCCAAGAAACTTGATCGGGACATTGCCAATGAATAGGCGGAGCGTGCCAGAATCTCCAAGCGCAGAATCCTCAAGGGACGCGGAGTTCAGGACCTGATTGAGCAGGAAGCCCCTGTGACTAAGACAGCTTCCGAAAAGCAGGGTGTGTCAGGGCCTGTGGTAAGCGCACTTGGCGGAGCTGTTGCTCTGCTTGCTGCCGCTTCATTTGTAGGCGGGTTCAAGTATGCTCGGAGAAATGATCCGCAGACAGTCAAGTTCAAGGCTTACAAAAAGGGCATATAGGCATATAATAAAGCAAGAATAGCCTAGGAGAACGTCGAGACAAAGCCACTCGATCCCAGGCTTATAGAGCTTTTCAATGCCAACATCAACAATAAGAAGCGCCCTCAGGAAATGACTCCTGTTAACAGCACTTCCTACAGAGATGTGTTGATGTAATAAGGAGCCGATATGCCGTAGCTGCAGGGAACAGTCAATAATATCCAGCGACAGAAGATGCAGTTCATCTCCGATGTGCTGGATCCTACACCAACTGTCATGTACAGAGCTGATGACTACAAGACTCAGCGCAAGTTGATCTTTGAGCGCGTTAAGAATGCTGTTCAGAAGAGATTCCCTCTGTACAATGATAAATATGTACTGTAGGTGTAGAACCTCGACTACGCAGATCCATAGGAATTCTCCTATGCTGACCAGAAGAAAGCTGTTCTGTAGGGAACATCTGTAGGCAGAAGACTTCGTGGCAGCTATGTGCTCAGAGATGCTGCAACTAATCAGGTGGTCTCAAGAACGAAGCCGCAGACGCTCCTGAAAGTTCCATACATGACAGATCGCGGCACATTCATCAACTCAGGCCATGAGTACACATTCAATAACATCATGCGTCTGTAGCCTGGTGTGTATACACGCAAGAACAACGATGACGATATATCAGCACAGTTCAATGTGAAGAAAGGCACTGGAGCTGGATTCAGCATGACATTTGTTCCCAGCAAAGGTGTCTTCCAGATCAGCAGAGGCACTGCAAACGCTCCTGCATATACTGTGCTGAAAGATTTAGGTGTTACAGATTAGCAGATGAAACAGGCGTGGGGCGACTAGCTGTACAATACCAATAAGTAGTACGGTACCGGGTAGAAGGCACGCATAGCTTCCAACAGAATCTACAATTACAACTCATGAGCGTTGCGTCCGATATAGCTAAAGGCATAGTAACCAGATTCCCATAGCACTGGGACTGGAAACGTGCTCTTACATATGCAGGTGTGACAGGAGGCGGAGCTGCGGGTTTGTCTTTGCTAATAAGCAAGCTGCGCAAACACGATAAAAGAAAACGCACACTCAATGCTATTGTATCAGGTTTGTCAGGAGCTCTCGGCGGTACTGCGCTTTATACAGGTCTTCAGAACTTCATATAGCTAACAGGAGGGCTTCCTCTTGGAGGTTAGAACCAGCTGCCTGCAGTCGATACCGACGACAAGGCACCAGGTAAACACTATATAGTGTATATAGGTGGAATGAACACTGCTCCCAGGTATGCCAAGAAGCTGATACCGGGTGCAAATATGGCTGTGCTTGACTGGGGATAGCAGGACAAAGCTGTTAACTTTATAAACAGTCTCAGAGCTAAAGATAAGGTAACACTTATAGGGCATTCTGCAGGAGGCGGTACAGCAATAGCTGTAGCTGACAAAGTCAATAGACCTGTAGACAAACTGATAACACTCGATCCTGTAGTGTTAAATCCTGTAAAGCGTCTGTTGTAGATGTTCAGAGTAAGAAAGCCTAAATCAGCTGTTACAGCATAGAACTACATACCTTAGGACTACAAACTTAAGGACAGCAGTAACGGATTCCTGTCAAAAAATAATCCTATATTGCTTAGACAGGTTCCAGGAATGAATAACACAGTTATTCCGAATTAGGCACATGGGTTGTGGTCTACCGGCTACAGAGCTACGCCTTAGTCAGCATAGACCTTATTGAATGTAAAAAAGAAGGTAGTATCGATATGAAAAAGTACGCACAAATATGTAAGGACGCCGGTGTTGCTTCGTAGGTTGCAGGTAATGCCATACAAGCCGCCCTGCCGCATGCAATTGTCAACTCCAATGTACATTAGGACATTAAACTGGGCGCTCTCGGAGCTTTCGGTGCAGCACAGCTTGTAGCAGCGGCAGCAGCTCTGGCGACGCCTACGAGATCAAACAAGCAACAGCTTAAAGCCGGTATCTCTCCATGGCATACTCTTGGTAATCTGCTAGTACCTGGAATGGCTTCTTACAATTTGTATAAAAGGTACGGTAATGCTATGGCTCAGGAATCAGCAGCCGCAAAAGAACGCGACATCCAAGGTGCGCTCAAGGCAACCAAAGACAAAGACGCAAATGTGAGGTAGGCAGCAAAAGCCTATCTTAAGATGCGTAAAGCGCAGACATAAGCAGAGGACACAATGACGTACAAGCAAGCATACGCAAAAACTGCAGAGCTCAAGTCTCTTTAGGATCAGAACAACTAGAACACTCCTATGACCTACATGCAGGCGCACAGAAGAATGCAGCGCAGCATCAACGACATGCTCAAGCCTCCGGAACCCGACATTGCACAGGCAAAACAGAACAACAAGATTACAGTAAATGCCCCTGAAGGATCACCTTCCCAGACACTGGGCAATGTAAAGTAAGCTTACATACAGCACATTCAATGGGCCGCTTCCCTTCGAAACTGGCAAGGGAGGTGGCCCATTTGTATTATATGCACAAACAGACACGGGGTCTGCAAAAACAAACGAACTGAAAGGTATTGAAAATGCAAATCAAATCCTTGGATGGAGTCATGCACGAAGTCTCACCTGCTTAGGTATAGCGGGTGTACAAAATGCTTCCGGCGCATGCCTCAAAGCAAATGAAGGTCTAGTAGGATGTGGAGCTCGAGTAGGTGCTCGAAACGTTCGACTGGAAGTCGCAAAAGTACATGTAGAAGGCGGGACATAACATCAAGCGTATCGTGTAGCTGTAGGCACTGCCGACTACCGAAGATGATGTGAAAAGCGCGTTAGCGCATGTTCTGTGTCACGGATGCCCTGAACGGATAGCAGATGCTCTGTATGAGTCCATCTAGTTCTAGGTATCAAGATTTATGAAACATCTCGTCGACGAATACATGGAGTAAAACGAATATGGATATAATGGGATTGCTGGTGCCTGTTCTCTCCGGGTCTCCTGAGATAAAGGGCAAATTGGAATCGGTGTTCGGACAGCCTGTCGATCACATAAGCAAATGTGTGAGTCAGTTCATGGACGGCATAAAGAATGGTCCGGGTTTAGTGGATAAGTAGCTGCAGAAACAGCAGAGATTTATGCACATTTACCAGAGCGGATTACGCATGGGCTTCCAGGATTACTAGGCTTAGATAGCCGCAGCCGATTGCGCCGGTTATCCCGTTATAGACGTTGCAAACTCCTTCGCTTAGCGGCGAGGATGGAACTGCACAATATAGGAAATATAGCAGCTCCATGACAAAATCATGCCCAGATTCATGTAGATGGGCAGGAAAACCGGACTGTTTCAAGCTGAAACCAAGACCAGTACAGCTCCAAAAGGGATCCCGAGCGTGCAGGTTACAGGAAGTGCGAAATAGCCTCCGTGGAGAACGGCGGAACAGCCAAAAGGTGCACCTGTTCCACCTGTAAAATAACAGCACCTGAAAATGAGGTAAGAAATGAGTTACAATGATACGAATTGCGGTCACACCGGATGGGGTGTGGGTCTGTCTGCCATAATCGGCGGCGCTCTTGGATACTGGGCAGGTCGTTCCAGCGGTCCCGGAGGGTTTGGAGGGTGTGGAGGTTACGGCTTCCCGGCAGGGTATGCTGTAGCCGCTTAGAACGGTCACTGTTCGACATGCTTCGAGCAGGGTGTTGAGTCCGGTCAGACTCTCGCAGGTCTGAACTACATCGGCCAGCAGGTTGCTTCCAACAGCAGAGACATCGCCAACTCGATGACAGCTCTCAGCAACCAGCTCAACAATCAGACAGCTGCTATCCAGGCGCGTTTCGATGCGCTCAATCAGCAGAAGATTGCGGATCAGGCTGCTTAGATCGCGGCTCTGCGCACGCAGAACGTTGTCGGTCTCAATGCTGCTGCTACCAACATGCAGCTCACGAGTCTGAACGATAAGGTCAGCTCTATCATAGCTGGCTGCGCAGTCAGGTCCGTCAATGCATGTCCGACTAACAGCTGCTGCGGATGCTCTAATCAGTGATAACCGATGAGGGAGGTTTCCGCCTCCCTCGCAACTAAGATGGAGGTTCACAATGGCATGCTGCGCATTGGTAAAGAACTGCGGACGCTGGCAAGTGTACGCCACCACAAAGGCTACAGGAGCCCAATATTACAGGATTTATGCGTGCCTCTGCAATCTGCAGAGATGTCCGCAAATAACCTGTGATATAGTGTCAGCCGGAGCCTCCGACTCCAGTGAAGCCACGTTGGTTACAAACTGCGGAGCGATTATTCCGCTGGTCAAGAGCTCTACGCTGGCCCCCGTAACTGTGGGCTAGCTTCCGGCCGGAACCAGTATGGACGTTGTCGTGAAGACAGTCAACCAGATCCCGCAAGGTGTGGTTATTGGAGTCTGAGGTAATCTCAGGCCCGCAAAGCCCTCTTACTGTAACAGGTAAGGGGGGCTTTTTTGTGCACTGCTCTTACGCGCTAAGCTTTTTGATATACTTCAGCTACAGAAAGGAAACCTTCATGGCTTCATTTAATACCTCCGGCAAAGCTCCTAAGAACGCGCAAGACTGGGTCAGGTAGCTTCGCTTTTCCAATGATGTAAACATGAGCACTGTCGGCGTGGATACAGACAGAGTCACTCCTTAGCTCATGATCGCTTCCAGTAAAAAGCTCCTCGGAATCTCCAGAGGCTAGCAGGAAGGAGATGCGAAGGATTCGCTCAGGTATCAGAAAGTATTCGGACCTGTAGAATACTTTGCATAGAGAATACAGAAGGACGGAGGCAGTGTAGCCAGGTCCATGCTGTGGAAAGCTACCAACAGAGGCAATGTCGACTTCATCAACTCAGGTAGCCTGTAGCCGCACGTCAGTGCAGTGTTCCATCAGAGCAACCTCTCGCAGTTCGTCGACAACAGTACACCTCTCGACGGCATCGACAATTCCATGAAGGTCACACGTGTCGGTGAGGGCGGTATATCCAGCGACTAGGTTGCGCCTATTGAGATGCGTCTCGTGCAGCCTTCTTACTATGGGTACATCGGTTCGGCAAGATGCTATGCTTAGGATACAGAGATATACACAAAAAATGGGTGGATATCTGTGAAAGACATGACCAAGTAGACATAGTTTGCTACACTCATAGACGGCAGACCTGCTTGGAACAAACCGATAGATGTTACTAAATACGCATACCATGGAACTATGTATGGATATCAGACTTAGGATGTCGATTATCTGGTATCTCCATAGCATAAAATGTGGGTGAGTAAAGCGACATCTAAAGTAGTAAATGGCAAAAAAACAAAAGCTTGGTCAGAGTACAAGAAAATTCCTGTGTAGAAACTGCACTAGAAAGGCTTCAAACTGCTAAGCGCTGTAAATACGCAGATGCAAGTCGACTAGACAGTAGTCAACTTGGATCTGGCACAGCTAACACCTGTAGGACGCCCATAGAAAACTACACTTACTGTAAACATTGTCGACTTCGCATAGTTCATGGGCTGGTATCTCAGCTAGGGGTGTTTTAATGCTTGCGGCACTCAGCGTAGAGCTAAAATTACACAGTCAGAGCAACACAGCCCGTAGAATTGGAAACAGATAAAGTAGCTGTTGTAGCGCCTGCCTTTCGACTGGAGACCGAATACTGTAAATAAAACAGTTACAGATTTCTGGTTAAAAGATAAATGGTTAATTGCTTATGTATAGCAATTTGGTAACAGCTTTTCAAAATTCATCCCCGGATGGATCTTCCATGCCCCCACTGCGGCAAGATGGGCATTCGTCGACGCAATACTTAAGGGTGACGGATCTTAGCAGCGCCACTTAAATACAGCATCACAGCAACTGGCTAGTGATTTTTAGCGCCTGCTTTTTGAGCTTGGGCAGTCGGCACTTGTCGTAAAGAGGAAACAAAACTACGTATCTGTAGTTACAGGGGAAAAAGCGCAAGACATATATCAAGTTGTATGGCATAAGACCAGAGAACTTGGTGTATACCCATCATCTTGGGTTAAACGTCCTAGGAGTGGACGAGGATTCTATACGCAAAATTATAACGGATACATATATTGTCCAACGGTTCCTGGTGGTCTTGTGTATGTTCGTCGTGGCAAAGCAAGCTTCGGTGTGTGGCTTGGGAATACGGCTGAGAAATGCTACAGAGCCGATACAATCATTCTGACCAAGAAGGGCTGGAAGCCTGTAACACAGATGTCCATGGACGACTAGTTCGCCACACTTATAGACGGCAGACCCGCATGGAACAAGCCGATAGCGCTCAACAGTTACGACCATGACGGACCTATGTACTGTTACAACGGTCGCTATATCAAGTTCTCCGTCACTCCCAGCCACAGGATGTATGTAGCACAGGATAAAGACTACAGCATACAGTACATCGATCAGGTCTTCGGCAACACAGTGAAGGTTCTGTGTGCTGTTGACAAAGCGTCCAAAGTCGACTAGAAGCAGAAGTGGTTCTACTTGCCGCAGGTATAGTCCACAACATCCAACTGCAAGAACATATAGAAAGTGGACATTGTCGACTTCGCATAGTTCATGGGCTGGTATCTCAGCTAGGGCAGTCACGACTTGCGCACAACCAAGCGAGGACAGAATTACAGAGTCCGTATTACACAGTCTCCTACAAAGAATCCTGAGCACTATGCACAGGTGATGTAGCTTATGAACAGACTTCCGTTCACCTACAGCATAGACAGCAGAGACGGATCAGCGGACATAACGATCCTGCGCAAGCAGCTGTACATGTATGTCAAACAGTTCGGACACAGCGAAGACAAGTTCATCCCTGAGTGGATCTTCCATGCTCCCACTGCAGCGAGATGGGCATTCGTCGATGCGATCCTCAAGGGTGACGGCAAAGGCGCCAGAGATCTGTGCACCATTTCAAGCAGACTCGCAAATGACTTTGCAAGGCTCATGTTCGAGCTCGGACAGTCTGTTAATATCATAAAAGAGCTGCAGAAATACGAGCACACAAAACGTCAGGTCAACCCCTAGGAAGATTTCCTGTACACAGTTACCTGGCACAGAACATTCCAGTCCACACTGCAAGGGCTTGGATAGAGATCAGGCTACTATGTATAGGAATACAAGGGCAAGGTTTACTGTCCCACTGTTCCAGGAGGTCTCGTATACGTGAAGCTTCCGGGAGCTGCAAAAGGTTTCTGGTGCGGCAACAGTCCCGGCATTACAGGTTACATGACAAAGAACGTCATGAAGGGCACAGACGGCAAGCTGTACCAGAACATGCTCAATGTTCGTACAGGTAAGATAGAGCCTGTCGACTCCCAGAAAGCTGCAGCCTCAGTAGTCACAACCAACGAGTACATGAACACGGACGACGAATACGTGTACGCAATGGGCGGTCCCAGAGGCGTACGCATTGTCAAGAAGTCCGATATCGACTACATACTGCCGCACTCTGATGATGCGTACTCGGTGGCAGCCAACTACGTGCCCATGTATTCCGGCATCAAGTCGATGCGTCTGCTGATGGGCTGTCTGCATCCGGATACACCTGTACTTGTTGTAGACAAAGACGGATACACAGACATCATCCCTGCAAAGAGAGTGGGACATGTCGGCACCATATATCTTGCAGGATGTGACAGCAACGGCAGCGAAGCTCTGTACAAGGTGCGCAATGTTGTCCCCAGAGTACCTGAAAAAAAGAGCAAGTTCCGCAAGATCATCCTCCAGTCCGGCAGAACACTCATCACATCTCCGTGCCACAAGTGGTACATATACAAAGACGACAAGTTCAACCTTGTTCCTGCTTCGTAGCTCAAACAGGGCATGCTTGTTCCAAGAACGGTGTTCCAGACTGTACCTGTAAGGAGTGCAACTGTAGCAGGCAAGCCTGTCACAAAGCAGATAGCTGTACTGATGGGCAGATTGTGCGCCTCTTTGTAGGTAGTGGGAACAACTGTCAGGTTCTCTTTCGTTCGCGACAGGAACCCTGAAACAGACCAGAGACAGGACATCACAGATGCTCTTGCGCAGCTCGGTGTTGTTAACTACACAGTATACACGCACAAGTAGCAGACATGGTGCAACATCAAGGACTGCGTCTTCAGGGACTGGATTACGTAGAACATCGGTCGCGATTAGCAGCACAAACGCATACCGAAAAGCATGCTCTCGCTCGACAGAGGCTATACGAGCATCTTCCTAGATTCCTTCTTCAAGACTCTGGATACAGTCGCATAGGACATCACAGGTGACAACTGGCTGCTCAGGCTTCCCAATCCCACTGTGCGCGACGGTGTTGCGTTCATGCTTACGAAGATAGATACGGACACCAATTTCAGAGACGCAGTGCTTCCTGATCACAGAATCCACAGAGCACTGCACTTGCTTCCCATACAGAGAGGCAAGCACGATGTCATCCTGTAGCCCATTGTCAGTATAGAGGAAATGCCGACACCGGGAATGATGATCGACATCGACTGTGACGACAACGTGTACGCTGTTGCGAACGGCATCATCACACATAACAGCAAGTACGGAACACAGGCAGTCCCTCTCCAGTAGCGTTAGGCTCCTTTTGTTCGTGCACTTGACTAGCAGTCCGGATAGGACATGCCTACGAGACTCGGAAGACTCCTCGGCACACAGTGGGCATAGAAGCCAGGTATGGTGAAAGCTGTTCGCAAGGACAGAATCGACATGCTGTACGACGACGGCACGAAGGGATCAGTGTATCTGTACGACAACTTCCCTGCCAATGCGAAGGGCTGGCTGACCAACTACGTGAAGGTCAAGGCCGGTGACAAGGTTGCTAAGGGCCAGCTTCTGGCGTCTTCCAACTACACTGACGACAACGGTGTTGCAGCCACAGGCAGGAACCTGCGTGTAGGCTACATGAGCTATCACGGAGCTACGTATGAGGATGCCTGTGCGCTGTCGTAGTCGGCGGCGAAGAAGATGGGCTACACGATCATGTACAAGACAGGCATGGACAAGGACAAGTCCATCCGTACGTCCAAGCAGCTGTACAACACCTGGAAGCCCGGACAGTACACAAAGTAGCAGTTGTAGAAGCTGGACGATTTCGGCGTGGTCAAGCCTGGCACAGTGCTGCAGCCCGGCGACCCGATGATTCTGGGCATCCGTACAACTGAGCCATCTCCAGGTACACTCGGCAAGAGGATCCTCACCGATGTTACCTAGACATGGTAGCACAGCACACCGGGCACAGTCACGGACGTGACGAATACCAAGAGCGGCATCAAGGTGTATGCTACCGTCAGCAAGCCGCTGTAGGTGGGTGACAAGATGTGCTACGATGAGTAGACGTAGGTACTGACAGCCGATGGCTGGAAACGGTTTGCTCAGCTCACATTGCAGGACAAGGTGTACACTCTCGATCCCGATTCCGATATGATATAGCTGCAGCAGCCTGTGATGGTGCACAGATACAGACATAAGGATCCGATGTACAAGCTCTGCACAAGAGACATCGATCTCATGGTCACTCCCAACCACAGTAACCTTGTCAGGATACATGCCGCACAGGGACCTGCCAAGTATCGGCTGGTGAAGGCAAGCTAGCATTATGGCGAGCTGCTGTAGATGCGTACAGGTGCGGAAGGTACTCTGCGGGATGTGCCTGTGAACTATGCTGTGGACGACGTGTAGCAGTGGGTCGCCTACGACGGCTACGTGTACTGTGCCACTGTGTAGAAGTACCATACGCTGTACGTGCGCAGGAACGGCAAGGCAGTGTGGTCAGGCAACTCCGGCTTCTAGGGCTCCAAAGGCACAGTCGCACAGGTCATCCCTGACGACAAGATGCCGAGGGACTCGCAGGGCAGGCCGCTGTAGCTGCTGTTCGACCCTCTGGGAATCATCAGCCGCTGCTACGACAAGTAGACGTAGTTCCTTACGAACCGTGGCTGGATGCGTGGCGCTGATGTACAAGACGACGACACCATCTATTGCTACGACACATAGCTTGGCGCAGGCATGTAGCTGCACCAGCAGTAGCAGTTCCACAGCGCACAGTACATAGGCGAGATGGTCGGCGTACGCTCGCAGGATGTAGACTTTCTGGTCACACCGAATCACACAGTATATGCGTACTTCGACAACCAGTGGCAGCAGACCACAGCAAGCAAGCTCAAGGGCACCGACTGCTACGTGCCTACGACAGACGATCAGTATCCGCTTGTATCCGGACACCATGCACTGCACATAAAGAGCACAGACTGGTACACACAGCAGGGAACCTTCGATGTGTACTGTCCTACAGTGCCTACTGGTTATGTGCTCACTCGCAGAAACGGCAAGTGCGTCTGCCTCGGTAATACCAATCCCTCGCAGCTCATGCAGGCAGGACTCGGCAAAGTGGCAGCCAAGACAGGCAAGCCCATAGTGATGTCGCAGTTCATGCCCAAGGGACAATCAAGGCTCAAGTATGTCAAGGACCTCATGAAGCAGAACAATGTTCCATGGTCCTAGGACGTGTACGATCCGTAGTCAGGACGCACGATCAAGAACGTCTTCACAGGCGTCGCCTACTACATGCCTCTCAAGCACCTTGCATAGTCCAAGATGAGCGCACGAGGCACTGAAGGGTACACGGCCGACCGAGTGCCGAAGTCCGGTGGTGAGCATGGCTGCTTCCCTGCCATGCAGAACATTCTTACTATACACGGTTAGAAGAGCATTGCTACCATATGCTAGAAACACATACCGTAGTACGTTATGTCCTGGGATAAGTAGCGTAAGGAATGGGTATGGAGACAGGTAACTGACTGGTTCACCTACAGAGCCAAAACGTAGGATATCCTGAACATATTCACATAGAATGCCATCAGCTGTTATGGCGGCAAAAGCCAGACAAGACACACAACATCATCCTATCCGACAAAGAACCATAAGATGTACATGGCTGACGGAACTGTGAAGCTTGCCGGTTAGCTCAAGGTCGGATAGTACCTGGCCGGTGTAGGTGCTGTGTACACATAGGACCAGAAGCAGGCGCTGCTTGGTACACTTATGGGCGACTCCTGTAGAAACAGCTAGGGCGGTATTCAGTGCATCCATTCCAGGAAGCAGTTCAAGTATCTGAATTACAAACGGGATATTTTTGCCGCTGTTGGTGCTTCCAGATCTTCAACCCCATATACAGTCAGATCAACCTTCAGCGGTACGCAGCCTGGAATAAAAGTGCACTAGGCTGTATGGCTGCGCATACCAAAGAGCTACTGGGTATAGCAGGCACTTGAAATGACTACTGACAGTGCAGGAACAAGGCACCTGACAATTCCTGTCCTTTAGGCTATGGGGTAGTTTGGCTTCTGTATGTGGTTCCTTGATGATGGTTCAGTATCGTCACGGGCAAAGACCTAGGATCAGTTCAGGCCATAGGCTTGTATAGCTACACTTGGGTTTACTGTCTAGTAGGTTCAGTAGGCAGCTAAATGGATATAGAAAAACTTGCTGCACATGTAGGGACAGACATCCATATCTCTATATACAGGACTGCACGGACAGACACAGCCACGACTCAGATTCCACAGATAGGCAAGCATATAGATATGTAGAATCGTAGCAAAGCATATCCCATGGGATGTTATTCCGTAGTCAAAAGTGCTTTTAAGACAGTACTGTAAGTAGGTACAGTAGAAAACACCTTGCGTACCTCATAACTTCAACAGCCCTCTTGGTACTGTTCCGCTTAAGATCAAGTAGATAAAACCATACAAGCACGATAAGCCTAATATTACATAGGTAAACGTGTATGATTTCACTGTCGACAAGACACATAATTATTGTTTATCGGGAGGCGTAAGTGTCTCAAATTCAAAGCGTTTGGGCACTCTGTAGGTCAGTAGTCTAGTTGGGCATGGTGTGTATGACTTCCTCACACAGGACGCCAAGCTCATACGCGGCCAGTCCAACGCCGACTTCTGGCGCTCCATACGCACAGGTCAGATACCTGTCGTCCCGGGCTAGCCCCTCGTGCACAAGAAGTTCTTCGCACACCTCCAGGCCTCCGGACTCAACGTCCGCAGATCCAAATAGGGCGTCTCGCTGTTCGCACTCTCCACGAAGGACGTGGACGACATGGCAGGCAACAGGTAGCTCAAGTCCACAGACACATATGAGCAGAAGAACTTCAGACCCATCGACGGCGGTCTCTTCGGACAGGACATCTTCGGACCTGACGGCATGAACTGGGGCTACATCCAGCTCGACAGCCCTCTCCCGAACCCTGTCATGTAGTAGCCTCTTGCACGCCTCCTGCGCATGTCCGACAAGGACTTTCAGGCAGTCGCTCAGGGCAGAGCCACTGTCAATGGCATCTCCAACGCAACATAGATGAAACAGGCGCTGGCAAAGATCGACCTGTAGAAGGAAGCACAGCAGTCGCTCGTATAGCTCAAAGATGCGCGGCCCTCCAAGAAGGACGCTGCGCTGAAGCGCTATGTAGCCATTGCCAGGATGCGCGATAACGGTGTTCCTCCTCAGGACTACATGCTGGACAGAATTCCGGTGCTGCCTCCCAAGTTCCGCCCGATCACACAGCACGGTGGTCTCACAATGGTCGCAGACAGCAACTACCTGTATGCGCAGCTGCTGAACGCCAGGGACGACCTGCGCTAGGCACAGAAAGAGGGGCTGCCCGCTGAGTACATCACCGACGCGAACGCGAAGCTTTACACGAAGTGGAAGGAACTGGTGGGGCTGTACGACCCATAGGACGTGAAGCTGAAGAACAAGTCGGTGAAGGGCCTGCTGAAGTGGGCCCTCGGCACGAGTCCCAAGCGCTCGGCGTTCGCCACGAAGGTGCTGGGGTCGACTGTGGACACTGTGGGACGCGGGGTCATTGTTCCCAGTACTAAACTGCGGTTGAACGAGATCGGGATGCCGGTGGACATGGCGTGGGATGTGTATGCGCCTTTTGTGGTGCGCAAGCTGGTGCAGCGGAACTACACACCTGTGGACGCTATGAAAATGGTCAAACAGCGTGTGCCTGCGGCGTTCGACGCGCTGCAGCAGGCGGTGAGCGAGCGCCCTGTGGTCATGAACCGTGCTCCCTCGCTGCACAAGCTCAGTCTCATGGGCTTCAATGTGAGGCTGACAAGCGGCAAAGCTATCAAGATCAACCCCTCGATTGTTGTCCCCTACGGAGCTGACTTTGACGGAGATAGTTGTAAGTCGTTGATAATCATATGGTTACAACAAAAATAGGGCTCTCAGGTAGCAAAAAAGATATATAAAGGCAGTTAGAATTGGCACTTGACAAACGCGAAATCTGGCGTATATTACCTTCATAATGACAAGGAGCCGCAGCTCCAGAACCAACAATAGAAAGAAGGTAATACAATGGTTTCCAAAAATGAAAAAGTCTCAGTGATGCCGTATCTCATGGAACTCTCTGAAGTTCCTGTTATCAAAGGATCAGAAGTTGCCAAGTCGCCTACTGTCACCGAATGGGATGTTGAGGAAGGTACTTTGGTGAACACCATAGATCCTGCTACAGGTGAAATTGTGTTCGCTCCCATGACAAAGGTATCCAGACACACAAACCTCAAGATGTTCGATGTGAAGTTCGGTATCAGCGGAGCTTATGAGCACATGTCCACAGTGTCTGAGGATCACAGCTTGATCACATATAACAGTACATCCATGGAGCTGGAAAAGACAAGACCTGAAGAAGCTCTCGGCGCATGCGTTCCGATGACCAGATTCAACTGGTGCAACAAGGTTAACGACGAGCAGGGATGTGCAACTCATATCAACTTCCCGTCTGGTAACTACTCACTGTCCTACGATATGGGTGTCTTCTTTGGTCTTATGGTTGGTGACGGTTGGGTAGCCAGCACAAGTGCCAACACAAAGGTGGCCCATATCGCTTGCTGCGAAGAGTCCCTGCAGAACTACATATTGGAACTGACAAAGAGCGCGTCTATGCCGTTCACCAAACAGGCGGCACTATTCAGCTATGCAGCGGATGAACAGAGATTCAGCCAGCGAGACAAGCAGAGATTCACTATCTACATGGATAACGAAGATAAGGCGTTCCTTGAGAAGCTCATAGGTCATGGTGCCGAGAACAAACATATCCCCTATAAGAGCTTCATGGGAAGCATAGCACACATGATTGGCGTCCTTATGGGTCTGCTTGCTACAGATGGCGCGGTATCACATACGCCTGGAAGCGGAAACAGAAAGTCAGCTAAGAAAGCTATCATTTACCACACTGTAAGTCCTACACTGAGAGATGGAGTGCAGGATTTGGCATGCAGGCTTGGTATAAAGACAAGTGTCACGACATACACTGGCACATCTTCTGGAAACACAGCATATGCAATTGTGTTCTCACTTGAGGACTTTGCTAGACTGTACGATAAGAATCCGACAAGATGTGTGATACCTGTCAGCTATAAGCAGGAAGCTCTTATGCGTATCGTTAACGATGTGCATGAGAACAATAAAGCGTCGTGCAAGACCACCGTCACTTCTTATGATATAGTGCCGTTCCCTCGCGGACTGTTCTGCGAGTTCAGCTGGGCAAAGATTGTCGACATCTCAAGAGACAGTGTCATAGCTGCACGTACCAAAGGCTTCATAAAGAGAAGCGTCGCAAAGCGTATTGCAGATGCTCTTGAGCGTCGCGACTGGTCTATCTACAAAGATCCTGCATACCTCAAGAAAGCTGACCAGACGCATCGCACTCCCGCCCAGGCCAAGGCGCTTGTGGACAAGTGGATCGCCATGGTACGCAACGACGACATCGGCTGGGAAGTCGTGACTGACGTGACTCCGTCCACATGCACTGAGGGATGGGACTGCACGGTGCCGGGACCGTACACCTTCTCGCTCAGCACAGGAACTATTGTGCAGGACACCGTGAACCTGCACGTGCCTGTTTCACAGGCCGGTATCCGCGACGTGCGCTAGAAGATGATGCCCGAGCACAATCTGATCTCAGCGAGAAAGCGCAAGATATTATACGCACCGTAGAAAGCTTATACGCAGGGACTCTATGTAGCCACAAGGATGGGTGAGGCCAGGGACGTGAAGACCTTCGACACGCTGCAGGAAGCCAAAGACGCCTACAGAAAGGGCCTCATCGACGTAGATACACCGATACTGATCAAGGAGAAGCAATGACATACGCACAGGCATACGGACTCGCCAAACGCGCTAATACACAGCAGCCCACCGGCAGCTCATTATAGGCTGCCTTCAACCTCGGCGGCCGAATGGGAGGCGCTGTCGGTGGAGGCACTGCAGGACTTGTAGGCGGAGGTCTTGCAGGCGCTGCTCTCGGGTACAATCTGCCTGACTGGTTCAGCAAGGCGCAGAAAGCACGCAAGCTGAACAAGATTCTGGCTGCACTGGGCGGAGGTGTGCTCGGTGCCGGTGCCGGTCTGGTTGCCGGTACGCATGGCGGTCACTGGATGGGCGGCCGCGTTACGGACGCAATCTCGAAGCAGTAACGTGCAGGCACCCAGTGAAGAAGTACGCATAGCTGTATAAGCAGGCAAGCCCTCAGACAGGAAGTATGTCTGGCCTTTGGGAGATATGGAAAGATCATGTGCTCTTTTCCCCTTCTAAAGGTGCAGCAGCGAATCCCATACTTTTGCGGTCTTACACTGTTCCCAGCATGATGTCCAACAAGAAGCTGGCTAACCGGACTCTTAGCAAAGCACCTGATGGGCAGTTTAAGCCACAGAATACATCTAACAGGCAGTTAATGCAGCTGCAGTCAGGCGACATAAACTATCCTGATCAATACCTGCAACATATCAGCAATATTCCGCAAAGTTTTTGGCGGAACACAAAGTATTTGAAGCCTTATATAGACCAGCGGGACAGCCAGCGTTGGTTAGATCAAAATGTAATGCAGCCTGTACGTATTCGTCCGAATGAAGGCAGCTGGTATCGGCATGGTTTATTTGGTATCGGTAAGCGTGTACAAATCGATCCAAATGAGAATGTAAGGTACATGCAAGGCCAGAAACCAGTAACCGTTTTAGACAGCTCAAGCATATCTTCGATACCCTGGTTCTACGATCCTTCGTCAAATATCGGACATTAGCTCATACACTATGCACAAGACTCAAAATACAGTCCTGTACAGTTCAAACTGCTTGCGCGTATCAGCAGGAACAACGAAAATTACGACCTTGATGCTGTTTAGATAGCTCAAGGGCGGGCTATTTAGAACAGAGCTAAGGTTCAGCTGCAGAATAAAATAAAATCTGATAACACATACAGAACCTGGCTGACTCAGAGTGGGATTCCTGAGGATACTATCAATAAGTTTTTAGCTGTACCCAGGTTCTTTACCGGAGATCAGTCCGGCTTGCAGCAGTTCAGAGACTACCATGCGTTTCTGTCGGCTAATCCGAAACTTGCAGCGCTGTTAGGCGGGTAGGCAAACAGACGTTCTGTTGGTTATATGAATCTCAGAAACAGACGGGCAGATATACAGAAACAGATCGCTTGGAAGCAAAAGTACAGACAGGCACCTGCAATTCGAAACAACAAGCAGTAGCAAAAACGTATAGACTCCGAAATAGAGAAGCACAAAAACGATCTGCAGCAACTGGACAAGTATATCAGGATGCACTAGTAGATGCGTATTTTGGGCCGTATACTTAAGAACCGAAGAACATACACCGGGCAGTTGATGGCATGATGCGTACTTATACACAGATATACAAGCAGGCCAGAGACCTGAGAGACGTCGCAGAAGACGCCCGCAGGCGGGCTTAGCTGAAGCACTTTGTAGATACACTTCCGGATCTGTCGCTTATGCACCCGGATCTGACTCCGCAGCAGTACGACGCCAAAGTGAAAGCTTCTCCACCAGTTCCTGTGCAGCCTTTCTCTGCTAAAGTGGTGCGTCCCTATTCCAGTGCTACCGGTACTTACAAACAGAACTTGCAGAATGCAGCAATAAATGCCCTTGCACAGACATAGTCCGGGAATAACAGGTTCGCTGTATCAGCTCCCGATAAAAGGGGCAGACAAGCTGTTGGAACATACCAGATCCGCAGACCGGCGTTGGAACAACTGAAGAAATGGAAGCTCGTCAAGCCCCATGTTACACAATAGGACATTCTGTATGATGCATAGCTGAACAAGACACTCGGACCGCAGTACTTTCAGCGTATAAGCAGAGGCAGTACCTCTCCTGCTGTGTCCTATGCAAGGTACTTCAGAGGACCTAATGCATATAAGAATGCACTGAACAGAGGTTAGCTGCCAAAGGGCACTACGGAATAGGCATGGGCAAATAAGTTCAAGTAGGTACAGAGATACATGCAGAATTATAACAGGTAGCTGAAGCGCATTCCGGCATCCTCGAAAGGACCTGTGCAGCGATGATCCCAGGGCTCCCCGACAGGCGCAACTACGGTGACCTCGCGTCGCTGAAGCCATAGCAGACGTACACATTGCTGCGGCAGCTGCACAATGCACAGCGTGCCGGACGGCACGTGGACTTCCGCATAGGTTCGCCGTAGCTTGGACTGTTCAGCTGGGCAGCACCTAAAGACCTTCCGACGCAGGCAGGCCAGAAACGGCTCCTCATAGCACAGCCTCTGCACACGTACTCCTACAAGGACTTCACAGGACCCATCTATTCCGCCTACGGTCGCGGCACTGTATAGAAACTTTAGTAGACGCCTATAGTCATCCTGCAGAACAGTCCTGACAAAATCAAGTTCACACGTGCAGACAAGCGCAACGCGCCAGTGTACACAATGATCCGCACGCGTAACGGCAACTGGCTCACGTCCATCATCAGTGACGATGCGCCGCCTGTCATCAAACAGTACGACAAGTAGCACTTCAAAAGCATCTCACTGCAGCAGGCAGCCAACCTCATGGACCTCGGCGCGCAGGCCTATCCGAAGGCGGACGGCACAGGAGCACTCGCACAGGTGCGCAAGAACAGCATATAGGTGTACGGGATCCGCAAGGACAAGAACGGAAATCTGATACGATACACAGACCACATAGGCGGACTCAGGGACATGAAGATCCCTCCGCAACTTGTAGGCAAGGTATTCCGAGTGTAGGTCACAGGTTAGCAGAACGGCAGACCCATACAGCCCAACACTCTCTCAGGACTGCTCAATTCTTCTTTGCAAAGGAACATACAGGCACGCAAAGACAACAATATCAATCTGTTCATGTATGCCCTTGCTCTTGCAGACAAGCAGGATCAATATGACAAGCATCAAGTTAACGAGCTTGTTTCCCAGCTTCAGTCTCCTAAGCTGCGTACACTGCCGAAGGTGACAGCGCAGTAGTTCCAGGACCAGCTCAGACAGATGCGTGAAGGCTCACATCCCATAACTCAGTAGGGCTTCATAATCCATCCCAAAGGGGGCAGACCGCTAAAAGCCAAACTGCTGCAGGATGCAGATGTCATAGTACGTGATATATTCCCTGCATAGACACAGGATGGACAACGCGCAGGAGGATTCACGTACAGCTTGCCTGGACAGTAGACTGTTGTAGGCAGAGTAGGCACCGGTTTTACACATCAGCAGCTGCAGGATATGCTGCAGCATCCATAGCAATACACAGGCAGGACAGCAAAGATACATGCGATGTCTCAGTATCCTTCAGGTGCATACAGAGCTCCTGCCTTCATGTCTTTCAGAGCGGAAGGAGATTAAATGCCCATTCATCAGAACGAAGACGGTACCTGGCAGTGGGGCAAGTCAGGTAAGAAATACAAGAACAAGCAGGACGCAATAAAGCAGATGCAGGCTATCTTCGCTTCCGGTTACAGAGAACCTGGGCAACGCAAGAAAGCCGGGCTTACCTACATATCTGCGTACCTGATTAAAAGAGCTGGTGGCGGTTCCTTCCAGGACTATATGAACTCCAATATTCCTGTGGAAAATGTGGAGCAGAGTCCGAAAAACAATGTGAAACAGGAACTTGAGAAACCTGCACAATAGCCGCAGACCCAGCAGCTTAACAGGCTTACGGGAATCTCTTTCTAGGAAATCAAATAAGGACCTTATTAATATGACTTACATCGAAGCCTACAATATGTATAAGCAGGCTGCTCAGGTTAATTCTCCTGCTGCACCTGTTGCACAGGCAGCAAAAGCCGCAGCGACTGCGACGCCTGTTACAGCCAATATAACGAAATACTCTCCTGACAGTCCTGAACTTGCGAAGTACAAGCTTAATTCAGCGCAGTACAAGGAACTGCTGCAGGCTGTCAAGCGTGGTGGAGGCATCAAAAACCTTGTGAAGAAATACGGACAACGCCCTGATGGTTCTCTGTATCAGCAGGCTCCGTCTCGACGGGCTTTTATCCAGCCTTCTCCCGGAACTGTGATTAAGGAGTAAACATGAGCTTTAAAGACATTTTCAAAGATATGAACAAGCAGGCGGCTTCGATGCTGACACCTTAGGCCATGCAGGCAGCGGCTGTGCCGCCTGAAGGTACTCCGCCTGCAGGTGCACCTATGGGAGGTGCTCCGATGGATCCCTCTATGATGGGTGCTCCGGCTGGCATGCCTGTGGATCCGGCGATGGCAGGCGTTGCTCCTGCAGGTGCTCCAATGGATCCGGCAATGATGGGTGGAGCTCCTATGGGGCCTGGACCTGATCCTGCTGGCGCACCTGGAATGCCCGGAGCATCCGGAGCGTGGATGACTGATCCGATGTTCCTTGACTTCCTTATGCAGTCAGGTTTCCAGATCGATCAGGTTGGCAACGTAATCGATCCTAATGGACAGCCTATGGATCCTGCTATAATGGATCAGCTCTACGCTTAGTTTCAGGCACAGATGGGTGGAGCACAGTCAGACGTACAGGGAGCTCCGGCTGAAGGCGCACCTGCATAGCAGCAGCCGATGGAGCTGCCTTAGGAAGTGCTCAATCAGGTTGCCGGAATTGTGCAGGATGTTATCGACAGCTCTCTGGATGAGAAACTTTCCGCACTGGAGAAGAAAATATCTGCTTTCGCATAGAAGCTCGATACCTTGAAGACCATGCTGGACGATATCCTTATCGGTAACACCAACCAGGATTCGCTTACCAAGTCCTAGGAAGCTTCCATTGACTCACAGCTGTAGAAAGATCTGCGTTCAGCACAGCAGGTGGATGTGCAGTAGCCTGGAGGAACAGAACAGCTGCTTGCACCTGCTGCGGCTGTTCCTGCGTCCGGCAGCATATTGTAGCTTATGAGAGGTGCTTGATGAAAGTGTCCAGAAACATGAAGATTCTCGCAAAGCTTGCAAGCATGAATAAAGAAGCGCAGGGCAATCCGATGCTCGTGTCTTCCCTTATCGGTGCCGGTGCCGGAGGACTTGCAGGAGACCTCACTTCACAGCTGCTGTGGAAGAAGCCGACTAAGACGCAGCGGATTCTGTCTGCATTGGTCGGCGCCGGTCTTGGTGCAGGAACTGGCGCTGCTGTTACAGGTTCATTCGGACACAAAGCTGTATAGAATATTCCTGCGAGATTGCAGTCTATGTATTAGAATGCTGTCGGCACATTGTCAGGCAAATTGCCCTCCAAAGAGGACTTTGCATCCATGTCTCCTACAGCGAAAGCTATGTATGGCAGCACCAATACAGGAGATAAAGCTGCTGACAGACTCGGATCTGTTGTCAACACTCTGAAAAAGTCAGTAGTCGGATAGAATGACAAAGGCAGCGGTGTTATAATTCCAGCGCAGTTGGCAGCAGGAGGTATTGGCGGAGTCTTCGGCTGGAAAGGTGCTGTGTAGGCCCTTAACAGGCAGGGCAGACGAATACAGCTTATAAAGGCTCTGGAAGATAAAGCAGGTGCTAATCCTGCGTTGTGGCGAGCTGCAGATATCTTGAAGATTTTCAAAATAAAAGGCGGCAATCCTGTTACTAAACTTATCGATTAGATACAGGAAAGCTCTAAGCTTACAACGTCACCTCGTGCATATAAAAATAACCTTGCCAGTATAGTTCGGAATTTCCATAAGAGGAATGAAGCCAGTAAGGCTGCAGGTATGGGAGCTATAAGTGATACAATCCGGCAACGGTATTATGGAAAGTACAGGAACAAAGATCTTGATGCCTTCAGGCTGAAGGGCAGACAGAATGCCACAGCATTAGAGACCTTGTTCGGTTTGTCGAAACGCAGAGCCGGGCAGGTATTCGACAACACAGGTATCAAGACCGGTATATCCGCTGACGAAGCTGCCAAACTCCGGAATATGGTGACAAATCGTCCTCTTGGAAAGATGAAAGGTGCGGCTGGACTGCTGGCAGGTATCTTGTCTGCTGCTGCGTCGGCAGGTGGAGCCGGATATATAGGCAACGCACTTGCAGGTAACAATGCACGGTATCAGCAGGCGCTGACAAACCTGTAGAATGCTTATAAGTAACAGGTGCTGAATTGGCTGTCACCACATTAGGCAGATAGGTAATCAAACAAGCGCTTCCTTAGAAGTACAGGAGCTTCGTTGACTAGCCCCTCACAAAGGCTCGCCAATAGAAGCTCACTACGCAGCTTGCCAAGGACAATCCGTAGGCTTACATAGACATCCTGCAGAAGCTGAATGCCATCGCGTAGTCGACTGTATCTACGTACGGCAAAGACACTACCATCACTCTGGATGACATAGATGCCGGAGAGAATGTGCGCAAGATGCATGCTAAGCTCCAGTAGCTGATACGTACTGTTGTGAACAGGAAAGATCTCACTCCGTAGCAGAAGTAGCAGAAAGTCATCCAGCTGGGCTACAAGTACACTGCACTGATGAAGGACCTTGGCTTAAAGGATGCTCAGTAGCGTCGTACAGGTATTGCCAATCAGATTGCCTCTGGCTCCCGTGGCAACCCTGTACAGCTTATGCAGCTTCTTGTCGGCGACATGCAGATGCGTGATGCCGCCAACAGGGACATCCCTTATCTTGCTACTATGCCGTATGTGGACGGTGATTCGCCTATGTCCTACTGGGCATCGAGCATGTCCGGTAGAAAATCAACTTACGATACGCAGGCTGCTACAGGTATGGCCGGTTACCTGAACAAACAGGCAACCAATGTCATTCAGGCAACACCTATAGCGATGCGTGATTGCGGCACGACTAACACAGGCGTACCGGTATCCGCTTCAGATCCTTAGAATGTCGGCTCCATACTTCTGCGCCCATGGAAGAACCATCCTGCAGGAACACCTGTCACGTAGGAGATGCTGGACTAGGCTTAGTAGGGTGACGAGATTGTGATCCGCAGCCCGAACACATGCAGGGCTCACAACGGTGTGTGCGCTATGTGCTCAGGCATCCAGGAAAACGGCAAGCTGCCTGCTGTAGGAAGCTACGTGGCGCTGAATGCCATGAAGTCCTTCATCTAGCCACTTACGCAGGCCGGTGTAAGCTGTCTGCATCCTGACACAAAGGTAAGTCTGGCTGAAGGTGGATATAAAAGAATAGCAGATATACAGATAGGTGATACTGTAATAGGTTGCGACATAGCAGGTACAACTACACCTGTAAAGGTCACCAATGTATTCCATAATGGAATTCAGCCTGTATACAGAACTGTATCTGTTACATAGTCTGATAAGCACTTGTAGCTCTTATCCACACTTACACATAAATGCCTTATGCTGATCTAGGATGCACAAGTTCCAGCACTGCTGCCTATAGGGACACAGGCTAAGAAACGCTATATAGTACTGTCAGATAGGTCTGAGTAGCGAAAAGCTTAGATAATACAGCAGACATTCGTAGGCGATATATAGACCATAGATATCTAGGTTGACCATCCTGAGCATCTGTTCCAACTTGTTGATTATCAAGTGGTAGCAAATTCGAAGCATGGTTCTGGTATGGGCGGCAAAAAGAGCTAGGATCCAGACGGCTAGGACCAGCCTACAGGGTTCGACTCCATATCGCGCATGCTCCTGGTGCCCTCTACATTCCCTGGTGGCGCAGTGCTCTCTCAGGTTGATGGCCGCGTGTCATCTGTACGTCCTGCTCCGCAGGGTGGTAACTACATTACAGTCGGTACCAATACGGTATATGCGCCACGTGTACGTACAGTGACAGTAAAGCCCGGCGACATCGTGTAGGCTGGAGACACCCTTACCAATGGCGTGCCTAATCCCATGTAGGTAGTCAAATACAAAGGTATCGGCTAGGGCAGGCATTACTTCACGAACAAACTTTTCGAGCTGCTTCCGAAATCCGGCGCAGGTACAGCAAGACGCAATGTGTAGCAGTTCGCCCGTGCCCTCATAAACAAAGTGCGCATAACATCCGACCAGGGTTTCGGTGGCTATTATCCCGGCGACATTGCAGATTACGATGATATAGCGTAGAAATGGAGACCCAGAGAGGACAGCAAGATGCTGAACCTCAAGGAAGCCACAGGAAAGTATCTGTAGGAGCCAGCACTGTATTACAGCATAGGAACAAGAATAACACCCAAGGTAGCCAAGAAACTGCAACAGTACGGTTACCAGCAGGTGAATACCAATTAGAATCCTCCGCCGTTCTAGGCGAAGTTCGTAAGCTCCAAAGCGTTCTCTACTACGTAGAGGCGCTGGTTGCCCAGACTTAACGGAGAACGGCTTAAAGAGGCTATCTTCGACGCTGCAAGAACTGGAATAACTGACAGTTATGACAGTCCTTCATTCGTCGACAAGCTTATCATAGGCCCCTATAATCCGGCAAACATTAAACCAGCAGGAATATGAAGTGTATGTCTAACAATCTCATCATCGACGAAGGCTATCTGCGCAAAACAGCGGCGAATTAGCCTGGCTAGGGGCCGTCCTTTGAACAGCAGTTCGGCATCCTTGCGAATGCCCAGATCACCGACAAGTACCCCAGCCTCGGCAACTATCTTGTAGCTGCTCAGCTTCTTGACAAGAGTGACGACAACTCGTTCGCTGTATGCGCTGTTGTGTACAAACTCGGTAATAACTTCATCTACGTACCTGCTGTGTTCCGCAATGGAAAAATATTCACCGGCTAGATCATGGAAGTTCCGTCGCTGCAGAGAATGCTGCCGTTGTCGGATGCATGGATGAGCTGGGTGAAGAACAAGGACATCGGCGGATAGGGCGAACTTATTCCTTCGTAGCTCTCCAAGCTGTACGGATAGAACGCATCTTCTGCACGCAGCAGAGAACCAGTCGACCCGCTCATGAAGACAGCATCCATGTCTACAACATCAGTATTGGATACTGCTCTCAAACTTGGTAAGAAAGCTTCCTAGAAGCTTGTGGATATGCTCACAAACGTTGACTATCTGAATGCTGCATTTGCTTACTACAATCCGTAGCAGATAGATGCATTTGCCAAGAAAGCCGCATAGATGTTCCCATAGGCATAGCCTGTTTAGATCATCTCTGTGATCGACAAGAAAGCTGCTCTCCTTACAGAGGAACAGAAAAAGAATCTGTATGCTGATGGTTTTGTGGTCAAATAGGGCAATAAAGTAGACTGGGGTCCTGCATAGGATTCCATTAAGGCTGTCGAATATAAGAATCTTCGCTAGGCATTTGTTAAGCCTCAGAAGTCCTGCATGTGCCAGGTGCTGACTCAGACCGGATAGCTGCAGGATGTTACATATCTTGTAGTTGAGGGTAACTGCAATAACGATACCTGTTGCTGCTGCGATTAGTGGGATCCCGGTTCCAGATATAAACGTGGAGTCAGTACTGTTAAACACGTTGCCCCGGCCAAAGACTCTCCGTTCTTCGGTAACAAATAGTACAAGAATGTAATAGTTCAGGACGGTCAGTATCGTACTGTGTAGAGTGTTCCGTGTGTTCTGCTCAGCAGCATCAAGGATATCGACGTTCCTGCTACAGGTAAGAGCATATAGGGTCTCAAATAGATTCCGTACAACAGCATCCTGCTGACAAAAGATGGCTACACGATGTTCGGCCTCAGAGGAACGAAGCAGCCTAACGGAGATTTTGTCTCCTATAATCTCACAGTTCACATTACAGAAGATGACAACCTCAAGCAGCCTCTGGTTCTTAAAGAGTATATTGAAGTACCGAAAGGCAGTCGTATCATCTTCCCCGCAGGCAACTACAATGCTGACGGCACACCTAAGCAGGATAAACTGCAATAGACACACAGTTCTGTGTATGTGGCTTATGGGGATCTCGGCAGAGCCATCGACGCTTTTGATTCCAAGCACTACAGCAAGCTGAAGGTAACCAGCGACGGACAGTAGATTTCCATATCCGGTGCCAAATCCAATCCGGCTGACAGAATGCAGGTGAAAGAAGCTGTGCTGCACCTTGTGCGTGACTACGGACTCGCTCCTCTGGATGCAAAGGCGATTGTCAAGAAAGCCGGTGCAGGCAGCATACTGAATCCTGTATCAACTTCGTACAGATTATTCAAATCTGCCGCGTAGATGGTTTAGAGCGACATGTGGAAACCTGCCGACATCGGCTACTCTGAAGTACAGAATGTTCCTCAGCAGGTGACACAGGAAGATATTCAAGGCAAGGCACTGTAGGACGAGCGCTAGATGCAAACTGTGCAGCGTGCGGCTGAAGCAGGTGTGAAGTAGGTGTTCGATACACAGACACTTAAGATGCTTGTGCAGGCTGCTGATCCGCATGAATAGGTACTGTAGGCTCTGCCGGACTTCATGAACACGCTCGATAAGCTGTGCAAGCTGCTGTTCCTTTTCAGATGTCACTTGAGCGATATGTAGAAGAAGTACGGAGCTGTGAAGCTCAGATCACTTTAGTTGTCCATCAAGAACACGCTGAACGATCTCTCCTAGCTCACTATTTTCCTCAAGCTCAGAGGTCTCAACAATGGAGAAGCTCCTGATGCAGGAGATCTGCAGACAGGAACTATGATGAACTGATGCCTGTATCCAACTAGAGCGCACCATTCAAGAGGAGTCCTGTTTTCTAGCGGGACTCCTTTTTGCAACCGCCCGACTGGCGATGGCAGGAAGCCAAGCAAATAGTCAGGGCGCAGCTGACAGACACCAACTATACACCTTCTTCCGATCCTATAATTCTGTATGCTGCTCGTATACAGAGGGCATGTCGGAATACAGATACGAGAAAGTTCGTACAGGCAAAGATGCCCGATGCCTGGCAGGTGTTCACTCTTGGGACATTTGATAACTCGTCACAGCTCAGAGCCTAGGTGGAAGCATGCCTTATCTATGGCCTGACTCCTTAGAAGACTTCTTAGAAACTGAAATGGCTAACCCCTGTGCAGGTAAGACTGTACTCTGATTTGTTCTGTGACCTCACAGGTATTCAGGCTATATCAGGGTGGTTTTAGCAAATGCTGCTGCAGCCAGCCAGAGTCGGTAAATCTATGAACCTGTTCAGGGCCAGAGCGCTCGCACATTACCACTCCTTATAGGCAGCCCTGCACTCTCTGCGTTTCGGAAACTCTGGAAAGAGTGCCAAGTAGGCTATGGACGCCATGTGGAGAAACTGCAGAAATACGCAGGTTTTTGACTACATAGCCAAGGAGCTTAACGTACCTATCTAGGTGTACACCCAGATGATGTAGCAGGCGGTAAAGAATCGGTAGGATCAGGCATTTATGCTGCAGCAGAAATAGGGTGGAGGCTAGTCGCAGGCTATCATAGATGCGGCGAATATTCTCAACTCCAGTATAAGAGGATTCAGCAGAGCTTAGATACAGCTTACAACATAGCAGCAGAAAGCCGGTGTTGACTTCACTACGCAGTACACTCAGTTTATAAAACATAAATCAGAGGCTTAATATATGGGATAGTTAAAGAAACTGGATCAGCTCACAGAATACCAGCTGACCAATGCTATTGAGAAGGCGGCTACACTGGCCCTCGGCTCAGACAAGGACAGAAGCTAGATTCTGGCATAGCAGCTTGATCTTGCTGACGTCCCGAAGAAGCTCACAAAACTTGCGGCACAGGCATTCAATAGAAGGCTTGCTGTAGTCACGCTCGGAAAACGCAACGACTAGCACAAGGCGTAGGACTTCCCGCTTGCCGATATCGAGAAGGTAGCTTCATTACGTGGTGTGTAGCAGCTCGATAAGGTTGCCTCTGTCGGTACTGAGTTTGAATTCAGAATCAAGGAGCCTGAAAAACCTGCAATGGTCAAAGCTGCGTCCTTCAAGGAACCATAGCCTGAACCGACTATCGGACAGCTGATGCAGAAGTTGTAGCACATGCTGTAGAAGGAAACCAAAGCGTTCTAGGCGGACTATTACAACCTGATCAACTAGAAGAAAGATCTGGATCGTATGGTCAAGAAAGCCTCTGACATGTTGCGGGATGAGACTAAGCTTTCCAGGTTGATGTCTACAGTATATGGCGACACATACACTGAACTGTTTAAAGACAAGCTCCCTGAATAGTCTCTGAAGAAATCGGCTGCCTATGCTGTGCTTCCTGCATCTGCAACTGTTGAGTACGTGTAGAAGACTATACAGCAGGCATAGAATGTGCGATGGCGCCAGAAGTCTCTGTAGAAGAAAGCTCAGGCTCTGGATGTCTTCTGCACGGAAGCTGTAAAGACATAGAATGCTGTAAGGCAGGGGCTGCTCAGCGGGCTTATTAAAAATGCAGATGGGTATACGGTTGTCAAGGATGTCCTTGCAAACATGTTGTCCGTACCTCTGCTGGCAGGTATTAAAGGCGGTCAGGGTGCCTTGTAGACGGCAGGAAGCATATTGCGTTCCGGTACAGGCTCTCAGAGATATGCTGTAAATCCTTAGTCTGCTATTACAGGTGCTCTGCTGAATGCGGACAGATATGACGACAAGGTGATGCGCCTTGCTGACATGCTTGCAGACAGGGACTTCAAAGACTTCCCTGCACAGTAGATATAGAAAGCTGTGTAGGATGTCATAGTTTAGAACCCCTCATATCTGTCTCCGAGATTCAAGCAACACCTTAAAACAGCTGTTGCAGCTAGACTGATGCAGGGAGGCAAGACCAATCAGGCATCTCAGGCAGCTTAGGCCGCTACTGTAAAATCTATTACTTCAGCCGACAGGTAGCGTGCACAGGCTGCAGCTGTCAATGCAGTTAAAGGCATGTCTCCTGTGTAGACTTAGGGAAGTGTAGCTGACCTTGTTCCTGACTTGTCTAAAGCAATGTAGAGACTGAACCTCGGAAACACTGTATTTGTCGGAAATCTTGGACAGAACTGGTAGCAGTTCTCCAGAGATATCGGTTAGGCCAGAAAGCAGAACTAGGCTAATAAGTAGAAAGATGCTGAAGCCAGACTCCAGGCAATCAAGAACTACATGTCCAACAGGCAGAAAGCTATCAAGTACCTTGCCAATAAAGCAGCTGCAAATCCGAAGCTCCAGAAACAGCTCGGCATTCCCAAAAAGACAGGAAAGAACATCAAAGGACTTACTGATCTGCGCCTGTAGAATAAACAACCTGCAGTCAATTTGGCTACAGCACAACTTGCAGCTGCCAGTGCACCTCAGCAGTAGGCGCTCTATGCTGAGATTGTCTAGTAAGAGGTAATGCAATGATACAGAAAAGAATCGTCCCTTAGGCTTCCGATTTCGGAGGATAGGAACCTGTACAGATACTTAAAGTCAGTTCCAAAGGGTTGGATAAGTCTGCATCCATGCAGAAACGTGCAGCAGCTTTCGACGACATCATAGCAGATCTGAAGCCGATGCCCAAGAAAGCGTACCTGCACGTTATCACTACTGGAGCGATGTAGCACTTCGGTATCAACAGGAACTGCTTCGTAGCAGGTACTATGGTTGTCACCTGGAATGGCACGAAAGCAATCTAGCACATTCGTGTGGGTGATCTTGTGCAGAGCGGCAGCGGTTAGATGCGTAGGGTTAACGACACATCTGCCAGATGGTACAAAGGGCAGCTCGTAACACTGACAGCAAAGAACGGATAGATCATTGTCACCATGACATAGGATCATCCGGTACTTGTTCTCGATGACAGATAGAAGTGGGGCGACTTTGTTTCTGCCAAGGATATCAAGCCAGGAGCTAAGCTGCTGGTACCTGACGACAAAGTAACATAGACCGCACTGAAATACAATGTAACTGTAGATAAGGTGTAGTTCACTTATACAGAGTCCACTGTTGTCTATGACCTGAAGATCGAAGTCGAACGTACCTTTTGCGTTCCTTTTGCAGTGCACAATTGCGATGGCTGGAATTAGGATGCTTTTGTGTACAGACCTCCGATGCCTAAAAATGCAGCCTGCAAGTAGATTCAGCTCGATGGCGGACTCAGGAAGTACCATTCGACATACCTGGACAAGGCAGCTGTATATCAGGAGCACCAGACTGACAAGTAGAAGTCAGGATAGGTGAAAGCAGCTGTGTACAACGATAAGATGCACAGAGGCTAGCTGCTCATTGAAGTGGACACCGACAAGTGGGCATAGAGGCTGAACAAGAAAGCGAATGGCCAGGACATATTCCTTTCAGTAGGTGCCTCGCTAAAAACCGATTATTGCACCGCTTGTGGGAATGCAGCGCACACGCTCGACTAGCACTGTTAGCATATCAAGAAACATGCGGGAATGGTGCTGTCAGACGGTACCAAGATCGGCATGATAAACGATGCTCCCAAGTTCTATGACATCTCAGGAGTGAACATACCTGCAGACCAGATGGCATTCGTACTGCGCAAGGTAGCATCAGGTGACAGTGCAGCCAAGGCTATTGAAGCTGCAAGGTTCCAGGCAACAAGACCTCCTATGTCATTGTCAAAGGCTGCAAGACTTCTCGGTAAACTCGCGTAGCTGTAGAAATGCATTCAGTGTGAAGCACAGGACGATCCGATCTTTGCTGACTCTCCGGAAGCTGTGGAAGATTTTCTAAAAGCGGTATAGAATTACGACGCCGACTAGATCATCGATCAGTGCACCCGCAAGGCAATCCTTCTGTCACCGAAAATGCTCTTTAAGATCCTCGGCAAGGAATCTGATAATCAGTAGCTGTTCAATACCTTTGCCTAGAGCTGCCCTTGCAGCGGTCAGCACCTCATGTAGGATATGCAGCAGGACTAGGAATTCAAGCCTATGCTCAGCGACGGCAGTTTCGATTCTGTGCTTCCTGTAGATCTCACTTTATAGGATGTGCTTAAACAGTTCATACCTTAGTTTGGTGTCAGCAGGCCTGCTCTGAATGGCAAAGCTATACGAATATAGATAACATCCGCCTAGCCTTAGAAAGATATGCAGCAGTTCAAAGACAAGCTGCAGGACAGCATGCAGGACTCAGAATCGAGTTAGGACGATGATTCCGGTGATCGACAGAATGAGGATTCAGACAAAGAGGAGGATATGTAGAAGAAGGCGTCTCTCGTTGGAGACCAGTTCAGAAGAACATATGCCAGATACGTTCTGAGTTTTGCTTAGCGTAACAGTTAGGATACCTGCATGTTAGCCATGCAGAAGCTCGCCAGATATAAGTAACGTCACTCTCTATGTGAGATAGATAATCCCAACAAAAAGGTAATATACCCATGAGTATGCTTAACAAGAAAGCCGCTTTTCTCCACGATCTGCTTGTTCAGTCCGGAGCGCTGCACAAAGTTGCAGGCGGCGAATAGATTACAGAGAAGAAGCTCGATGCTCCGCAGCCCACTATCGGCGACAAGATGCAGAATGAAACCGAAGAGGCTACGAATGGCAACTATGCTTCCGATCCCAGTGTGAACGCCGAGGTCAAAGGCACTGTCGAAATGGCAGAGAACAAGATCGAAGGCGACGATGACAAGAAGGCTGAAAAAGACCTTGCAGAGACCGGTACTGCTGTGAAAGACGTATGTCCTGCAGGTATGCCTACAGGAACTCCTGCTCAGGTTGCAAAGTCTGCAGCTCTCAAGCAGAAGCTCACGGCCTGCATCAATGCCCAGATCGAAAAAGAAGCCGCTATGAGGAAAGCAGCTGAAGAAGCTGAGCTTGCCAAACAGGCTGCAGCTAAGCAGGCTGAGAGCAATGAAGTGATGACAGCTACCGAAGTTCTTAACAAGGTTGCATCTTTCACTGAGGACAAAACAGCTGAAGAACTTGCAGCGCTTACTGACGACATCGAAGTCAGCTTCAAGAAACTCGCTGCTACCAATCCGCTGTTCAATGTTGCCTGCGAACAGGCTCTGATTCGCAAGATGGCAGCTGAGGTTGAAGCTCTTTCAGCATCTGAAGGCATTCCTCCGGAAGAAGCGGCTGCGGCGCTCGATGCTGCTGTCGCTGAAGATCCTGAAGCGATGAGTGAACTTACTAACGAGGCTGAAGGTGAGGCTCTGTCTGATCTTGCAGCTGCGGAACAGGACTCTGCTGCTCTTATGGACGGACTCGACCAGACCGCTGCACAGCTCTCTGAAGCTCTTGGTGAACCCGTTACAAGTGACGATATTCTCGCGGCTGTCGATGAAGTCACTGCTCAGGCCGAACAGCTTGGAGTTCCTCCGGAAGCTCTCGTTCAGGCTGCTGCAGCTGAGATGGCTCAGGGAGCTTAGATCTCTCCTGAAGATGCAGCTGCTGCTGAACAGCTTGTCAGTGACGCTGCTGCTCAGGGTGTTTCTCCCGAAGAGCTTGTCGAAGGCATTGCTCAGGCTGAAGCTGGTGCTGCCCCTGTCGAAGGTGCGCCTGCGGAGGCTCCTGCAGCTGAACCTGCACCCACTGAAGAGTAGCTCGCAAAAGAAGCTTGCCTCAGAAAGCTCGCATCTACGAAGCGCGGCGCCAATCTCATGAAGATTCTTGCTGCCAGCGGCAAGTAAGGAGCGCACAATGTCACAGGACTTCCAGAAGATCGCTGAAGAAGCGATTAAACAGTGCGCAGAATACGAAGCTCGCATTAACCAGCTCCAGGAACAGATTGCTCTCACCAAGAAGGCAAATCTGGCTGATCCTGAGCTGGTTAAGAAGTCCGTGGAAGCTCTCACTAAAACAGGAGGTATCACGGCATAGCAGGCAGACGAGACAGCTCAGTTGCTTGCCCACGACCCAAATGCCTCCTTAAGAGCTATTCAGGCTCTGTGCGACCGCTACACTGACGCAGCTCCCATTGTGAAAAAAGAATCCGATATATAGGGCGGCAGGCTTGTTGATACATTCAATAAGCAGGCATCGGCGGCTCCTGTTGAAGACGCATACGCTGCAGTTGCCCGTGTCCTCGGACTAAAGATGAATAAATAAAGGAAACTATTATGGCTATTACAAGGTCTGTTAAACAGCAGTACGAGTACTACGTTGCTGTTAAGAGCGGCGTTCTTGATGAGACCAATTGTCTCATGCACACGGCTGTGCTGAATGAGAATGCCGATAAGGTTGTTCGCGGCTCTGTTATCTCTCTGAATGCTGCGGGCGAATTCGTGCTTGGGCTTACTGAAGGTTCCGGCAATCTGTATCCGATGCCCTGCTTCGCGAAGAAGAATGCGTTTGATCCGGATGTCATGACCGGCGCTGTCGGCAGTGCTACCGGCGAAGTTATCGCCAGCTCTACTGTCGGTAAAAAGATGTCCGCCTACGTTGCTACCGGAGCATTTGAAATCGAATCCTCTGAGTTCGATAAGGATGCTACGTACGCGATCAATGCTGCACTTGTCTGTGCTGATGGCGACAAGCTTGGAAAGGTCACTCCTGGCGGTGAGAACGCTGTGTACGGTGCGAAGACTGTCGTCGGTATCGTCAGTGCGCTTCCGTTCCGCTCCAAAGCCAGCCTGAACGTGAACGGCACTGCTGTTAACCGCATCTGCTTCTGGTCGGTCTTCTTCCCGCCGAAGCGTGGTTAATCCGCTGTAAGATAAACCAGGGGAGCGTGTCTCCCCGATAACTATAGGAACGCAATATGTATACTTCCGATCAAATTGCTGCCATCAATCAGGAGTTTAAAGACAAGCTCCTCAGCGATGACTCCGCTATGGTGAAACAGGCGGGACTCGCAGGCACCACATATTTCCGTACGCGCATTCGCTAGAATGCCGTATATCGTAAGCTTCTTCCTCCGGTCTCCGTTACGGCTGACAACTTCGATGTGAATGAAGTCTCCGACCTTCCCAGCATGATTGTCGAGCTCGACATCAACTCCGAAGGTGCAATGCAGGTTCCGTTTGAAACGGCTACCACCGGCGCAACCTTCAACGGACGCAAGGCGAGATGTGAATTCGGGCGCATCATGACGCCGAAGTACGAGATCGACAAAATCCGTCTTACCGGATACAAGATGCCGATCCTTGACATCCTGTACGACCTCATGCTCAAAGACATCATGGATGTCGAAGATGAAGCGTGGGCGGCTGTCAACCAGGAAATCGTCGGCAATGCTGATAACCAGACCAATCAGATCGCTGAATTCGGTCTCCGCCGCGCTATCCGCCAGACCTGGGATCGTGAAGGCGTTGCCGGTCTCGGTGCTGCGGCTGCCGGATTGCTCCGCACGAAGGGCAAATTGAAACCGTCCAAAGGACTCATGAACGAACTTCTGTACATCAGAATGGCTGAGTGGGATCGAAATACCGTTGGCGGCGATATGGCTCAGGACATGCTGTTCGACGGCGTCACGACCGGCAAGCTGAACAAGCTCGATGTCCTCGTCACCTCCAAGGATACTGTCTGCTCCGAATACGATCTGTGGGTGTTCACTGATCCGCAGTTCTATGGTGCGAACTACACGTACCAGGATGTCAGCATGGTTACGGACGAAAAGGATGGAATCTTCCTGAACTTCTTCGCCTATGAGACCATCGGCGGTATCGTTGTGAACAGAGCCGGTGTCTGTAAGGTCACGTACGATGCGAAGAACATCAACGAGTGCACCTTCTGGACTGATCCGGTTGATGCTTCCGACGCCATCGGTGGCTGATTGAGATCAGGTTGCTGATTATAAAGGCCCTCCGTAACAGGAGGGCTTTTTTTATGTCCTTAATGTGGTAAACTGTAAGAAACCAACAAGAAAGGAAGTATTATGTCAGTAACTATTCAGACCGTCATCACCAACAAGAGTCGCGGAGTTCGTTCCCTTATTGTTTCCAGATCAAAGACGTACAGTCTCAGAGCAGGAGAGACAGTAGTTCTCGATTACGATATCTGGTCGTACCTCACACCTACAGTAAAACGGAAACTTGAACTGGATGTGCAGATGGGAAGACTCGAGATCACAACAAGGCTGTTCACAGACAATGCCAACATCTCTGTCGACCCTGATGGAACATATAAGATTGCCAACGGCGGACTTGAGACCGCCAAGCCCAAGGAGCAGGTGAAAGAAAATAAGCTCCCGGCAGCCAAGGCTGACAAGGCCACCACCAGTGGAAAACTGTTTGACAACAGTGGTACGGTTATGGCCGACAAGAGCTCGTCTGTCATGCAGAAAGCCATCGGAGCCAAGCGTGTTGAGGCTGGTAATACAGATCAGACAGAACAGCCTGTACAGGACAAAACAGGATTCACTAAAACCGACATGAGCTCCTCGGGTCTTATGCATACTATGAACAATCTCGAACCTGCACATTCATCCAGCGTGTTCAAAGCCACCTCGACAGATACAACCAAAGCAGAGGAAGAAGCCAAAACAGAAACAGAGAAAGAGCTGTCACGTCCTGAATACATCGACGAACTGTATGCAGCTAAAGATTACACAGCCATTGCAGGAGCGCTGACAGAGTGGTATCCTGGAACAACGTTCACAAAGGCTTCTATCAAGAAATGCAATAGCTATGCTGAACTTAAAGAAAAGTACCCTGTGCTTGAGTAATCAGGCTTATATAACGCTCCGCACTTTGTAGCTCGCTACATCATAACCTCCTCCTCCTTTCTTCCGTCTGTACAGTATTACTCCTTTTGCTGTACAGACGGTCTTTTATTACGCACTCACCTTAGTACAGTATAGGAACACAAATGCGTAAATAGATAATTCAGTTTGTAACAGGAACTTAGGGATAGATACAGCGACTGTGTCCTGTAGCTACGCAGCAACAGCGCCTTATCCTCAATACAACTACAGGACAGGTATTCTGGGACTATGCAGGTGTACGGCATAAAGTAACAGCATAGATTGCCGACTGGAACCAGCAGGACTCAGATGCCGAGTCGTACATAAAGAATAAGCCTGTAATACCTTCTGATATCAGCCAACTCACAGACAACACAGGACTGATACCTAAGGATGTTACCGATCTTACAGACACTTCAGGTAATGTCGGCTACCTTAAATAGAGTGTCAATATGCAGGATGTAACACAGGACTCGGGTGCATATTACCTGCAACTTAAAGCCACCAGACTGCCGACATTCATACAGGCACCCTCAGGTGCTGTACATGATATATAGGGAGATTCTCTTACGGTAACACCTACAGGGAGTGTGAAGATGAACCTCTCAATGTATCTTGCATACGAGAACGCAACAATAATAAGCTCTCAGTGGAGCTTGTTATATAGCTAATAAAATTAAGGAAAGTAAAATGAAAGACAAAGAGTAGAAAGTATCCAGCGCCGTTGTGTAGAATAAGTCGGTTGAAACCTGCAATGAAACTTGTGAAACTTGCACCCAGGCGTGCTCTGAAGAGAAGCTTCAGGCTTTGTAGCAGGCTTTACAGTACTCACAGGTTTAGGTCATACAGAAATCAATTCTGCTTGTTGCAGTAACAGGTAAATTGCAGTGTATGATCGGTACAATCCAGATAATTCTCCTCATCGGGCTTATGATCCATATGTTTTTCTTCATGTGATAAATGCGGTACACAAGAACCTAGCTGGCTAATCACTATAACGTCACAAAAGGAAAGCTTCGGCGTATATTGAAAGCGCTGCAGCTTCAGCCGGTGTAGGTTGAACGTACTGCTACAGGGCGTCCTGTGTTCTATTATGCCGACAGCACTGTGTTGTAGATTGACAAATACCTGGATGCTCTTATGCAGAAGAAACGGCAGCAGCTTGTAAAGTGCTGTATATGTAAGCAGAGTGTCAGTAAGAGCAGTATGATCGGCGGCAGATGCCAGCTGTGTTATGTGAAGAAGTGCTGTGCACCTATTATGTACGGAAAGTAGTTCTGGAACAGGAAGGTAAACGCACAGACTGTCAGCACAGCTATTCGTTATCTGCAGTCAATGTTACCTGGCTCCACGTGACAGGTTTGAACACTCTGCGAAGCTTCCTTCTGGTGGCTTTCCTTTTGGCTTTTCTGTGCATCGAATCCGGTGTGACCTATCTGCCACCTGGAGTAGAATTCATGCCGTACAGTGAGTTGAAAGAGCCGTACTTCTTTATGTAGCGCTTTTCCAGTCTGTCCAGCTGCTTGTTAGGCGCCTATTGGAGTATCTAAACTGAAAGCTGATCCCAGTTACCTGTAGCTTTGAGACGTTTAAGCTCCCTGACCAGCTTTGTACAGCCTGACCAGGGAGCCTTGTGTCGCTACCAGCGCTTTGAGAACGGCGTAGTGGATATGCCTATGTAGTGCTTCTGTCCGCTGGTTATATGGTATACATAACCGTTACCATTTTTGGGTACATACTAAAAGTAATCAGGATGCATCACCGAGCAGCTCTTTTACACAGCATTTTTTGCTGTGCCTGATTTTGTTCATGTGGTAGTGAGCTGCACCGCATCCTCTGCACACATACAGCTGCTTCTTGTGGAAGTCACTGGATACATACAGACTGTCTATGTTGAACAGCAGCTGGCGCACTTTGCCTGACACTGATCGTTTGTTCCAGTCAGCAAGGTCGCATGATGTGTGCCACAGAGCGCAGTCGGGCGTGTTGCATTTCACTTCAGCGCCTTTTCCGTTCTCGTAAATGTGCACTTCAGGAATACTGCCGCAGAAAGGACAAGGCAGAACATGCTTAGGCAGCTTGGCTGTGCCTATTTCGTACTTGTCTGTACCTGGCACTTTGATGCCGTTCCTGCGGAAGATCTTATCTATGCCTGTGTGTTTGTGCATGCTGTTCCTGTTGGTGTCTCTCCTGTGAAGTATAAAAGGGGCCGGAGTGCTGCAGGAGTTCAGTACTCTTGTCGACTGGCCGGTCTAGGCCCCTTGGAAATTAGCTGGCGCTCCCACTGAGATTCGAACTCAAGATCTGGCGGATTTCATTGATAATCGAGGACTTACAACAATCCTGATATCTCTGGACTATATCATCTTCTCCGTTTCCAGAGAAGGAGTGCTTCGGACTTTCGTCCTACTCCCTTGCGGGATAGTCTCTGAACCCTTTCCGGGCTCCATAGCTTTCGCCTTAGGAGATCCCTTGATCGGCTGCTGATTGCCTTCGGCGTTACCCGTTAAGGTGTCCCAGCAATTCACTTTCTTGTTCGACACACCTCGCGGTGTGAAGCTCCAAACAGAGTCCGCTGTTCTGCCATTAAACTATGGGAGCATAATATTGGTTGCGGGGACAGGATTCGAACCTGCATATCCAAGCTTATGAGGCTTGTCGGCAACCGTTGCCACCACCCCGCCATATGTACACCTTAGTGCGCCTTGGTACTCCTTGTTGTTACATGACCAATCTACTGCAGACGTCGAAAAAACAAAACAACTAACGCACTCAGCTCTAGTAAGCAGAAGCATACAAAAGCAATAATAAAAGGATATAGCAATGTAGCTAATTGGCACGTTGATCACAATAGTACTTGCAATACTTGGTGGATTCGGATATAACACCAAACAAAACTAGAAATGGTTCAAAAGGCTTTAGAGCCGAGTTGAATCCTTGTAGAGGAAACTGGATACGACAGTCGATTAGACCACATGTTGTGAGAGGCGCGAGCACTATGTAACAGCAATCTCATTCCAGAAGCAGATAAGTTAGCTTACACTGTCCATATAGCGCCTGACACAGATATTAGAGAGCAAAAAATGAAGTACGCGTTGCTTGCTTGTTCTATATTGTTGTTTGGGTTTCTGTTATCTTGTGCGCCCTTTGGCTCTACTGTATAGCCGCAGCCGAAGTAGCTGACAGTTGTCTAGCAAATAATACAGTAGAACAAAGACAGCATACGCAATATATCGACTTAGATAAATCAGGACTATTAGATAGGGTATAGAACACATAAACTTATCACATAGGTGCAACCTGAATCCGATCTGCACTATAAATAGCTTGGAAAGATTGTTTAGTCGATTGTGAAGTAGGTTTAGCAACAGGCCAACAAGACAAAGACTCAGCGCAAAGACAGAGCTAGAACTGCAGCTGTAGCAGTGGTAGCTATAGTTTGCCTGTGCGCTATAGGCAGATCTTGCAAAAGGGTAAGGGCTATATGCGGATCAAATAGAGATTCATAAAGCTAATGGCAAAACTCGGATTCAAGCTGATGTAGAATAAAGCAGTCAGGTTTCAGGTTATCCGAAGTCTGCTTAAGTATTTATCAAGGATGGAATAATGGCTGATATCTGTATTCCTTAGGTCACAGCAGGTGCTGGTGGTGTTGGCGGAGGACAGGGAGCCGATGGTCAGGCGTCCCTGATGGCTGACGGACACTATGCCACATCATATGGTGTACCTGTTATAAAGATCACTACAGGAATGACAGCCTAGTACACACTGCAGCTGACCAGAGACATGTAGGGAACGATACCTGCATAGCTGTAGGACATGCATACAATTCAGTTCATGTGTCTGGCAGACGGCATGCACGGCAAGGCGCTGTTTCAAGTACCACTCACATATCTCGGCAACGGACGTGTACAGCTGCATCTCACACCGGCATAGGTCGACTACAGACCTGGGCTGCATTATGCATAGATACATTGCTATGATGAAAACCAGGCATTACGGCACGTGTTCAAGTGCTGTCTGTAGATATAGAAATCTTTTGATGGCAGCCACATCGACTGCAGACGACCGATAACCATTGCCTAGGTTCGTATGTAGCTGTATGATACGTGCGCAAAACAGAATCAGCTGCTGAATGACCTGTAGTTCTCCGACATCATTATAGCAAGATGTATCGGCAGAGCTGTACAGGACTGGAACTAGATGCCTCCGACATTGGCCAACGCTTAGACAGCAGCTTCCTTCCCTTTTCCTGCCAACCTGTGTTCCGGCGCAGCTGCACATTGTCTGAGAATGGCCATGTACAGATACAACAGGAACGGTATGCGTCACTCCAATGCCGGACTTACATTCGATGACAACGATAAAGGAGCTCTTTATGCCAGCCTGGCTGACAAAGCTATGACAGACTGGAAGAGCTGGATAATAGCCAAGAAGAGCTAGCTGAACATGCTGTAGTGCATGGGAAGCATTTCAGACGGATTCATGTAGGGTTCGTAGCCTTGGTGGAGGTAACATGTCCTCTCCGTTCGATTCCATAAAGGTATTTGTGCAGCCGAATGGCACCAGAGTCGTCAGCTGGCAATTTACACATGGAGTATAGATTCCATAGACCGCTACCATAACTGTACAGAGAGCACGAGCTGGTGGCTAGTGGTAGACATTAGAAGAGGGGCTTCCTGTCTCTTACTGCTACTCTGATACTACCGCCTGGAACAGGAACAAATATCAGAATGACTATTACAGGCTGATACTTCAGACACAAGACGGTCAGAGCTACACATCAGATCCGCAGCATACAGGTATGACTCTCTCATATCCTTACTATTCATAGGCTGCGAATCTCATAAGACTGAGCTAGTTGTAGATACAGAGAACAGGAAGATAGGGGTATCTGCTGAAAAAGATAACCTATGGACCAAAATGTCCTGTATGTCAGCAATTCGGTGACGATCATCCTGTAAACTAGCACTGTCCTCAGTGCCTTGGTACAGGTAAAAAGGGCGGGTACTATAAAGCGATTCCTTTAGGTGTTCTGTAGCAAGGATAGTCAGCTGACCAGTCTGTAGCCATGTCCGGGCAGTAGGTATCATAGACATTGACTGTGAAATGCACTGCATGGCCGATAATACAGCACGGAGATGTGTGGGCAGACAAATATACAAGCCTAAGATACTACATAGATAAGATACAGGTCGCTTCGAAATTTAAACATGTGCCTTTGATATATACATTACAGATGCATTTGATATAGCAATCGGATATAATGTATACTGATAATGCTGATCAGCTTATTCAGGAAGCACATGTTTAGTACAGCAACCCGGACTGGGACAAGACCTTCGGTTAGTTATGATATTTACAGACTACACATAGAAAAGCACATTTCAGAACGGCTACGCTCAGCAGTACCGTATCATGAAGTACTTCAAGGATCTGCTCAATAACTGGTTTGCAGATAAGAGGAACATAAAGGATTAGCGTCTTGTCAGTCTGCTGTACGATGTTAATGGGAATCTGAATAAGGACTGCTTCAAGACAGGTACGGCATTCAATCCTGACGGCACTTATGCAGGTACTACACCTGCTGTTGTTGTCAGTCTCGGCACTGTCACATATCAGAACAGACCTATCAACAGAGCAGGCAATCCCTAGTTCCTCAGAAACCCAATGCAGCCGCCTGTAAAATAGTGCAGATTCAAGCTCATTCCGATTCAAATTACCGTCATTACATAGAGTTGTGACGGTACTATCTTATTAGCTGAACTCATATAGCTGTTTCTTGCTATGAACAGTTAGGCTATACAGCAGGACACAAATGCGCTAAGTTTCGTTAATGTAAACTAGGTAAGCAGTCCACAAGCTGTACAGCCCGGATCAGGAGGCAACGCGAAACAGCTGTATGCATCTACTATATCTGTGTCTACTATGAGTGTACTCACTTGGACAACAGATACACAAGGACCTGTGTTCAATGGTTACAGCATGCGGAATGCGGAGCTCGGCAATATTAAGGTAACTAACAGCTGATATGCCCAACAACGTGTCAGTATCGAAACAATAAGGATAAATATGATTACAGACTATAAGGATCCTAGTGTAACCCTTAATCAGGTTTACAAGGCATCCACTGTCGGTACTACACCGGCGTTGGGAGCCTGTATTATCGGTCCGAATTACTTTGTACGTACATATTCCGACCTGAAGGAGTCTCTCAGACTCGACAGTTAGGACAATTACGCAAAGTAGGACTATTCGGTCGTGTATACTCCTGCAGACGGACTTTCCTTCAGATACTTCCCTGGAAGAGAGACGAAAGACGGCAGTGTAGACGAAGATTCCGTGAAGGTGCTTGTCAAAAACGCCCAGCTTTAGTACCTTCCTGAGTTCGGAGCTTCTGACAGCATCACTACGGATGCAGTGTATGGTACAGATACGATCAGTATCAAACAGGAAGGCATCTACTATGTCTTCAATGGTGCAGGAAGCGACACATCTGTTCCGGCTGTTCAGGCTGGAGATGCTGTGAAAATCACTGTCGCCGGAGATACTGTTGACTGCTACGTTCAGGGTTTCCTCAGAGACGACGGAGGCAAGTATACCAAGTGCGTTCTTACCAAGAGTCTTCCGCAGGGAGACATCACTGCGGTCAGTTTCAGGCGCGTTGTCGATTGCTATGTCAACCAGGCATATGTGACTGTCCGCACCGTCGATGGCGTGCAGCAGGTTTCCATCCAGCCTAATGCAGAGGCGACCGTGGATCTCGGTATCGGTCAGACAGAATATCCTATTCTGACAGGTGCTTTCTATGTCGAATACAGGTGCCGGTCCAATCGCTATGTCGGTACTTATGGTATGGTCGCTGATATCGATGATGTCCAGGGAATGCTTGGCAAAGTCTGCGCGGACAATCCGCTTGGTGTTGCTGTTGCGTGCGCTGTGACTGAATCCGATGGCGCATTCGTGTACTTCACAGCCACTGCATAGGAAGACCTCAACAACAGCGCTGTTAAGGTGTACAATGATGCGGCGGATCTCATTGCCGACACTGACGGCATTTACGGCATTGTTCCGTGTACTGCCGATGCAGAAGTTACGAAAAACCTGTTCAACTTCGTGACCAATCAGTCCGGTGAATAGGTTCCGTATCCCAAGTATCTGTATGGCAGCTGCGACATTCCGACTGAAGAGAAGCTGAATGGTACGTATCTCACTGTGACAGATTCTTCTGCTTCCGGCAACACGACTGCTGTAACGTTCAGCAGCTCTCCTCTGCTCGCTATGGCTACGGTTGTTAAAGGCGATGTGCTTCGCATAGGTGATAAGAGCTACACCATCACCGGTTCCAATCACAAAGATAAGGTATATGTTGCAGGCGATCAGACAGCAAATATCACTTCAGGAGCCGTTGCAGACATTTATCACACACTGACTGACAACGCTCAGATTGTGGCAAGTATCATTGCGGCTAAACCGGTTGCCGACAGGCGAGCATCCATTGTGTTCTCGGACGGTCCGATGTACAACGGCTAGGCGGTCCCCAACTACTGCGTTGCAGCTGCTCTTGCCGGAATGCGTTCCGGAACTTATCCGCATGCTCCGCTCAGCAATGTTACCGTCACCGCTGTCACAACTTCATAGGAGCACGGATTTACAGCCAGTCAGCTCAAGCAGCTCGGTGCTTATGGCTTCTGGCGTGTCGGACAGAATGAAGAGGGCGTTGTGATCAGTCGCAGACAGCTCACATCGGCTGCAGCGGATGATGTCAATCTCGATGAGCAGTCTATAGTCTGCAACATCGACAGCATCTGCATTTCTCTTAAGACCACTGGAAGAGATCTTGTCGGAAATTCGAATATCTCTCCGATGCTTCTGACATTGCTTAAGTCCACACTGCTTACGAAACTTGAAGGTTTCCAGCAGTATGCTACGGATCTCATCGGTCCTCAGCTGCTCAGTGCATCTCTGGATTCGATTGAACAGGACGAGATACATAAGGATAGAATCTACGCGGACATGTCTGGATAGCCCCCGAAGCCATTCAACAGATTCCATATGAGATTCTATATGAATTGAGGTGACAGAGAATGAAAAGCGTTTTCAATAACCCTTATACACAGGCTCCTTAGGTATGGTCTGCACAGGGTGCGGCTGTCACCTGGGGACAGACATAGGCTGCCGCACAGGCAAATCAGGCTACAGCGAATAAAGTGTTTGCTGCTCTTGGCGGCATCACGATTAATTATCAGCGTCCTGTCAGCACGAGATATCCGATTGGCGGATCTGCTCCGATTCAGCTTATCGGAGCCCCTTCCGGTGTAGTACAGCTTAATACACTCATCGGACCGTCCACGGAACTCAATGACTTCCTGGATGCTTTGGCAAGTGCCTGTAAGCCGATAACGATTATCGTTACCAACTCTTCCATTACATCGGGCTAGGATTGCGATGTCAAGTCTCAGCCGCAGGAAATTGTATGTAACGGTGCGATTGGAAGTCAGGTACAGTACAACCTTACCATCGCTTAGGGTGGTATGGCTATTGCACAAGGTACGTTTGTGTTGCAGTTCACTGAGATGAAGTGGTCCAGTACGAACAGCTGACACACAGTACATTGATGTTCAATGATGCGCATGTAAGTTACTACATGCGCATTTTTTATATAGGAGCCAACCTTGAGCATTCTTAACAGCTTCACTCCATAGAACCAGCCTCTCACGTATGTGGGCAGCTAGGTTATAGCCGGTGTCATATAGGCCTGTCTGCCGAATACAGGTACAGCAGTAGTTCGCACTCAGTCGGCAGGTGTCGACAGACAGTTCTCATGTAAGATGTGCGGTGGCGGAGGTACCTTTGGCGCGAGTGTAGCTGGTCTGCCTGCTGTTGGTTCATCTGTCATAGCCTGGATAAATAAAGCAACAGGTAAAGGCTACATTCTATCTGTGAATCCAGGCGGAGGGTAGCCTAAATCATACAAACTGTTCTCTTTGCTGCATACCTACAGATGGAACACACCTGTAGGCGACCTGACTTTTTCCACATAGCTGTAGACACTGATAAGCAAGTATGCAAACAGTGGCGTGAATTCGACTCCCTGCGGTGCCACTTAGGATACATATCCTGGCGACCTTGTAATCGGTGATAAGTATGGACCATCTGCGTTCTTCGGGAGAGCCCAGATAACAATAAAGGGTTCCGGACTTGCCTATACAGAGTTCTCCGGACTGGACAACAGCATAACAATAGTAGCTTAGCGCACTTAGTTCGACTCTTTCAGTCAGCTGATATAGCACAGTACAGATATAAGCAGATAGCTAACAGCATCGGGTGCCAAATAGGGTCTTGGTGTCCTGCAGACTAATAGCAGCAAACCTGTTGAGAATAATCCAGGCTAGGGAAACACACCGTCAGTTGACTACAGTGCGTAGTCAGGTGATCCTATTTACAGAACGCAGGAATTTAAGGGCGGACTTGTATCCGGCCAGTTCAGTTCGGTACTGTCTCCTCTGCAGGATTAGTAGTATCAGGACATGGATATACCTGTGCTTGCTACTAATCATGTATCATACGATGGGTAGACAGAAACAGTATCGGCAAAAAGCATCAGAATGATAAAGACACCTGATATCTACGCTCCTCAGCAGATATCAGACTAGACAGCGGCTTAGTTATCCTAGAAGTAGATTCCTAAGTTTCAGACTCCTCAATATACCTCGACAGATAAAGCGCTGCAGATGGATGCGCTGCTGCAGCAATCAGGAACACAGTACATACTTAGGAACCATCTTACGGATTAGCAGATTCTCAGTTTGTATTCCAACAATGTGCAGTGTCTTGCGTAGCCTCTTACAGCCAGAATAGCGGATTGGACAGATTCTGGACAGGCGTCACAGCAATAGTTAGCTCCATGTCAGTACGCATAGATAACGGATACGTATACAGGACAGCAGAAGCGAGTGTATAAATGCGCGTCATTTATCACTCAATAGTAGGATGGGTCTATCCTTATCAAGGATGGTTGGGGAAGTTAGATACGAATGACCGGAGGCAACATCTACATATCCAGTGCGCTCGATACCTTTATTCGTCCGGGTCGTGACTGCATAGGTTTGATACCAAGACGTATGTAGCTGGATGCCAATGGAGCAGCTGTTATCGCCTCCAAGAAGTCAGTAAAGGTAGCTGCCTAGGGCAGTCTGTATCTGTCTTCTGCTGTAGGAGGACAAGACGGCTACACGGTGCTGTAGAACAGATCTAAAACATCGTCTGCCGGTATGGTGATACGCAGTAACGGCAACTTATCTCTCACTTCATCCAGAGATATGTACATAGGAATAAACGATAAGACAACTACGAACGCAGGAGATAAAGCTACCAGAGGCTCCGGTTCGATCTGCATCGATGGAAGTGTGCTCATGCTCAATGCGGACAGCTATATGAAAGCCACATCCGGATCTATAGGCTTGTATGGATATTCAGGTGGTACAGGAGCTGGCGTCGTCATAACGCCTAACGCAACAAGTGTGCTGTCACAGGCTTTCTATGTTAATGTAGGATCTACATTTGTTGGAGCACTCGGAGGAAGGAGCACTGTAACTGTCGGCAATACTGACCAAACTTTTACAGTCAGTGGAGGTTCAGGTTCAGGTATCATGCATGTCAGAGGCTCTATACAGTGCAAAGATATCACAGCTGACGGCACTATGTCTGTAAATGGATCTTTCGGAGCCGCCAGCTATATGGTACTGGGAACAGAACAGGTAGATATAATACCTAAAGTAACAATAGATTCATTGCGAGCCTTCAAGCAGTCCATTGCTCGTATATTCCAATATAAAATAGATACTCCATCTATATCGTATCCAGAACAGACACAGCAATGGTACAACGACAACTATATCTGCAGCAAATAGCTGAGCTTCACCTAGTCAGGTGTATTGAGCTTTGGTGAATACAAAATGCCAAAAATGTGCTGGCAGACAACTACCTAGTCCGGGCAGATCTTTTAGCCTGTAATAACAATGGAAACAGGTCAGGATCAGCCGACATCCAAGTCATATCCGGGTAAGTCTGCCTGGTAGGCTGGTACAATTTCAACTTTAGATTAGAATTACTCAGTCAAATACGAACTGCCGCTACAGGGCAACTATACAGTGAATACAGATAAGGAGGACCAATAATGTCATAGACGAACACCTAGAAAGAGCTGCTTACATGTCCATGCTGTGGAAAACCGACATTTCAGGCTCCGGCCAAAGTCGATGATGAAACTAAACACAGGTATCTTGCCTGCATCATATCAGGTGCGCCTTACAAGCAGACTTACAATCTTTTTGACCAGGCAGTAAAAATCACTGTCACATAGTTATCTCCTTATGTGACAGATAAGATGATTCGCCTCGGTGCTGTGACGTCCTTGGAGCAGGATAAAGACAGGAAATCCATTTTATCCGACTTGTTATCCAGATTGTACAGACTGCTTCCTGTATAGAACATCAGCATAGTTACAGACACCAGTGTATCTGATTACCACGTGAGCTCCGTATGTCTGTAGATTCTGGAGAAAGCTCTGCAACCGGATTGTACAACACAGCAGATGTCTGAAATGTATGCACGTCTTGTCGATCCTTCCGTTGTTACATCGTTGTCAGCAGGTATTCTCGACAAAGTTCTGGTTACACATTCAAGAACCATGGAGCTTCTGGTTTCCAGCGGATTTGATGATTCTTTTTATCAGGGTATTCCGCACGCCTGTTAATGCTATCTCAGCAACGGGATACCTACGGAGCAATAAAAAGATACGCATAGCGCCCGACTGATCGCAATTTCCTGGCTGTTAAACTGCTGGCATCCTCAACGTAGATGCTGTTAAGGGCTGCTGGCATTCAAATAGCCGCATAGCTCAATATCTAGCTCAATAAGGGTGTGCCTGCTGCAATAAATGACATACTCGGAAGGGCGAATAAAGCGCTAGAGACAGGCCTTACGGTAGACGCAAAAAGTATTTATGAGAACACATTACGTGCTGCCGGATTCAAATTACCGTAGTAATAACAGTTGAAAGACGCGCATGAGTCAATAGTCAAATATACTTAATCAAATTCTACAGGTGCTGTCATCTTTTGTTCAGCGTCCGCAGACTCAACTTGGAGATGACTATTGGCGCAGTGTATCCGGTACGCAGACAGGCACATACTCAATGCATAGCCTGTTACAGTCCACAGTTACATCCGCACTTGGTCCGCTGTTTGGCGGAATTGTAAACAAGCTGATCATAGGCGACTAGTTTAACAGAGCCGGAAATTTCTCCAGTCCCTTGGCCGGTATGCTGCTTCCAACAAATGGAGGTACATACAGCGGCGCTTTTGCCAGTATGGTTCAAGATTCGATGCGGACTGCTGCATACTGGAGCAGACAGCAGAACTAGAGTGCTTTGAAGCGTGAATTCTACAGATCGTACTTCAATGCCATGTATCCTACCTAGTCAAACGCCCAAATATAGCAGCGTATATATGGGGTATAGAGAAATCCTATACAGGCTGCAGGGCTTATACAGGCATTTGCCGATCCATCTGAAGTAACAAGGACAATGCAGGGCATGTAGCTGGCTCAGGCAGGTGTCCTTCAATGGAGTACAAGGCGAAACCCGTTAGATACAAGTGCTGTTACTCGTGCCAATCAGGTAGCTGCCGGTATCAGTCAGCTTTCGCAGCAGGCGCAGCGCAGAGCAGTGCTCGGACAAGGGGAATCTTTTGGGGGGTTCTCAGGAGGAGCTGTTGCCTAGCTCGCAGGCATAATAGCCAATGCCAGCGATCAGCTCGGAAATGTCAGCGGACAGTAGCTGGCATCAAGCATATAGCGATTCAAGACCAAAGTAAGAGACACTACAAGAGCTCTGCAGCCGTTAAGAGATATATTTGGTCAGGACATTCGCTCTATGGTAAATGCCATACAGGGATTTACAGGCCAGAATATATCTCAACTGAGTGTGTCTGCTGTACAGAACATTTCAACAAGAATCGCCGATATACAGAGATATGCTCCAGGTGTGTCAATGGGTCAGCTGGCTGATATGGGCGGTGCAATGCGCCGTATGCTGGCTAACAACGGCATTAGAGGATATGCCGGACTGGGAGCTGGCGTGCTTGGTGTTGAAGTTGCAGATATGCTTATTCCAGGCAATACGTCCTATGGTATGACTCCTTAGTAGTTCCAGCAGGGAACGCTTAATGCCTACGCCAGTGCGCAAGGCAGCCGTGGCGTTGACTTCATGTCGATGGCTTACAGTCTGTGGAGACAGAGGAACAGAACAGGAACAATCCAACAGTTCAGAGACAGAATCAGCTAGGCACAGGCTAACGGACAGGATGCACTTACAGCTGCCCGTAACCTTGCTGGCGTAAGCTCCAATGGCTAGCTGCTGAGAGGTCTGTAGTACTCTGATTACAGAGAAGCTCAGATGTCAGGCGCATTTGCTTCATCTGGTATCAGATAGCAGTGGAGACAGCAGCGAGACATTAAAGAGCTGCAGTTAATGCAGACAGGTCGGTGGACAAGAGCACAGATCAGCGCTGCCATGCGTTAGTTCAGCAACCCTTAGGTCATGGCATAGCTCAGTCGTTCAGGTAATGTTGACCAGGTGCGTGGACTGAACTAGACATCCAGACGCATCATTAACTGGGCTGTAAGCACTGACACGAATTTCCTGGCAGGTGCACGCAGAGTGTCTCAGATACAGTAGCAGTAGCAGTTCGGACGTACCATGTCCACTATACGCAATACATTCAAAGACATGGATGCCACAGGAGGAACAGGTTGGAATACATTTTTCAACAGGTTCATGACAAATAACTGGGGAGATCAGTCCGCTGTCTATAAGGTGTTTGCTCAACAGGTATATGGGTAGACAGATGAGGCAAGAATAACTGCACGCAATACACAGCTGCGAAGTGCTTTAGGTTCGTCAGGGATGCAGTAGGCACTACGATACGGGTTTCTTGGAGCCGGAAGGTCAGACAGCGACTATAGACAGCATCTAAAAACGCTCACGCAAGCCGATAAGAGTACTCAATAGTACAAATAGGCGCAGAGATATGTTCTGTCCGCAATCGCAGTAGGATAGGATAAAAAGCTTAAAGATCTGGCTGCAAGTAAATAGGGGCAGGATGCATACAATGCCTTCACTACAGCCCTGAGGCAGGCTGACAACTAGACCGATCAGACAAAGCGTGCTGATGCTGTTCTCACTGCCAGAAGCAATTACAGATACAGGCTGAATGCTCTCAGCCGCAGAAACGCGCTTAAATAGAGCACTGACTAGTAGTTCACACTGCAGACCAGAAAAGATATGTAGACTCTGCTTAAGGCTTAGTCTGAGGGTACTGTTGTCAACTAGCAGTATTTCAATACCAACAAAGGCAGATTCAAGTCAATATAGTCTTTCAGCTAGTACAGCAGACTCAGAGCAAAGTTGGGCGGATCAGATACAAACAGTGATCTGGCAGGCAAGTTGAACAGTGTTCTGTAGCGTATAGCCAACTTCCTCAAACAGATAGCTTAGAAGAAATGAACAAGGCTGCTCTATGTCAACTACGGTTTTCCCTATAACAAGCTATATACAATAGACAAAGCTGAAAGGTTACACATACGTTACGCTGAGCCTTGGATCTAAATAGCTGTATATAGCTCAGGCTCCGATAATGGGCATATAGATAACCTAGCAGATAGACTACAATCTCATAAAGTCTCTTTCAGGTAATTTCGGTATGCTTACATTTGAGGACCATCCTGTCAGCATAACTATCTCCGGTTTGCGTATGGCCTTGTAGCCTACGTGCAGCTTGTCTTCTGCTAACCGCAATGCGACCACTATATAGAGCTTGTCTAAGCTTTACATGACCTATAGAGGCTCTATAAAAAACGCTTCCCAGCAATCGCTGCTCACTGTAACTGTAGGTACAGATACATATAAGGGAGTCATTGTCAGTTTACAGCAGATTTCAGCCAGCTAGAGTATGCCAGGAGTTATGCAATACCAGCTGACCATGTACGGAGCCAGAGTATGATGACGTTATACACATCCGGCTCATTTGTACTTTGTGTCAAGGTGTCCGGAGATGTAAAGTATTACGCTGTAAAGAACTTCTATCTTCGTAAGGCTAAAGGCGCAATAACTCAGTGTCGGGTGAGCCTTATGGATGTTACCTGGCAGGTGGAAGTCAGAAATCTGTCTACATATCCGAAACTGTCGGCATTGGCATAGCTGTATAACAGCGCATGTCAGCCTGAAACTAAACCCATGTAGTGCCAGCTGCTGTAGTACAACTCCAGATAGAACAGTGGACAGCCTGCACAATGGTTTACAGGGCGTGTGTGCGTCGTAACTCCGGTGCTGGCATAGCGCCCTGGAATTACATCTTAGTATACGTGTTTCTGCATGGGAAAGGCATGTTAGCTGATGTTCTCCTATGTCAGTGACTACAAGTATGTAGATGCTAAGTCTGCAAACAATGTGCCATAGCTGTAGAAAAACGGCCTTATAGGAGCCAACGCACAGGCAACCAATATATTCAGCACTGAAAAACTCGATACAGCGTTACTGATTTCCAACAGCGGCCAGAGCATATAGGCCGACACCGTAGATCAGCTTTTTACCAAAGCATTCAATTACTTGCAGTAGATGCGGGCAAAACTGGCTCTTTTCGCATAGACGCCTACTATAGACTTATCCAAATACATAACCTCTCAGTACAAGATAAGTTCTGTAATCAAGTAGGCTATCAAGGCGCCTGTAGACTTAGGACATAGTAATCCATATCTTATAGCATTCGATCAGATGTTCGCATCAGGTATCGATAACAGGCAGCTCATCGATGCTATAATGACTACTCTGGCCGGTTAGCGGTTCCTGACAACTGCGCCTGCTTAGCGAACACTTCCCGACGCTTAGGACAAATTGTTTATCATCCCTAATTATGTATTGCCTGTTTAGACTCAAGATGCCATCATAACACCGGAAGACATCAATCTTGTACAGGTTACCGCCAATCCGTTGTCCCATTTAAGTATACCTGATAAATTGTTTGTCAACCTGACGATGCTGTCGGCTTTCGATATGGGAACAAGACTGATGCAGAATATACCTGGATTATATGGTGAGTACGAAGCGGTCACACCAGCCTCCAAGATAAAGCAGGCAGGTGCTCCGTGGTGGTTACTTACCATAGCTGTATAGAAGTCCAGATTCAAGACATATAAAACCGATATGAAGAACATTCCTGTTGGTTAGTCAGCTGTTACGTAGACATAGTAGAACGCAAGCTGGGCAGACGGAGCTAAACAGATGTTTGATACATATGCAAAGACACTGTATTTCAGTATGTATGCTGCCTAGAAGCAAGCTACTGTGAGTCTGCTGCCGACTGATAAAGCTAAGAATATGGACAGGTATATAGGTAAGTCCATAGCTTTACAGCTTCCTTTAGATCAACAGAATCTGAATGACAGGAAATACAGTAAATTCTTCGGTGTTCTTGATTCAGTTACATATTAGTACGGATGCTCTACATCGCCTCAGCAGTCGTCATATCTGACAATAACGGCAAATGTGACGGCGCTGACTCCATAGAGCTCTGCCTTCGCCAAGGCTATATTTCAGGATTAGCGGACACCTCTGCTCTATTAGAAAAGCCTGGCCACAACTGATATGTACGATTACAACAACAGCTCTGATTACAGTGGTTTAGCATGAGGTTTAAGATGCCGGGTATATTTGAACAAATTAAAGGTCTGAATACTTCTCCTCAGAGTACTGCGCCTAAACCTGTAAAGCAGCCGCAAGAAGATATCGTACAGACCATAGCCGATTGGCAGAAGAAGAGCACGCCTGAAACCACCAAACAGATATTGGACTTCATCAGGCCGACTATCGACAGTGCGCTTCATACCTATACACCTGGACAATAGAACACATTCAGAATAAAAGCTACATCCTACGCTTTGCAGAGTCTGCGTAACTACGATGTAACAAAGAAAGTGTCTCCAAAGACCTTCGTGTTCTCAAATCTTCAAAGACTCAACAGACTCAGAAGGTAGCGTTAGAATATCATTCATATCCCTTAGAATCAGGTCTACATGAAACAGATGCTGGACAATAAAACAGCTTAGCTGTAGAGTGACCTGGGAAGACCGCCTACTGATTAGTAGCTGAGCTAGGCTCTGTATATCTCCAAGCGCAAACTGGATAAGCTGCGTTAGCAGTCCTCTGTTACCATAAGTTAGACAATGTCTCAAGATCCGTAGGGACACTAGATGCTTGGAGCGTCTGATGTCACGGACAGGGATTACTATAATTATGTCTACTCATCTGTATCTCCTGTAGATAAAAAGATAATGTAGTGGACATCCGGGTACAAAACAAAGCCGCTGTCCAATAATCAGATAGCTGAGAAACTGCATATATCACCTGGGGCTGTATCACAGAGAAAGAACAGGATACAGCAGCTCATGAGTTAGGTCAGAGGTCTCGTATGAGAAAACTTATATAGGAAGGCGGAGAAAAGCCAACCGGCTGCTCATTGCAGCAGCACGATAAGTTTATCAGGTATGCGATGAACCTCCGTTTATAGTCTCTCTAGGATATAGTGGACGGCAGTCAGCAATACCGGGCAGCTTAGGCACAGAAACCTGCATAGGCATAGCTGTACCTGACAAACCTGGATTAGATCTTGCAGCCTCAGTTCTTGTCCCATCTGCAGAGTAATAAAGATCAGTCTGCACAGGTATCTACATTTTAGCAGTACGGCTAGATATTCCGTATAAGCAGAGACTTACTGACTTGTACTTAGAAAAGAAAATCGAGACTGCTTGCCGGTGTCCAGGAAACGCTTGGAAAAGCATGGGCTAACAGTACAGCTGGAGATGTGTACTTATGAAGGATATGCAGTTCACGTAGCCTAAAACAATGCTTATATAGCCACATGTGCTTGGAGTAACTTCTGTACAGGGGCTTATTCTATATCAGAAAATACTTGTGCTTATGCTCAGCTCGTCTTCCTCCAGATACAGAGAAAATGCCGGAACACAATTGATAGACTTGTTATCAGGCTCAAACACGCCATCTGACTAGCTTCTTACATCTCTCGGTTCCAACGCATGTGCACAGGCGAGATCTCTGCTGGACTCATAGGATATTGACAAAATGGACTCACTTACAGCATCTGCAAGTAATGGAGTCTTAAGTATAACCCTGCGGCTCAAAGACGGCTAGACATATACTGGAGAACTGTCGTGAATTTAACAGAACCAACAAATACTCAATTTCAGCAGGCCTAGTAGACACTGACCAATTTGATGCAGGACTACTCTCAGCAGCTTGATGTAAAGAAAGCATCTACCATACGGTAGCTGTTGATAAGACCTTATGCATATGTATTCGCAAAGATAAATCAACTGATGTAGACATGGTTAAGAACTACGTCTGTAGGTTACCTGTCCTAGTCACAGCTTACACAGAACCAGACTGCGGATATAGTTGCAAGTAATTACTTTGTCACAAGAAAGCAGGGCACATACGCAAAAGGTGTTGTGACTCTTACCTGTACTGCCTCTTCTGTTCGAGTGACTAAAGGCGCTCAGTTTACTATAGACGGACATATCTTTGTCACTTAGAAGACAACTATAGCCTCTGTGAATCCTCTATAGGATACTGAAGACATCAATTACACAAAAATGTACAGCATTAATGGCCAGTACAAGACCAATGTTCCTGTTGTTTCTGTTGTATCCGGCTACATGGAGATACCGGAAGGGGCTCTGGTCACAGTATCATCGTACATAGCCAATGTCAACCAGGCGTAGCTTACATCTCCGATAACAGGTGGAGCTTAGAGCTAGACAGACGCATCTATGATGAACAGATGTAAGGACAGGTGCGGATCTGCTATAGGAACATTGGGAGCTCTACGGATAAAGATGTAGGAAGCTCCTGTACAGGTTATGAGCTGCAATGCAATAAGCAGCAAAGATCCTGGATGCTTCAGAGCCAGAAACAACAACCTCGATGTGCCTTATGGCGGCATAGTTGATGTCTATGTGAAAACGGCAAATCAGACATCTTTCGGTAAGCTTCTGTTCTAGTCTATGAAACATGACAGTGATGGCTACTATATATAGGTGTCCGCAGAAGATGACAGATAGATTGCCGGTTTCACACGCGTAACAAAGGTACTTTCTGCCCGGCAAGGCACATAGATAGGCACATACACTGTATAGTATGGTTCATCCAACACACTTGTATCTGCGTAGGCAGCAAGACTTACTGTATATCAGACAGCTAAGATACGCTTCCGCCAGTCCCTCGCGGCTTCGGTTCCGGTATAGGTGACTGTGTAGTATGTAAACGGCATTACAGACCTGCAGTAGTATATGGACAGTTCTTCAGGCGCCTTCCTTGGACAGGATTGCCTTGTAAAAGCTGCTGTACCTGCAACAGTACATATATCCGGCTACATACACAGCACACAGCCGATAACATAGGATACCTTATAGTCACTTAAGATTTTCATATCCCAATATGTGAACAGCAAACAGGTCGGTGACTATATATTGAATATGGCTTAGGTTGCCTAGGCTCTGCACCAGCAGTATCCTGACATCAATTTAAGACTTCCATATGGTATTCAGACAAGCTTGCCGATGACTAATGGGGGCAACTATAACTTTACCACTTCTGACGGCTAGATCGACCTGACATACAGACAAGGTTTGTATATGTGGGATCCTCAAGCATATTACTTCTCAACAGTGCCAGCATATATCACACTTGAGGTACTGTAATGTAGAAATGGGCTAAACTTGTTCGCAGAATATGCGGATATTTCTGGACTACGGTATGGAAAGACACATGGCTGATCTAGCTGCTTGGCAAGTTCTTTCAGCACGTGTCTGGATAGGTGCTGTAGGATAGGCTGCTGCAAATAGACAATCAGTTGCATGTTGCATATACGGTGCAGCCTGATAAGTGGCACCCTGTGCGTATACTGGTTGATGCGTAGACATAGAGCAGCGCTGTAATACCTATAACACAGTTCGTAATTGGATCATCTTCCATAGGGCAAACTGTGTAGGGCACTAAGTACAGTACTTTGTAGCAGCTTGGTATCCCGATAAAGATACAGAATAAGGTGGACACACCTGATATCCTGCTCAATATCGATACCGACTATACTGTGCAGGACGGATGTATTAAGTTCAACCAGCCGTTGGATCAGCTCGGATTCCGATCTACTATAGTCACTGTAGCCGGTTAGATAAAAGTCTGTTACTAGCTGTGGGGCATCTACTAGAAGTATCAGACACTGAGGGATGCTTTTACCGGTATCCTGTAGGTTCCGAATTACTGGTTGTATAAGTATCCCGGAGCTGTGGAGGCGGCCTGGAGCATAAAGCTTAACGGCAGCAACAAGCGAGATGTTCTGCGGTTGCTTGGAGCTGTCGGACAATGTCCTGTAGCTTGGCAGTAGGGCACTGTATCAGATGTACAAGGCAGTACAGTCATTATAGGCGACCACACATATACCGGTGAAGGTTCTCCGATAGTTACTAAAGGTCAGTATGTGCTGAAGGGTTAGCCTTTATTTGTCGCATCTGAAAACGCACTTGACTATCCGAGAGTGATAACATGGAAAGATACCATTCCATCTGATATCGCGAGCATACCTGTTGTTACAGATGCCGGAGTGCTTACAGCTTCAAACAGAGACGGACTGAGTCCTGTAAACAATGTACTGCCGCTGACAGGTTAGAACTACATACAGTATCAAAGACTGTGCGCATAGTTAAATGCTGATCTGAATATACCGTATATACAGCTTCCAGACAATATGAATCCCGCGCAATTCCTTTTGTCCACAGTATGGAAGCACTCCGGCTTTATCATTGTAGCTCCGTCTTCCAACTACAAAGACATGTGTATAGCTGCTCGTGTGATTGTTTAGAACACAGCGCTAGGTGCTATACCTATAATATACAGATATGCTGCACAGACATACGTTACGATATAGCCTGATTTACAGGTGACGTCTAAAGCAATAGCTTATTACAATGAATCTGTGAATAACGGCTTGCAGCATAAGGAGAGATACAATGACTTTGACAAATAAAGGATCTGAGCTGTTGTTGCGTGCTCTTCTGCAGGCAGTCAACTCTTGTACAGGACTTACAGATACAGGTAAAGTAGTAAGGAATGGAACTGTCTCTGTTGTCGATAACTCTATAAAATGCTGCTTTGATACATATAAATTAGATCACTCGTAGATTGAATAGCAAAAAGATAAAATAGTACATATATGTCTGCTGGATGAAAATAGCTGGTAGCTTGCCCGCGTGCCGGTATAGCCAACGTGCAGACTCAATGGTGCTGGACTTATATTCAATCTGAGCATGAATATTGGAGGCTTACATGGCTGAAAGTTACATGGTACCCAAGTACACATAGGGGATGGCTACTGTTGATAAGCTCAACCAGCCTCTTGACTACATATAGACAGCACTCAACAATATAAGTCAACGTGTTGACCAAATTTCAAACAAAAGCGCTGTCATACAGTGGTAGGCTGTGCTTGATGCATCTGTACAGACAGGAGACCTTGTATATTTCGATTCTGAAGGGTCGTCAGCATGTTTCAAGCCTGCGAAAGCGGCTCTGTTGGGCATTCCCGGAGCACAAGGGCAGTCTGTATAGGCGCCGCAGAGCCGAGTATAGGGCATCGTGCTTTCCACAGACCCTGCGGTTATATTGCGATCTGGATACTACTAGTCACCCATCGTCTAGGCTACATTAGGTACTGGAGCTTAGGCTGGAATCTATTATTTATCTCCATAGACAGCTGGTAAAGCTACAAAGACACCGGGATGGAATCTCAGGCAGCCATGCCTAAGCTATTACGGGGACGGCAAGTTCAGTCTGTTCTCGAACTATCTTGCACATGACAACCATCATCACGCAAGTTTGGTTATAGGGTAGTGGCAGTAGCGCGCAGCGTATGACGGAGAGTACACGGCACAAGGAAATTACTTCTATAAGATATCTGATGCAGATATGCTTGGACAGCTGTCCGCCGATACGACTGCTGTGTTCTATAAAGGTCTTCTCAATACTACTGATTTTTCCTTCCAGCCTGATGCTATATGGTGTAAAGCATCTGATGCACCGCAGGCTGGATAGGTTGTCGTGTTCAATGACTATCCGTTTGCTTATGGGGACTCTGTTGTAAGAACTGTAAGAAGTTCTTCTCTCAGTGTGAACTCTCTTAACGGCACATATGAGATCAACCTGCCGCAGTACGTAAAGAACAAAGTTGTTGGTTCGGCCACAGCCGTTGCCGATATTTCAGGCAAGAATATTTCCATAACACCTATCGTTTCCAGGCTGTATGCAGGTATGGGCATCAAAGTACAGAAGCTGGGATTGGGTATATATCAGATTTCGTCTGCTCAGCACGACGGAGCAAACATCGCCGCTTCTGACATGCGTATGAACGGTACACAGAGAGTTGCGGACGGACTGCTGACGTATACTGTCTTCCCGAGATCAGCGACAACCTCGTTCATCATATCTACACCTGTTACGTATTCCGGATAGAACCTGAAAGGACAGACCAAAATATGGTTTACTACAAGAGGCCCTGGATCAGGACGTGTCAACATCTCTGTGTACTGGATACCTGTAGACACGTCTGGCACTGAATATACTACTATTCCAGGAATACACATAGGCGACACAACTGCAGTGTTCTCCAACACCAGCACATCTATGCTTGCTTACACATAGACAGACTACATCGGCAATTTTGATCTCAGCACACATGGAACGTTGCTGGCAAAGGTATAGGCTGTAGCGCCCGGCAGCGACATGTATGTATATCAGACAGGATTCAAGACAACCGCTGTCGCATAGGTGCAGGAAGACGACACATCCGATGCTGTATCTCAGGATATCCTCGACCAGCTCGCCAAGGTGCTCACCTACAACGCGAATTACTGAGGTGGCAAATGACAGACTATTAGTGGATGAGCCATATGGCCGCCCAGACATATCCTCTGGCGGATTAGGTAACAGGACTGTCTGTTACAAGTCAGCTGTTGCCTAAGTATCTGATTTTGGATATGCGCATATTGGTCCCTGAAGCTACCGGAACTGTAGACGGCGATGCTTTTTATATAAGCAGAGTTCAGGACTAGGGAGCATCTCTGTCTATCTACATAGGATACAACGGTATCTAGGTTGCTGTAAGCTCAGGGATTCCAAAAACACTCACTATGACATAGCCTGCTGTGCAGCATTGGTACACATTGACTGCACTATAGGGAGGATCACTGTCGTGGGCAGCTAAACTTACAGGCTCCATATGTGTAGGACCTACGAATACATATGATATCGGCACACAGGTATACACAGCGAGCAACACTAAGCTTAACCGGAATGTCATCAGTGTAATAGGTAAACTGACATATCTCTAGGCGATAAAGGTCGACTAGGTCTATTATGATGGAGTTGTGTAGATCCAGGCAGGATAGGGGGTCAGCATATCCGCTGCTGTTGAAGGATAGGTAACGACACTTACTATATCTGTCGACCAGACTTATGTTACCTAGACTGTGCAGTAGTCTGTGGTGCAGCAGCTGAACGCCTCGACAGGAGCGACACCTATCACCTCTATCAATGGCGTAACTCCTGACTCCAACGGCAATATATAGATTTCAGGTGTTGACTGCGTTGCCATTGTTGCGCAGGGACAGGGTGGGCTGATTGTGAAAAATCCATGCTCCAAGCCGTGCTGTGATTCAACCAATATGTAGAGCACAGTGATTGCTTTGTAGGCCTTGAAGCAGCAACAGAGTGTCCTGCAGAGTTACTTTACGAATCAGGCCAATACCATCAACTATATGCAGGCGAATTTATCCACTTTAATGAACCAGCACTGACATGATAACAGAATTGCGCATAGCAGGATATCCTGTAAGTACAAAATACTTAAAGATACAGGGGAAGGATGACCTTAAAGTCACACCAGGAACATCCGGACCGAAGATATCTTATATATTGACTAAGCAGGACTCTGACGGCTAGTCGGAAGCGCCTATAACGCCCATTATAACAGGATCCTACTTAAGGACTATAAATGGCGTGTCGCCTATGTAGTAGGGACAGTTCATGCTGATGGGCGATTACTGTACGTCTGTTGTTTAGGGCGGTGACGATTCAGATCCATAGATATCCAAAGTGTCTGGAGCAATAAAGATCTTCGATGGCTGTCAGGCCTGCGCCGACTGCAGTTCCCAGTGGTATGTGCAGTCTATGCTCCAGTAGTGTATGTTGTGGCTTTCTGGGTTGAAGGATTGTATCCTGTACTACGAACCGGCTGCAGCCAGGCTCTGGAACTAGATGCTGCAGAAACGAGTATTGTAGATATAGAACTGCGGCAAAAGCGAAATAGATGCGGAGTACAGACAAAGAGAGTTCGGCAAGGCTGTAAAGCTTTTGTATCAATATAAAGCAGTTGTCGCCATGTGGAACTATCTGGTGTTTACAAAAGCCAGATCGATAGAAGTGGTTCAGGCGCCTGAGACACACCTGGGCTTTATAATGCAGTCAAAGCGAATCATAGACTTCTGCGATGCCGGGCTGAGCACTGTCACACTTCACTTAAAAGCGACGTTATAGTCAGGACAGACACAATCTTTCCTTGCGGCACAGGGACGCGCAATGCTGCTCTCTGTTACCAAAGTCACATAGAACACTTACATCTAGTACGGTAAAGATACCGGAAGCCTGGGCGGAGGGCTTGATACAGGCAGCCTCAGTTGTGACATATCGGCTACGAACTAGCCTGTAATAACGTGCGCTATACAATTCTTTCCGACAAAGTAGTGCAGAGCTGTGTTCTCAGGATCCATTAAAGTGCTGCCTGTCATTGTATAGGGAGGCAGCAGCAGTGACGCACAGTTATATTCCAGCCCGCTTGTTGATCTCGGAGCATATGCTGAAGCAGCTTATGATGCTACTGATATCGACAAAGGATAGCTGACAATGACAAACAGATGGCGTATATAGCTTGCCTGGTAGTTCACACAGGGAGATATGGTGGTCAGTAAATAGGACACCTAGTAGGTAACTTATTTCACATCAGGATTTGGTTTGTATCCTTCCAGATCTGATTCAGGGTCTGGATCGGTAAACGTCGGAGACGATGATACCGGCGGTGGCGGACTTATTTAGACATAATCAGTGAGAGCAATACATGAGCTTTGTAACGACAGAGACAAGCGCACGTACAGATACGTACCCTTTCACATGCTAGGTGCCTTTCGGCAATTACTTTATATAGTCGATAAAGTTAGTCCTTAAAGATGTGCAGCAGCAGCCTTCTCTTACTATATTGACAGCTAAACAGGGCTAGTGCTCTATAACGCTGATGTCGGGTTCTGTAGTGTTGGCTACTGTATAGTATGCAGGCAATCTGTGGATGACTTTTGATACAGCACATGCTTTCGGTTTCGTTAAGTTTCGTGTCAGACCTTCTCACACTATAAATTTTTCAGGAAAGCTGCCTCTCCATCCGCTTACATATACATATAGCTACAACAATAAAGGTATCACCAGTATTCAGGCTAACGACGACGTGAAGCCTGTCGGAGATACATTAAACATTACTGTACTAGGATCTATCCAATGTGATAAAGACTAGTTAAACTTTACGAACAAGGGTGCTTTAGGTGGACCTGACTGGCCTTTCAGTATTCAGAGATTTGACATGGCAGGCAATGTTGTCGGCTAGCTGGGAACTTTTACAATAACGCCTGTAGTTAAAAACTCATAGCTCATAGCTAATTAGTATGTTGGACAGAATATATGGTATGGTGACACTTACGGCGGTGTAACCCATGCTTATCTGCCCAGTGCTGATTATATGTATATAAGGCGTACGCAATAGTCATTGTACAACTTCATATAGACGCCTATAGAATCCAATTAGGTAGTATACACAAACACAGAAACAGGAAAATATATACAGAACATCAATGGAACTCAGACGCAGAAACTGAACATAACAAGTGCGTGCGAGCAGATATCTGTTACAGGACCCATTGCTGTCGGAGACTCTGTTTATGTGATCTATGTCTCATCCAATCCGGGCTTCCCCACATGCGCCTAGTATGACAGCGATTCCTAGTCATCTACTGGAAGCTGATCTGCAATAAACAAAAGAGGTAATAATGAACATTCTTAATGCAGATACGCAGCAGGTGCGGACATTTTCGAAATATCCGTTCGATTAGGCGTCCACTATGCAGATATATAACTACACAGTAAAATCTACGTGGATACCATCTATAGGTATTTGTGTATAGCAGGCTAGATTCCCTCTATATATAAGCGGTTTTACACACAACAGTGCCACTACATGCAAGTTACATGTAAGCGATAATACAGCTACTGAAATAGCTTATGCCGTACTGTACAGATAGCGCAGTACAGATCAGACAGCAGGTATACAGAGTGCCGATAAACTTGTAGCTTCGCTAGTGGATGTATATGGACATGTCTGTGGGCAATTAATGTATGATGTATAGTTTTCCGGATTCATTCTGAATGTGCTTACTACGGAGCATCTCGGATAGATAGCACTGAGCGCGAACAACCTCATACTGTCTCCATAGTGTATAACATGTACACATACAGTGGGGTGTAAACAGGTCATATTTAATGGAAAATACAAATATAAAGGGAGTACAACTCTGATTTTCCAGCGCAATGTGACACTCACCAACAGCGGAATAAGATCAACACCGTCTATAAATGTGTATGGGGATAAAGATACCACAGATGTATCCACCATTGCATATCAGGCTCCGAAGTACCTCAAATATGTGAACGGTAAAGATCTGTCTGGCAGCCATGTGCTGATTAAACCGATTGCGCTTTCAGATCTGCGAGTGATAACCAACACAGGAACTATAACGTTCTCAGGGGTACGGAATGCTTGATAAACTGTACAATATATCTGCTGTATATCCATTCTATAACCATACTGGATTGTCTGATGCTGACAGACAGACAGCCGGATGTATAGCTTGCTGCAGAATATAGATACGAAAACCGAGACTCAGGCAATTTTTAGCATATTAGACTTACTACAAACCTATTCAAGATACAAATATTCCGACGCAGATAGTTCTTGAAAGAACGGAACCAGGCAAGGCTGTATTTAAAGTGCAATACGGTTACTATGAGTAGCCATGGTACATAACATGGACAAGGGATGGGACTTGCTCAGGCACTTTTCTTGTTTCATGCTATATGTAGCTGACAGCTTAGCTGCCTGCATATACAGGAAGCTCTCTAATCCTCCTTAATTAGTGCATGATAATCAGAACGCCTGGAGTAGTGCTGCATGCCGCATCGGATGGAATCCAATAGACAGGCGGGATATATCCTAACCAGACCATGTATACGAATGTCAAAGGTTTCTGTGACGGATATAACTGTCAGGTAAGTGCATAGGATTCCAATTTGATTATACTGTCGTCGGCTGCAGCAGGTAAAGGGAGACCTAAATATAATGATGTGTGGGGTTCAGACTCACAGGAGTCTTAGTTACCAGCGGAAGCTCCGACAGGTGTGCGCACTATAAACACAAACACAGGAAGCGTAACTTTTCTGTCTATAGGCGATGTAACACAGAACGTTGTTGTTACTTAGTAGGATGACGAAGTTACAACTACAGTACAATTAAGTATCTGAGCTTATATGAAACACCTTAAGAAAGACAGATGTGGGTGGAAAGAGTATCAGTGCGTAGGTATTAAAGACCTGTTCTCCGACTCTATATCCATATGCTGTGACACAACGAATTATGATTAGGCTGGCGGGTAGAGATAGAACGACTATAACTACCTGAATCTGCCTGTATCTTTTTAGGGTGTAGTCAATATAGTTCCATTTGCCAACCTGTAGTCACTCGGAGGTGGCGTCGGATGTATATCCAGCTACGATCCGATGGGAGACGGCTTGCAGGACTGGTTTGACAAAGTCAGTAAAAATTCTGACTACATAGCGGCATATGGTAACTTCAGGGCTTCTCTGGCTTGCTATTTTGATTCTTAGAAGTAGCGTCCGGGTATAATGACACCGAAAGCTACGCTGAGTCCGTTTAACACAGCACCTTCAGTAGTTGTCCCGACGTCTTAGCTGCGTGTATAGCCTAACGTGGGCGGAGGAGGTACAAGTTCATGGGATGGACAGAGTGCCTGCGCTAACGGGTTCGCTATAATACCGCTGGATCACAAGGGCTCTGGATATAGACTGTATGTAAGTTCAGGTGATGCTATACCTTCTGTAAATGCAAACGGATAGGCTGTATCCTATTACGTAGAAGGAAGATATCCGGAGGGATAGGGTGCTAGATATAAGTCCGATCTGTAGGTATACCTGACAGCCAAATATGACTTTACCACCGCAAAATGGGACTTCGGAATTGCGGTCGTGCAGCAGGATCAGGATTGGTAGACTGCTGTGGACAGATAGTAGTGGGAAAAGGTGACTCTGCTGGGCACTGTAAGTTGTGTACGGAATGGTAACGCGAAGGTATAGACATACGTAACGCAAACCGCATGTTCTCCTGTCGACATGCGTGACTTTGTTTCTTAGGTTCCTATGCCGTCAAGCACTGATACATCAATGTATGTATTCGCTTATCTTGGCAGCAGCAAGATAAAGAAATGGGTACAGGTAAAGGACTGTTGACTTACATGTAACTTCAGCTAGGCTTAATGAAACTAACTGAAGGAATATAACATGCCAAACTGTCCATGTCCGTAGTTCGACATTTAGAAGTACAAGGATAAGCCTTACTAGGAAACTCCTTGTGCCAAGTGTTTCCTGTCAAAGTAGACTACCAACACACATAAACACTCATAGCTGTTCGACACAGACGGTGTGTAGTCTCAGCAACCTGCCAAACGTCCGTAGCCTGTGTAGGTATAGGATATCCTTCCTGAAAAAATTTCTCCTGACACGTTGGCTATAATCGTATAGGCGTGTCAGCAGAACTTTATTCTTACACTCAGCAATCTGGTGCTCAAACTTACACGTCTGTCCAAGACATATCCTGTACTGTTTTAGATTCTCACATACAAGATGCAGCATCCATAGATGTCTTACTTCGAAATAGGCAGGAAGCTTAATCCGCCGTGCTCAAAGCAGAACGTGCTGTATCACCTGTCGCACGCTGTCAGATAGTTCCCTCAACTGGAGAAGAGCATTGTTACAGATACAAGGTTCTCAGGAGGAAGATACGCACTGAAGACCATAGCATAGCTGGCATCCAGGATCAAGCAGGTGTAGATCGTGCGTCGTAAATTATACGAGCAGAACTAGTACAACACACGTAAAGAGTTCGACGAACTGAAGAGATAGCTGTAGAGACCATATAAGGTTAACATCATCAGTGAGTTCGACAGCTATCTTCATGAATCCGACAGCGGAGACGACAATGTTAAGAGCAGATGAATAGGTATTCAAACTTAATGATTCGAGAGTTAAGGCACTGTCAACCGGTAAGCTGACTGTAGCTGCACTTGCATATACTATCAAACCTGGAGACTACATGATACTGTACAAGAATACAGTATATGCACTGACAGAAGACTAGTACTATGCCGCTCAACAGATGGACATGTAGAAGTATCTGACAAAAGAAGCATTCTAGCAGGTACTCAAATAGGATATAGACAAGCTTGATACAGTAGACAGGAAAGCCGCATAGAGAATCAAGAACAGCAAGACCAATTGTTCCACCTGCCAGTACAACTCGTACAAGACTCAGCTGCTCAGAATCATGCAGAAGTATCCATGGCTGCTCAGCAAGTACAATCTTGTGAAGATAAAGCGCTAGATACGGCAATACCCATAGGTATCATAGCCTGTTATATCGAAGGTAAGCGCTCTGTTCCCTACGTTCTTCCAGAAAGTTGAATACGACAGGAAACCGTGTCTCGACTGCGTGTAGAAGCACATAGGCATGGCGTACATAAAAGGATGCTAGGCGCAACAGGGCTATCCTGAGCATCTTGTACTTGCAGTAGCTAATTTGCAGGAAGCATATGAGGAATGCCCTAAGGACTGCTCCGCTATAAGAGAGATGCTGCTGTTCTGCATAGGCAAGACAAAGATCGAGAACAAAGCGTTTATTCCACTGGATAATCTCCTGTATCTTATATAGATAGCCAGACAGGAAACAAACATGTCGTAGGCTCTCGATAAGAACAAAGCGGATTAGTCGTTCGATCTGTAGCTCGATCAGCAGATGAAGCAGTAGCTTGCAGACATTCCTGTACTGAAGAAGCTGGATATAATGAACGAACTTAAGGCGCTCATTGCACTTGAGTACAGCAACAAAGACCACATATCTGTCAAGTATCAGGGATACATGGGCAGTCTTGCAGACATGATATTGCCGTTTTCTGTGAAGGTAAGTAATCTGATCAGGAACAGGCGCCTTATGTTCAAGGCGTGTCCGTAGTTAGTGCGTCAGACTGAGTATGATTGCAAAGATTTACAGGAAGCGTTGAAGAGTCCGATGGCGAAAAAGGACTGATCTACTACAGAATATCAAATTCCATGCCGTAGATGCACATTGTTCCGCTGTTGCTTGTATCGGACTGTGATTCAGAGCTCTAACTGTAGCTTATGCTGTAGCTGGAGCTCTGTGACTATGAACCTGACAACGACTGCGAATATGACACAGAGTCAGAGCACGCTGTTCCTGTAGTGAACTAAAATGCAGTGGCCTATGCAGTGTTCAGATAGTTAAGAGCCTTAACAAGCGCTGCTACACCTGTCTTGATTCCATTTATAGCGTGCTATGCCTGAAAGTCACTACGAACTCTGAGCTTTATACTGTTTGTTCGGAAATAAGCATAGTCATCCAGCATCGTGGAAGGATAATCCTACATGTCCACAGGATCTGCTATATGGCTGAATCTGTAATCAGGCTACTTATTGAAGTTTTTAGGCAGCTTCTATATTACAAAAACATTTGTATCTACGTTACAGGCGGAGGTTGCTTTGCATTCAATATCAACAGCCGCCTTATATCCTGACCGCTGATATCTTTTGACACTGAAGTGCAGAGTTATGTTCATTACTGCTCCGTAAATGTGACGCCGCCAATTGTAATTGGCAATTTGAAATTCTATTTAAGAAAAGCATTAAAGGCTTTATTATATTGTAAGCGCAAAGCAGCTGCTTTCAGTATAGTATGCTTATTTACCTGTTTATGCGGGCACGTTGGACAGCCCTTGATAGCGGCTGACGCAGCTGCCATAAGAGGGAAGGACTTTAAGTCCATATTGAGTAATTTTTGCTAATCAGGTGTTAAAAACATTTTGCGCTCCTTATGAGCTGGGCGCGTTCAACTGGAAAGAATAGAATGGGAACATTGAGTAAAGACTGTTACGCGTATCCTGCCAAGGAACTCTACCCTATACACACCAAATAGGCTGCGCTTAATTCTTACAAAGAGTTCTAGCACGATATTGATAAGTATTCAATTGACAGTATCAAGATGATTGCAGCCAATTTCATAAAAGCTGCGTCTGTACACGACATCAAATATCCTTGTGCACAGGCTGCGAAATCCAGACAGTGTGTAGACATATAGCTGGATAACGGCGCTGTAGTGTCTATGACCAAAATATAGAACTTGCAAGATGCGGATAAAGCTGTAGCCATGCTGGATCAGATCAGAGACAACATTGAGCTTAAATCTCTCAGAAAGGTTGCGAGGTATATTGTCAATGAATGTGAGAAACTCAGCCTGTATCCTACTGACAGCATAAAGCTTCATAAGTACGCTGGTTTTGGTCTTGGCAATGCCTAGTAGATGGCTGCATAGTTCCGCAAGCGCGGTACGCTTATGCTGTTGCCTGAAAGCATCAAATCATAGTTCTATCAGACATATAGAAACCTTGATCAGCAGGATGCATAGACCATGTACAAGCAATCTGCAGCTATTTGCGATATGCTTGATGGTATCGACAGACTGTATAAGCTCGAATCTCATTACGGTAACGAAATCAGTAAACCGTAGGATGTGTGCTTTTCGTAGACACTCGATACTATGATCAAGTAGGCTTCTGACTATCTCGGAGTCGAGTCGACATCTACCATTCTATCCAAAAAGGCTCTACTGCAGGACAAATAGAAAGTAGCCCGGTTCTTTGCTGATAAATACGGCGCGTAGATAAAAGATGACAATGATATGCTGAATAAGGTAGCGACACTGTCTTCAACCGGAATAAAAGCACTCATAAAGGAACTTGAATGAACCTATTCTAGCGCAAAGACTGTATGGTTCCTGTATATGCTCTTGCTGCTGTATCTAAGTTTCAGTAGTAGGCTGTAAACTGGGACCCTCTGGTACTGCGCGACGCATTTTAGGCTCAGTTCAACTGCAAACTGTCACAGCGCGGTTTTGACAAGCTGATGGCAGGTACGTCCATGCTAGGTACAAACCTGTTCACAGCATCCATATAGAGCTTTTTAGCCTGTACTGCAGCTTGTGCCAACAGAAGCATACAGTCATCACAGCTGAACTACGTATCTCTGAAAGAATGCTGTTGGTCTGTATTCGTGTATAAAGATATGATCGGATACAACTAGCAGGAATAGCAAGATCAGTTCGATCCGGATATAGTAATGTATATACAGGGCCTTATGGATATATAGGGTATATCTAAACTACCTTCATACATGTCCTTTGCCTAGCTGCCGACGTAGAGGATGGCGACTATATAGCAGGCTCTGGTAGGTGACGTCACGTCGTTCTAGGCCTACAACACAAGGCAGCTAAACTAGATGCAGGATATAAACGCCTACGTGATGCAGATGCAGGCAGGTCTTGTATAGCAACTGAATCTGTTGGATCCTATTATACACTGAATTGTTCTCAAAGGAAAAAGTATGCATTTTCCTTTGAAAATAGCTAAAAAATGACCACTTTTTTGGCATAATAATATGGAGGAGCTTTTAGAGCTTTTCTGTGGGTGGATAAGTCCATCCAGTTTCACGGTGCTGTATTGAGGTCGACTTATGTTGACTGTCAGTACAGCGCCGTTCGAATTTGTGCCTATGTCGTTCCTGTTACCATGCTCAAAATTTTACTTAGTAGTCGTATATGCGGCAGCAGTTGTTGCTCGCTGCTAAAGTACAGCCTAAGTAAGTTTGAACTACGCTGTGAACAAGAAGCTGCTACGGCTTCAATCTGAAGACGGACCGATACATGTCCGTCGCTAGTATCCCACCAGAGAAAAGACTTGAACCGTCTGAAGCGACTCTCCGTAGTCACGTCGAAGTCGGCACCAGACTTATCAAGGCTTTTCCCGGAAGGATATAAGACATCGTTATCTGAGCATGCAGTTGTTACAACTGTTGTAAACATATACTTATGCTGGTATGTGATCATATTTCCTGGTACTAGGTAATATGTACCAGGAAATCGAGAGATATACAGGTGAACAGTTCGGCAAGCAGTCGGCTGGATATGCCACACTCTTTTGTTTATGCGAATTCTGTTGTTCTTGTGCCTTGGTTCATTTTGATATTCAATAGACTTCGTATCAGTTACTGATACACTCACAGAACATATGAGACACATATGCGTGTCTATTGCCCCCAGCATACCTCCAGAGTGATACTCTGGAGGTTAACTTTAGGGCAATAAAAGTATTGAATATGTTGCCAATAGGTGACTATTACGTGAAATAGAAGTCGTTGCGACTTCGCATCAGTTTTGATGAATACCTCATCAAATGTATGACAGTATGCTGGCGACCCACCAAGCCCAATCGAGGCACTTGGCTACAGCCAAGTGACCATCAAGTGGGCATCGGCGGAACGCCAGCATACTGCAATTAAGACGTTAAAGCCTGAATCTACAATCGTTACGATTGCTTGTGTACTGGCTAGGACAGTATATATGTTATAATTGGAAGGATCATGCTAGTATTGATCCTTCCAATTTGAGAGGCGATGACTAGTTTATTTATTCGGTAAAACAGATGTACACTAACACGTTACGTGTTACTTTACAGCATACAATGGACAACGTTGTATCACAGTATGTTCTCTTTGACGAAGGCTACGTACATCGCTGAAGTCTGCTGTCTATCGACTCAGACTTCAGCAAAATCCGCTGCCTTCTCACAAACAGAACAGATCAGATCTGTAAATAAAGCTGAACTCGAGTCCGTTACGGATTCACAAATGTGTATTACTCAATGCGTGATACACGACAATCCTGGTGCTGCGTAGGTGCCCTACGCAGCACCAGGATTCAGAGCTTATACCCCAACACAGCTAAAGCTTTCTCAAGCTAAGCTATAAACTTGGCATCAGGAACAACAGAATTCGCAAACCCTCCAAGCCCGTCCCACTGTCCTGCAAGACGCTGTTTAACAGCCTATCTTATCCGCACACCAAGATCCTACAGAACCAGTTTGAGCTATTGGCTCTGCACATGGAAGCCTTTCTGCTCCCATCTGACCCAAATCGGGTACCACCTTGCAAACCGCTTGCATGCGGCAGGCAGAGGATATACAGTATCCCTTCTTCCCTATTTGCCGCGCAACACAACGTTGCCGTTTATTGACTAGAGTCTTCTGACCTAGTCAAAAGTGAACTTAGCGTGACTCATAGACTAGTACTGCGTTGCTTCTTTTTTTAGCCTATAGTCATTGTTACTGTCAAGTTTAATAACTTTCATATACATCCTCCTATGGGTCTATTACAACAGGGTGACTGGAAACAGCCTACACGAACTGACTGAACTAGGATCTTGGACTGAAGTTCTGATACTAAGTGGCCAGCACAGAAGTGTCGAACTTCTAGCCCAACACAGGGAATATTCCGAACTTATGCCATAAGGCTGAGCAGGCAAAGTTGACGGCATGTGCAAAGTCATCAGGCACGCCGGGTTTCTTGCCTATGAAGACAACTGTCCTGTTGCCTATATATGCTCTTGGATCCTACTTAAGCGCAAGGAAGTCATAGGCAAGCTAAGTCTTATCCTATACATTGAACTTCATTATACGTACAGACGTATCTTTCAGCGCCTGTACAATGAGAGCCAGACTTCTGGATTTGTCTATTGTGTAGTTATAATAGTCAGCCTGCTGCTGAGCTTTGTCGTAGCTTATGATGTCGCCTTTCTTAGGTCCGGTATATGTGAACGGAACAGGATACGTACTTGTGAGCAGCAATCCTCGCTGCTTCATGATCTACATGCGCACAAAACCCGCACCGCCATTATCGTGTGCAAATATATCAGGATGCAGAATATCTATCCATTGCATCAGCTACTAGGCCTGCTATGTCGGCGTCGTTCCTTTAGGGTATCTCTTGCCGAACAATATATCTATGCGGTCTGTATCCGTTCGCAACCCTGCTACACACGCAGTTGTGAACGACTATGATACAGCGCCCCCTCCGTCCCAGTCTACACCTATGGCTATGCATCTGTACATGTGCCTGATACCGAGTATATCCTGTACTGAAGCGATGTTGTAGTCGTGTTGGGCTGCAACAAGATCACGCAATGTCAGAGGATTGACTGACTAGTCATACGGCCAGCCGAAAACTTCATTGTACACACGCAGCTTGGAATAACTGTCGACTTTAGCCAGAAGATCGTACCATTTTCTAGGTTCATTGGTAGCCTAATCGATTGTAAGGTGCAGCGGATGTATCGGCTGCCCTATATGGTAGCCTGGGAAAGTGAACTGCCTCTAAGGGACGGCATGTACGAAGCCTCCGTTATGCGGAAACACAGTGCGTCCGCACCTGGAACACACAAGGCCGTTCTTTCCGAGCATTCCAAGCAGATCGTGCTATGGATTGGGTATATTAAAATGGTTGCAGTGTGTGCACCTTATTATCCACTATGCCTGTGATGACTTATCCCACAGGATACCGCAAGTAGTATCTGTCGTAGTCGGAGTACCTGCATACATGGAATACCCGTGCCTAAGGTTGGCCGACATAACCTCACGTATGACAGGCACGAAACTGAAATCCACGTCGGCAAGCTCGTCGATAACTATCTGTGAGCATCCTGACAGACCTCGCAAAGCATCTGCGTTGGCATAAGCGGTGCCCAGATACATGAACGAGCCGACATTGAACTGCTTCAGCAGAGTTTTGCTGAGCTACACTTTTTTGATAAGAGATCCGCATATCGGACTGGATTCAAGCAGAGGTTTCAGAATGGTAGTATGGTATCGTGTCCTCTGCTCGTCTCTGGGCTCGATATGAAGTATGTCATAAAACGGTATCAGACTGGAACGCAGTACAGACGACTAGGCTATCTGATAGGTCTTGCCGACCTGTCGTCCAGTCATCCATACCTGCTATCTTGGATATACAGTGTTGAACATAGGTGCGAACTGGTAGTGCAGATCCAATGTCAGAGGTTTCCCCTTAAGCGAGAAGATACTCAACAGCGGAATGAACGTCCTCAGTTTGTCCTGTGCAATAGCATTCAAACACGATTTAACAGCATCAATTAGAGTCATAGTAACTCAAACATAAAACAGAAAGGAAAAACGAAAATGAAAAGAGAACGGACACCGGAACCAGACGCAGAACTCGTAACAGCAATCAAGTGCGCACCCGACAATGGGGCTTGCGTCACAAAAATCGTCAGCGTACACAAGGCTGCAGTCAATCGGAGCTCGAGAGCTGTCGCACGTAAAGCTGTACTGGATATAGTTAAAAGCCTGAAACTGAACCATGCCAAAGTCCAGCTGGATTCGGCTGCTTATTTCGATGAAGACATTTTCAGAGTCCGAATCTGGAAAGAGAAAGCAACAGCAGATGCGTGGGATAAGACTGTAATCTACTGGCTCGAGACGATGCCTCTTATAAAGCCGGTCAAGAACAAGCTTGCCAAACTGGGATTCAACCTGGACTGAGATGTTACAACAATAATAACCAGCAGACAAGAGGAAATAAAAGATGAAACAAAACAAGCATGTGTTTATAATACTGAGCTCAGGCATATTCCATACGTATATCGAAGCTTCATTTGATAGTGAGCTGTTGGCAATTGCGTACATGCAGAAACGTCTTGATGCTGTGCGAGCAAAGCACAAACGAGGATATGGTGGCAGATGGCTTACTGAACCTGACGGGTCGAGAACTGTCACGCTCAGGATGTACAATCATCCACACATCCAGCTGAATCTGCAGAAGCTCACTGTACAAACCCATATGTAACCAACACATACACGAAGTAACTGAAAGGAAAGACCCATGACAAAAATTAAGAAATGCGCATACATTGTACTGAGAGATGACAGTTTTTTTGACTGTATGTCAGGAATAGAAGCGGTGTTCGATACGCTCGACGCAGCTAAGGACTACATACAGCACAGGATCGATTCGTACAAGTTGAAACATAGGCGAGGATGTGGCAGCAAATGGAACACTAAGGTGCCGCTGAATAAAGAATGCGAAGCCGAAATACGTGAAGGTAACGGATATTGGTACACACTGTATGTAGAGAAATTCATCATGCACAGCAAAGAAGATATAAAGGTGCTGGAATGATCGTTATCAGTCGTCTTTATGTCTCCGGACTTCCTTTAGATAAACTCGAGCAACTGGCAGATGAAATCAGCCATAAAGACTTCACAGACGGCTGTGTCTTTGCATGCTCGGTGCACAAGGAAGCTGCGATACTGTACATAGATACCTTTGAAGGCGTCGCTACCGACCAGATGGACGACGATCTCAACGAGATCGGCAGACTCGCGCTGAATTATGGTTGCCGCATTGCAGGCAAAATATTCCAGTACGGTGACTTCGCTATATGGTCAGGCAACTTTAATGATGTGAATGAGATCGAATGGGTTGACATGACGCTGTTCATGGAACTGCCCACACACGAGCTCAGAAAACTTGCAACATATGTAGGTGCTGATAATGTCGTACAAACTCAACACAAATGTTAAGCCGCTTACTGCTGCACAGGAAAAAGAGACATTCGAAAACTTCCACTCGCAGGACACAAAGAAAAGTGATGCCGCTGCCGACCTGCTGCTTTCGGCAAATTCAAAGTTGATCTTTAAATTAGCGCAGGAATTCAAGCACCACCCAATTCCTTTCGACGATCTTATAGCCGAAGGATGTGTAGGTCTCATGGTAGCTGCAGGCAAGTTCGACATCAGCAGAGGCACACGATTCATCACATATGCAGCATGGTGGATAAAACAGCGGATGCGCAAAGCTGTGGAAACACAGAGCCGCACAGTGCGAGTACCTGCAAAGACACATGTGACCAAGTCCAGACTCCTCAGGATGCAAGACCAGCTGAGAGACGAACTAGGTTACCAGCCGGACATCTATCAGCTGTCCGAGTACACGGGCATGCCTGAATCCAAGATCAAGACGCTGCTGAACAGCCTTGGGCACGGTGTGTCTGTAGATGCGGAATCAGAAGACACTGAAATGTCCAACCTGGAGAAGGCACGTGTAGCCATTGCCGATGATCTTGGTGACCTGCTGGACGACTCCGAGCTGCTGGACGAGATGCGCAAAGCTTTCAAGCGCCTTCCTAAACGTGACCAATTCGTGCTTGGTATCAGGTATGGACTTGATGGCGGCGGCGTATCCACACTGGAAGAAGTCGCACAGGAAGTCGGTAGATGCAGAGAACGGTGCAGACAGCTGCAGGAAGAAGCCTTAAGAAAGCTTCGCAGAGAAATCAGAAAACGAACAAACTGAGGCAATATGAAAAACGTATACACAGTGTGTGTCAGCAAACCGGGCAAAAGTCTGATGCGTTCTGTCACATGCTCCACAGCAAGCCTTGCCAGCTACTATATGATGTACATGGTCGAGCAGTATAATAAGGAACACAAAGACGTGGCGATTAGTGCTATGGAAGGTCCTGACGGCAATATCGACGAAGTGCGTATTTCGGATAAGGATGGCAAGCAGATAGCCTGGATCTTCATTGTTGAAGTTCCTGTGCACGCAAAGAAATCAGATACAGCCAAACTGGGTATGGCTCCCATATTGAAGTGGCTGGAATAAAACTCAAATCAAAATCTAAAATGTCTTCAAAGTAAATGAGAATGACGGTGGGCAGCTATTAAAAGGAGACACCATGACAAAGTCAGCCTTGAAATTCCTCACCCACATTCACATAGCCCCCTAGGAACGCCTTATAAGGCAGAATACGTTTGCCACGTAGAGAACACAGTAGCGCAAGCGTAAGCCCACGGCTAAGGTAAGACCGACACAGGGTGTAAGCCGATAACCGGCACACCTATTGCAAGAAGACATCATCAAGTTCCTTCGTAAGCTGCTATATATAGTCACAGGTATTATTTACACACCTGAACGCAACAAGCTGATTCATAAGCTGACATCAGAAGCATCCAGGTATTGTGAAAGACAAGTCACTGAAGACGAAATATACAGCTCCGAATGGAGTAAACCGAACAAAGTAATAAAAGTTTATAACTGTAAAAAGGAGAATAAAATGAAACGTTGGATTCCAGCGCGAAAAGCAGTGCTTCTCCTGCTGTTGGTGCTGGTCGTTGCGGCATTCATGCCGACTACAGTGATAGCTACACTGGTGGCTATAGGCATATGCTGGCTCGTTATTACAGGCAGTGACGATAAGGATGGACCAAAGCAGGCCTGAAGCAAAAGAAAGCCCGTAGAGGGCCACCAAAGGGGTTACCCCCTCTCGTTGTGTAGGGTTACCCTCTAACAGAAGCCAGAGAGGCCTAAGAATGCAAGGAACGGTTTTGGAGGAGGGTATCGGAGCATGTAGAAGACAGCAGTATGCTTGCCAGACACCGCTGTCGATGGTTTCGGTACTAATTTTGACGAGATTGAGGATGCGCTGGCTTAACAGTTACGACGTAACTGTTACTGACATGTCGCTATTTTCAAGACACCAGAGGCAGCAGAATATCATAATCCATGCCGAAAGGCTGTTTCGTGGGTATCTTCCTCCTTAATGGTCCTCCTTCTTCTCCCCTTAAGGTTCCCTGCACCTTCCTAATCCTCTCTATAGTCTCCCCTTAATGCTCCATCTGCCATAAGGTACTTTTTTTATTAGTTTACATAGTGTACCTTGAAGAAGTACCGTAAGGTACTCTGAAAGGTACACAAGATGGACCTGTATATTAGGTATTATTTATTATGATACCCCTAAAGGGGTATCGTAATAATATAATACTGCGCACGCGCATAATGCGCGACGCATATACACGTATACGCAACACATGCTGCGTCCGGGCTGCGCCCTGTCTGGCATGTGGAGCAAGGATTTTGATTTTCCTTTGTGTGGCACCATATGATGCCAGAATCCCATCAAACCCAAAAGAAAGCCCGTAGAGGGCCACCAAAGGGGTTACCCCCTCTCGTTGTGTAGGGTTACCCTCTAACAGAAGCCAGAGAGGCCTAAGAATGAAACGAAAGATATATCTTGTCAGTGACTGCCATGTAAAGTCACGATTATGGACCAACTTTGCTGCTGTGCAGGGCGACGCCTACATGGCAATGCGCAAGATGGCATCCGAAACCGACCCGTCAAGTGTGCTTATCTCCTGTGGAGATTTGCTCGACTCGAACAGACCATCCAATGTCGACCTTGCGGAGACAGCCGAATTCCTGAACCACTTTCACAGGGTGCTGTACATAGCTGGCAATCATGACGACTGTCAGCCGTCTATCGTACCTGTAATGTGTCCTTATGCGTTGCATCTGACACCTGATGATGTCGTTCGTGAAGGCAATCTCGTCATCTGCGGCATTGACTGGCAGCGCAGCAGGGAAGCATTCCTTGAGTGCCTTGCTCAGGCTGCACAAACACTCAGCGATGAAACCGGAGAAGGAGGTCAACCTGTATTGATCATGCATCAGGCTGTGCACGATTTCCTGTCCATTGACGGCGCCAGTATATGCACAGCAAAGGAAATTCTGGATACCGTAGGACAGGACGTCCTTGTGTACTCAGGTGATATCCATGTTACGCAGCATGTTGCTTCCATCCTTGGCAAAGGCAGAGTGCAGTCTCCAGGCCCGCTCGTCCCTCAGGACACTTTGCAGGCCCGTAGACAGCAATTCTATTGGCAACTCGACAGTGACACCGGGGTACCAGCTCAACACCCCATCAGCGTGCGTTCTTTTGTGTTTCTTGACAGTGCCGTTCCTGACTTCGACCTTGCAGCGTCTCTGGATGCTCTTGACAGAAGCCTGGAACTGCCGCCTGTTGCGATACTGCAGGTGCATGGTGACTATGTGCCGCCTAAAAGTCAGCTCAACAGAGAGGACTGCATTGTAGTTGTCCGTACGGAACGGACTTCGACAGAAGTAAGTGCTGCAAAGGAGTCCAGTGTAACTACACTGGAGGAAGCTATAGCTCAGGAAATCGAGGCTACCGAACCGCTGCTTGCAGACGTGTTGCAGCCGTTGGCCGATAGACTGGCAGCTGCTGATAAGCCTGATGAGCTGCTGTCGACACTGCTTACGAACTGGGAGGTGACCAAATGATACAAGTCAAACACATGGATCTGTTCCATTTCTGCCGGTTCGACAAGCTGTCGCTTGATGTACAGCCAGGTCTAACCAGAATAGCAGGCCCTAATGGATCGGGAAAGACGACAGTCTTCAGAGCACTGATCTACGGTCTGACCGGCTGGTGCGACCCTGCGTGGGGCACACAAAGCGACCTGCAGCAGGATGATGAAAGCGTTCCAGGCTATGTCGAACTGACACTGTCGGTAGACGGCGAGGAATACATCCTGAAGAGGTTCGCAGGGACTGGCACGAAGCTGGTTGACACGCTATGTAAAGACGGTGCAATAATTGTTAAGAATCGTCAAAAAATAAATGCATGGCTGGAGCAGTTCACCGGCATTTCTATGTCGGTAATGGCACAGCTTATGTGGTTGCGACAGGAAAACTCGTCTTGGCTGCTGACGGCTACAGCCGCTCAGATCAACCAGTTCCTCGGTCTTATTTTCGATACCAAAAAGCTTGAGACCTACAGACAGCACCTGAAGAATGCTTGTGACAGCATACCGAAGCTACGCGATGACTTCGACGCAAGAAAGAAACAAGCTGCGGAGACACTGCACCAACAGTCCTCGCAGAAGGAGCTGCTGTCACAACAGCTGCAGGAGCAGCAGGAACTTGTACGAGATACAAGGGAAAAGTTGCAGGCATTCGGTAACAGCATGTCTGTTGCCGACCGGGACAAGATGCTGCGTCTGCGCGAACAGGAACTGGCAGTCTACAGCAGAGACCTCGACAAGTATAAGGATCTGCAGGAAGCTCCTGTCGTGGATATCGAAACCGAGACAGCAGCTGAGACTGCATTGGTCTCCAAAATATCTGCACAGCAGCTTGAAAAGTCAGCTTGTGACCGGATGCTGAACAGTGTCCGTGCCGAGAGAGACAACAGCAAGTGGAGACTCGATCAGCTGCGTAATATACACACGCCCGATACCTGTGAACTATGCGGCTGCAACCTCAGTACCAGTCCGGAAACGTACCGTAACAACAAAGTCAGACTGTTACTGCAGCAAGCCTTAAGTTATGTAGAGGCCATCAAAAACTTTTCTGAGACTTACGAAATCAGTGCACATAAATGCATTGAACTGGAAAAGCGTATGGCACTGCTTGAACATGATATTGCTTCAGATAATAAAGTTCTGGAAGCAATCGGCAAGAAGCGTGCTGAAAGACTTCGGTATATGGAACAGCTGCAGCATAAAACAGAGATTCAGCATAAGCTTGAACAGGTAGCTGCTGAACTCGAAAAGCTTAAGACGACGCCTGTGTATGATGCGTCTATATCAAAGCAGCAGATTGAAATCATGCTACGAAGTGCAGAAGCCCGAGAGACGGAACTGAAATCCGCATACGAGACCTGCATTGCTTCCATTGCGGCTGCACAGCAGGTAATGCATGATGCGGAAGAAGATGCTGTCAGGTATAAACGTAACGAACGTGTGCGTCAGGTCCTGTCGACTTTGCGTGATGTTTTGTCACAAAGCAGAGCACAGGCAAGATACCTCAACAGCAAGATATCTGCCTTGAATGGTAATATCGCTCACTACCTGCAACTGTCCGAGATGCCTTTCACAGTCTTCCTTGATCCTGCAGAGCATGTATTCAAGTACAGGATGGATGATTGTGATGTGCAGCATCAGGCAGGCATGTTGTCTGGTGCACAAAAGGCTGCAGCTGCAATTGCCATACAGATGTCGCTCGTTGTAACGGCAGTACCGGATCTGACATTACTTCTGCTGGATGAAGCTGATGCTTCATTGTCACCAGAGAACAAAGTAATTGCTACCAAGCTCTACAGAGTACTTGCAGAAACACTCAGTGGAAGCGATGGCAGCACATTCGTCATAAGTCAGTCAGATACTGTTGCAGCAGAATGTGACAGAGAAATAACATTATAAGGAGAACAAAATGAAAGCGGAAAAACTTGATCGAATCGAAATTTGCACGCAAGTAAAGTATGCGTGGACTAAGAAAGTATTTGAGCTTGATGGTTGCCCTGACTGGGCCGAATGGGCGGCTGTTGACAAGAGTGGAAACGCATTCTGGTACAGTAACGAGCCAGTTCTGTGTTCCTTCGGCTGGTTAACATCTTTGAAAGACAAATATAAGTCCATATGTGACGCTGATAAGCGTCCACTTCTGTTCAAGGCAGATGGCTGGGTCTACAGTCTGATAAAGAGACCAAAGTCTGTACACAAGAACGTATCGGCACACTTGTGCAGAGACAGCAAAGGCAGATTTGTCAGCAGAATCAAAGACGCTACACCCGATCTGCCTCAAACACAGTGCCTCCCAGCAGAAGACCATTATGAATACGGCAGATGCAAATTGCTCGAGTTCTCCGCGCGTGAGATCAGCGACGAGTACGGTAATGCCATGCTGCAGCTGAGACTGCTGCTGAAAAACAAAAAGCGCATTGTAGAGCTGGTCATAGATGCGCGTCCTGCCAGCAAGGAAAAAGGCGCGCTGCGTTATTTTGTAGTGCACTCAGCGCTTGAGCGTGAGCTCTTCAGTGCTTTGTTGCATAAAGACAAAGAGATCGATGCAGACTTATCTGCGATATGTCCTGTACTTTATATATACAGTAATACTGACGTGCGTGAAATCAGGTTTCCGGAAGCATCATGCTGGAGAATCGAGAGGGAAATTGCACTGTAACAGAGAAGGAGAACAAAATGAAAGTAACAGAACTCGACACAAAAGAAGTGACAGTGACACGTACAGAAAAGCGGTGCGTGCTGAATGAGAAGGTCTTTGGCCTTGAAGAGTGCCCCGACTGGGCTCAATGGGCTGCTGTAAATAAGAATGGAACTGTATATTTGTACAGAGACAAACCGCGTTGCTCTGATACGGAATGGTTAGGCATCTCAATTCATATGTTACCTGTACAGCTTGACGCGCCGTTCGATGCCACCGACTGGCAGAATAGCCTTATCAAGCGGCCTGAAAAGGCTCTCGAAGTCACCATGGCTGATCTGGAGAAGAAGTTTGGGCACAAGGTTAAAATCGTAAAGTGCTACGATACGCAAGAAAAGATAGATGTTACATCTGATGCTGTAGCTGCGACCAGCAATAACTTAAGCACAGATGTCTACAAGTTGGATACGCAAGTATTCCTGCTTAACCAGTGTCCGTCTTGGGCTAAGTGGGCTGCTGTAGATCATGACGGTACTGCAAGCTGGTACAGCACTAAGCCCGTTCTCAGCTCAGACAAAAGATGGCAATTGCCAAAAGGCGTTTTAGGATGCTGTATGCCAATTGAACGTGTCGGTGCTGGACAATACATGCGCTTCGATGCATCATCTTACTATGATAGTGTAGTGGAAAAGAAAGCGTGTTTGAGTCAATACAAAGCACGTAAATCCAATGCCTGATAGTCTGAATATAAAGCTCAGCTATACTGTATGCTCATGTACTCCGTGGCCCGATAGCCTGCGGGATACAGCTCGTTTCACGATGCGCGAGCCGAAGACGCCGGAAGAACTTCGAGCAGAGCGAGAAGCTATCAAGCGTGCAGGCGGAACAGCTAAACCAAAACCCTATAAGTTCACGAGTCACAGCTGCGTGGAAACAAGGAATGGTTCAGGTTACTTCCTGATAGGTTTCTGGCCGCACCTCAAGCTAGAGCTTGAAAAGAGCAATATACCTTACAGTATAGACGACCAGCGAGATCATTCACTCAGACCTGATCCTGACTATAGCTGCCTGTCGGGTATACAGTTCAGAGAGGGGCAGGCGGAAGCTCTGGCAAGCATCATATCAAGTGACGGCGGTCTGCTGTGCTCCAATGTTTCGTTCGGTAAAAGCTTCCTCATCAAGGTGCTCTGTCAACTGTACCCTACACTGAACATACTTGTTGTATGCAATGCGGGCGAAGTTGTAAGAGAGCTGTACAGAGCCATCTCTGAAGTGCTTCCCGGTCAGGTTGGCCTGCTCGATATGAAGCACAGTGAGATCAATGGCAAACGCATCATTGTCACCACGACAAAGTCCATGGCTAAGGTAAAGCCGGAACAGGTACAGCTGATGCTTGTGGATGAATGCCACTGTGCTGGATACAATGAGACAGGATTCCAAATACAGCAGTTCTGCTTCTGTCGCCGCTTCGGGTTTACAGCAACCCCGATCAGAAACCAAGGCGATCACCTGTACTTTGAATCTTTGTTCGGTCCTGTGCTGCAGCAGCAGACATTTGAGCAGTCTGTAGCCGCAGGTTCGGTAACTCCGATCGAATACACGATGGTACCATTGGAAAAGAAGTTGACATATCTCGACGACATAAAGCAGTTGCCTAATGCAATACAGTACCGACTGATGTATACCAACAATCCTGTAAGGAACAGACTTATTGCAGGCGTGTTCAACGACATCAGACAGGCTAACCCGGATGCACAGATACTTATCATGACTCAGACTATCGAACACTTGATACGGCTGTGTGAACTTATTCCGGGTCTGCATTTTGCACACGGTGAAAGAGGCGATCTCAGCTCATATAAGCGCAAGAAGGGGCTCGAGAATGTGGACATGTACAAGTACAGACAGTCAGCTGAGCAGCTGTCGTACGTGAAAAAACAGGCCGAGCTTGGCGAGTACAAATCGCTTATAGCTACAGGCGTCTGGTCAAAGGGTATCAACCTGCATCACTTGTCTGTGCTGATACGAGCGGACGGCGCTGTGTCTGGTATACCGTCCGTACAGATACCTGGACGACTTGCGAGGCTTGACGACGGAAAAGAAGTTGCTTTTCTTGTGGACTTTTCGGACGAGTTCTGTGAGTCTGCAGGTAACAGAGCAGTAGCTAGAACCAGGCATTACAACAAAGAAGGATATGCGTGTGTATCTTATATAGATATGCTGAACGAAATAAGGTGGACGAGAGATGGTCAATATATCATACAAAGCAGATGTGAAGAAGTGCAAAAAGAAATTCAAGTACAGGAAAGGCGAGTTCGGTTACTGGTGGACGAGAAAAAATGAGGATATTGAAGGCGGAAAGTATGAGGGCTCCATATGTTGTCCTGAAAATCTTACGTCTTTAAGAGGAGCACCACGAATAGTGACAGGTGAATTCGTTTGTCACCGCTGCCGTATCACAACACTGAGTGGAGCGCCTGAGAAAGTAGGTGGAAATTTTAGTTGTGCTGAAACGAAGCTGACAGATCTGAAAGGAGCTCCTAAAGAAGTCGGCGGTGACTTCTACTGTGACATGTGCGAGCTGATATCTCTGGAAGGAGGTCCTCGCAGGGTAGGAGGAAGCTTTTACTGCGTTGGCAACAAGCTCACTTCGTTAGAGGGCGGTCCCACTGAGATTTTCGGTGACTACAACTGCAGCTATAACGAGCTTAAAAATTTGTTAGGCGCACCAGAAGTTATTCCTGGCAATTTCAGCTGCAGTGAAACCACTCTTAATTCACTGGAGGGCTGTCCAAAAGTAGTGAAGGGCTCATTGATCCTGGACTATAATTCGCTCATATCCTTGGAGCATTGCGCTAAAAGTGTAGGAGGGGACTTTAATGTAAACTTCAATGGGCTTAAGTCGTTGTTAGGCGGGCCCGTATCTGTAGGAGGATCCTATAAGTGCGTGAACAATGATCTGCGTACTCTTTTTGGTTGTCCGTCAGTCATAAACGGAGACTTTGAGTGCGCAGGCAATGCACTGAATGATCTTGCCTCCTGTCCAAGTAAAGTAACAGGTAATTTTGATTGCTGTAGTAATCATCTGGTTACCTTGGAAGGAGGTCCCACAGAGGTAGGCGGCTACTATGACTGCTCCTTCAATAATCTACAGACGCTTAAAGGAGCTCCATCGTGTGCTAACGGTGATTTTGATTGCAGCTTCAATGAATTGACAAGTCTTGAAGGCTCTCCTGATGTGGTGGCTGGAGAATTCGTCTGTCATAATAACAAATTGGAGTCTTTGGTCGGAGGACCTAGCGTAGTGTCCGCTCACTATTGCTGTTCGTACAATAACTTGAAGTCCCTGAGAGGGATTGCTCATAAAATCGGTGGAGACATATATTGCGCCGATAATAAGCTGCCTGTTACTGACATCAAAAGAGCAAGATATGCTTACGAAGCCAAGGATAGCCTGTTGGAGGAGTGTAATGTCCTACAACGAGAGCATTGAGTATCTGTATTCCGTCGTATTTCCTTCATTTCGTTCCAGCAAAGAGGTAGATGATGAGGTGAAACGCAGGTGCAGGAAGGAGACTGAGGCTGAGGTGGAATTCAGCGCTAGATGTTACGATTTAAATGCTTTCATGCTGCTGGATGATGCCACACTCGGCCAGAAATGGCCTGGTATAACGAAGGACTGCATTGATGCACTTATAGTTGAGTCCGCCGATATTGAGCAGCGTCTGGAGCTTCTAAGGAAGTGTCGAAAGGTGTTGCGTAAAGAGCACATGACAGACGACTCAAATTTTGTGTTAAATGCAATCAATAAAGAGATCCAGAGGCTTAAAAGCCAGAGAAACCGGCTGCGTCAGCATATTTCCAGGCTCACGGCTGTTGCCGATCGATTGCCAGCCAGAAGATATGTGATCAAGCGGATACTGGAACATAATAAAAGAGATGCAGAAGCGAGACTCAAAGAAGCCAGACGCAAAGTAGGCGAGCTTTATCGGCCTGGCATGCTGTGTTCTCGTTTGATACGTACCGTTGATGATTTCATATGTAAGAGCATGCTAATATAAGTGCAGAAGCGCAAAAAGGGTGAATAAATAAAGGAGAACAAAATGGAGTACAAAAAGGGGGAATTCGGATATTGGTGGACAGTAGAGAAGGGAATGGAAGATGTAGCTGGAAAAGAGTTCATAGGCTGTATAGGCTGCAGCCATGCTGGACTGACATCTCTGAGAGGTGCTCCAGGTATCGTGCAAGGATATTTCGATTGCTCCGACAATTGCCTTACGTCGCTTAGATACGGGCCTAACTGTATTTACGGTTCGTTTTACTGTTATGGTAATCTCTTATCGTCACTTGAGTACGGTCCGACAGATACCGCTTATTTTGATTGTTCCGACAATAAGCTGACTTCGCTTAAAGGTGCGCCGATAAAAACAAGAGGCAGCTTCTGTTGCTTTATGAATAGGCTGAAGTCACTGAAAGGAGCACCGAAAGAGGTTGATGGCAGCTTTGACTGTGAGAACAATCAGCTGACGTCACTAAAAGGCGCACCTGATAGGGTTGCGCGAAACTTTATATGTAGCAGCAATAGGCTGACGTCGCTTGATGGTATGCCAAAGCTGTCAGTCGGTACGATAGATGCTGCATATAACCGTCTGACATCTATTGAGGCTTTGGATGATTTGGAAGGCACCATCAAACTTGTACTGATAGGCAATCCGGATCTGAAAGTCCTGGCAGATAGATTGCCGCTCGAAAGTATCGATGTGTATGGTGACGTCTACAGATGGCGCGGTTCCACATGGAGCTTCTTCGACGGCGTACAGAAAGAGGTAGCAACGATACGCAAATCCGGTTCCCTCACTGTGTACAAGATGAAAGACGGCACCTATGCTGTGCACGACGGAGAGGCATACGCTCATGGCGAGACACTCAAGGAAGCAAAAGCGGATCTCCTTTATAAGCGCACATCAAAGGACCTCAGTGAATACAAGGAGCTCACTCTTGACTCCAAGCTTACGCTTGAGGAGTGCATCAAGATGTACCGCTCAATAACCGGAGCGTGTTCTCTGGGCACAAAGGAGTTCTGCTCGAGGAGGAAGCTCAAGAAGGCTTACACTGTTGGGGAAGTCATTGAGCTCACAGATGGTGCGTATGGGAATGCTATGTTGAGGGCGTTCTTCAATGGGGAACGATGATAAATGTTTCAGCTGGACACCCGAGAAGCTCAGGTTGCTGATCCAGCTGCTTACAGCTATGCTGATATCTCTGGCAGGTATCGTCATCTCGACCATCTGGCTTGCGTGCACCAAGATGCCATCCAGTAAATCCCAGATGTTTGATACATATGTGCTTCTTTTCTTTATCATCTTGGATGTGCTTTCCTGTGCGAAACTCGCCTTTATGCTACGGCAGGTTTGTAAGTGGCATAGGCACATGGAGCCATTGCCAAGAGCCACGGCAAGGTAGTCATCGAAGATCTGGACATAAAAGAGATGAAGAATAAGGCTCCTTCAAGAGCCGTCAGAAGGGCGCATAACAGCTCCCTCATGGGCGCCATTCGCTGGCAGCTCTCGTACAAGGCGGTGCACCACGTAAAGGCACCAAAGTACTTCCCGAGCACAAAACGGTGCTCGACTTGTGGACACATCAAGGAGGCCATGCCTCCTCAAATCAGAACATACCATTGCGAAGCCTGCGGAGCCCATCTCGACAGAGATGAGAACGCAGCTCGCAACTTGATGTTGCAACCGTGGGTCACACGGTAAGATGCGCGGTGATGGTGCTTGTGACGAATGTCACAGGTACCAAGTGATCCGCGAAGACAATCCGGTGCAACGCCGGATGAGATCATGACAGTTATGCAGTCGAACGAGCAGCATACAGTAGGCTTGCATAGCCAACAATAAGGCGCACAAGAAAGGAGAACAAATGAAAGTAACAGAACTTGACAGAAGAAATGTAAAGGTAACACGTACAGTAACCCGTACAGAAAAGCGGTGCGTGCTGAATGAGAAGGTCTTTGACCTTGAAGAGTGCCCCGACTGGGCTCAGTATGCAGCTGTGGATGAGGATGGACATGCTTACTGGTACGAGTATAAACCGAACCAATATTCTGCCAGTTGGAGAAATACGGCACCTCGTTTAGTGTCGCACATACATACTGACACACTTTTCGATGCCACCGACTGGTGGAATAGCCTTATCAGGCGCCCACAGAAGGTACTTGAGGTTACTATGGCAGACCTGGAGAAGAAGTTTGGATGTAAAGTGAAAATTGTAAAGGAGCTTTGATATGTTGACTGCAGATGATGTCTTGTGGCGTCTGGAACGTAACGCATATGAATGTGATGCAATCATACTGGACGGTCAGCTGGAGACTGTAAAGATCAGCTGCGAATCACGTGACTATATCTTATTAGACATCTCCATAGATGTTAAGCAGAAAACCCAGCGCCTTTTGGTTAGGCTGTATTACAGTGAATTGTTCAAGCGTAAACTCTCACAGAAAGATATCAAAGACACTGTGTCAAAGCTTGTATGCAGGTTGCTTGAATATCCGAATTCATATATTACTGTAAGCAGTATAGACACTGATGGAGTGGTTATCACGGATGGTAACAACAGTAATATCTGGTTACCTTCTGGTGATTGGCAGCTGCTGCCTCCTATGAAGGAAGCATAAGCCATGATCTTCTTGAACGACAACGATAAATTAAGTTACAGCTTCCTGAAGAAGAATGCACATAAATGCTATGTGCTCCTTTCCAACGGACATGTCACTGACTTCAACCTTTCTGTAACTTGTGATCGTGTAAGCATAGGTATACATGTAGAAGGTAGACTCAAGCTCGCGTATACAATCGAAGCTGATTTAACATACAGTGATCTTTTCAAGCATGGTTTCAGTTTCACACGGTTCAGTCGGCAGCTGAACCAACTGTATACGTATATAGCATCCAATGGTGCGATATTTTGGTATAATCTAGGTGAAGACGGGCTTGCAGCTTGCGATTATGACTTTAAAAATGTCTTATGGTTGCCTGTTGCAACTTGGACAAGATCAGAAAAATAAACTCTTGACAAACGTCAATTTTGTGCTATATTACCTCACATAGAAAGGAGATGACATGACAGATACAACCTACAGCACTACAGTCAGTACACCTATGGAAGACCTCAGTGATGTCAAAACGATCAGTGCAGATCAGCTCGATACAGAAACAGCAGTCAGTGTTAAGGCATCTTGTGTAGAAGATATCACTGTGGATGACTCCAAGGCTACCAGAGAAACAGCAACAATTACAGTAAAGTAAGAAAGGAACAGTATGCAGAAGAGAGACAGTAAAGGAAGATTCATGAAAGCTGATAAGGCATATGGCAGAGGCTGCAAGCGCAATCACGACACTTGTAAGTGCAACAAGCCCGCTGACAGTGTCAAGGACGAAGGTCCGCAGCTCCCTGTCGACTGCTCAAATATGAGTGATGACGAGCTTGAACAATTCATCAAATCGCTTGTAGCAGAACTCGCCAATGCAGTCTATATCCCAGGCAAGACCATGACCATCGATGTTACCATTGAGGATAATGATGAAGCTGCTTGCACAGGTGACGACGCTGACGCAGATGACGACCAAAGACCCAAAGAGAACTTCATGGATTCCTTCAGAGCCTTCTTGAGGGAGCGTGGAGTGTCACTTGATTAAGGCGGCAGCTGCCGGTTTCCTGATAAGCATTGGCTGCAAAGTGGCCATTATGGAAGGATCGTTCTTAGGAGCGATCCTTTTTTCTTTGGCCCTGCTGTGTATCATTCACTACAAGTTGCCTTTGTTTACAGGGAAGGTCGGTTACAGGACGCCTGTGACGATACTCGTGGTCGTGCTGGTGTTCAACATGCTCGGCGCATTCTTTGGCAGCCTGCTGTTCGATGCTCAGCTGTCTGCTGCAAATCTGTATCAGAGATGCAACGCACCATGGTACAAGGTATTGTGCAACGGTATAGGCTGCGGAGTGCTCATGTTCATCGCAGTGGATTACGGTAAGCGCAACCCGTTGATTGTTATCATGTCGATCACCACGTTTATACTGTGCGGCTTTGAGCATTGCATTGCAGACATGTCTTATATAGCTACGAAAGTCGATACATATTGGGCATTCTTGTTGCTTGTTATCGCAGGCAACGCAATAGGCGGCAAGCTGGTGTACTATTTAACAGGAGCACACAATGACAGAGCAAGAATTGCGGCTCCGACTGAAACGTCTCCTGGGTACGGACAGGGGGCTGCCGGTCGAGAAGCTCGCTGCAGAACTGACGACACACAAGGTGAACATTTTTCCGTACATGACATGGCTGTGGAAAACGCAGGGACAGAAGTTTCGAGTGCTGCTGACAAAGAAAGTGGCGGACTACGCAAAAGCAGCGGAAAAGGAAAAACAGAGTCTTCCGCAGCTGATCGTAAATGCTGGCACAATTTTCTTGCGACTCTCAGAAGGATCTCTTGAATCCGACAGGACTATCGAGATACTCGGCGACATGTGTGAACCTTACGCACTGTACTTCTTGTTTGCAGGCGTAGGATTGCCTTGCGACAAGTACCGTGCAGCAGCCAAGGAGTACGCAGCCATGTTTCCGGATGCAGTACGTGCTCTGCCTGAACCATACAAGAAGCTTGGGGAGGCACTGACACATGATACCACTTGACAAGCATGACTTGACTATGCTGCATGTGCTCAGCTCCGAGAAATTGATGCTGAAGTCGCTGAAGGCGGCTAAGGCAGGGCAGGAACTGTTCCCTCCGCGACGTGTGCCTCATCTTGATCTGTTGTGGCGTCACTTCATACGTTTCGTCATACAGTCCAAGAAAGAAGGACACTGGCTGCAGTGGAACAGGCAGGCATATGTAGCGGACTGTCTCGAGGAACTGAAGCAGCGTGACGACATCAGCGACGAATGCAAGGCGCGATTCCAGTCAATATGTGTGCAGTATATCGGCGCTGAGCCATTGGACGCCGAGGCAGGTGATAAGCTGCTGATGGAAGCTGTCAACGAGGCAATCAGAGCACAGATCAGCAGAGCTGTGTACAACTCCGAGGCCTTTGACGGTATCAGACAGCTGGTCAATAAAGGTGTCGCGCTGAAGGAATCTCTTGAGACAGCAGACGAGAAGCAGAAGCTATTTGTGAACCCGCTGCTTGAGGTGGAGACTTACCTGCACGTACTGCCTAAGATGCCGACAGGTGTCCGTTATTTCGACAGGGTGACTAATGGCGGCATGTCTGAGGGCGAAGTAGCGTTGATTGCTGGATTAATGGGCGGTCGGTTTGGCCGCTTCACACCGCGAGGTGTGTCGAACAAGAAAGTGAATTGCTGGGACACCTTAACGGGTAACGCCGAAGGCAATCAGCAGCCGAGCCATGCGTTCGACAGAACGCCAGCGCATGGAAGGTTCATCGACTATCCCGAAAGGGAGTACCCGACAAGTGAAGGGGAAGCACTCTGGCTCAGGAATGAGTCAATGATATAGTCAGTGCTTCATGGAAACATGAAGAGTGGTCTCGAAAGAGAAACCTGGCGGTACGTAACGAGTACCGTTGAACAGAACCTTGGTGTGTACAACATCAAGACAGGGAAAAACAGCAACAGCAATCCAGCTGGTCGGCAGTCAGCTGCTCGTAGGTAATCCAGTAGCATGGTTCACCTTTGAACAGCCGTTCGATCAGGACCTGATGCAGCGTATGGTATCCTTCATCACAGGATACAGTCTGGACATCATCCGTGGACGAGAGTTCAAGGATCTGCCCGAGGACATCCGAACAAAGTTTCTGGCTCTCAGCAACCAGATGTCAGACAAGCTGATAGCAGCAGACTTCTCGAACAACAACATGCTTGACAAGAACGATCCTGAAGATGACGGCTCCGTGTACAGTCTGTGCAAGCGACTTGACATATGGGCGGACCAAGGTAAAGTGCCAAGTTACATCATGTTCGACTGGGTAGGCGCGGCAGTAAAGAGACTGGCTGCTGTACGCAGCATAGACATTGGGCAGATCACCAACTACATTGCGCTCGCCAATGAGATCATAGATGGTCTGGTACAGCTTGCTAAGCAGTATCATACGCGTGTGATCTTCTTTCATCAGCTGGATCCGGCGATCAAGAAGTCGCCTCCGTCCAGAAAGCCTACAACTGTGGAGCTTCAGATGATGAAAACGATGTCGAACTACACGCAGTATGCGATGGCAATCGGCAAGCGCGACGAAAACCAGCGCTGTTGGTTCATCTGTGACAAGTGCCGTAACAGTTATCAGTCAGAATGCGTGATCGAGCTTGACGGCGCACATGCCAAGTTCAATCTGCTGGAAGGATACGCACCGGGTCGCAACGGTCAGTTCATCAACATCAACGAGCTGCAGGAGGAGCTCAGCGAGAACAGCGACACAGAAAACAGCTACCAGCCTATAATCTGACTTGACTTTTGTTGAATCTGTGCTATATTACTGTCCCTAAAAAGGAGACAGATATGGACAGATTCAGCACAATATTGCAGACAGCCAAGGCAAACTACAGCACAACACATGGCGTTATCCTTAACCTGAGAAGCTCGAACAAGCGTATACCGATCACATTATGCGTATCCACAAGGCGCAACAGAAGCAAGATTGTACCTACAGACTGCATTGTCTGGAGTAAGGACCGCATACTGTATCAGGGAATATTGACTGGCAAGCGACTCAGGAACCTTATAGAGAAGTCTGACTTGTGCTGCATAGAGGTGACAAATGCTGTGGACATGGATTATGGTCCTGGCAAGTATATATGTCTTAATGATAAGAATACCTGTCAGTGTACATCATGTTTGTGCCACAAGCAGGAGGACATAAGCTCAGTTCAGTGTTCAGATGCTGTAGCATACAGAACAAATGCACTGGATGAACTGTGGCAGCAAGGAATAAAAGAATCAAGAAAAATACTAAAAGCAAAAAGAAAGGAAGCATTGCGTTATGCAACTGCTTTTTCTGGCTGATGCCGGATCAACAATACACGCCTTTAAGAGCCCTGAAGCATGTGTCAATCACGTCTTCAGGGTTTTTGCTGACGCCGGTAAAGGGCCGCATATAGAGAAACAATTGTTCAGCAACTCAGACGGACTCCACATGGTAACAGTGAAGTCGTTCGACAAGAAGAAAGTGACAGAGTTTATCAAGCAGATGCACCTGCACGCCTCATTCATTGTCGTACTGAGGAACAGAGAGCTGGACACAGAGGAACGGTACACTATCCGTAAGTCGTACTTAATGTGAACAAAATAAGGAGCACCATGCAGAAAGACATTACAAGATCAACACAAACAACATCTTACGTAAGAATCAGCATTGTAGACAACGAATCTGCAGGAACTGATTTCCAGCAGGTTTTCCCATATCAGAAAAAGCTGTTCGGGCGCATTCTGTGGCCCAGCAAGGACAGCATCGTACGTATTGTGCCAGGCAATGACGGTACACATACATTCCCGCAGGTTATCAACGCAGACACCTGGACTACAGACGGTGACCAGACAAATTACCTGTCTGATACGTTCTATATGACATATACCCTCAGTGGTTTCGGTGACAGCAAGTGCGATATCTGCAGCAACTTGAAGCCCGGCAGCGATGAAGCCGCTATGTATCCTGAATCTCCGCTAAATTACTTCTGCAACAAGATACACCGTACCATGCGATATGTCTTGCAGGGTAAGGGCACGAAAGTCAGGTACAATGACAAGTGGCGCACGTGGACAGGGCTGCAGGGTACATTGCCGTTCCCGAGACCTACACTCATGTTCCAGGCTATCTGTGTACATCTGAGCGGAAGGGACTGTCTCAAAGAAGGTGAGGGAACGGATCCGGCACCTTTGTATGGTGTAATAGGCATCAACAACAAGACATCCATTGGTGAGCTTGTCAAAGCGCTTGTTGCACCTATGGACAGACGCAGACCGATCGGGACAAACAACAATACATATGGTGCACTTGCTGAGGCGTCAGGGAATGTGCTGTATCTGAACAGTGTACTGGATACGCAAGGTCATAAGTATCTTCAGCCCAGTATCCAGAGTTCGTCTGCACCGGCAAACAGTTGGGAACCTCAGCAGTACGACCTGACAGAGGACTTGTGCAAGCAGTTGTGGGTTCCATGGGACAAGGTGCTGAAATACTACACAGTAAAGGAGCAGCTCGAACTGATAGCATCTGAGTTTGGCGCTGATACTGTTAATTATGTGTTCTCTCTGTCCCCGCAATGGGAAGGGCTGCAGATTCCTGAGCGTATTGCCGCTGTAGGTATGGGGCAGTATGCAGAGAATGCTCAGAGAGCTCCTTCATACAGTGCTTTCGGACAGAACATGCAGAAACAGGCATTTGGCAGTACTCAAAGACAGGCAGCGCCAGCTTCAGTATCAAGCGCTGTTCCTGGCTTAGGCAGGGCTGCCCAGCCGTCTTTTGCACCGCCGAACACGACACCGTCAGCCGGTGCTTCAGCAAGTCCTGCTGTAAGCATGGACAGCATCAAAGCAGAGCTGGCAAAGATCAGAGCGGCCGCCAACACTGCACCCAGTGGAGCTGGAGCATTGGCAAGTGCTATGCTGAACGATCTCGAACTGCCGCCTGATGATGACGTATACGAAGCTACAGGTGAGGAGAGTTTGGGAATCGAATAACTAAAACATTCAGCCGGGTACTTATGTGCCCGGCATAAGGACAAACGAAATGAAAACAAAAAGAGTAACGAAGAAGAAGAACGCAATCAAGGCCTATAAGGCTTTCAACAGCGACCTCACATGCAAAGACTTCCAGTATGAAGTCGGCAAGGAATACCACCATAAAGGCAAGCTTGAGCTGTGTGAGTCGGGTTTCCATGCCTGCCCAAAGCTGACCGACTGCTTCTACTTTTACCCATTCAACAAAACTAAAACCAGAGTAGCTGAGGTGCTCGTCTGGGGTAAAGTCGAGTACGAAGATATAGGCAACAAGCTCTGCGCCTCAAACATCAAGGTAGTCAGAGAACTTGCGTGGAGCGAGGTGTTGTTGCTGTGTAATAGCGGCAACTATAATACCGGCTACGGTAACAGCGGCAACTGGAACAGCGGTAATTGGAACAGCGGCAACAATAACACAGGCCACAGTAACAGCGGCAACCGGAACAGCAGCAACTATAATACCGGCGACTATAATACAGGCAACTTGAACAGTGGCGACTGTAACAGCGGCAGCCGTAATAGCGGCAACTATAATATAGGCAACTATAATACCGGCTACGGTAACAGCGGCAATCATAACAGCGGCGACTATAATACAGGCGACTGGAACAGTGGCGACTGTAACAGCGGCGACTGGAACAGTGGCAACGGTAATAGTGGCTACTGGAACAGCGGCGACAATAACAGTGGATACTTGAATACTTCGACACAGGAATATTGCTTTATCTTTAACAAGCCAGTTGAAAAATCAGTATTGTCGATCACTAAGTTTCCGGCATTCATGTGCTTCACTTTGACAGAATGGATACCTGACTCCAAAATGTCACAGCAGGAGAAAAATCAGCACCCAGAATACGCTACAACAGGCGGTTACCTAAAGAAGTACACATATAAAGAAGCCTTCAGGAAGTCTTTTGAGGAAGCAAAGCAACTCCCGGACTGGCCAGAACAGCTTAAGAGGCTGAAAGCGCTGCCCAACTTCGATGCCAAGATATTTGAGGAGATATCAGGTATCACAACTGAGGAGCTCGATGTCAGTGATGAAGATCTTGCAGCCAAGTCAACTGTAACCATAGAAGTCACCATGTCAGACCTGGAGAAGAAATATGGCTGCAAAGTCAAGATTGTGAAGGAGGCATGATATGTCTGTAAATTCTTTCTATCCACACACAGAAAGAGAGCAGTTAGCTCCTTTTGCAAACAAACGTGTGTTGGTAATTGGAAAAATGCAGCGTATTGCAGCATGGATGTCGGGTAAAAGGTGGGGGTTGCGAGCTAACCTGGTTCAGTGCAAAGTAAAGTACGGCAATATACAAGTAGATGTCAATCATTTTACAGTCAATGTCGGGAAACAATTTATTGCTGTTCGAGCTAAAAGAAACACAATAGTATCTTTCTATGCCACAGTTAAGGTGTACCAGCCTGACAAACAACTGAAATATGTGCCAGATGACGTCAAGGTCGCTCTCGGTCTTACACCAAGAGTACCATCATATGGTATCAAGTGGCCTACAAGAGTCGAGGTGATCAATCGATGCTAGTACGTGTAATTCCAAGGTACCTTATGGTACAGCTGTATAACAAGCATGTAGAAACTGGGGATACTGATGCCTTTCTTGACGGAAACCACTTTATTTCCGTTTACAGCACCAGAGATACGTCACCTTTGCCGGGTCATCCACACGTATTGAACCTGATGTGTGATGATTTGACTCTTGCTGATATGCGAACATTTACAGAGGACGGCTGGAACCATGTCACACTGTTTGATGAGAACATGGCAGACAAGACAGCAGCTTTTATAAAGAGCATCCCTGACACATGTAACTCACTTATAATACACTGCGATGCAGGCGTATCAAGATCGGGCGCTATAGGCATACTTGCCAACAGATATTTTAACGAAGAAGGCAATGCTGACGATGAAAAGTTTCAGCATGACTCGATGCCTTGGTTGTCACCAAACTCGCACATATTGATGCTTCTCAGACCCAGACTGCAAAGAAAGGAAACAAATGTCTAACTTAATCAAAATCGGACGCAACAACGAACTCAAGAGAGCCACATTGGAGCTGCCTAAGTACGGTGAGCTCACGGACGAGTGTGTAGTACAGGAAATGCGCGGCGTATTTGACGGATTCGAGTACGACCCAGACACACAGGTCGAGACTGTGTTCAAGACAGTCGAACAGATCGAGACTTATGCCGCCGAAGTCAGTAAAGAGCTTGAACAGGCCGACAATGACTTCAAGATGGCAGCAATCACCAATGCCGGTGCCATTGCAGCCAAGCGCTGGCACTTTGGTTTCATGATCAGCAAGTGCCTCAAGGCTTCCAAGTACGGCGAAGGCGTCGCTAATAAGATCGCAGCCGCAGCCAACATTTCGCTGCCGTACCTTTATCAGTACAGAGCAGTCGGCGACAATCTCAGCATCAGAGACGCTTACATCCTTGGTATGTACGGCGCAGGCTGGGACTGCATTCGTCAGGTTGCCGCAGTAAACGATCCCGATACAAGACAGAACCTCATTCAGTACTTTGTCCAGTCTATCACCGACTGGAACAACAGTGTCGCCAAAGAGCAGGCGAAAGAGGCACTCAAGTCTGCATTGTCCATGCTGAAGCACGGTCCTGCTGAGCTGGATGTTTCCAGTCCGGCCAAGATTGAGACAGCGGTCAACTTCGAATCCGAAGCTCCTGAATTCATGGAAGCCAAGAAGCAGCTGCAGAAGCTGATGACAGCATGCAGAGGGATTGTCAAAGATAACAAGTTGTCTCCGATGCTGAAGTCCTTTGGCGATTGTTACCTTGCGGATAATGTTCCTGATGCCGAGGCGCACCTCGATACACTGCACGAAGATGCAACAGCAGCATTGGAGCTTCTGCAACAGGTCGAGAGCGTGCTGCCGCAGCTCAAGGAAGAAGTTACAAGCTTGCAAAATATGGGGCTCAGCCATGCAGACAGTTAATGTGGAAGTAGACGTGTCGGCCCTTATGTGTCCTCATTGCGGTTCTGTCGACAGTGTCAAGTTGATCGACCTTGGACCGGAAAGAGACGCAGATGGCGAGTACGGTAACGTCAGGTGCACCTGTTATGAGTGCGGATGGTCAACATGCGACATGGATACAGCGGAGGACGCAGTGTACGCTTTTATCACCGGTCTTGACTGTGATGTCAGGCAGGACATAATATGAAACCAATAGGCTACGGGAAGCTAATTAAGCTTCTCAAAGCCACAGCACCAATATCAAAGCAGTTCGAAAATGAAGTTCTGCGGGATCAACGTCTCGCAGAACTTTTTTCTTGTGCAGCCGAGGTTGTGCTGCCGAAAGCTACAGAACCGCAGAGATGGGCGTTGTGGCAGTGTTTCAAGGGTCTGAACGGCGTGCGTGTAACACATAGGCACATAGTGTCCTGTGTGTGCAGAGCAGCAGCAAATATGCACTACATCCACGAGGGTATCGCACCCTTCTATTGGGATGGCAACAGCACAGCTGCTGTAATGAATTGCTTAGGTATAGAGCAAGATGTAGCCGCTAAAGGAAAGCGCAGGCTGCTAGTGCATTTGATGTGTCTGCTTGGCGAACCTGCTGGATTGATATTCAAGATATCTCTGAGCTGTAACATGCTTGAGTACTTGCTGGGTAAGCAGTTTGGCGTGTCTTTTCGAAAGTATAATGCAGCAGCCGAAGAGATCGCCGGTTGTGTCTTCAAGTGTACAGTAAGAGAGGACACAGCTGGAGCATATATGTCAGATTTCAGCGCAACGCAAGCTATGAAAGACCACAACAGAAAGCTGGCAGAGATGCGCATAAACCCAAGAAAATGTAAAACACCTGCAATGCCATGCGCGTCCTGTACCAAAACAAGGGCTCAGTGCATTTTGGCATGCAGAGTTAAGGACAAATGAAATGAAAACAGAAAGAGTACTGAAGAAGAACGCAATTAAGGCTTACAAAGCCTTTAACAGTGACCTGACTTGCAAAGGCTTCCAATATGAAGTCGGCAAGACCTACAGGCATAATGCTGTCTTGAAACTGTGCGAGTCAGGCTTCCATGCTTGCGAAAGGCTGGTTGACTGCTTCAGTTATTATGAGCCAAACCGAGCAAAAACTCGAATTTGCGAGATTCTGGCTTGGGGCGATATCCAGAGAAATACTGAAGACACCAAGTTATGTGCATCCAGAATCCACATTGTAAAGGAGTTGTCCTGGGATAACGTATGCTGTCTATGCAATAATATCGGCATCGGTAATCAAGGATTGGGTAACTCTGGAAATTACAACAGTGGAAACTCAAATTCCGGTAACTGGAATACAGGTAATAACAACGAAGGTAAGTACAATTCAGGCAATTGTAACGCTGGCTTAGGGAATGTAGGCACAGGCAATATAGGCAATAATAACTGTGGCCACTATAATTACGGTCATAGGAATTCCGGAAACAATAACATAGGATGCCGCAATGTAGGAAACCACAATACGGGCCACTATAATGTCGGTAGCTGGAACAGAGGGTCGTTTAATATCGGCTGCTTCAATACAGCAGATGCCACTGTACATATGTTTAACAAGCCTGTTGTCGGAATCAGGTCATTTGATATTTTAGTCCCAGGTTTCTGCATCTTCGATACGACAGAATGGGTATCGGCCAGATGTATGACAGCTGAAGAAAAGAGGTGGCATCCCGAGTACGTTACAACAGGAGGGTACCAAAAACAATACGACTACAAGGAAGCCTTCAGGAAGTCCTTCGAGAATGCAAAGCGCCTTCCGGACTGGCCTGAACAACTTAAGAGGCTGAAGGCGCTGCCGAATTTCGATGCCAAGATATTCGAGGAAATATCAGGCATCAAGGAAGAGGAACTTGTTTAAAGAAAGGAGGACAAAATGAAAGTAAAAGATCTCGACACAAAAGAAGTAACAGTAACACGCTACATACTGACTGAGAAGGTCTTTGACCTTGAAGAGTGCCCCGACTGGGCTCAGTATGCTGCAGTCGATGCGGATGGGACTGCCTATTTTTATATGCGTCCACCTAGTCTCAGTGGGCATAGGTATACGTGTACAGATGATAGATCATATTGTATTCGGATAGGTACCGGTTATTCGCTTTTCGATGCTACCGGCTGGATGCATAGCCTTATCGAGCGGCCAAAGAAGGTGCTCGAGGTCACCATGTCGGACATCGAGAAGAAATATGGATGCAAAGTCAAGCTTGTACGGGAGGAGTGAAAATGACTACAAAAGAATTTGTTACAAAATATGGGACTCAGATTAGCGGTGATTTGGTCGATGAGCTGTCGCATCATTCAGATGTACGCAGTTTCGTTTACTGGTTGCTGTATGCGTGCGGTTATCTTGAATCTCTGAAACTGGAGTGGCTGGTCCAGTTGCTTAGAACCAGAGATGCAGACAGCTTGAGACCTTATGTTGCCGAAGCTGTACTCAAATCCTGGCAGCAGCCAGTGTCCATCGGTATTCCGTCATCACTGTCGACTGAAGCTGAAGCATTGCTTACGACAATGATAAATGACCATGAACATACGCAAGATGTATACGCACACGCAGTGAACATGAAAGAGCTCTCTGTGCAGAATGTACAGGTGGCCTATTGCGCCTCACCAGATATCAAGCGTTTGCTGTGGCAAATCCTGCATGGTATTGTTGTCTGGAAATCTCTTGATTATCGGTTATCAGAAGCTTATGTAACAAATCAGGTGCTTAAGTACATGCAACCAGTTGTATCTTTGTTCGAGGAGAACCTGGAATGACTGTAGACGATTTGGTTATGTTCGACAACAAGAAGCTCCTTGATTTCTTTAAGCTCGATCAGTGCCCTGACTGGGCAGAGTGGGTCGCTGTAGATAGGGATGGAACAGTCTGTTATTTTTCCGCCGAACCTATTATATTCACTTGTGCGGATGAATGGACATGTAACTCACCAAGTCATACATTGCAACCTGTCAAGATAGGCGGCAATAATATCAAGATTACTGTCGAGGACTGGATGAAAGCAAAAGTCAAGAGGCCTCCTACAGGCAATGAAATGTTTCTTGGTAAGTGCAGAAACATCCATGGCTACATGAAAGACTCTAAGTATGTAGTTTCTTTCGAGTGCCGCACAGAGGACACCCATGACAACGATAGCTATTATTTGGAGCTGACAGTCGAATTATCAGCAGAGATACTCGCAAGAGACTTAGGGCATATCATTGCTGAGTGGCTGGGTAAGGATGTGTCTGTAGAAACCAAAGGTTCACATATTCGCAGTGCTCTTCAGTCCAGTATACCTGAAGCTTTCATAGCCGCAGTCACTGATGTTCGTCTGCTATCAGGGCCAGGCACGAAAGGTTTGTGCAAAACATGAAAACACTCAAAGATTTGATAATGTACAGCAACGATGAGCTCTTGGCGTTTTTCGAGCTGGACATATGCCCGACGTGGGCGACTTGGCTAGCAGTCGATATTGATGGGTTGGTGACATTTTTCGACGCTGAACCGGAGATGCACTGTGGTTATTGGCAGCCAGCACAAGGGCGTGGTAAATTTTATACGTTGAAACTCAATGACGTGTATGTACGTATTTATGTCGCTGACTTTAATTTGGCAAAGGTCAGTCGACAGTTGCAACGTACAATAGAAAATAACAGAGAGGAGAATGTATGAAAAAAGGACTCGGAAACCTGCTGGATGCACTTAGCAAGGCAGATGGCGGCGTCAGTATGTCCATTACAGAATTCAAAGAAGCCCAGTATGGCATTCCACTTAAGCATTACTGTCTGCAGTATCTTTTCGGCAGCACTGGGCTCAGGTACGGCGGTTTCTATCTGCTTGCAGGTAAGCCGAAGTCGTGCAAGTCGCCATTTGCTTTCTTCCTTGCGCATCTCAGCTGCGAGAATGATGGCATTGCATATGTGTACGAACTTGAAGGCAAGGCGTCACCGACGTTGCTTACCAGTATGTTTGCAGACAGGCCTGAATGGCGAGAGGATGGCGGCCCGTTCAAACTCATCAGAGGACTGACATTGGATGGTGCAGAGAAGCACCTCACAAAGTCTGTGCTTAAACTGTTCAAGCAGTACGAGGTCTATGACACTCCGCTGCTGATCGACTGGGACTCGATTTCAGGCGCAGCCATGTCAGATGTCGTGTCCAAGATCGAAAAGGAAGGTGTAGCCAGTAAAGGCTACTATGAAAAAGCACACATCATGAAGCATCTGACAGAGAGCTGGGTGGCGCTTACCAATAACCTGCCTGTCGTATTCGTCGGTGTCCTGCAGGAAAAAGAAAAAGCTGCAGAGGGATGGGCACCTGCAGGCGGGCCGCAGAAGTCATATGGCGGCGGCGATTCGCAGCTGTTCAAGGCAGGTACATTGCTGTCATTCTCTCACAGCACGCTGCAGAACGGCGCAGGCAAACTTGTGCGTATCAAAACTGCACTGAATGGGTTCGCAGACAGCAGAGGCATTGAGGTCAAGTTTGTCTGGGACCAGTTCGGAGGTCTTGAAACTGATTCACAGGGACATAAGTGGCTCTTCGCAGAGGCGACGGCAAAGTGTCTCGCACAGCCGAAGATCGTCGGAGAGCTCAGAGACATCATCGATGTGAAGATCAACGACTCCGGCGACAGAGTGACATGCAAGACGCTCGGTCTTGACAAGGTTACAGCAACAGAGTTCGAAGAGGCTTTGTTTGCACCTGAGAACGCCAAGGTACTGGAAGATCTGTACAGATATCAGAAAATCGAGAAGATCAAGCTGCCCTCAGAGTACGCCGCTTACGCAGAGAAAGCAGGTGACAAGGAGGCTGCGTACAAAGAGGCGCAGAAACAGGCACAGCTCGAAGAGCGCGAGGCCAAGGCGGCTGAAGCTGCAGCAAAGGAAGCAGCCAAGCAGGCAAAACGAGAGGCGAAAGCCAAGAAGTCAGCTGCGGCATCCAACCCGTTAGCTGCCCTGGCAGACATGGCAAAGAAAGCCGAGGCATCCGATGCAAAAGCTGAATAACAAGCGCGTGTTCTGTACACCTTACGACGATCAGCGTATCGTGACAGCAAAAATCAAGAACGAAAAGCACTATGTACTGAAAGCATGTCCGTTCTGCGGCCGCAAGCCTGTAATCGAGACAGTAGAACCGATATTCCATGCCGATAAAGTCCAGTACTTTGTATCATGTGCGCACCACGGCTGCGACTGCTACACAAGAACCTATCGCAGTCCAGGTGAGGCAATCGCGAAATGGAACAGACGCATCAGTCCGCTCGATCGCATTGTAGCTTCTGATTTGAAACGCAGTCTTAAAGCAGCACAGAAAGAGGCGACAAATGTGTGATACACCAGAGTGGCCTACGACAGCTCAGGCTGTCAAGGAAATGATGACCGAGGTCTGCGATAAGAACCTGTTTGACTCAGGCGGCGCTTACGGCTACGCTTACGAGCGCAGAGCCAATTGTGACAAGGAACCCGAATACGATATACATTACGAGCTCCTAGACAACGGCAAGTTGTACATAGAAGTAACAAAGAGTATGTACTGGCATCTTGTGAACACTTGTCAGTACAGACATGACCTCACTGTTATGCTGGACGCATATGCAGATCTCAAAGACGAGCGCTACGGAACATGTCTTGGCGAGGATTTCTTCACCTCGTTTGGTCTCAAGTCAGGATCCGACAATACATGTAACACGGAGACGATGCTGGACGGTACGTTTCTGTTCACGCATGCGTACATCAGTAATGAATCGACAGACCTGTTCGTGATCAGCACACACAATGGCTGCGATGTGCGCTCTGGTTACAGCAGCGCCAAAGTATTCGAGAGTCCGGACGCTGAAGTTCTGTACGGCTTGGACAGTGCAAGTCTTATGTGTCACGGATGTGATACACAGTTTGATCTGTCAGCCAGTGGCACTCTGACACTTAATCCTGACCAGTTCAGACTCGAGCAGAACGACGACTTGCCGTACTTTGTAGATGGCAAGCTTTACTGTCCAACGTGTCATAAGCCGCTGGAGGTGCTCTGATGCCGAACGCACAACTCATGGCTGCGCTGCATGCAAGTACCAAAGCGTTGCGTGAAATGGCACGCGACGACGCTACATACGACTTTGTGTACGCACACAAGAATATGTTCGTCAGCAACAGGGAAACCTTTAAGGCTGCTGTAGCCGCGTGTCAGGAGCGCTCAGGCAGAGAGCTGCTTGACAGGCTGGACCTGCATGAGATCTACATCGAGAAAGTAACCGAAGCAGAACTGCTGCACAGCTGCTACTACTTTGTCGACAGTCCATTGTACAAGCGCTTCATTCATCTCACCAGCAGGCACGGCGGCATAGGTACGGCAATCTTCGTCCTCAACAAGCGAGGCATTGTCGTCACTAATACGTACAGTCTGGACGCCTATGTACGGGTCAAGCACGTACTCGGCAGCACCGGTAAGTTGCCTGGCATCATGTGGGCGCCTGTAGAAGATCTTAAAGGCTTCACGTTCTACAACTAAGGAGGTGGGATGCTGGAAACAAAAGTTATGTTCAATGCTTCGGAGATCACAATCAAAGTGTCTGTGTGGGCGCGAGGTGATCCTTTCCCTGCTATTGGGCATGCTGTAGGTATAGACACAGAAACCGAACTTATTACAGACGCCGAGCTTACGCCTCCATTGGTTGTACTCGGCGTTTTCAATCCTGCTGACATGACCTGCTACCAGATAGCCTGGACCGATGCACAGTACTTCATGCAGGAACTGCTTAAGCGTGGCTGCAAGTTGTACTTCGCCAATGCAGGGTTCGACTACTTCGAGCTTGAAAGCGATGAGCTTCGGGATGCAGTCAGCAATGACCGTCTCATAGACTTGCTCATCAGAGCGCCGCTGAAAGAGATCGCCACGATAGGTTACATCAGAACACACAGTCTGAAGGACGCCTGCCAATGGCATCTCAACTATGAGATGGACAAGCACGAGGATGAGGGCGACCAGGCAGCTCGTGTCACGTTCCGCAGGAATAAAGACGTGACAGATGAGCAGCGCATTTATCTGGCAATCGACTGCGCGTCCACCTATTACGGATGTGAGGCGATTGGTCCTCAGGCGACAGAGTGTACACATACACGCGGGCAGATCGTTCTGTATCATATCAGCAAGAACGGTTTTCCGTACGATTCGTACATGTTCGATTACTGTGAGAAGCTGTTGCAGCAGCATATGGACCAGTACCGTGCAGAACTTATAACGTACGGGTATCCTGATCCATATAAGAAGGACATGCCGACAGATATCAAGCAGCTGCAGGACGGCTGGCCGATGTTCAGGGACGCCTGGTTCGCTGCACACATCAAAGAGAAATACCAGTTCGAGGACTCGCTGCCAGGCAAGAGCACAGTAAAGCGCATACTGCTGTACGGCACTGCGTACATGCAGCACGGGACCGATAAAGGCACTCTGGCGCGGGTGTTCGCAGCATTGATGCTGCAGGACAAGAACTTGTCCAAGAAGGAACAGGCTGCATATGACCAGCTGGTGGACGAGCACGATTTCTTGGATGCCTGCAACGGTGTCGGCAAGAAGGAGGTTTGGCCGACGCTGCTGGTAGCGTGGATGCGTGCTGAGCTTGACGGCAAGGATATCACTGGCATATGGCAGGCAGTGGACGACGAGGTGCAGGACCATCCGCAATGGTTCTGTACTGAGGAGCCTGTCAAGCCCAAGGCATTCATGCAGGACCACCTGCGGGAACTGCAGGAAAAGTACCCTGGACTGGAGTTCGACAAGACGCTCAAGTCAGGTGAGCTGAAATGCTCCAAGAAGGACGCGTGGAAGTTGGCGGACGCAGGCGTGAACGATCCGTTGCTGACAGCATACGTGAACTTTGGTCATGTGCAAAAGTACAAGTCGTCGTTTACCAATAGGGAATACCTGAGGAGCGACGGCAGAGTACGGTGCCGCTTTGGCATCGTGGAGAGCGGTCGGTTTGGCCGCTTCACATCGCGAGGTGTGTCGAACAAGAAAGTGAATTGCTGGGACACCTTAACGGGTAATGCCGAAGGCAATCAGCAGCCGAGCCTTGTATCGAGAGATACCCGTTACAAGGAAGGTTCATCGACTATCCCGGAAGGGAGTACCCGAGCAGCCATGTGACCGACAGGTCACAAAAGCAAGGGGAAGTACTCTGGCTCAGGAATGAGTCAATGATATAGTCAGTGCGCTTATGGAAACATAAGGAGTGGTCAGGAGTGACAACCTGAAACCTGCTACTGGGCGGCAACCGGTAGTGAACAAGATCCTTGGTGTGTACAACATCAAGCCTGCGCACATCGGCATCTAAGCCGAATCTCCAACAATATCCGTCACACGATCCGGTGTTTGCCTTGAAAAACATGTACAAGCCACCGGATGGAACCATTTTTGTCAGCGTAGACTATAGCTTCGAAGCGGAGCCTTCACACCGCGAGGTGTGTCGAACAAGAAAGTGAATTGCTGGGAGTGCATAATGCCTGCGAGGCTACAGCGTAACCGCAAGGTAAGCGCGACAGCTGCGAAAGCAGAAAGAACACGCAGGATGGCATAAGGCGACAGTAAGCCTAAGTGCTGTGACAATTGCTAATCAGCAGCCGATCAAGGGATCTCCTAAGGCGAAAGCTATGGAGCCCGGAAAGGGTTCAGAGACTAAGCGCTCCTTCTCTGGAAACGGAGAAGATGATATAGTCCGATTGTATTTAAATATTATTGCTGTATAATTAGAATATATAAGGCATTAACCACACAGAATTAACATGGACACAAAACCCGTTGGTTTCATTTACAGAATATATTGTACGTTGTAGTACTGTAGCAAAAGCTATATAGGGCAGACACGACACAGCATATAGAAAAGGTTCGCTCAGCACTGTTGTCCTGGAGCGAAGCGAAAGACTTACATAGACAGAGCTATCGCATATCTAGGTAAATAGCATTTTTGTATCGAGTAGCTTGCAGAAGCACAAACGCTTCAGTAGTTAAATAAGCTGTAGATCTAGTATATAGAGAAGTACGGTAGTTTGTTTCCAGGTGGATTTAATATATCTAAAGGAGGTACAGTACCGTAGTTTACTTACTCTGGTAAGCCTGTAGTGCATTACTAGACCGGTATTGTATATAGAAACAGTCAGTAGGCTGCATAGGCTACAGGTTGTAATGCTTCAGATATTCGTAGTATAGCCAACAAACGTATAAAGTCTACAAAAGGGAATCACTTTTATTGGTAGTTTACAGCTTTATAGGCTTATTTGGACTTTTGGAATACTCCGGATAAGAATGGTCCGAAGCGTATTATCAATGTCAGTACTGGATAGGTGTTTTAGTCACAGATAGCTGTATGCAGAAAATACAACCTAACTAAGTCGCAGGTATCCAGAATGTGCCTAGGCAAAACAGCTAGTCTGAAGTCGTGTCCTTATGTATTTGAGTTTTACCAGCAATAAGCAGTTAGCGCAGAGTTGGTCGCGCTGGCAGAATCGTGCATAACAAAGTACGGCGAGTCCGTATTAGGTACTATTATCAACGCGGATGTATGTCCGCACTACTTCTTCGCCGGAGTCATGATGGGTCTCATTGATGCCGACGTCAGCTTTTGCAGGGATCCCCAGGAAGTGGATCGTGTCAAGAAGTTCCTTAAAGAGCACGTAAGCAAGGAAGAAAGACAGAGAGCAAAAGCAGTTAATTTCGGTCTGCCAGGTGGCATGAAAGGCAAACGCCTATATCAGCACCTGAGAGAATGCGGCATCAAGGCTACGTTGCAGGAAGCCTTCCAGCTCAGGGAAACCTGGCTGCGAACCTTTAAGGAAATGAACCTGCACTTCGCCAGAACGCCGCTAAGACAAGACCCAAGGGAAAGGTACGCCTGGATACCTGCAAGTGACGACGACACAAGTACAGTGGACAATGACCCGAAGGCAGACAAGCGCAAAGGTCGTCAGCTGTATGAAGTCACCACAATTACAGGTTTCAGACGTAACCGTACCGTCATTAACAGCTGCCTGAACACAGACTTCCAGAACCCAGTTGCACATCTTGCAAAAGAGGCTCTATGGAACTTTGAGAGGACAGGACTTGGTAATCGTCTGCTAAATTTTGTCCATGGCATCGTGGACGTTAAAGAAAGTGAATTGCTGGGAGTGCATAATGCCCGACTGCCTGATACAGGAGCGAAAGCAGAAACAAGTGTCGGGATGCCTCAAGCTGAAACAAGTACCCGTGAGGGGCGCTAAAAGGTGGTGCAATTGCTGATCAGCAGCCGATCAAGGGATCTCCTAAGGCGAAAGCTATGGAGCCCGGAAAGGGTTCAGAGACTAAGCGCTCCTTCTCTGGAAACGGAGAAGATGATATAGTCCGAAGGATGAAGCAGACTACTGGTCCTACCCAAAGGAAGTCAGACAGCTAGCTCCGATAGTGGAACGATTGTGGCTGGAGCCTGGTCGCCGTGTGTTCCCTCACGTCAAACTCAAGTGCGAGACTTCACTGAGCTTGTATTGGGACAAAGGCGGCATCGAATTTCCAGATGTCGAGTGGGACGCTAACGGAGAGCCGATATTGGAGCCTCCGCCATTCGTTCAACAGGCGTATGCCGCAAAAAGCACATAAACATGGCCCCTGTGAGGTAACACTTGCAGGGGGCTTTTCTATTGAGGAAACGAGAATGAAAACGATGACAAAATGTACGTTGCTCGCAGCAGCTGTAGCTTGTACTATGTTAACTGGCTGCGATAGCGAAGAGGAGATGCAGAGGTACAGACGCGAGGAAATTACGAGCTTATGTAAAGCCCTGAAGGTGATTGAGTACGACGGATGCGAGTATCTGTTATACAAGCCAGGTCATTTCGAATCCCTATTGACACATAAAGGTAACTGCAAGTACTGTGAACAGCGAAGGAACAAACAAAATGAAAACAGAAAGAGTACTGAAGAAGAAACCAATCAAGGCCTATAAAGCCTTTAACAGCGACCTGACCTGCAAAGGCTTCCAATATGAAGTCGGGAAGGAATACCATCATAAAGGCAAGCTTGAGCTGTGTGAATCGGGGTTCCATGCCTGTCCCAAGCTGGTTGACTGCTTCAGGTTTTACCCGTTCAGGGAAGCTGAAACCAGAGTGGCCGAGGTGCTCGTCTGGGGTAAAGTCGAGTACGAAGATGTAGGTGTAAAACTCTGCGCCTCAAATATCAAGGTAGTCAGAGAACTCACATGGAGCGAGGTGTTGTTTCTGTACAACAGTAACAGTGGCGGCTGTAACAGCGGCGACTGGAACAGTGGCGACTGGAACAGTGGCAGCTGGAATAGCGGCAACTATAATACAGGCGACTGGAACAGTGGCAGCTGGAATAGCGGCAACTATAATACAGGCAACTTGAACAGTGGCAACTATAATACAGGCAACTTGAACAGTGGCGACCGGAATAGCGGCAACCATAACACCGGTGACTGGAACAGTGGCAGCTGGAATAGCGGCAACTATAATACAGGCGACTATAACACCGGCGACTATAACACCGGCAACTATAATACAGGCAACTGGAATGCAGGTATATTCAATACAGGGGCTTGTGAATATACTTTTGCGTTCAATCAACTTGTTAAGAAACAAGACTTAGAGTGTCTTCCAAGTATACCATTCCTACGTTTTAAGCTTGTCGAATGGATACCGGAAAAGCATATGTTGCCGGAAGAGAAAGAGCAGCACCCTAAGTATGCGACAGTCGGAGGTTATCTCAAGAAGTACGACTACAAGGAAGCCTTCAGGAAGTCTTTCGAGAATGCAAAGCGCCTTCCGGATTGGCCCGAACAGCTTAAGAGGCTGAAGGCGCTGCCCAACTTCAACTTCAAAATCTTTGAAGAGATATCGGGTATCACTGCCGAGGAGTTAACAGGCAGCACTGTCGAGAATTTGACTACGAAACCGAAACGCAACCGGAAACAGAGCACTGAGGGTGCTTAAACTTGAGGATATTTAAATGTATGTAAAACGTAAAGACGCAATCATAGCGTTCAAAGTGTTTTCTGATGCGGAACTGAATATGCATCATATTGTTCCAGGTACAATTCTTGACACTAAGTCCATGACCTCAGATGATAAAAGAATGTTCACTGTGTTCAAACATGCTGAGGATGCAATATCATTGGCAGTGCATATGTGTATGCAGACTGTTTGCAGAGTGCGCGTATCAGGTAACGTACGAGAGCTGGAAGGTGGAAGGCTGTTAGTGCATCATATGCAAGTAGACTGCGATGGACTGATCCCGCTCAGAAAGCTGCTTGTTACAGTGAATAAAGGTTCTGCCAACTACGGTATATACAATGAAGGAACTCGGAATGATGGTAACCACAATGTTGGCTGCAATAATGTCGGTAACTGGAACTTCGGCTCATACAATCTGGGCTCCTTTAATTTTGGCACTGGTAATATCGGCAATCATAATAGTGGCGACTATAACTATGGTGACTTAAACGAAGCCGGATACTGCAATGTGGCTAAACGCACACGCGCGTGCGTCTTTACCACAGTAAATAACACCGGATATTTGAGCTTTAATAAGCCTTATACAGTTAATCTCTATACTTGTCAAATTCCTGATTTCTGCAGAGTAAAAGTCATTGAATGGATTCCTGTTTCCAGCCTGGCTACAGTTAAGGATACAAAAGAGAAATGCATGTATGCATGCTGCGGAGGTCGATTGAAAATCACCAGTTATCGGGAAGCCTTCAGGATCTCTTTTGAGGTAGCCAGGCGCAAACCGGATTGGTCAAAGCAGCGGCAGATGCTGCTGGATCTGCCCAACTTCGATGCAGGTATATTCGAGGAGATATCAGGTATCACACCAAATGAACTTGGATTGTAACAGAAAGGAGAACGAAATGAAAGTAACAGAGCTTGACACAAAAGAAGTAACAGTAACAGTAACAGTAACACGCTACATACTGAATGAGAAGGTATTCGACCTTGAAGAGTGCCCCGACTGGGCTCAGTGGGCAGCCGTAGATCAGGATGGTATTGCGGCTTGGTACTGTTCAAAACCGTCGATAGTCGGAAGCGACTGGATTGACGGTAGCCGTATCCCTTTAATAATTAAGGATGACGATAGAACTAAAGCAAGTGTTTTCGATGCTACCGATTGGTATCACAGTCTTATCAGGCGCCCACAGAAGGTACTTGAGGTTACCATGGCTGACCTGGAGAAGAAGTTTGGTTGCAAAGTCAAGGTTGTGAAGGAGGCATAATGAACCATCAGGAAACTATTGTGTGGTGTCTTACTGGACATACTTGCAGTATATCGTACGATGCAGGGAAAGACAGGTACGATTGGGATATCAGGAAAGGCGAAGAGCTGCAGGCCAAGGGTTCATCGGTATCCTTGGCAGATGCTCGCAGTACAGCCATGTCCGCATACCAGATTGTCCGTGACGGCGCAGCATTGTCGAGGTGACTTATGATTGCAAAATTTAAGTATCCCGATATGTACATAGGACATGGTGTGTGGCGTATTGTAGGTACTGCTGTACGTAAAGATAAAATCACATTTGCGAACTTTCTATATGGCCCTGACGGAATCGAAATTACAACTCTGTATTTCGATACAGAGTGTACTGATTTTGAGCGTCCTGAAGATCTCTATATGACTAAAGCGGAAGCTGTCAATGTCTTGCGTAAACGCACCGCATGTGCATATGAGATAAGCAGACGAGAGCTGTCAGAAGCAGAGCAGGACATGAAATTTGTTTCCAGCTACTGCAGCAGAAAGTACCCGAAAGATGAGTAAGTGCAACTGTCGTGTGTGCAGAAGGTCGCGTAAGTTCGAGTCAATACTGAGCAAATACAATATGGCGCAAAAAGATCTCGAATTTATGCAGGATATTTTGCTTAGCTTGCTCACTGCAGAGCTGGACAGAGACTGGGCACTGGCTGAGCTGGATGATAGGCCTGAGAAAACGAAACAAGAAAAAGGAAAGCAAAATGAGAGTACTGAAAAGTAAACCGATGACAGGATTCAAGGCAGTACAGTCCGATATGGCTGTCGACAATCCCAGAAGAATGAATGTCGGAACTGTGTACTCAACGAAATCTATGACGTTGGCAGATCACGATATGTTCTGCTTCGATGAGGAACTTGAAGACACTGTGCGTGCATGTCTGTACAGTACGTCATTTAAGGTGTACAGGTGTAAAGTCTGGGGCACAGTGCTGGATGTTGAAGATCGCAAAATAGCACAGCACATACAGCTGGAATGTGAGCTGCCTATGCGCAAGCTTCTTAAATTGTTCAACGAGGGCGACAACAATCTAGGTCTCCATAATAGCGGCAGCTTCAATTTCGGAGACTGCAATGATGGCAACCAGAATTACGGGGACCACAATTTCGGCAGCAACAATGTAGGAAGCTACAACGATGGAAGCGGCAACTGCGGCAGCCATAATTCCGGTAACTACAATTTAGGCAGCTACAATGAAGGCGGTGGCTGGAATGCTGCCTGTCACACGAAGAGTTCAACGTGTACCACATGTGTCTCACATGTCTATCGGTACATAAGGACTCCTTGGCGCGTGAGCGCCATTGAACAAGAAAGTGAATTGCTGGGACACCTTAACGGGTAATGCCGAAGGCAATCAGCAGCCGAGCCATGCGTTCGACAGAACGCCAGCGCATGGAAGGTTCATCGACTATCCCGAAAGGGAGTACCCGACAAGTGAAGGGGAAGCACTCTGGCTCAGGAATGAGTCAATGATATAGTCAGTGCTTCATGGAAACATGAAGAGCGGTCTCCTATTGACACGGAGAAACCTGCTGTTACCCTGGCAAGGTACAGTGAACAGAACCATGGTCTCAAAATAGCAACATTATTTTGACGTTTTGATTTTCTGTATAAGGATGTATATTACCTGTATACAATAAGGAGTCACATGTTTCGAGCCCACAAGATACGCATAGATTGCACAAAAGAGCAGCACAGTCTGTTAATGCAGACTGCTGGTTGCGCTCGTTATGCGTACAACTGGGGACTCGAGAAGTGGGGCAAGCAGTACGAAGCCTGGAAGGCTGACAGCAGTCTGGAGAAACCTAATTGGGTTAATATATCCAGACAGTGGACACAAGAGAAGCCCGAATGGGCGAACAAGACGGCACGCAGTGCAGTTACCTGTTCCTTAAACAACCTCGGCACCGCCTTCAAGAATTTCGCAAGGCGCAAAGCAAAGTACCCGAAGAAGCACAAGAGGTCACAGGGAATCTCCTTCCAGCTTGGAAACGATACTTGCAGTATCGAAGGCAACCGCATCAGGCTGCCTATCATAGACTACGTAAAGCTGCGAGAGCAGCCTCGCTTCCAGGGCAAAATCACAGGCTACACAGTACAGCTCATCGCTTCCCATTGGTACGTGACAGTTGCCTTCGATTGTCCAGACGTCCCCAAAGAAGCACCAGAGTCCGTCGTCGGCATTGACGTAGGACTCCAGCACCCAGCGGTAGCCAGTGACGGTACTGTACTCCAGCTCCCAATAGAGAAGCTCCAGAAGCTCGAAGCCAAAAGGCGCAGAGCTCAACGGGCACTCTCAAGGAGCAAACGCAACTCCAATGCGCGGAAGCGCAAACGTACCAAGCTCCAGCGTATACAGCAACGCATTACCAACATCCGTCAGGATGCAGCCCACAAGTTTACGACCACAGTGTGCAAAAACCACGCCACTGTAGTCACCGAAGATCTGAACATAGACGAGCTCCGTTCCAAGGCCCCCGCACGTTCAGTGCGCAGAGCCTACAACAGCTCTCTTATGGGAACCATTCTTTGACAGATCTCGTACAAAGCGGTGCACCATGTCAAGGCACCAAAGTACTTTCCGAGCACCAAGAGATGCTCAACTTGTGGACACATTAAGGAGGCTATGCCTCCGCAAATCAGAACATACCATTGCGACGTATGCGGAGCCCATCTCGACAGAGATAAGAACGCAGCTCGCAACTTGATGTTGCAACCGTGGGTCACACGGTAAGAGGCGCGGTGATGGGACTTGTGACATTCGTCACGAGCTCCAAGTGATCCGCGAAGACAATCCGGTGCAACGCCGGATGAGATCATGACAGGCTTTTTTACAACAAAGAGTCATGTTGCGTTCAGATTTTTCAACAAGCCGTACAGAGATGCCAGCATTACTGTACACACGCCTGATTTTCTTGATATCAGACCTGCTGTGTGGATTCCAAGGAAGGACATGACTGACAAGCATAAAAGGCTTATGCCAAGAGGCGAGGATGTAGGCGGCTGTACTGTGTACTTTGACTACAAGACAGCTTTCAGAATATCTTTCGCGGACGCCAGACGCAAACCGGATTGGCCAAAGCAGCGGCAGATGCTGCTGGATCTGCCCAACTTCGATGCAGGTATATTCGAGGAGATATCAGGTATCACACCAAATGAACTTGGATTGTAACAGAAAGGAGAACGAAATGAAAGTAACAGAGCTTGACACAAAAGAAGTAACAGTAACAGTAACAGTAACACGCTACATACTGAATGAGAAGGTCTTTGACCTTGAAGAGTGCCCCGACTGGGCTCAGTATGCAGCTGTGGCTGAGGATGGACATGCTTACTGGTATGCGGTAGAACCGTATATATACCGTACATGTTGGTGGGCCAACCCAACTGATGTAATTGCAGAGCGAATACCAGGGAATACGCTTTTTGATCCCACTGACTGGAAGCATAGTCTTATCAGGCGCCCGCAGAAGGTACTCGAGGTCACCATGGCGGACATCGAGAAGAAATATGGATGCAAAGTCAAGATCGTGAAGGAGGACTGAAAATGACAGAAAGTAAATCAGAATTGCATTTTGTACGTATCAGAGAGAAAGACTCCAAAGAGCCGTTCTGTGATCCGTATGCAGATATCAAGTTTGTTGTTACATCTTTCTTGAAAGAGCTTCCTAACTTGTATCATCTGGCGTTGAACCCTTCAAATGAGAAAGTTGATTATCTGAAAGCCTGTTTGAAAGTATTTCTTACAAGACTTGAAGAGGACCCCCAGCCAGTAAAAGAGCAGCTGCACACTTTCCAAACTGCAATGAAAAAGGCGTTCACACCCGATGAGCTCCTGTTCTTCGGCGAAGAGTTTTTGTCATATGTGTTCTGTACTTTTGTGTTGCATTACAGACGTGACGCCAAGGTTGATAGGCCAACCGCTATGCGCCTTGCCAGCCTGCTGCTTACACTGTCCGGGTCCATAGCGCCTGACATGTGGGCTGCTATGCTTAATGGCATGCAGGAAGATCTTAAGGAAAAGCTGCAGTGCGCGGCTATGCATATGGAAGAAGTCAGGGCAGCTTGTGTTGAAGACCCAACGAAATCCATACCTGACATCAAGGATCTGGCAGCGCAGGCAATGGGTGCTACAGGAAGCCAGAAATGGGAAGATGTGGCGGCAGCCTGTGACAAGTATGTACAGGAAGCTGCAGCAGACGGTGACAAGGTTATTGCAGCTGCGCTCGCGTATCCTGACTATCCTACGCCGTACTTTGAGGTCACAAAAGATGCTTGAGATGTTATTGCAGAAACTGAAGATCGCGCGCGAAAGCAGCTCGCGTGTTGTCTTCTGTTATAAGTATGTCTGGTCACGAATCGACGACTATGTGTCGCTGACCAATCTGAGACTGGAAGCAATACAGGTCCGCGACGGCAAGGTCTTCCATACACAAGCCGCTCCAGTGCTCGATGTGAATCATGGTAAGCCCAGAGTCGCATTCGCAGATTCAGGTATCGTGCAGGTCACCTCAGGCCCTCGATCGAACATTGTCTTGAGAGAGCGTTTACTGCACGCCAATGAGACAGCAGCTCCGGTTCCTTTTTGTGGAACCAGGGAAATTACAGAAAGCAGCGATGAGAAGGATCTTCAGGTAGTCTATGATTTCCTGACATCCGCAGCATTTCCTGGTGTAGATATGCGCATGCCGCAGTTGTTCCGGATTACAAAGAACCCGGAAAGGTTGCGTCTGAACATCACACCTGACTTGCTGCAAGCCCTCGATCTTGATCCCGGAACACCCAGTAAAGAGATACAGGAGGCATTCCTGGACAAGCTGCTTTCCATCTCAGCACAGACATCCGAAGGATACGTGTTGCCATTTGACTGGGTATATGCAGGTGGCATGATTGCTGCAAGTATAACAGGCATCGGCAAGCATAAGCCTAAAGTGCTGTACACACGAGGCATGGACTTCTTCCGTAACTGGTGTTCCGCAAAACAGTGGTGCATTAAATGCTGCTGACCGAGTTATTCGATACATGGGGAACCAAGCCTCTGCTGATGACGACTGCGACCAACGGACTGACACCAGGCAAAGACAAGCTGCTTGGGGTCTGTGTCAAGGACCCTGAGTTCAGCTCAGGTGACAGGTTGCTGCTCAACTACACAACAGGTGTCGATCTGCAACAGTCATTAAAGTTCCATGGCATCAGTCAGCAGGACATGCAGAGTGCAGGACTGCAGGAAACACAGTTCAAAGACGAGCTGGACAAGCTGCTATCAGAGGACAGCGTCGCGGTACTCACTTATAACGTACCTTTCCAGAGCAGCTTTTTAGGCGAATGTCTTCCGGAACTGGAAAGCTTGCCCCTCTATGACCTGACGATCATCGAGAAAGCAATCAGGAACGCCTATGCATTCGACACGGAAGAGCTGGCGACGTTCAGTTCTTTCTACGCTGCCTGCTGCCACGCGGCTATGCCTGTACCTCTGGCTACACTGTGCAGGAATCTGAAGATGACTCGACAGCCTCCGCCAGGACAGCTTCCAATGGAACGGATGCTGGACGTTTTGCAAGCGCTTTACAACGTAGCTTGCCTTGAAGATATTTCTGTGCTTCCGAATTGAAGCTGGGAGTGACGAATCCTGTACCCAGAGCAGTCATCTATATCTGCACCTGGGTACAGGGCTTAATGACAGGTGTACAGGTCTAATCGATTTGCAGCATGCTGTCCTGTTTGTCAAAATTAACCCACAGGAATGTCTATCCCACCGGACAATATAGAAGTACGAATCCCTAGCAGGCATCAAGCAACAGTGATCTGTCCGTGGCCTGATCAGCCGGTTTGACAAATTTGGTTTGAACCTACACGATGCAGCCGGACTTGGAAACTGCGCAGTTAGTCTGTGGTGCAGGTGTCACATAGTTGACCGATAACTGTACCATAGTCTAAGAGACAGAGGATACCTGCTATTCGGGATACAGAGGGTATGAAGCTATCATCCCTTTAGTCGTTACTTCCTGCTTCTGTACGTGCGCAGCCTTATACTTGCTCAAGTCTATGCCGGATGAGACTGCGCCATCTTTAATTGAATACAATTTATGATACTACATAGGAGCTCCTATTGTGTTGGATACATCTATCAGACCTCCGGATAAATGGAGGGCAGCAGCAATACCAAAGAAAGACGGATCGTTAAGGTATCTGTTGATACCTAACGACGAACTGAAACAAAGACAAAGAGAAATTCTCGACTACCTGTACAAGGCGCATCTGAGAGTGCACGAGGCTGCTGTCGGCTTCATGCCGAACAAGTGTACTCTCAACGGCTGCTTGCAGCATGCTGCCGATGCACAGGTAATTATCAACCTTGATGTACATGATTTCTTCCCCAGCTTTCCTGTAGATAAAGTCAGGTCAGTATTGACAAACCAGTTAGGCGCAGCAGTTGCAGATTACATTATCGATATAGCAACTTTTAAAGGTAAACACAGACAGCAGTTGCCTCAAGGTGCGCCGACGAGTCCGTATCTTACCAACATTGCACTTTACAAGTTCGATTACAATATGACAGCAAATGCGAAACGTAGAGGCTTCACGTATACGCGATATGCTGACGATATCACATTGGCGAGCGGCAGTGAGATGCATGTCAACTATATCAAGACTCTGATTCACGGAACTGAAAGAAGGTTACGTGCGCTTGGTCTTACGCTGTCCAGGAAGAAAACAAATGTCATATTCAGGAACAGTCCACGTGTTCCGAGGCGCATAACAGGTGTAACTGTCCGCAAGGATGGATTCGGCTTCAATGCACCTATCGGCTTGCGCAAGCAGGCTCGGGCAATGATACACAACCTGTACACAGCACTTAAGAGCGGTGTGCCTGCACAGGAACTTGTACCTGAATATCGCAGTGCAATGGGTACTGTGCAGTATTGCGACTTTATTCGCAGTGCCAGCATTGTCCCTGAATATGCAACAGCTGACCCGAACATAAAAACACATGAACTAGAATACATAAAGGGGGTGTTCCGTGCCTATAGACATTATTGATGACACTACATCACAATCAGAAATGCGTGTTGGCGAGATCTTTAAAGAGTATGGCAATGTAGCTATAAACTTTAATGTCAGCGGCTACCGGACTATGTCGCTTGACGAGTTCCGGAAGGACGTGCTGCCGTCTTTACAGCCAGTAAAGTGCAGCCAAGCTATGTCGTATTATGTAATACGAGACTTGTCGAACAAAGCCTGCTATTGTCTTCTTCCTGATTGTGTCGAAGAATTCCGTGTCTCATCGTGGTATGAGACCACAACAGACAAAATAAAAGAAAAGCTGATGCAGGAAGCCGGGCCAAGTGCAGAGACGGAAATTGTCTTTGACTTGCCTGTGCCTTTGCTCAAGTATCGGTACAATGAGACCTCATGGACTGCGATTGTAAAGATCCCGCATACTAAATTCATGTACAGGTCGACATTGCTGGCAGAATGCATTGGCGACGGCATTCTCATCAACTTACCTCCGTGTATCTTCAAAGTCAAAGCCAATAACAACGACGTAGTCCAGAAAGTCGCAGTATATGTCATTAAAGCAGACAGCGTTGTCTTTGACAACATCAAACTGGCACATTTGCCTTTACCGAACATATACAACGATGGCAGCGTGTGCATGGGCAGCACACGCATTGAGGATCAGACAAGCATTAAGTCAAAGGGGCAGTTAGTGATGGCTGTATGGGATTTGTTCATCAACTCTAACTGGAACTTGGATCTGCTGACATCAAGTATATTACCGGACAACTTGATCGACGTGTACGAGGCATTACCCGTACATGCAGTAGATACAGGGTGCAGCGCCGGACGTGTTTTGTCCTTGCTGCAGTTGCTGGATTGTCTGCACGACGATACCGCTTACCTTAATTTGAACTGGGCAGGTCTATATGTTCACATCTGACCTGTTTGCACGCACTCCCGAAGCTGCATTTAAGCAGAGGGCAGTGAAGCCGATCAGACAGCGCCCACTTAAGTACATCATCCTGTCCGGTACAGAGATTGATAGAACCATGAGCGGTGCCTTGATACGTAACTTAGTCGTGCTCCAGTTACGCTCGAAAAGATCAAAGGACGTTATGCGTGCTGTGCTGGAAGTACCAGTCAACGATGACGGCCTTAACATTAAAACACTTGAAAACTGAAAGGAGAAATGATGGTAAAAATCTACACTGAAGGGCATGATGCTGTGCATCATCCTTCGCATTATGCAACACAGGCACTCCCACGCCACATAGAATGTCAGGATATCAGGCGGCATTTACCGCAGGCGGTTGCGGACGCTTTCAAGTATGTATGGCGTTCCGGCTCAAAGAGCACACCTAAAGATGCAGAGACAGACATCAGGAAAGCCGTCTGGTATCTTGACGATTTCCTTGAGCACTTTACAGTCAGTCAGTTCGACTTCACAACAGCAAAAGCTGTATTCGATCTGGTTGCCCTGGTATCGCAGGAGACATGGCGAGCAGAGGCATTGACATACCTTGTACACGGCAAAGTCAATGAGGCTCGTGAAGTGCTTGTGAAGTATCTTGATGAGAAGGAGAAACTGTATGCGAAGCAAAGTGTTTGAGACAGGCGGATACATTTACATCGACAGCCCCAACGCAAAGGGCTGGCATCAATGCGAACCTGAAGAGTTTTTCGCCAACCAGCGTCCATATGATACAGAGCTCAACAAAGATCTGCTGAAGTGGACAGGCGCCAAAGTCGGGAAGGATCTGCTGTTGCAAGTAGCTGCTCTGGCAAACTGTTTCCCCAGAATGGAAATCATGGTCTGCCTGTATTACAGCAGCACAGAACAGAAATGGCTGGCGAATGTGCCGAAGCAGAAAGGCTCCGGAGCGCACGTCAAGTACGACGATGAGAACTTCGATCCTCCGAAAGGCTACGAGTTCCTCGGTACCATACATACACATCCTGAGATGTCAGCTTTCTGGTCATGTGTCGATCGCAACGATCAGAACCGCAAAAACGGACTGCACCTTGTACTCGGTCTGAGAAACGGAAAGATCAACGAGGTCCTGTGCAGCCTGTTCTACAACGGTAAGCAGTACGATCAGCCTGATGCGTATGAGCTGCCTGCAGCAGATGACCCGCTGCCTGAAGTCAATGAGGACTGGAAGGCGAAAGTGACCATGCAGGAACTTCAAGAGCCTAAACTGAACATTGTGAAAGATACGACTTCATTGCTGGAACCTGATTGGTATCCAAGCTACAGCTCAGCCGATTTCATGTACGGCAGCGACAGCATCAGTCCATGTCTGTCAGATACAGCCAGTTATTTCGATGTCCTGAATTCTGCAGTCAAGCTCGACGAGCCTCAGCTGTACGAGCTCTGCGCCCAGCTGCTCGAGATACTGGGTCAGAATGATCTGGCTGCAGTAGTCGACACAGCAGCCGCTGAGGCTTTTGCAGATACTGTTGACGTATGTTGTGAGGCACGGTATGCTCAGGAATCCACTTAATGTCGTAGTGATTGGGTGCGGAGGTATCGGCGGCTATCTCTGTCGACTGCTTCCACAGACAATGGCATGTCTGTATGTCGATTCCCTGGATACCGACCAAGCTCAGCAGCTCATGCAATCGGAAGGGATGTCTGATGCCGTGCGAGCTTCAGGCGCAGTCTTTAGCTCCCTTACCCTTATAGATGGCGACACGTTCTCAGGACATAACGCGCTCAGGCAGGAAGGAACGGCTGGCAGCAAGCTGGCAACTGTCATGTCTATGATACGCAGCACAGACGCCTTCAGTACCTGGCTCAACGCTACGGAACTTGTCGGTTACAATAACTACATCACGCCCAGGAACATACATAAAATCTTAGATCCCTTGTATAACGTCGTCATATTCCTGTGTGTCGACAACCATAAAACAAGGTACGAAGTAACCAGATGGGCAGTGGATCAGAAATTACAGAATATCCTGATCATTAACGGCGGTAATAAGAAAACAGCCGGGAATGTCACGGTATTCCAGAATAATGCAGGCAAGCTTCTTGATCCACCTATCTACAAGCTGTATCCTGAAGTGACCGACGAGTTCGATCGTCGCCCTGACGAGATAGACTGCGGCTCGGTGTCGGTAACCAACGACCAGACAGCAGTGACCAACAATATGATAGCATCTATAATGCTAGCCATGTTCAGTAAATATGTTCGCACAGGGGGCTTCGACCAGAAAACCAGACATAAAGATGTTAATGGAAACAACATTGTAGTCAGGAAAAACGAAGTCGTAGTCGACTTCGAAACCATGACTATGCAATCGTTCGCACATTCACCGGACACAGACAATACGCCTTTGCAGTCGGTACTCGATGGAGTTCCGGAAGGCGAAACAGAAATCATATAAGAAAGGAAAAACAAATGCACAAACTCACAATCAACGGATCCACCTCCACACAGATCAAACTCGGACGTTACACCACAGTGCTCAATCTCAAGAAGGCCCTGCAGGAAGTAGGGTACAACGTTAAAGGCAAGGCGTGCCTTATCAAGCAGACGCACAGCAGCATGCCAGCCAGAGCCAGAGACAATTACGTCATCCAGTACGGAGACGAGATCGAATTTACCAACGTACCTCCCAAGATCGGAGCCAGAAAAGAGCGTGGTTCCGGCACCACTGTCACTGTAGGACGCAACACATTCATGTTCAATGACGGCGTTCTCATCATCTGCAGCCTGTGATTACAACTGATAAACTATAATACGAAAGGAAAATACATATGATCATCATTGCAACTGCAAACAATAACGAAAACCTCAACAACATCAAGATCAGCCTTGACAACAGCATCTCTCTCGGTCAGCTTCTTGATAGAGATGATGTTCGTGCATTCTTCCACAATGCCAGCAAAGAGAGCATTCTGGCAAGCCTTGTTACCATTGACGGACTCGATGCTTATGCTATTACGAATGTGAGCTCTCTGACTGTCGACAATACTATGGAATTGCAGTTCGACATCTACGGCAGAGCACCGGAGACCGCACATACAGCTGCTGATGCTTCCGCCGGGTTCGTCACAATTACTCAAGGCGGAGGTTTCAACAGCAAGCGTGTGCCTATTGTGTCAGATACGACAAGAGCAGGCGACGTCCTTACACAGGATGTGGCCAATTTCTTCGCCACAACTGTGGATACTCTGCATAATATGCGTATTCTTATCAACGACGTCGAGGCGGAAACAACAGCTGTACTGCACGACGGCGACGCGATTACTCTCATGTCCAGAAAGTGCGGCGACAAGGGGGCATGTGTACCCATTCTTACAATTACGCATACTGACGGATCTGTGACGAGACATGCAGTCCTTGCAGGTTCCAGACTCAAGGAATGTCTCTCCAGGATTGCTCCCGGTGCGGTAGTGCTGTCCATCGACGGCACATCAGTACCTACGAACTTCTATGATGCTATTGTAGAAGGCAAGCTGGTTGACAAGGACATGCAAGTGACTGTCAACGATAACAAGAAGTGCACGGTGCATTGCTACGCCAATGACGGCAGTGATCCGGTCGACATGATCCTGGATGATGGCAGTTCTGTGATGGACCTGCTTACCAAAGTACAGGACAAGTTTGAAAACGCTGAGATCTATGTCTTTGACGTGGACGGCGATCTGGTACCGGAAGCTTTCGCCGATACCATCCTGACTAATACACTTGTCGTTGATGGTATGCATGTAACTTTCAGTTCGCTGCGTGAGATGCCTGTTGTACATGGCTATATGAACATGGAAGATGAAAGCGAAGAAGATGAAGAAGAGGATTCCGAGTATGCGGGTGACGAGCAGGTGCTCGAAGGTCCTGCAGAAGATACTGTAGGCGCCGTAACAGTCGTTCTTCCCGGAGGCTTCAGCACCTCTCAGGTCGCAATCAGGAACAATGTGACGAAGCTTCGTGATGTTGTTCTCAGTGCACGTATTTTGAATATGTCTGCGATGAACGAAAGCCAGGCGCAGACTCTCGTATACACAGTGAACGATGTCGAGAGTAATCTTGATGATACTCTGAGCATCGGCGATGTGATCCGCATGTCTGCCCGTAAAGCAGGCGACAAAGGAAGTACATTGAAAGTTACTGTCAAGCTGATGAATGCCACCGAATTTCGATATGACGTGGAGCCGGGGACAAAGCTCGAGGACTTCCTTATGTCTAATTATCCGGACTCCATTGTACTTGGCATCAATGGTGTCAGGGTAGATCCTGAGTTCTACGTACCTATTCTTGATGGCTTCACCTTGGACAGAGATACTGTGCTGATTGTGAAGGACAGCCCGAAGATGACAGTGCACTGTTACTCCGGACATGTCGATCCAATCCTCTACTACACATCTTATAAGATGAATCACGACAGTACTGTACAGGACTTACTTAAACTGGTACAGAAGGACTTCGGTAATGAAGACATACGCGTGACGCAGATTGATCTCAAGGACGTGCCGGAAGACTTTATGCAGGTTATCCTGGCAGGCACGTTTATTACAGAACAAATGGTTGTTACTTTCAATGAGCTTAATGGAGCAGGAAAGGCACGCAAGACACTGTAAATCAAGGAGATCAGGCGCCCTGAAATATGGGCGCCTTTACCATGGAAACATACACACCTAAAACATTCACATTTGATATTCCGATAAGGGCAAAGGCAGTACAGAGCACACGCTTTGCCAGAGGCCACTCTTTTGTAGACGCTAAGACGAAGAAATGGAAAAAGGCTGTCGGCGACTGCATCAAGCTGCATGCCCCGGAAGTGCCCAGCGAGCTTCCTTTTGAGGTCGTAGAGGCCGTGTACACATTCAAGCTGCCTCAATCACTGACAAAGAAAGCTCGTGCTCGCATTGAAGGTGCATGGGCCAGAGGAGAAGATGTCGCGTACATCAGCACACCAGATCTCGATTCCAACATAAACAAGGGTCTGTCTGACCTGCTCACCGACATGGGCGTGTGGGCAGATGACAGGCGCATGTGGCGTGTGGCAAAGGACGCTGTCATCAAGAAAGTGTACGGAAAGGTGGACAGCATCCGCATCACAGTAAGAGAGACGCCGTTTGTGCTTCTTAGCAACGGCAAGACAGCCTTGGAACACTTCTATGGACATTCTGGAACTGCGTAAACGACTGCACGAGATGCTGGATCCTTTGTGGCAGACAGGTCAGTACAGGCGTGATGACTTGTATCAGGAGCTCAGCAGTCTGCTGAAGAAGGATGCACATGTGTCCAGGATGACTGAGCAGGAAATAGCAAAGTGTGCGGAATATCTTGCTGCCAGAATAGCTGTAGCGTACCCATGCTACAGATGCATCCACCACATAACAGACATCAATAACATACCAGTGTGCGCTAAGCACATAGAAAGGGGGAATCGTTGTGAGCGGTTCTGCGCTTCAGAAAATTTTCGAACAGGCACTTATAACAGCAACCGAAGCCCAGCACTGGGTTGACAGCGGCCAGAAATGGCAGTACTGCAAGACGTGTATCTATGCAGTGCCCACGCAGGCAAAAGACAGCAAGCCCACAGCTTTTGCGAATAAGAAAATGAACGACAACCTGGCGGCCAACCCTACTCTGTGTTATCCTGAGAACATGATAACGCAGGTATGTGAGCTGACAGGAGAATACACAGATTTCATTTTCGGAGGCGGCTTTGTCGTTGCTGCAGGCAAGGGCAGCATAAGGCACGAGCTATTGAATGACCTTCCCATAAGGCATTACAAGTTCATACAGCCGCGTGCATTTGCGTACATGCAGGAGCATGGCGGCATGCTGTGCGTTGTAAAGTCCACAGGCTTTCCCATCATAAGATTGATGGAAGGCGACGAGATGCTGTTCGTACTGCCTGCATATGAGAAAGAAATCGAAGATATCACATTCGAACATGAAGGTCGACAATACAAGTGCATCGGCTGGATCGATGACACAAGAAGTTATGCGAGAATAGAGGAGGTAACAGTGGCTGACTTTTCAAATCTTATCGGGCTTGGCAACAAGCAGGTAGCCGAGGTTCTCGGCGAAACACAGGAAACTTTGCAGGATCAGGGCGTCATCCCGTCTGATTCAGGCAGCAGTGAAATGTCCTTCGCAAAGGATAAGGATGCGATGCTGAAAGTACTTAACAGCATTCCGACAGGTGCAAACAGAGCTCGCAAGAAGCCTGTGCAGGAACCAGAGCAACCCAAACAGACAGAGAAAGAAGATCCTGTCAAGGACTTCAAGCAGGTTGAAGCAGGCAAGGTGACAGGCACGATTGTCACTTCAGTGCCCTCCGACTCTGCAACACCTGACGCACAGACAGAAACACCTAAAGCAGAGCCTAAGGCCGAACCTGTTCAGGAAGAAGCGAAGAAGAACACCCGCAGGAAGACACCTAAGGGAAAGTGCGCGGATCTTACAGACATCATTGAACAGGTTGCACAGGATGTTCCTGAAGATATGCCTGTCGAAGATGTGCTTAAGGAAATCAGACAGCTCAGAGACCTGATGATCGCGGCTTCAAGGCGCTCGGCGAATCTTGCTCTGAAGTATCTCGACAAAGCGTCTGACGCTGAGATCAAGATCACACAGCTCAAGGAATTGCTTAAATGCTGATATCCGATCTGCAGCGGGCGGTGACGCGCAGTGCCTTACAGCGTAACGACTATATGCTGCAAGACATATCTATGCTACCTGAGGTTAACAGTGAAGTCATTGCACCGCGTTCAACAGCGGTACGCTATATGACCAGATATGAGCACATAGACTTTAGTTCTGCCGACGATGGTCCAGGGTGCGTCATGATCCCGCATGAACAATATCTTCGCATAGGTGAAAATGGGCAGTTCACATTGCTTGATCAGCACATACCAGAGAGGCGCTATATTGAGTTCGGCGACAACTGCTTTTTCAGTATGTACAGTGTAACTGAGCATGCCAAGAATGTCGTCATTACCGGTAAAAATGACTGCAGTGTCATAATCAAAGACCGTTTGTGCGATGATTTTCGGCTGGAAGGCGACAGTTATGTATGCAAGATCCTGAGGAAAGATTTAATAATAATAGTAGTGTTGAAAGGAACTCTGACAATGACTATAGATGGGGAATCCTTGATTTTCCCCGAGCATACGAGACACACGTTTTATCCTGGTTTTATAGATACTGGTAAACTTGATGCGGTTAAAGTCCGCATAAATACTGATCTCGGCAATCAGAGAGCTGAAAATAACAGGTTCCGCTATGCCTAATGCTGAACACGAATCAGAGCGGCACAGCAGCAACCGGCAATCCGAGATGCCAAGAGAGCTGTACGACCCATATTACACAGAAGGGGATCCTGAAGAGGCGGACAAGGCCAGAATAAAGAACGAGGATTTGGTGCGCCAGCTTACAGCTGCCAGGTCAGAGTTTTGCGGCATAGGTACGGACAAGGTCAAGAGGCGACTCAATCGGATTGCTGTCAGAGATCCTGATGCTATGTACGTCAGAAAGCTCCTCGAAATAGAGGATGTCAATATACGTGCAAAGCAGTGCAGCAAGTATAAGTACAGGAACAAGATTTACGGCACTAAGGAGTATCTGCTGAAGGAACTTGTGGCATTTTGCATAGAGCATAACTATGTGCACGGCATGCAGGAGACAGATAACTTCAGTACATCCAGCGTGCTGTATTTTGAGCTGCCTGACGGCACTCAAGTCTCTTTTCATTGTAACGAAGCCAGAGCCAGGCCATATAAGGGAGCGTGGGATGGACTTGTGAACTCGACGCTGCCCAAGCTTGAAAAGTACATAAGGCAGCACTACGGAAAGGAACTCGATGTCCACTAACCTTGAGAAAGAAATAGCAAGACTCGATATCAGGCAGCAGCCTGTGGACGGCCTTGAGATTGCTCCAGGCTGTGTGCGCACTTCAGGCGGGTTCGTTATTCGAACACCAAAATCCAAGCTTAAGAAACAGGCGATAAAGCAGCAGACACAAGTGTATGCGAGTATAGCCAAGCATGCAACACAGTCTGTGCTGCCTGTACCTGAGCCTGCAGCAGCTGTACATGTGCAGCCGGAAAGGCGCCCTGTGTACAGAGAGCCTGAACAACATGTGACTTTCACTACGCCTGTAGGAAGCATATCCGGCAAGTACTGGCCTGTCATAGACGCAGGTGACTATGTTGTTCTTGGACTGACCGAGCAGTCGTTCGTTCCGTCTACGTACAAGGAAGCGCCGGATATGAAGCTGCAGCTGAAGGCTGACAAGCTGGATGTTTGTGTTGTGTACACAGGATGCAGGTTCACCGATCCCGATATCGAGAGAGAATACATTGTAATGCTGAAGGTAAACAATGCTTAATAAACAAAGTAACAAAGGAATTCCCTGCACATACTGTGACGAGAAGGCGCTGCCGGATACGCAGCCGCCCGTGTGTGCAAAACACAAGGGAATCAAGAAGAAGGCTTCCGGAGCGGTAACGCTTAAGGAACTCGAAAACAAACCCGCAGGTCAATAATGTTGGCATACCTGACGGTCGTAGGCACTCTGCTTATCATATGGATATTTGCAGCACCTCTGTACTATTGGATCGCTGCAGGCATAGAGTGTAACTCAAAATACGCTTCCGCAAGGGAGCGCAGAGAAGCGGAATACGCATACATGAACGAACAGTTCAAGCTGTTTGAAAATGCTGTCCGCGATGAAGCTGATAAGCGACTGTCAGGTCTTGACCGGGAACAAGACAGCCGCCGCAATGCTTTAATACGTGCCAATAAGGCGCACAAAACACAGAGCAATAAGGTGTACCAAGGTAAACAGGATAAGGCGTACTCGGATAAGGCGCATAAACAGAAAAAGCATATGCGGCAGCTGCCCAAACCACAGAAACAAGGAAAGGGCAACAATGCTGGTAAAAAGACCAAGTGCAACAATAGTAAACGAGCCGGACATCTTCCGGCAGATGGAATACGCGGGCAGGGTGTGCACAAACACTCTGCACAGAATGGACGAAAACAAAGCGCTCGACTTTGTAACAAAAAGGGCGCAGACAAGAGAATTCAGCGTTCTTGAGCATGCAGGCATCGATGTCACAAATGAGATGCCGAAGCTTGATCTGCTCAACGAAGATTCGCCTGAATTCGGCCTTGTAATGTCCAGAGTGGTACTGGGCGGTATCAGATGCAGCGACCTTGCACAATACAGCTCACATCACAGAGATCCTTTCACATGGGCAGACCTGCCCAGAGACCGTACAATTCTGACATTCGATGTTACATGTTCAAGGGCTACAGCTCAACAGCTCGAAAGACACAGGAACCTGTCCTTCTGCGAGAGGTCACTGCGGTATGTCAAGCTGTCGAAGGATACCTTCGAGATGTGCACGGCAGATCCGGAAAGCAACTCCAATAACAGAACATTCATGAAGGCGGCGGAAACGGCGCTTGACTGTTATCTCGAGCTGCTTGAATCAGGGTATACTGCAGACGACGCAAGAAAAGTGCTTCCTCTCGGAACAGCTACACGTGTCGTAGTCACTGCTCAATGGACCTGGTGGTTAGATGTACTCAGCAAGCGGTATCACAAGCGAGCATCAAGAGAGATGATCCTGCTGATGCAGGAACTGTACAAGCTGATGCCTGAGCAGATCGATCATGTCGTAGATAACAACTTGCAGAAGCAGTTCGACGAGGCCGACAGGTATGTTTGACCGACATCGTGATTTTACGGTAGTCGGCAAGCCCGGAATGTCAGGTCGTGTGGTGGGCGAAAAGTCGGTGAAACAGGAAACGCAGCCAAGGTCGCAAGACGTGCTAAGCGACATCAAGGCTGCGATGTTATCTGTCCAACCGACTGCTATAAGTGCAGGTATAAGCAACCTGCCATTCACATATATAAAGAAACTTGCATATCTGCGTTCCATTGAGACCTTCCTCAGTGCACAGCTCACCAGCGTGCGCAAAGAGATACAATCTATACAGGAAGACTCACTGCTGGATACAGATAACTAAACCATTCAGCCGGGTACTTATGTGCCCGGCATAAGGACAAACAAAATGAAAACAGAAAGAGTACTGAAGAAGAAACCAATCAAGGCCTATAAAGCCTTTAACAGCGACCTGACCTGCAAAGGCTTCCAATATGAAGTCGGGAAGGAATACCATCATAAAGGCAAGCTTGAGCTGTGTGAATCGGGGTTCCATGCCTGTCCCAAGCTGGTTGACTGCTTCAGGTTTTACCCGTTCAGGGAAGCTGAAACCAGAGTGGCCGAGGTGCTCGTCTGGGGTAAAGTCGAGTACGAAGATGTAGGTGTAAAACTCTGCGCCTCAAATATCAAGGTAGTCAGAGAACTCACATGGAGCGAGGTGTTGTTTCTGTGCAATATCGGTGACAGTAACACCGGCTACGTTAACAGCGGCAACTGGAACAGCGGCAGCTTTAATAGCGGCAACTTTAATAGCGGCAACCATAACAGCGGCGACAATAATAGCGGCTACGGTAACAGCGGCAACTGGAACAGCGGCAACTGGAACAGCGGCAGCTTTAATAGCGGCAACCATAATACAGGCGACTATAATACAGGCGACTATAACACCGGCTATGGTAACAGCGGCTATGGTAACAGCAGCAACTGGAACAGCGGCTACCATAACAGCGGCTATGGTAACAGCGGCAACTGGAATAGTGGCTACCATAACAGCGGCGACTGGAACAGTGGCGACTGGAACAGCGGCGACTGGAACAGCGGATACTTAAATACTCCGGCACAAAAGTATAGCTTTATTTTCAACAAACAAGTCGAAAAGTCAGTCTTGGCTCAGATTAAGTTTCCGAAGTTCATGAGCTTCACTTTGACAGAATGGATACCTGACTCCAAAATGTCACAGCAGGAGAAAAATCAGCACCCAGAATACGCTACAACAGGCGGTTACCTAAAGAAGTACACATATAAAGAAGCCTTCAGGAAGTCTTTTGAGGTAGCCAGACGCAAACCGGATTGGCCCAAGCAGCGGCAGATGCTGCTGGATCTGCCCAACTTCGATGCAGGTATATTCGAGGAGATATCAGGTATCACACCAAATGAACTTGGATTGTAACAGAAAGGAGAACGAAATGAAAGTAACAGAGCTTGACACAAAAGAAGTAACAGTAACAGTAACAGTAACACGCTACATACTGAATGAGAAGGTCTTTGACCTTGAAGAGTGCCCCGACTGGGCTCAGTATGCAGCTGTGGATGAGGATGGGACTGCCTTTTTTTATATGTATCCACCCAGTCCTGGTGTACACAGGTATAGGGGTACAGGTTCTGGATCGCATTGTATTCTGATACACACCGGCTATTCGCTCTTTGATTCCACCGACTGGCAGCACAGCCTTATCAAGCGACCTGAGAAGGTGCTTGAGGTAACCATGGCCGACCTGGAGAAGAAATATGGATGCAAAGTCAAGATTGTAAAGGAGAAGTGAGATGTTTATTCACTTACATAGTAAAGAAACAGACAAGCTCTTTGTAGTCAACACAGATTATATAGTCACGATATGCGACACTGAGTATGATGATTCACCGAAGCCTGGTGCAATTCTCATTATATTTGGGTATGAAGGACCTGTAGAGGTAAAGGAAAGCGTTGCAGATATTGAGCGTCTTATGAATCGTGACAGAGTATATTCAACACCGACAACGAAGTGCGTTTGATATGAAAGATTTTAAATTTCGTGTGTGGGATTCAGTACGCATGTCGTACGACCCTCCGAATTATCCTGACTATGTACTGTCCACAGAAGGCAAAGTGTACCGAGGCGTATTGGATATTCCTCCACACCTGGCAATAAAGTTCACAGAGGAAGATGGGGTCGTTGTTGAGATCAGTTTCGGCATGAAGGACAGGAACGGCAACTACATCTACGAAAATGACATCTTGAAGTTGCCTGAGGAATCAAGGTTGTTTACATATGTGATAAAAGAAGGCATCCCTTACCTTGAGGACGAAAATGAGCTGCTTGTACTTTCTGCAGTTCAGTTGTCGGATTGCGAGATAGTAGACAACATTCACTCAAAAGACGTGCATGACTTTTTCCACGGAAAGGAAAACAAGTGATAACAGCAAGTGAACTTTATTGGATTTTCAGATGCGACAGCATACATGAGATACTGACAGCAAGTCTTACCGTGCTTATTATCGCATCAGCAATAGGTTGTATCATTATCTTAGTTATGTGCTTTAGTAGCTCTTGGGATGATGACGTAATGTCGTGGTTCGAACCTAAGTCTGACAGTGATGCAAGTGCCGAGCGTAAACAGATACTTACAGTTGTTAAGTGCGTTGCATGTCTGCTTGGTATTGTATGTATGCTGGCTGTCGGCAAGGTTATGCTGCCTACAACGAAAGAGCTTATACTGATAAAGGTACTGCCTGAAGTGGTAAACAGCAAGTTTGTACAGGAAGATCTGCCCAGTGATATCCGTAAATTGTACACAGCAGCGGTACAGTCAACTTTGAATACATTGACAGGCTCACAACAAAACACAAAGAAAGGAAAAGAATATGCTGACCATTGACGACTATTTTGATAACTGCGAGAATCCCGACTACACATATAGCTGTCCCGAATGTGGAAGCACCGTTGAGCGCGATGACATTGAATGTCCCGAGTGCGGCTATCGGTTTGAAGACCCTGCAGATGTGTCAGAAATAGACGGCATGATATCTGATTCTGTCTCAGGTCAGCTGTTTGTAGACAGCGCATACAGTATGCCTGACAGTGAGGATCTTGATGATATCATGGATGAGATTATGAAAGAGGCCCGAAATGAAGCATAAAGTAGGCGTACCGGTAGTGGCTCAGGTGCGTAGGTTTCTTGCACTCTCAATCAAGGAACATACAGACATCAAGCGTGACTACAGAACTCGTGATTCCAAATGTGATGAGCATGCAGAAAGCTGTACGAAGTATCAACGACGCCTATATGCTTCAGTATACTATGACAGCTGCAAGTTTATTTGCGCAATGAATGGGCTGCAGAGAGCAATCAATTACAGGCTCAGACATAAAGATATGAGCGGGTATGTCGACAAGATCACCCAGGATAAGTGGTACGCCGAGTTGACACGAATTCTTCTCCGATCACTCTTGGCCGAAGACACAATAGAACAGTTCATCAACTACATGGAGGGAAAGAGCACAAAGTAAAGGACACAGCCTATGTTGCAGGCAATCAAACGACTCATCAAACGTATCACAATCAAACTAATCAGAGCAGTAAGGAAACTGTTCACAACAAACACAACGGCAAGCGTTGCCACTAAAACAAAGAAAGAAGAAGCAATGAAAAACACGAAAACAACCGCAATCACTCTCGCATCCGCAACCTCCTACAATCTCCAGTTCTTCCGTAAGGACGGACAGCGCTGGTTCGCACAGAAAGACGTCACATGCGTCTCCGGGCCTAGCTACTATCCCGGAGCCAATATTGGACGCCCTGTGATAGTGTCCAAGACAGATTTCGAGTACTTCGTCAACAACAAGAGAGCCTACAGAGGCCGTGTGTACCTTCCTGAGAAGGAACTTGTACAGTACATCAAGGACAGAACCGAAGTCGCTCTGGACGCACGTAAGATGCACATGAGAGGCAACCACACAGCAGGCTGGTCGACTTTCGCGGCAGACGCAATCGAGCAGCTGTTCGGTATGAAGGTACCTGTCAGTGCTGTGGCAACCAAAGCACTCAGCCCGTCCACTAACCCGGAGAGAAGGAGAGTGGAGGAGGCGTTCGCCAACGACAGCAACGCGCGCAGAGCATATGTCTCCGGTCGCCGCGCGCGCGCGTACGCGAGGGCGATTACGTTCAACATGGACAAACAGGAGGCGCTGCTGTACAGCGTCTTCGGAAAGGAAAGTAATGACAGTAATAGAAATCGCAATCGGCAGACCAAAGGAAAATGAAGTTTCTGAGACTGTGTTCGTCAGTGATACCTCTGTAGCTGCAAAGTGGCTGCTGGCAGAGGCTGCGCGTACATTGGAATCAGGCAGCTTCAAGAGACTGGAGGGCAGACGGCGCTTCAATGTCGATCTGACTCAGCAGTATCTTGATAAGCAACTGACAGACGACAGTGTGTATCTTGAATTCGGAAAGCAGAACGACATTCTGTTCTGGGTTAACCTGAACGTTATCGACGTCGTAGAAGCTGTCGAAGCTTAACAGCACCAGTCGTAGAGATTCCCTGTGCACATGTATAAGTGCACAATTCCTGCAGGGGGCATCGGATACAAGTCCGGTGTCCCTGTTCTTTAGTACGCTACAGCATTTGTTACCGGCTCATAAGACCGGCAGCAACAAAAAAGAGGTAACATGACAAAGACTATTGTCAAAAGAGACGGACGAACAGAAGCGTTCGATGTCGACAAAATCACAGCAGCAATCGAAGCAGCTATGAAGGCTGTGCATGGCCGTATGTATGCAGACCTTGACGAGAAAGCTGTACAGCTGTCAAAGCAGATCGCACAGAGCACAGAAGACGGCGCCAGCATAGAGAGCATCCAGGACAGGGTCGAGAAGGGTCTGATGGATGCAGAGCTGATAGAGGAAGCCAAAGCCTACATCAAGTACAGAGCAGCGCGTACGGATATACGTGAGGCCCGCACGCACCTGATGAAGATCATCGACAGCTTCTTCACAGAGAAACAGGACGACGGCAGCTCGCACAAAGAAAATGCGAACATCAATGCATCCTCAGTATCTGGAGCCTTCTACAGAATCGGCTCGGAGGCAAGCAAGGACTATTATACCAGGTGTCTGATTCCGTCTGAATTCGTAGAAGCACATACGAACGGATATTTGCATTATCACGATGCAGACTATTATGGTCTCAGTCTCAACTGTATGCAGCATGACCTCGGTAAGATGTTTAAGAAAGGTTTCTCCACAGGCAACGCCTATATAGGGGAGCCTCAGAGCATCACATCAGCAATGGCGCTGACTTGTGTTATTCTGCAGAGCGGGCAGACGGACCTGTTCGGCGGCGAGAGCATTCCGGCATGGGACTTCTACATGGAACCCTATGTTGAGAAGAGCTTTAAGAAGGCGCTGAAGAAGCATCTCGAGAACATGGCCTTTGCGCCTGCGAACATGCAGGAGCTGTGGGTCAAGGAAAACGGGTACCAGGAACACACACCTGTGTTCGAGAACGACGACTTATACAAGGCCTACAAGTGGGCCAAGCGGGATGTCGAAGCTGAGACGTACCAGGCGGCACAATCCATGGTGTACAACTTGAATTCCTTAGCCAGCAGGGCCTGATTGGCCCCTTCACACCGCGAGGTGTGTCGAACAAGAAAGTGAATTGCTGGGACACCTTAACGGGTAACGCCGAAGGCAATCAGCAGCCGAGCCATGCGTTCGACAGAACGCCAGCGCATGGAAGGTTCATCGACTATCCCGAAAGGGAGTACCCGACAAGTGAAGGGGAAGCACTCTGGCTCAGGAATGAGTCAATGATATAGTCAGTGCTTCATGGAAACATGAAGAGTGGTCTCGAAAGAGAAACCTGGCGGTACGTAACGAGTACCGTTGAACAGAACCTTGGTGTGTACACATCAAGACAGTGGAGGACAAGTTGTGTTTTCGTCCATTAATCTGGGAACATGTGTGAAGCCTGGCGGTCGCCTCGCTACAAAGGCTCTGCTTAAGGCTATCGACGACGGTATCGGAAAGGGTGTAACGTCGTTGTTCCCAATCGTAATCTTTAAGTTGAAGGAAGGAGTAACATATAGTCCGCAAGACCCGAACTATGATTTGCGCCTGTACTCTGAACGTGTGACCGCCAAACGTATGTTCCCCAACTACAGCAACCTAGACGCTCCGTACAACCTCAAGTACTACAAAGAGGGACATCCGGAGACAGAAGTTGCTTACATGGGTATGGCAGCTGGCAAGCATAAGGTACTGCTGCAAGATCCCGACATCCCAATGGAGGGATATCCGAGTGACTGGAAGGATTTTGCCATGTATCAGATGACCTTCGAAGACCTCTGGTACGCAGTTGTAAACCTCGGAGGCGTTGTACGTAAGTTCGATGATACTACAGAGTATGTCGATCTGGAAGCCGATAACGTTCGCGTGGTTGCTATCTATGGAAGAGAGCCCGACAAGGATTCCATGGATTACCGCGCCAGAAAACTGACACGAGTGAGAAAGATCATGCGCTGCAGCAAACCTGCACAGGGACACACGTGGAAAGACGTGTATGTGTACGGAACTGAAGACGGAAGTTATACAAGCACAGAGAAACCTGTACGTAAAGTTCTAACGCTCACCAGCGATCATCCTCTGGCTCTTGTGAAAAAAGGCAGAACACAGGTATGCGACATTCAATACGGTGTGGCTGGCGACAGCCTGCGTACGTATGATGGTTGCACGCAGGTACTGGACATCAAAGACAGCTCTTACACAGGATACGGCTACGACATTGAGACCTACTCAGATATGTTCGTGCTGGACGATGTCATCAGTCACAACTGCCGTACACGTGCCATCTCCAATGTGAACGGTCCGGAGATCGTCACAGACAGAGGCAACCTCAGCTTCACGACGCTGAACCTTCCAAGGTACGCTATCGAGGCGTCCAGAGAAGGCACCAGTGAAGAGGATCGCATCGAGATCTTCTTCAAGAAGCTCGACAAGTACCTCGACATCGCACGCAGACAGTTGGAGCACAGGTACAAGATCCAGTGCAACCGCAAGGTGTACAACTTGCCTTATGTCATGAAGCAGGGAGCTTACATGGGATCCGAACATCTCAGTCCTGATGACACCATACGCAAGGCCATCGAGAACGGTACGCTGTCGTTTGGGTTTGTCGGCTTAGCGGAAGCATTGGTGGCTCTGACTGGACACGACCACACCGAAGGCGAACAATACCAGCAGTTGGGTCTGCGCATCGTGAAGCATATGAGGGACTATGCCGACAAGCTCACTGAGGAGCAGCACATGAACTGGTCGTTGATCGCCACCCCCGCAGAGAGCGTGGCAGGCAAGATGCTTCGCAAGGATCGTGCTGAGTTCGGTGTGATACCTGGTGTGACCGACAAGGACTACTACACCAACAGTAACCACGTGCCTGTATGGAGGAAGATACGTGCATCTGAGAAGATCAGGCTGGAGGCGCCGTATCATGAGTTGACAAACGCGGGTTGTTATATGGCTCGCTTTAAACAAGGTGAACGCAAATCAAAGCGGTGTGCAGCATAAGCTGCGCTAACGGTATCAGTTAAATAAGCACAGACGAATACGCTGACTAAGAAACGCTACGGTCCAGCAATGGATAGCAGCCGATACCGTGCCAAGTAGAAGGATACATATGATTTGGAAAGATATAAACAATATAGAAGGAATCCCTGACGGTAAATATGAAGTCAGTGATGAAGGTTGTGTTCGCAGAAAAGGCTGTCGGTGTGTTAAACCGTTTCATAACAGACGGTATCTTATGGTTAAATTAGTACATTTAGGCATAGAAAAGACTGTTTCTGTACACAGACTGGTAGCTTCTGCGTTTATACCGAATCCAGAGCATAGACGGGAAGTCAACCATATAGATGCCAATCCGGAGAATAATAGAGTGACAAACTTGGAGTGGGCCACTAAGGATGAGAACATGCGACACGCAACATCGCTGCATCTGATGAAAGGTCAGAAGTTCGGAGCTAGTGTTTTGTCGCATCCTGTAGCAGCCTATACACTCGAAGGGGATTACTTGATAACGTTCTCCAGCGGGAGTGAAGCTATATATATATGCTTAGCAGAGGGCAACGTATGAACCCAACTAAGATAATAGCTGCCTGCAGAGGACGGAGAGAAACCGCATATGGTTTCCAATGGCGTTATATAAATCCTTCTAAAGGTGTAGAGACTAAAATATCTGCAGTAAACATGACAACAAACAGACGTGCGCAGATAGAGAGGAAGGACAAAGATACCTTCCGTAGTGCCTTGCTCAGTTATATAGCTGAGAAGAGATAGTCCGACACATACTCGAAAGAGTTGAAACAAACGCATATAGCATACGTCGAATGTGAGGGTGACCCCAGGCAGAACCTCGATGCGCTGCACACTTTGATAAACATCATGCATGACGCAGGTGCAGGGTACTTCAGTTTCAATCACAAGATTGACACTTGTACCAACTGCGGCTACAATGGTATCATCGGTGATGTTTGTCCGAGCTGTGGGCAGAAGGAGACGCCAAGCCATCCATTTGTACGTCCGAGAAGAATTACCGGGTCTATGATGGCCCCTTCACACCGCGAGGTGTGTCGAACAAGAAAGTGAATTGCTGGGACACCTTAACGGGTAACGCCGAAGGCAATCAGCAGCCGAGCCATGCGTTCGACAGAACGCCAGCGCATGGAAGGTTCATCGACTATCCCGAAAGGGAGTACCCGACAAGTGAAGGGGAAGCACTCTGGCTCAGGAATGAGTCAATGATATAGTCAGTGCTTCATGGAAACATGAAGAGTGGTCTCGAAAGAGAAACCTGGCGGTACGTAACGAGTACCGTTGAACAGAACCTTGGTGTGTACAACATCAAGACAGATCTTAGTTACGAGAACAGATTTAACTCAGCCAAGATGTCTGAGCTGAACGCAAGGGTAACACATGCCTGAAATTAAAGTATTCGGCATCGTTGAGGAGGATGCAGTCAACTTCAACGATGGATTCGCAATGACAGTGTTTTGTCAAGGCTGCACGCATCCGAAGGGTACGCCTTTCATGGATGATTGCGGTCACTGTATAGGCTGTCACAATCCGGACACACACAGTCTGGACGGCGGCACAGTGTACACGACAGAGCAGCTGTACCAGCTGCTGCGCTTGAATCTCCTGCATAAAGCATTGGTGCTGAGCGGCGGGGAGCCTATGGTGCAGGCCGAGGCTCTTGCACCTCTGTGCGCAATGGCGAAGGAGGCTGGCTACAAAGTGTGGCTGTATACAGGCTACACCTGGGAACAGCTTCAGACAGTGCCTGGGTGGTCTGCCATAGCGCCGCATCTCGATGTGCTTATAGATGGACCTTTCATAGGTTCCCTTAAGAGCCACCGGCTGAAGTATCGAGGCAGCAAGAATCAGCGCATGCTGAATGTGCAGCAGTCGCTTGCCAGAGGCAAACCTGTACTGTACAGGAAACCTTCAGCATAAACATGGCCCCCTGTGAGGTAACACTTACAGGGGGCTTTTAATAAAGGAGAACAAAATGAAAGTAACAGAACTCGACACAAAAGAAGTGACAGTGACACGTACAGAAAAGCGGTACGTACTCAATGAGAAAGTGTTCGAGCTTGACAGCTGCCCTGACTGGGCTCAGTATGCAGCTGTGGATGAGGATAGGGAAGTGTACTGGTACAGCGTAAAGCCGTCGCGCGCTGGAAGCGACTGGGTTGACTTTTATGGTCGTATCCGTTTAATCCGGGATGGTGATAACGCGCTCATTTTCGATTCCACCGACTGGCAGCACAGCCTTATCGAGCGGCCAAAGAAGGTGCTCGAGGTCACCATGTCGGACATTGAGAAGAAATATGGATGCAAAGTCAAGATTGTGAAGGAGAAGTGAAGTGCGAATTCCTAAGAATGAACCTGTGATAGGGTATAAGGCATTCACAGAAGACTTGCAGTGTCGCGGGTATCAATTTGCGATCGGTAAAGAATACCACCATAAAGGTCCTATACAGCTGTGTGTCAAAGGTTTCCACTTCTGCTTATCAGTAGATAAAGTTTTCGATTTTGCTCCGTATGAACTGAATCCTCAAACAACAAGGGTATGCTCGGTCTTAGCCTGGGGAAACGTGCAAGAAGACACTAGGTCAGGAAAATGCGTAGCTTCCAATATCCGTGTCATCAGAGAGTTGTCGATACAGCAGATATTGTCAGCTGCAAATTTCAGGGGCAGAAATTATGGCCGGTACAATAGCGGTCCGTTCAATTACGGCAACTGTAATACAGGTCGTGAAAACCTTGGCGACGGGAATCATGGGGTAGGTAATTACGGCAACGATAATTATGGCAGCTTTAATTGGGGCAACGGTAACAGCGGCAACCATAATTTAGGGAACCATAACACAGGTTGCTATAATTATGCCAATTTCTGTGCAGGTACCTTATGTACAGTATCCCATTTACCTTCTACATATATGTTCAACAGGCCTTTAACACTTGATGATGACCTCCGGATGCGAAGATACGGTTTCCCGGCGTTTTTCTGTTATGTAAAACCTGTAATTGTTATCGATCAGCGAGATGTTGCAAAGTATAGAGGGTACATCAAAATTGATGACTACACTGAAGCTTTTGATGACCTGAGCATGTTGCGTACTGTGGCTTGGGAACCCTTGTGGCGGTTTGCCCTTGCGAGAGCCAAGACTGAAAGAACCTGGAAAAAGCAACTTGAACGCCTGGTTAATTTGCCTAACTTCAGTTATGAAGTCTTCAAAAGTATTACAGGTATCAGTAAACAGCAAATTTTAGAATAATGGAGGAGAAAAATGACTGACTTTGAAAAACAATGCTATGAAAAGTACCCTGTGTATCTGCAGGGACTGAACCCTGAAAACGAGCATCATGATACATTTACAGGCTTTGAGTGCGGAGAAGGGTGGCACGAAAACCTCGATAACTTCTTCGAATCGATGGAAAACCTGAACAAGATGCTCATGTTGACAGGCAACCCGGACTACTACTTTACCGCATGGCAGGTCAAGGAAAAGTACGGGATGATAACCGTGTACGACGGTCTTGTTGCTCCCGACCACGCTGACGACAAGCTTATGGACTGCCTTTTTGACCTGCAGGAAGCGATCTACAGCGAACTGGACCTTGCTTGCAGGCGTACTTGTGAACACTGTGGGAAAGATACTGTGCATCTGTGCAAGACTCATGGTTACGTGCAGTACCTGTGTGAACCCTGTGCAGAAAAGACCGGGAGAGTTTATGTCCGTCTCACCTAAGCTTATGATATGGTGCACCTGTGCCAACACAGACGACCTTCGGTACTATGATCGCGTTGTAAAGTGGTACAGGCACGTTAAATCGTTTCCAGTTGTGGCAGACTTGTATGTGTTCAACGATGGTCCTGTGTCCGATGCAGGAAAGAGACACATAGCGTACGACAACAGTAACAGCGATCTGACATGGATCGAGGAATCGGAACCTCTGGGCAGGAAAAGCTCAAACAACTTCCCCGGTTGGAGGCGCGCTTTTGCTCATGCAATGTTCGTCAGTCTGAACTATGACTACTGCTGTCATATCGAGAACGATGCTCGTATTTTCAATGTACCTGAGGTGTGCAGCTGGATGTATACAAAAGGGACGTACGCATTCCACGATCTTCATTATAACACAATCGAAAGTACTATAATGTGTCTCAACGATGTTAACGTCAGACGTGCTTATGCGACCGTATTCAGTCAGCATGAAATGCAGCATAGTGACACGGTGTTTGAGAAACAGCTTGAGAACCTCATAGACTCTCCTGTAATTATACTCAACAGTTACAGACTGGAAGGCAGACAACCGGAAGCATTCAGAGGGAAGAATCTGGATGCATTGTGCCAGGTAGGTGCTGATTATGACTAACGATTTTATTGCTCTTTGTTTGATGCTGTCTATTTTCTTGTTCTGTGCGATAACTTATGTATTGGACAGAAGGGTTAAGCGTGTCGAGCAAGAGGTTACGCAACATATAGAGTTGCAGAAACAAGCTCTTACTGAAGCCTTCTTCAGTCTATATTATAATTTGGAAGCTTAACAACTTCCCTTGGCGCGTGAGCGCCATTGAACAAGAAAGTGAATTGCTAATAGATCCCAAGAGCCTCACGATGCCTTTAACAAGGATCGAAAGAGAAAACAAAGAAGTGAGGATACCGCAAGGCGACAGTAAGCCTAAACGGGAGTGACAACGGACGTTTAGCAGCCGAGCCATGCGTTCGACAGAACGCCAGCGCATGGAAGGTTCATCGACTATCCCGCAAGGGAGTACCCGAGCAGCCATGTGACCGACAGGTCACGAAAGCAAGGGGAAGTACTCTTGGTTGGGAACAACCAAATGAAATAGTCAGTGCACTGCAGAAATGCAGTGAGTGGTCTCCTATTGCCACGGAGAAACCTGCCTTTGTCTGGCATACAAAGGTGAACAGAACCATGGACTTCAATTGTACTTTTATTTCATCAAGTTTTATTTACCGTTTTGATCTTTACAGAACGGAGTTATACTACTCTCAGTAACTGGAGAACATTTTTGGAACCAAGAGCACACATAATCAGATTGTACCCGACAAAGGCACAGGAAGCGCAGCTTAAGAACACAATAGGCTGCGCTCGTTATGCGTACAATTGGGCTCTCCAAAAGTGGCAGGAGATGTATGCCGCACATGATAAAGACAAGGCTTCTCCGAAGCCTAGTTCCAATAAGATGTGCAAACGCTGGACTCAAGAGAAGCCAACCTGGGCCAACGAGACAGCTTATTGCAGCCAACAGCGAGCCATCCACAACGTAGGCGTCGCTTATCAGCGCCTTTAGAGGGGCTTATCGGCGAAGCCGAAGTTCCACAAGAAGGGCGGCAAGGAGACGTTTTACGTCGACAATGCGAAGGTCGCCTGGTATAACAATAGAATCCAGTTGCCCGACATCGGACGTGTCCGCGTAGCGGAACAGATCCGTTTCGAGGGCAAGGTAATGGGCTACACAGTGTCCCATTATGCAGGCCAGTGGCATCTCATAGCTCAGGTCAACGCCGAAGGCGATGTGAAGCCTCATTGCGTCGATCCGGAGTCCGTCGTCGGTATCGACGTAGGACTTCTGAATCCGGCTGTAGCCTCAGATGGAACCGTCTTGCAGCTCCCTCTCGAGAAGCTCCATAAGCTAGATGCCAAACTCAGGCGACAGCAGAAGGCACTCTCCCGTTCACAAAGGAACTCCAGAAACCACGCCAAGCTTCTTATCAAGAAGCAGCGTACACAAAATAAGATCAACAACATCCGCAAGGATGCAGTACATAAGTTCACGACCGCCATTGCCAAGAGCCACGGCAAGGTAGTCATAGAGGATCTGGACATAAAAGAGATGAAGGATAAGGCTCCTTCAAGAGCCGTCAGAAGGGCGCATAACAGCTCCCTCATGGGCGCCATTCATTGGCAGCTCTCTTACAAAGTCCAGCACCTGATCAAGGTGAATCGCTACTTCCCATCTTCCAAGACCTGCAGCAACTGCGGGCATATAAAGAGCGACCTTGATTTAAGTGAACGTACATATCATTGCGACCATTGCGGAGCGGTCATCGACCGCGACCTCAACGCCGCAATCAACTTGATGAAATCAGGGCTGGTCAAGCCCGAAGCGTCTGTGGAGCAAGTCGGTACCGACTTGCGTTGAAGCAGAAAGTACAGACGGACGCAACGTCCGTAAGTTCATGACAGACTATCCTGACGTGTTTGAACCTATGTGCCTGGTGCTCAAATCGCTGAGCTTGTCTTATCCGAAAGTAAGGGCCGAGATTGGGGACGCATATGCCAAGTGTAGATCTGAGAGGAAGCTTAACAGACAAAGTAAGACACCTCAAAAGCCAAATTTCGCACTTGTACCTGTTGTTTTCAGCTTACCGGAATGTCCAAGTGATGCTAACTGGGCAGCTGTTGATGCTGATGGCAGTGCATATTGGTATGTAGACAAGCCGGTTATTTCCGGAATGTGCTGGGTACGTCGTCAGACAAGCTGCCCGGCAAAGTGTATTCTTCCCGAAGCTTTCGATGCTACCGACTGGCGGAATAGCCTTATCGAGCGACCCAAGAAGGTACTTGAGGTTACTATGGCAGACCTGGAGAAGAAGTTTGGATGTAAAGTCAAGGTTGTGAAAGGAGAGCCAGTATGAATTACATACTAGGCGTCGTATTACAGCTTGCTGGAGTCTGTTGGATCGTGCTTATAATCTGTCGTACTGCACATGAAATCATGACTGAAAGTAAAGGATATAATACTGCTTGTCACGAAGCCACAAAAGAGCTTGCATATCCTGCAGTCCTGCTTACCGTCGCCTTGCTGTATCTCATTATATGTGCTGTATCAGATATAACAAAACACATGTAAAGGAAACCGCAATGAAACTTCTATATGTAGGAATACCGTTGCTGATATGGACAATGTCAGCTGTCGGTATCCTGATATGTATTTACCTTAACTCAGACAAGAACGCCGGACTTGAAAGATTCTTCTGGTGGACGGGTATAGCATCGGGTCTGTCGATTGGTATGGGGTAATAGCCGCAAAGATATTATAAGAGAATACATATGCTGAACCGTGAACTGTATGCGCGACTTCGAGCTGTGTTCAAGGACGTACATGTGCAGTATGAGAATGTGCAGCCCAAACTGAGACTGTTGCGATGGCCGAGGCTGATCAACGGACAGCTTCGTGAATGGGAGTTTGACAGCAGAGGTTCAGGGGAGACGTACCAAATCAACTGTCCTGTATGCGGCGACAAGAAGGGGCACTGCTATATCTCGGCACTGTCTTTTACCAAACCTCGTATAGGTGACCGCATTCTCACCCCCGCACCTTTGCTCATACACTGCTTCAGACGCAACTGCTTCAGCGGCAATCCGGAAGCCAGGGAAGCTCTCACGCAGGTCCTCAAGTCCAGTACACCAATGGAACTTGATGTCGGCGAAGAGGACTGCTTCTCAGGTGCACAGGAACTGCAGCAGGACATACACAGGAACACAGATGCGAACCTGCTTAAATGGCAGCCCGACTATCACCCTATTGAGCAAGATGCTCCTGCAGAGGTGCTTGACTATGTAGCCAAGCGCGGCATACAGGAACGTGACATCAAGGAACTCAAGATAGGATGGGGTAGGTGCTGGAACTACAAAAAACAGAACTTCATAGGCAACGGCAACTGGCTGCAGTTTCCCATTATCGATCAGGCCGGTCTCAGGGGGTTCCAGTCACGCCAGCTGCACAGTGACGGCAACCTCAAGTACTTCTTCGACACCAGAACACCCAAAAAGATGTGCCTGTACAACAGAGCCCGTGCATCCAGCTTCCATATCGTAGCCATAGCTGAAGGTATCATCGATGCGCTCCATATAGGTCGCTGCGGCATGGCGTTCTTCGGCTTTGAACCAAGTAAGGCACAGGTACGTCTTCTGCAGCAGGACGGAGCGAAGCTGGTACTCTACATACCAGACCAGAAAAAGCACTATACACCTGATGGTGTCTGCGATCTCGATCCGCCAAAGATAGCGGACACACACATAGAGCAGTGGCGCAGACAGCACCTGTTCGAGTGGGGCTGTTACAGGATTGATGTGCCGAGAGCTGATGCAGGTGAGTGTACTACTGCAGAGATATGGGACGCCATAGTGAAGCAGCTCGCCTACAAGTACAAGGTCGACGACTGCGTGCTTGAAGTTCTGTTTAAACAGCTGGAAAGAATATGAAAGGAAAATTATGTGGCAAATTTAGCAACAATACAAAAGATCTCCAAGGTACGTGAGATAGACTCACCTAAGCGTGACATATGTGAACTGCGCTTTGAAGACTCGCTGTGGCATGTCGTAGGCGCAAAGAACACCTACAATGTCGGACAACGTGTCGTCTTCTTCGCTCCCGGTTGCGTGATTCCTAAGGATACTGTAGCCTATGCACACTTGTGTGATTTTGCCCGCAGGAACGCGAAAGGAATGGAAGTCACAGACGACTATATTCATGTGCATGCTTCATCTGTAGGCATCAAGCATAAGACGCACGGTCTGGTGCTCCCGCTTTCCCTGTTTCCTGAGCTGAAAAAGTTACCTGGTCGGTCAGATATCGCAGAACGAATCGGTGTTATTTCAGAAAAGGCGCTCAATACAAACGTAATATGTGCCTCGTATGACCCTGCTAAGCTGCCTCAGCCTGACTGGATACCTGCACGTACGTTTGTCGACTTACGTGATCGTCCGAAAATGTTCAACAAGTGCCAACACTCACGCTTCTATGGCGAACTCATGATCGACGGCAGCATTCCTGTTGCCGTGTACTGTGTAAGCGACAAATATGATGCGGATCGGTTTGGCGTCAGTGTCTTTGGTAACAAGATCAAGCGACCAAGATATTCGCAAGCAGAGATTAAGCGACTTCTGTATCAGCCACCAAAAAAAGAACGGGGCTGTTTATTGTCCCTGTGGGAATTGGGTGCGCACTGCTGTCAAAGTCTGTACCATTGGGCTACACATACCGATCAGGAGCTGCAGGAAGAACGGGACGAACAACAGCAGGAAGTGGACGATCTGGAACTTATGCTGATGCTTGAGCGTAATGATCTATGGAGCACAATCGAAGTCGAGAACATTGAACCGGCATTGCGTGATTGGCAGCAGCGTACAGGTCGCAGCATAGTGGTCTTCTTCGAATGGGTAGGACCTGACATACAAGGTAATCCCGAACGATATCCAGATCACAGCCTGTATGCCAGTGATGTGTACGACTTGGATGCACAGAAATGGCTGCTGCCCAAAGAGCGTGAACTGTTCCTCGACAGCATCAGCAAACGGATACGCCAGGTTGTCAAGTGCTACTATGACTATCCTTTTGCAGGTAGCAGTGTTGACTCGACAATCGGACTCGTAGCAGATATCTGCAATAACCGCAACACAGGAAAGAAAGGCATAATATTCAAGAGCTCGCAGGAACCTTATATGACTTTCAAGGTGCTCAGTGATCTGTACGGCAAGAAAACCAAAACGAGACTCAGCAAGGCAGCAACAGCCAATGACTACTTTGCTGCGCAGGAACGAAAGAGAAAGGAAAAGCAGGAAAGGTATTATGATAACAGTCGTATGTCCTAAATGCAAAAGAGAAAATACGATGTGCGTATGTATGTCCAATGCTGAATGTTCTGTGCATATCATGGGTATTGAGGATGACGGCACTATTGAGTATGGGTATCCAGAGATCAACGAAGGTGATGTTGTCGCCTATGAATGCTATCAGTGTGGACACAGGTTACGCATTAAACCGGATCCTTATGATGAAAAGTTAATAGCATGGGCGAAGCGACAGCAAAAGAAAAGGGAAAAGAAATGAGAAAGCGCAAATTCAAGTTCATCTGTCCGCACTGTAAGAAAGAGGCTCAGATCGTCGACGTTATGCAGGACGCAGAAGTCTACATGCCGGTCGACTATGTGGACACCGAAGGTTTCCTGCATTATGACAGACAGGAACCTATGATCGTATCCAAGAAAGGCCACTTCGCATGTGACGAGTGCGGCGGCCGCATTCCCATCAGGACATCAGGATTCGCCAACAGGTACGATGCTCTTGTGCATTATCTTGAGCGTCGTTTCTACAACAGCGAGAAACCATGCAAGTAACAACACTGCACGATAAGGCGCAGCAGCCTGAGCAGGTCGCACCTGATGTGTACCTGCTTAAAGTCGCATACACTACAGAGGCTGGTCCTCTGCTGTCGGTATTTGCAGGACTGTCTCTTGTTCTGCCGGAGGGTGCATACGTCACCGTACATCCTGTAGGCGAACTGTGGCGGTATGGTCTGGTAGCGTGCAACGGTACTGCACTGTTCATGTCCGGCGAGCCCATTGCTGTCGATTTCTACAGGATAGGCCCTGCAAACCTGACATTCACGCAGGGCATGACATTTGCACGTCTTGCTGTGCACAAATCTGCTGCACTAGAATCCAAGCCAACGGATATGTCTGCAGTCACAGCCACAGATGGAATAGAATTAACTACAAGAACCGAGTCGGTCGAAGAACCGATAATATACTAACATACAGGAGAAAAGCGAATGGCGAAGAAAGTAGAAAAGAGAACGACGAAGAAGAGCATGTCAAAATCAACACCTAAAACCAAAGTCAAGAAACCAGTTGCCAGGAAAGCTGCACGCAAACCATCTGAACCAGCTGCTGTAACCATTCCTGTAAGCAGATTCTATGGGTACATTTCAGCATGTATCGAAACACTGTACGGTACAAAAGATCCTGCAGAGCTCAGAGCGCAAGCTGCTGTTGGAAAGGAACTGGCGGAAAAAGCATACAAGGAAGCCGTTGCAAACGACCTCAAGGCAACAGAACTCAAGCACATGCCTGCTGCCGACAAGATGCGCACAGTCAACGCTGCATTGGCACAAGCACACTCTACGCTGCGCAAAATCGAAGCAAACAAGAAGTCTGACAGAACGCCTGAGAATATGCTGCGAATGCTGGCGAAATTCAGTGAAGGCATCGAAGGTCTCGAACACCTGACAAAGCTTTGCGCTTCCAGCAGCAAGTCAGCATATAAAGACACACTTGCACAAGAGCAGAAACTGAATGCTGAAATAGATGAATATAAGCGCCTGTCATTAGAGAAAGGCGAGGAGGCTGCAGCAGACGAGCTGATTGCCAGAGCAAGTGAAGCTATGAAAGAGAGAGCGGCAAAAGGTCTTGAAGATATCAAGACAGCAAAGCAAAAGATCAAGGCTCTGGAAGGTGCGGCACAGCTGCTTGAAAGGTTAGCTGCAGAGACAGGTAAGGCCTGATCATGGACCCAGCATATCTCCAGCTTTGTACACAGATACCTGATGGCAGGTTCTGTGACTGCGACTACTGGCTGCCGAAACCTGGCTCAGACTGTGCTACATTTGTGCCGAAGGATTCCGAGCACGCTTGGAAACCAGTACCAGTATTCGATGCTCTGAGGCTTAACAACCTCCATTGAGGAGTGATCCTCATTGCAAAGAAAGTGAATTGCTAATAGATCCCAAGAGCCTCACGATGCCTGTAACAAGGATCGAAAGAGAAAACAAAGAAGTGAGGATACCGCAAGGCGACAGTAAGCCTAAACGGGAGTGACAACGGACGTTTAGCATCCGAGCCTTGTATCGAGAGATACCCGGTACAAGGAAGGTTCATCGACTAGGACATTGTGTCCGTACCCGAGCAGCCATGTGACCGACAGGTCACAAAAGCAAGGGGAAGCACTCTTGGTTGGGAACAACCAAATGAAATAGTCAGTGCTTCATGGAAACATGAAGAGTGGTCTCCTATTGACACGGAGAAACCTGCTGTTGGGCGGCAACCAGCAGTGAACAGAACCATGGACTTCAATTGTACTTTAATTTCATCAAGAACATTTATCGTTTTGATCTTTACAGATACGGTGTATAATACTATCAGTAACTGGAGAACATTTTGGAACCAAGAGCACACATAATCAGATTGTACCCGACAAGGGCACAGGAGAAGCAGCTTAAGAACACAATAGGCTGCGCTCGTTATGCGTACAATTGGGCTCTCCAGAAGTGGCGGGAGATGTATGCGGCTTACGACAAGGACAAGGCTTCTCCGAAGCCAAGTGCCTTGAAGCTGACCAAGTTATGGACACAGGAAAAGCCCGAGTGGGCACATGAGACAGCTTACTGCAGTCAGCAAAGAGCGATCCATAACGTCGGCGTTGCTTATCAGCGCCTCCGGAGGGGCTTATCGGCGAAGCCGAAGTTCCACAAGAAGGGCGGCAAGGAGACGTTTTACGTCGACAATGCTAAGGTTGCATGGTATGGCAATAGAATCCAGTTGCCCGACATCGGACGTGTCCGCGTAGCGGAGCAGATCCGATTCGAGGGCAAGATAATGGGCTACACGGTGTCCCATTATGCAGGACAGTGGCATCTCATAGCTCAGGTCAACGCCGAAGGCGACGTCCGACCACCTTGTGCCGATCCCGAGTCCGTCGTCGGTATCGACGTAGGACTTCTGAATCCGGCTGTAGCCAGCGATGGCACCAAATTAGAGCTCCCTCTTGAGAAGCTTCAGAAGCTTGACGCCAAACTCAGGCGACAGCAGAAGGCACTCTCCCGTTCACAAAGAAACTCCAGAAACCACGCGAAGCTTCTTATCAAGAAGCAGCGTACGCAGAATAAGATCAACAACATCCGAAAGGATGCAGTACACAAGTTCACGACTGCCATTGCCAAGAGCCACGGCAAGGTAGTCATTGAGGATCTGGACATTCAGGAGCTCAAAGACAAGGCCCCCGCACGTTCAGTGCGCAGAGCCTACAACAGCTCCCTCATGGGCGCCATTCACTGGCAGCTCTCCTACAAAGTCCAGCACCTGATCAAGGTGAATCGCTACTTCCCATCTTCCAAGACCTGCAGCAACTGCGGGCATATAAAGAGCGACCTTGATTTAAGTGAACGTACATATCATTGCGACCATTGCGGAGCGGTCATCGACCGCGACCTCAACGCCGCAATCAACTTGATGAAATCAGGGCTGGTCAAGCCCGAAGCGTCTGCGGAGCAAGTCGGTACCGACTTGCGTTGAAGCAGAAAGTACAGACGGACGCAATGTCCGTAAGTTCATGACAGATTGAAATGGACGCCGCATTTCCCGGCGGTTACATGCTCATGATGTCCCAGGGCAAGTGGTACATGTCTCTGCTCGAATCCAAGCAGCGGTACGAAGGTGCTGCTCCTGAGACAATGATGCTCAGCATATTGCTGCAAACATGGAAAGGAAGCGACAGTGGAACAGGGAAAGTGTGAGCACTGCGGCAAGGTGTATGGTGTCGAACCATATGCAGGGCAGTACATCGTGAAATGCACTGATCCTAAGTGCAAGTCACAGAACAAATGAACTATGGCCCCCTGTGAGGTAACACTTGCAGGGGGATTTTAATGGGAGTTTAGCGTGGTATCCAGTTACTTACTTATGCTGAGTGTATTTTGGTTCATTGCACTGGCGCTGACTGCTTCAGTGAAGTTGAGCAAAGGCAAAGGCGATACAGATGTCAGTACGTGGTTATCTCGACACTCTGTTTTGCCAGGCACTATACTTTTACTGAGCTATGTGTTGGCTGGTCTTAAAATATAATCAAACGAGAGGGAAAAATGAGATACATTTGTCAGAATAAAGAATGCACTGCGTATTGTAATCTTAACGTTATTTGTACACAAGATCGTCCTTTGTATTGTCCGATTACAGCGGAGCGTGTCAAATTTAAGAACTTCGATGAGTTTGACTGCGACGAAGACTACTACGAAGTGGAAGATGCGGATTTCGACGAAGGCACAATCAATGGTGTGCAGGTTGCAGCGCATTCTTTCCTGCTGGATGAGCATGCAGTCAGCTTGTGTGAGGTATTGAAAGTGACTGAGGACAGGCTTGAACTGTATGAGTTCGGAATGGGTGTCATCACAATGAGCGTCGATGATGTCAAGCGTAACTACAAGCCTGTGATATGCTACCCGCTCCAAGAAGCGCATATGCGAGCGCTCATAGGTACAAAACTCAGGTTCCGAGACAGCTCTAATCCAACCAAACCATTTGTGGTGACTGCGACAGTAGTTGACTGCAAGATGGATACAGGCAATTCAATGCGTAAGGCTGCAGGACCCGATATCATTGTTGATATTGATGGCAAGAGATATAACAGGTACGAGCTGGCCAATTTCGCTGTGTATGATGAGCCACCGCACTGGCCTGTAGTCAATATCGCGGAATGCAAAGCAGAGGAGGTTGCAAATGGTTGAAGGCTACAACGTGCATGTATGTGAGCATGCACACATCACATACTCCGACTATGCTGTAGAGATGTCCAAGTGCAGCGAGTGTGGCGCACCTATAAGTCGTACATGGAATATCACAGAAAGCGATGATGTGGATGCAAAGGAAGAAGCTGCCGAAGCGTACTCGCAGCAGCTTACCAATACAAGTGTAAAGTGCCTGGAATTTCGTATTAAGGAACTTGTAGACGAGATAGCCAGACTACGTGATCGCTTTGATAAACAGATCGAGACCAGAGCAAAGATTTTGTCTGGTTTCTATGAGAGGCTGAATAAGCTCAAACTTGAGGGCGAATCATTATGTGGGCAGTAAATGTCGCTGTTTTCAAGACGTATGATGCGGCAGTGGCATCGGCTTTGGTTGTACTCTTCATTCTTTTAGCTTTGCTTGCTATAAGGTTACTCTTTGACCTAATAGGTTCCAGCAGCGAAATTATATCAACGAAAACTATTATTACACTGATGTGTCCTGTATGCGCAATATGCGTTCTGTCTAGCTTGCCGTCTTCCTATACGATATGCAGCTCACTGTACATCACTGAAGTGTCGAAAGCGTCTCCAAACAAACAGACTCTTATCAAGCTCATACGTATAGCAAATGTGCTGAAGGATAAGAGAGGAGCAAGTAAACATACAACTGAGCATATCAAGTGCTTTGCTGCAGACTTTCCAGGACATGAAAAATACCTGCATGAAAAGGGCTAAAGCAGCTAAAAACAGCGCATATTTTTGGCATAATAAAGTGAAGGAGGATTTAGACTGCTCAACATGTGGTTAAGCAGGATCCTCCATAACTTATTAACAGAAAGGTTCACACTATGAACAGTTCTGAGTGCGCCAAGTGCGCAAACGAAAAGGCTTGCTGTTAGCACGCTGACAGTGAAGTCAAAAAGCAGCTGGAAGATCTGAACAAGAAAGTGGAAAAGCTTCAAAGCGGGCTTTTCCACACAGAACTCTGGCTGTCTTATTATAAATATACCACATTTGTGCTATCCTTCGGGATTGTCACGTATGTGGTATTGAAGTTGTTCTTTAGTTAATAAAGAACACGTCCTGAGCACGACGTTAAACTGCCTATTCTCCGGGTGCCCCTATAACGGGGCTCGATAGGCACACATCCGTGCCGCCCGGAGTGTCCTGAGCAAGACGTTAAACTGCTCACATTTTGATTTTTACCTAAGTCCTTGCAACTCAGATACTTGCACGTAGTTAAGGACGCATATGCGAAAGCATATCAGAGTCTGAGAGATTCCGACCGTGGTCCCTGGTAGGTCACTCAAAGGGACAAGCGGCCGCCTCAGGGCGGGGAAGCAATAATTTCATTAACAAAACAACAGTAACAACAAAATCTACGGAGCTTTTACCATGACGTAGTACATTTAGATTGATATCAAGCATGTCAGTCATGCCCAGTATGACCTCTGCCAAAGGTCCGTGCCGGTGCGTATCACCGGAAGCTATCTAGGGTTCTCGAGGAGACAACGGAGTTGGCCGCCAACTCGCCCTTGTGGGTGCCATTCCCACAGCCGCAGCACGTTGGCATAATGTGACTGCAAGTGCACGGACTGGTGAAGCTTCCAAGAAGGAGGCTAGCCATCGTCGGGCGTTATGATACCTGGGTCATAACGTCGGTAGCTTACGCGCAAGCGTACCAGGACTTCTTATGAAGGAATATCGGAATGAAGCAGGCTTATAACTAACAATTATATTGACTGTGGAGTTTCATTCGGGTGAACTCTTGATGAGTTCTCGAACACCGGAACAGTTAAGTTATGTGGGCATAGGCAAAGCAAGCTCATATAACCAATGACTGTATGGCTGCGGACTGCTATAAGGCAGGTGTGCAGCAAGTTCGGTCAGCAGCACCTTACGCTGCTAAAACGACAAGCAAAATGTTTGTAAAAAGGGCAGCCTGCAGTAACAGGTTTCATACGCTTGATCTTGCGTGCCCTTAAAGATCTTTTGGGAGACGAGCCAGCCCGGACATCGCGGTGCCTGCAGTAATCTTCCATTTATAGACCCGATCCTTCGGGAAAGGGTATGGAGACATCTGATCTCCGTTTGCAGCGCACCAGTTGCGCGCGTCCTGAGCACGACGTTAAACTGCTCTTTTTATGTGTTCATGTCAGTGCATTTTACAGAGTGCATTGAGATGACTACATAATGTAGTCAACTTAAAACGAAAGGAGGTTCTTATGAACCAGAAAAACACACAGGATCAGGTTGTTTATTGCCTGATGAGAAAAAATCTCGACACACGCGAGACCGATATCCGGATGGTCGTCGGTACCCGCAAAGCTGCCGATAAGTGGCTTCAACGCCAGGCGGAGCCGCCATATGCCATTGAAGACAGACAGAACAGACAGGTAATCTGCAGAGGTTTCCTGTATTACATGGAACAGAGAAAGGTACGGTGAAGTGTGTTCACTGTAAGCCTTCTCTGCGCTCACAGCATTGTGTATATGGCACTGACGATGGTCTTTGCGTATATGCTCCTGCGGGCAATCGATTTGCTTACAAGATAAGCAAGTAGTAGTATATGTGCAGTACTTCTGCTGTACATATACGCATGGGACCGTAGCGCAGTCGGTTAGCAGCTGCTGACTCATACTCAGCCGGTCGCAGGTTCGAGCCCTGCCGGTCCCACCAACCAACCGCACGCAACGTGCAAATCAGTACAATAAGGAGTACAAAGTGCAGACATATGTGAAAGTGAAATATTCGTCTATAAAGTTCCCTCGGAAAGGATCTATGAGGATTCTTGTGAGAGGGACTTGGTATCTTGTGCCAAGAAAAGAACTTCATCCTGCTGAATATCAGGAGATGCTGAGACTCAGAAGAATGAAGCTTCCGGCAGGCGAAGCCGAGAGTAAGTTCTCCAGCTGGGGCATGACAATCACTGTCAGCGCCCGTTGGAAAGACTTACAGGAACTTCCCTACAAGGAAGTGATCTTTGACTGACAGGGTCATCTGCCTTGTCACTAAATGTGTCCTGAGCAAGACGTTAAACTGCTCTTTTTTTACAGGAGAATGAGATGAAAGCAACAGATCTTGATGTTGAAACAGTAACACTGTACGTCTTAAATGAAAAGGTGTTCGACCTTGACAGCTGCCCTGACTGGGCTCAGTATGCAGCTGTGAACGAGGACGGAACTGCATGCTGGTTTTCCGATAAGCCTGACCTTCTGGATGCCTAGTGGGCAGCTCCGTACCCCGACACTAGATGTGAGAAGATACTTGAGGAAGTATTCGACACATACGATTGGGAGGACACACTTGTACAGCGACCCAATAAGGGTGCTGAATAATAAAAGGGGCCATTACGGCCCCTTGAGTTTTCTTTTTACTATATATCTACGTTATAGCAGCTTCCCTGCTCCGTTATTGTAGAGTTCTGATACCTCAGTAGCACTTAAAGCTCTTGACCAAATACCAACTTCATCAGCTCTTACGTTTCCAGAACCTGACTCGTCGAACTCAAAAAGTCGGATTCTGTACGGATCAGAGTCTACAAAAGAAGATGCGGTAACGTCGAGTGAGCCTACGGCAACACCATTCACATATAAAATTATGTTCCCATTTGACAAGTCAAATACGGCACATAGAAAATACCATGTTCCTGTTGACATAGGACTCGTGCCTGTCACTTTTTGAATACTGCCTGTGTCTCCAGTAGCAACTGTTCTCGCAATAGCGAAGGGTAGCAAACTGGTATTCACACCAAAAGCCGCTCTTGTATAGCCACTGGAGTTTGCAATTTCTGTGACAATGTAAAAATCCTTATTCGGTGTAGACTCAATAAAGCACCAACCGCTATAAGATACCTGTGTCCTCCCTTTAACGCTGACTTCGTTCGGCAAAGAAATATACTGACTACTCCCATTTGTTTGTGCGCATCTTCCTACTTTTCCGTCAACAAATGTGATTTTATTCGGAATACCATCATGTATATTTACAGAATCTCTGCAATTTCCGTCCAGTCTGTAGTATGCGGTGCATCTATTACATATCTTGTCATAAAGCAATGACACAATTACCAACGCATCTGCACTGTAGATTCCGCCGACGACCGGCGTGACGCTGGTGTATGTCAGCCACGATGTGACGCCGCTCTCGAAGCTCCACGTGCCAGCCGTTGAGTCGAATACCGCCTTGTAGCCGCTCCATGTCTTTGACCCAGTGGAGGCTGAAGAGACGTCGGAGAAAGTGCACGAAACATCACCGCCGTCCTCATTATGCCAATTGGTTATATCCCACGGATCGTCTGCGGTCTCTGTTGCTGTTGTATTACCTAAACCGTCTACTACTTGCCAGTAGGTGCCATTAAAATGCAAGGTATGTGTACCACTGTCACCTTCAACAGTTCCAGTCCAGGTTCTCTCTGTTCCTGTTTTGGACGTGTCATCCATGACCCAGTGATAAGTAGACGTAATCGAGAGTGCCTTCAATGTCAGCTGCATTGTAAACGTCGCGCCTTCCGGTGTCGCGGCTTCCGCGCTTACAGATGCGCACTTGTAATACTCTGCCGAGGTGCCGCCGGAGAGACTGCCGACCGCATCGGCGCACTGGTAGAGCGTCGCGTTATCCGCCAGACTTCCGCCTTTTGCGTTGATCGCCGTCACGAGCGCATCACGGGCGCCGTCCATACTTGTCAAAATATCATTCAAAGCCATAAATAACCTCCTCAAGTTAAGCTGTTGTTACTGTCCAACCACGTGATTGGAGAGTTGTAACGTTATTCTGGCTCGTCGGAGCTCCATTGCTTGCCGCACCGATCCCAGCGGAATTTTCAAGCCGGAGTAATCCATTTGATTTTCCATGTGCAACAAGATCGCTCAAGATTTTATCCACGACAGCACTTGATAGATTGTTGCTATTCGCTTCAAGCGTGGTGAGCAACGAATTGTTTGATATGTCAAGTGCGGTAAGATATCCATTACTGCAAATAAGAGTGACAAGCTGATCGTTGTGGCTTGGATCTACGCTTGCAAGATTTGTTGAGCCGCAGTTGAAATAAGTTATATTATCTCCATAAACCGTTGCATTTCTTAATGCTATATTGCTTATCGGAGACGTTGTATAAAGAGTTGCGACTCCGTCTTCGACAATTTGTATCGTTCCTGTGAACTCTATGCCAACACCACATCCTACATCATCGGTAGATGTCACAGTCATATATTTTTGTGATATTGGTTCAATATCGCCGCCCTCTTCTGTCGGCGTACCTATGATCGCCATTGCGTCGGATTCAAATGCGGATGTGTCGCCGCCGGAAGCATACGCCGGTTCATCCTTTCCTGTATTGAATATCTTGGCTGCATAGCTCTCTGCTGCTCCGTTCGCCGTTGCCGATGTACCGCTAAATTCCAGAGGCTGCACTTTCAGTCCCGTACCGGCAGATACCAGCACACCAACCTCAAGTCCGTTCTCTATGGTCTGCACAGCTGCGGCAATGTCCATGAGACTGTAAGGAGAAGCAACAGCGGCTCCCTTAGCTTCAGTCGCGCTCTTCAGCTTATTCCTGGCATAGTCCAACGCATTGTATATATTGTCACTCTTAGACATGATGTATCCTTAATCTTTCAACAGCTTCTTCTTTACCTATAGCCTGCAGCACTGTATTGAGGTCGAGCGAATACGGGCTTCCGCACAGTGATTTCCTTGCAGCTCCGTATGCTTCCTTCCTGTCAAGCTTCTGTGCAGCTATCCATGCATCCACAGGCTTCTCGCAGTCAAGGTACTTAATAAGACCCTCACATGAAACATGTTCAGGCCGCTCCCACAGATACCTGAACTGCACAGCGTCTTCTCCGCACCTTACATGCTGCTTTATATACTGCCAGTACATGCCGCTTCCAGGCACACACGCCTCACATACATCAGCACTCATATAGTCCCTGTTCATAGCCTTCAACTTCTTCAGATCCATATGGGCAGGACTCTTGTTGTTGCCTATGCTGAGCAGATACTTATACAGGCACTCAGGCAGAATGCCCATATCCAGCACCTTCCCCACAGTACCTGCACGGTCTCTCTTGCTGAGCGGCTTCCCGTCGTCGCCGAGTATCATGGGCATCGATCTGTACTCAGGCGCCTTGCATCCCATGGCTTCGTACAAAGCTATCTGCTTGCAGGTGTTGAACACATGATCGTTCCCACGGATGACAATAAGCTCTCCGAGTTCCATGAGCAGTGAATCATCTACGGCGTTGGCGAATATGAACGATGGTTCACCGTTGCTTCTGATACATACGAACGGTTCCCAGGAGCTGTAGATGTTTCCCTGCACCTTGTCCTTATAAGAGGCTTCGCCTGCAGGAAACCATATGGCGCCGTCCTTCTCAAACATCTTTCCTTTGCGCACAAGGTCTCCGGCTATGGAGATATGGAGTTCCTTGTTGTCGGACTGCCTGTGTATCCTGTCGGGCTCCATGCCCATGCGCTTCATCGTGCCTATGATGCGTTCCGTGCACGCAGGTACCAGGCGGTCGTTGGCTGTGTCCTCTACTCGAAGTACAAATATCCCATGCTCCCTGCGTGCAAGGTCATGGTTCAGTGCTGCCATGCGAAGGTTGCCTATGTGGATGTCGTCGCCGGTAGGCGAAGGTGCGAATCGTGTGACTGTCATTGTGCCTCCTTTTGGACTTATTCTAGGCGCTGTCAGGAGGACGTAAACAGCTAAATAGTGCGCATATTTATGGCATAATAAAGTGAAGGAGGATCCTATCAGTCAGGCAAGGTGCCTGGCGGGATCCTCCCACACCCCTCAACGAAAGGAGTCCGAAGTGGACACCAAAGTTGATTTCGTCAAACAAGCGGAAGAAAAATAGCTTGAACTTACCAGAGCACATAACGAGAATCTGAAGCAGCAACTTGCAGCCGCTGAAAAGGAGCTGCGTGACAACTGGTTCCAGATTCTTCGGCTACAGTATCGCATAGATATGCTGGTGGGTTCAGCTATTGTTGCAGCTATCAGCATGATTGCCATCATTGCAGCTTACTTCATGTTTGCCCATTGAGCACTAAAAAGACCCGTATGGCAGCAACCATACGGGTCCAAACAGAAAGGTTCTCTTGTGATAAAGGAAATGTCTTTGCTGTTGCACAGCTCCAGAACAGTTGTGCAGTTCATTGAAGTTCGATAGTAGATCGAGCTTCTCCTCAACAAGGAACTGTCTTATTGTACATCCGACAGTGACAAAATCAAAGTACTGAAGAAGTGCATTGACTGTCTGTTGCTGAAAGATTACATACAGTAAGCAAGCAGGGGCCGCAATGGCCCCTTCAGTTTTCTTTTTACTATGCAGTGGAAGACGGCAGCAGTCACTTCTGTCCTTTATGCAGTGTGTACATGATGTTTCCTTATGCTGTTGTATTGGTGCCTCTGAAGGTGTCGTCTGCCGACGTTGCCTTTGGAAACTTACGCCGGAACGCAAGCTGTGATCCTGTTACGGTTCCCGGAGAGTTGCCGGAACCGGCGTAGTAAAACATTCGGTCCATGTCGATCGCCCCGGTCCAGCCTCCTTCAGGAGCATTTGCGGTGAGCTAATCCAAGTCGATGACAGCTTTGTAAGCCGAGTAAAACGCTTCCTTGCAGCTTCCTTTGATGCCAGGGGGCAGTTTATGTATATGAATTTCCGCTTTATGACACGATTTGAACATATATTGAAGGTTCTACAGGCTGTCGGGAAGCTTATCTATTTTAAACTAGGCATTGACACATCCGGAGAACATTGACGTGCTATATGTCAGCTTCCCCAGCGCATCCCAGTTGGCATTTGTATCATACACTATCTCTGGATTTGTATATCCCAGGCGAATTCCCTGGCAGTTTCCTTTTATGCGAACAGTATATGTTCCTGCCTGACTATAGGTATGCGTAAGAGCTCCGCTTTCTGCAGCTTCAGACGACAGTCCATCTCCCCAGTCGACAACTTTTAAGTAGCCGCCAGTATTCAAGGTTGGAAATATGGCGTAAGTGAGTGATGACTTGAGGATTCCAGGTTTCACAACAACTTCAAAGTAAGGGTTGCACCTGGCAAGAGGCTCAAGCGGATACGGTATTGCGAACATCGGCATCTCCATAGGTAAGCTGTTTGACATTATAGTATATACAGTACGATATACGTAACATCTCATGCAGATAACATATGTGCACACGTCCGTCAGGACAATATAATAACGTGCACGCGCATGAGAAGCACAATAAGGGTACAAATACGCGGAGCGTATCAGTACACGGCACGGAAGGAGTGTGGAGCTTGGAGACGTCAGACAGCAAGTACCTCTGGAATATAGGTACTGAGGCTAACCCAATCATCCAGGGCCAGGCTGGCAAGCCGTTTTACCATGCTCCAGGCGGCTGCATCCAGCTGCCCTATATGGAGTACCCCATAAAGAACGACTGCCTGTGCAATTATCCTTATATGCAGTACTTCTGGGTGTACGCCAAGCTGGTGCACAAGGACAGCATACAGTTCCTGGATCTGGATGCCATGCTGTACAACTACTAGATTCGGAACGATGAATCCGAATAGAAGCTGCCTGTAGGCACGGTGTCCGACAGCGGATGGGAGTGGGAACTTGTAAAGTGGAGCGATTCAAAGTCGGACAATGATCCAAGCGCCTATTACAGGTATGCCGGATGTCACGCTGCATTGAAGCTTCCGGTGAGAACAGGTGTATGGAGCAAGGTCTTCCCAGATGCCGCCTATTACTACAGAGCCGACAATGGAAGTCTGGGCGTACAGGCGAATTTGACTTATCCCAGCAGATAGAGGACATACAGATATAGCGCGGCTGTGCGACCTCCCGGCGGTGCGACTGTATTCTACAGGTACAGGGAAGACACAGGCCCTGCGACTTTGATGCGAATGCTGGTATGCTCCTACAGACCTTGTAACGGCAAGCTGGGATGCGGTACACCTGTTACGTGTCCTCTTTCAGAATCTTCCAGTGCATAGAATACAATATATTAGATATATTTCAGGCGGCCGGATGTATACGGCTGGACTGAATATGATGAGGACAGATGGACTGAATATGATGAGGACAGATGGCCTATTAAGTGCACTGTGAGCTCCTGGAATACCTACGAAGGCTCCTACGGAGTGTTCCCGTCATATATGCAGCACAGTCACAGCAGAAAGTAGAGGAAAGGAACACACACAACAGATGTCGTCAACTTTCCTGTTTTGCGCTTCGGTTTGTCTTCCTACCCTCAATATAGACCGGCAGCTTACTACATGCCCCAGGTCTTCGCTTTCAAGTTTCAGCATGGAAGCAACAGCAGTGCAGCTCCATCTGCTCCAAGCAACAGTCTGTCCGCGTCCTATTTTATGTGGGATCCGTGTCAGCCGCAATAGTTTGATTTTTTCATGCGGCAGTCGGACTCGCTTGTTTTTCCGTGCAATATTCCTGAGCCTCCGCCATATAAGTACAGGAATATAAAGAGCAGTGACAGCGATCCCTGGAACTCTTTTGTTCGCACACCCCTTAATCTGTACAGAGGCAGGTACATCAACGAGCTCTCTCCGTCCGACTCGGACCCATGCAGCGGATACCGGTATATAAGACGCGATTTGTCCGATTCCATGTATATACAGGATGTCTCGGATTCTACTTTGCTCCGCTATATGCAGCGCATAGACAGTTAGATGCCGGTCATATAGAACGGCAACGCATACAAGTATTATGTCAGCTCAGATGCGCACCGGGTCACTCTGTACCTCAGATATGAGGTCACCAGGGATGTGGACTGTCCTGTATACTTCGCCAGATATATAGATTACAGCGCCCGGTGCTCTGATTCTGCGTCCTGGTCATGCTCAGCATCCTTCTCCGGGCATATTCCATGGTTCAGGACATGCCCTTTTGAATGGCACATGCTGGGGTATCAGCCTGCGTCCATAATGAAGAGCCTGCAGCTGAATGCCTGGAATCTGAGAGAGAAATATGAGTGGCAGGGAACCGGATACACAACATTCGGAGGGCAGGCGGACAAAGTCAAGTGGATCGTGCAACGGCCTGCAGGGACTCAATATATATGCAGTGACTCGGCGGAACCTGTATTTGGCTGTGTACAACTATAGAGCTTCAAGACGAATCCCATGCCTTAGGTTACAGTGTAGATGCTGCAGCAGGGACTGGCGTAGGACTGGTATGGGCAGCCTCTGGTTCATGAGCAGCTTTCCGTTCCCTGTATCGATTTTTACTGTGACCTGGATGCGGATGCTCACTGGGACGACACAGACGTGTGGAGACACGAAGCCACAGAGGCATAGCGCAATGCCGCGCTTGAAAAAAGGAACAAGGGAGGGAAGGGCACAATAGAGGATCCATGGAAGAACCTGTCGTGGGCTCTTTATCTGCTGCAGTCCTGTGTCGACAAGGCCAGCCCTGCCAGCAGCGCATGCAAGCCCAGGCTCGTGCTGAACTGCACAGGAACAGCATATTACAGACCGATTGCTTTCGGTTCTTCGGTTTCCAGTCGGTACCATAACGGTGTGAATATCGTGATCAGAAATATGAAGTTATAGCTGATCTTCACATCAAGGCCCAGGGATGATTATGCTATTCTGTACGCGGATTACGCCACACTGCTGTCATGTCATATACGGCATACATATTCCAGCTCACAGGACGGACTCTGCAGAGGACACCTCATATATTTACACACATGGACCAACCGGCAGGCCCAGCAAGGTTAGAAAGATACTCTGCCTTGTCCTTATTCCGGAACATACGGATGTGTCGTGGATTCGTCAGTGGAGTATATCCAGACAGATCGCCCTTTACACATGCACACCATCTAGCTGGGCGTCAGCTACTCTGGGCAGAACGCTCTGTGCGCCTATGCTCTGTACAACTCTGAAATCACATTTACCGGTTCTCATCCGACCGGACAGCAGTTTCAGCCTACAGATATAGTGCTCTGCAGTATAGTGCATCAGAGCCGAGTGTCAGTCGAATCTTTCCCGGGGTTTTCCTTTCTGTTCTTTCTGCTGTCATCGTCTTCTGTACACTGTACAGATGTGTATTGGTATTTTCCATCACACAGCAGCGCGTGCACTGTCCTGTGCTTTGATTCTTTTATATCTATAAGCAATAATATGGAGTATACTGTATATCTCGATATGCGGCGTGCTCTTTTTTCATAGATAACAATTACAGGAAGATAGGGCATAGGCTTGTACGATACAGGTAACAGCCCTATGCTGTACAGCAGCCGTGTTGGGCTGCACACACAAGGTGCATCACACAGTATACAGGTAACTGCATAGACCTAGTACATGACGTAGATCAGGCTTAGCACTGAAGGAGGCAATTGCATTTGCCACAATAGCTGCAGTTACTGTCTGCATTCGGATATACAGATCACCTCGAATCCCGGGAATGATGCATAGACATATGCTGCTACAGTATATGCGCTGGACGGTGTTCAAATGGTTATCGACACCTCTGTTTCCGTGTCCGGCTCAGTCAGCAGAGCATACGGAATATATTCGGTATCGGTTCCTGATCTGCAGATTATAGATACAGATGTGAATATCGATGTATCAGATGAAGGCTTTTGCAGATCGGCCATTGCTTATGGTATGGATATCGAGGCAAGAAACAGCGGGTATACTGTTACTGTGCAGGGATGTAGTGTATCTGTATCTGCCAGAGATAATGATGTATGCAAGGGCTACGCATATGGTGCAGGCGCCCTGGCAGAAGCCTATGGTATTGCAATACAGGCATATAATCCACAGCAGGCTGTATCTGTGTCTGCTTCTGTGTCGGTTAGCGCTTCAACCACTGTTCAGACGCCTGAATCCAACGGCTGTCTTCCCGACCGGACATAGATATAGCTGGCAAAGGGTATCTATTATGTTGCTTCCGGCTTTTAGGACCTTGTGGAAGGTGAGCGCTGCTTAAAGGTTTACTATGCCTGCAATAAGTATGTGGATGGCATATGTCAGGAGTGCGAATAGCGTATAGAAACGGATTGCTGATAATGCCTTGTTCATGTAAAAATAGAAACCATTCGGTGTCGACTACTATGTAGTCCATGCCTAAAGGTACTGTCAAAGTCGGTACCGAAAGCCTTTATAATCCAAACCAAAAGGCTATCGAAGTCAGTGCCCAAAGGTCTGACTCGTCATAGTCCACACCAAACGGTACACCTCAGTACGACTTCGTGCCTACCGTGCGCCCCTACTAGCTGTGCACAACCTGTGCGCACAAGCACATCTCATACGCACTGGCATTGGTACACACAGGACACCTATTCGACTTCTGCGCAGCCGCCGCCTAGGTGTACGCAGCCAACAGACACCTCATACAGCACGACGCCAATCTGGCGAAGTACTGCAGAGTGCTTGCACACAGAATGCTGCAGGACCTGAACGCACCTCTGCGCTGGTACTCTCATCTGCACTGTCTGCTGTAGTACCTTTCCGGTTCGAAGCAGCAGCTGTACATCTCCTGGAACAGCAAATAGGACTACGGAATAGATCTGCGCACATAGACTTCCGCAACCAGAACAGCACTGCTGCATCTCCTGCATGCGCACAGTCTGCTGTACACATAGATAGCATATGAAGTGATCAACAAGGACATTGCAACAGGCGTGCTTGTAAGAGCCATTGCACCCGGACGCAATTCCATGAAGCTTCGTCAGCTGAAGCTCAAGGTGCGCTAGATATGGAAGGTGTTGCAGTAGACTGCTCCGAATTCCAGCTAGTACTACAGAATGCGTCATTTACTTTAGGACATAATCAGGCAGGTAATACATATGTACAGAGAGCTTCTGCCTGCCTCCGATACATGGGATGACTGCAGCGACAGCGACTGCACCATAACAGTTCATCCTTCACCGGCAGCCAGCTACGTAATACAGGATACACTATGAGCGACTTATGGAACACAGACGGAAGCCTCGCAGGCGGCGCTGTGAACATATTGCCTGTGTCCTGTATGCCTTTTGGTGTGGAATATGCGGTGCGTGCCTGCAACTGCCTCCCTGACAAGCAGGATATATGGACAGCATAGGACATACAGCAGAGCATGCTGCAGGGCAGTGAGTACCTTCTGCTGGTGCATCAGGACGACGTGCTTGGAGCGTGCGCTGTACGTGTATACGCAGACGGCTCCGCAGATCTGTTCAACTTTGCGCTATATCCGCAATACAGAGGCATGGGATATGGACACAGGGCGTTGGAGCTGATTCTGGCTTACATACGAGGGAAGCAGGCAGCACGTGTCTATATACATGTGAACAGAGGCAACATACCGGCACATAAGCTGTACACAGCGCATGGATTCGCATAGGTGCAGAGCACCGGAGACGACCTGTTGATGTTCCTTGATCTGCACGTAGAGAAAAAGAGCATAAATTATTATTATAGTAATATTACGTAGTAATATTACACTATAATAATTTATGGGCGCCTGATTTAGAGGCCCGAAACAGAGGTAATACATGTCCTAGTCATGGAATATCGCATAGGAAGACGCCGTTCCTGTGCCCGTAAGCGACTCTTCTTCCTGACGCCTTTACAGAAGCTCCTTTTCCCTGTACACTGTATGGAAAAAGGAGATTTTCCATAACAGACCTGTGACTATAGCCGGGTTACATGGAGTAAGTCAGTGGCTGGACAAAAGCGATGCGCAGCTGCATAGCGATTTTCTGCTTTCAGTATACCATAGAAGACGTCCGCAGCACATCAGGCAGGCTTCAGATTCCGCAGCTTCTTGAGGAATCCGCACATAAGCCAGTCAATATAGTACGCAGGCACTTCGATCTCAGCGTCGGAGACGCCTGCGCCTTTCAGCCTGAACTGCACAGCGTGGAGGCATTCATGTGCGAGGGTGCCTATGTGTTCGGGGTTGCATGGATCCAGCTTAGGCATCCATATGGTGATCGCGCTGCTGAGCTCCATGCAGACAGCATCCACATGGCTCCTCGGGTCACCAGGATACGCCTTGTCCTTTCGCACCTCTTCAACAAACTCGTCAAAATCGCCTACATACAGTACATACTTGCAGCGGAACAAGGCATCGTACATCTTAAGCTTAAGCATGCATCATCTGTCATGAACTTACGGACATTGCGTCCGTCTGTACTTTCTGCTTCAACACAAGTCGGTACCGACTTGCTCCACAGACGCTTCGGGCTTGACCAGCCCTGATTTCATCAAGTTGATTGCGGCGTTGAGGTCGCGGTCGATGACCGCTCCGCAATGGTCGCAATGATATGTACGTTCACTTAAATCAAGGTCGCTCTTTATATGCCCGCAGTTGCTGCAGGTCTTGGAAGATGGGAAGTAGCGATTCACCTTGATCAGGTGCTGGACTTTGTAGGAGAGCTGCCAGTGAATGGCGCCCATGAGGGAGCTGTTGTAGGCTCTGCGCACTGAACGTGCGGGGGCCTTGTCTTTGAGCTCCTGGATGTCCAGATCCTCGATGACTACCTTGCCGTGGCTCTTGGCAATGGCGGTCGTGAACTTGTGTACTGCATCCTTGCGGATGTTGTTGATCTTATTCTGTGTACGCTGCTTCTTTACGAGAAGCTTCGCGTGGTTTCTGGAGTTGCGTTGGCTTCTGGAGAGTGCCTTTTGCTGTCGCCTGAGCTTGGCGTCGAGCTTTTGGAGCTTCTCTATAGGGAGCTCCAGTTTGGTGCCGTCGCTGGCTACAGCCGGATTCAGAAGTCCTACGTCGATTCCAATGACGGACTCGGGATTGGTGCAACGAACTCTCTCGTCCTTACCTGTTTCCACAGGTATGTGAACATACCAGTTGCCGCCTGACTTCTTTACTGTGTAGCTGCATATCTTGCCTTGGTAGCGAAGCGGCTCAGCCATTTTGACTTCGCCTATCTTCGGCAACATTACTCTACCGTCCTTGATTTTCGCCTTGTCATTCGGAACCTCGAATGAGTCCTTAATTCCCTTCTTGTGGAACTTCGGATGTGCGAAATGGTCCGGACGCCTAAAGTAGTTGTGGAAGGCTTTGCCAAGGTGAAGTATTTCCTGCCTCTGGCAGACAGAAGATGTTTCGGACGCCCATTCTTCGCGGTTGTCTTTATACCAGCTTGCTACTTTGGAAGAAATCGGTAACGGAATGGATTTATCCTTAAGATGAGCTTCATATTGCTCATCCCAGTAACCGAGGGCTTTATTCCATGCGAAACGACAAGCGCCAGCTGTGTTATTCAGCTGCGCTTCCTGTGCCCTTGTCGGGTACAATCTTATGACGTTTGTTCTGAGCATGAAATTTATACCTTCGGTTTAGGTGTATTATACACCGTATCTGTAAAATCAAAACGGTAAATAAAACTTGATGAAATAAAAGTACAATTGAAGTCCATGGTTCTGTTCACTACCGGTTGCCGCCCAGTAGCAGGTTTCAGGTTGTCACTCCTGACCACTCCTTATGTTTCCATAAGCGCACTGACTATATCATTGACTCATTCCTGAGCCAGAGTACTTCCCCTTGCTTTTGTGCGTTATCACGCACATGGCTGCTCGGGTACTCCCTTCCGGGATAGTCGATGAACCTTCCTTGTACCGGGTATCTCTCGATACAAGGCTCGGATGCTAAACGTCCGTTGTCACTCCCGTTTAGGCTTACTGTCGCCTTGCGGTATCCTCACTTCTTTGTTTTCTCTTTCGATCCTTGTTAAAGGCATCGTGAGGCTCTTGGGATCTATTAGCAATTCACTTTCTTGTTCAATGGCGCTCACGCGCCAAGGGAAGTTGTTAAGCTCCTGTTCTCTGGCGTTGTACACAGCGTAGTTGGTCGTCGCCCACTCCAGGTCCTCTTCCGTCCTGTACAGCACTTCAACGCGCGGCTTGTCACAGTTGTTCAGATTAAGATACACGCTTGCAGGCGCAACAGGATTGATCTTCGCGCACTCTACAAGCTTCCACGGAATGTCATAAGGCATGACAAGGTGTCCCCTCGGCAGTGACAGCTTCACGTACAGGCGACCTTCCTTCTCCACAAACTTCCAGCCGCCCTTCTTCACGTACCAGCCGTTCAGCTTCTCTACGCACTCATCGTGGAGCTCATGCTCGAGCATCTTTATCGTGCGCTGTCTGGCTGTAGCAAGGAACGTGTCATGGTTCTTGCTTACACGTCCCTTCAGCATCCTTCTGTATCTGTGCGCTTCGTATGTGTCCAGCTGCTTGTTGTGTTCGTGACAGTACTGCAGCATTTCATACACTACGTCCTTGAATGTTTCCAATGCACTGTGAAGCTTGTTGCTGATTCTGGTGCTGACTTCGGTTTCCGCTGTGAACTGTACGACTTTGATTTCCGGTACCATGGGTGCTCCTGCGTTGCAATGTATTATATATACATTATTATAAGTATAATAACAGCACATGAAAGGAGCTTGCATGACAGACATCGTCATTCCACTCAGCACATAGTCGAACACGGACAATCTCGAACTCAGAATCGCCCTCAGATCCATATAGAAATACGCACAGAACGTCGGCAACATATGGATCTACACAGAGGCGGAACTTCCCTGGCTGCGCAATGCGAATGTAATCAAGATGGGAGATCCTGTCAGAGATCTCAAGGACACGAACCTCATCAACAAAGTCCTCGCCGCAGCTCACAACGAAGACATTGCATAGCGCTTCATGTTCTGGAGCGACGACCAGCTTCTCACAGGCCCTCTTGATCTGGACAATGCTCCTGTTGTGTACAATGTCAGATCCATGCCGCAGTTCGCAGGAGCTCCCAATAAGTGGTACAACAGAATGGAGCACACGCTTAACTACGTGAAGGAGCATACAGGGCACGAGCTGAAGCACAATTACGACGCGCACACTCCGCAGCCCTACACAAAGAGCAAAGTCATCGAGGTCTTCGAATCGGTTCCATATAAGGAGCAGCCTGGCTTCTGCATCAACACCATCTACTATGGCATGCTCGGCGTGCCTCCCACAGCAGAGCAGACCTCTATCAAGCACACCTTCGAGAAGGGCACCATGGCCATCCCCGCAAAGATGTTCACATACGCAGGATACGATGACGCTTCCTGGATGCGTGGAGGAGCCTACTTCTTCCTCGGCATGTTCTTTGATCTCAGCAAGTATGAGGCGCCTAAATGATAGTGCTCTCCAGAGGAAAATGCGGCGACATCATTGCGCAGTGCTGTTTAGCGCGCAAGAAGTACGAACAGACGGGAGAGAAGCTGTAGCTCTATTGCAGAGAGCACAAGCCTTTCAAAAAGGGACAGCTGTAGTTCATTGAGCCTTTGCTGAAGCTGCAGCCTTATTTCGACAAGTGCGGCTGGGTGCAGAACATAACGGACGTACATCCTTAGATCCCGTAGCTCACAGAGATCAACATCAAGCTGGCCAGATAGTACGCAAAGAAGTACAACTACTACAGCGCATGGTGGGTGGATGAGCAGTCATGGTGGCAACAGATACCTGCTGTACACAGAGAGACAGATCTCAGGTACCGCATACCTCTCGCATACAACGAGCCGCTGTAGGAGATCATGCCGCCGTGGATCACAGTTCCGCAGCACAGACATGTACAGGAGCCCTATATCGTACTTGCTGCAGTGCCCAGGTACAGATGCTGCACGAATTTCAGAGCGCTTAAGAGACTCTCCGGCGAGTACCGCATACTGTACATAGGACATCCGCAGGACTACAACGCATTCGCAAAGGACGTTGCAGAGTACTATCCGATACAGGACATCATACATGCTGCACAGCTGATACAGAGCGCATCACTGTTCGTAGGTACGCAGACGCTGTTCACATGGCTTGCATAGTCCATGGGCGTCGACAGAATAGTCTCCTGCTCTCCTGTATTCAAGGATACTCACATGCGCTGCACGAAGGGATTCAAGGGAGCGTTCGTGTATCCTGCGTAGCTTGCCTTGATGCTGCGAAGCTGGGAGTGTCACAACGGGCTGCAGACTTCTGTCGGCTATGTAATAGGCACATACGGAAGTCCTGCTTATATTGACTTGCAGCTTGCTCTGCACAAAGGCAAGTGGGGACATGACGTACTTGTGTCCGATGACGGTTCGCAGGATCCCAGGCTGGTGCAGGTGTGCAGTAAGTGGAATGTCTCTCTTGTCGGCAACAGGGATCAGCGCCTTGGTCACCAAGTCGGAGACCTTGCAGTATACAAGCGCGGGCTGCAGTATTTCAAGGACAAGGACTGGATGGTGAAGCTGTCCAGGCGTTTCGTCTGGACACAGGACATGCAGGACACAATACAGCAGTACGACAGGCTCTGCTGGAAACCCTGTCTGAGTTCCTGGTGGATTGCGAAGCCCTCGCTTAAGGGACAGGCGCTGACGACCAGCTGCATCGCCTTCAACAAGGGCGCCATGCCTGAGTAGATCGTACAGGACTTCGGCAACATAGACATAAGAAGCACCTACATGTAGAAGTATATCTACAGGTGGCTGGCACAGTACTATGGAACATAGCCGTACACAGAGTGGATCGAAGTGTACACAGCTCCGGGAAGATGCGTCACTGCCGACAGCATACTGTGGAGATAGAAGAACACCCCGTAGGACTACTATAAGCTGTCGCAGGAATTGGGACTTCAGTGGGAACTGAAGGATTTCCAGGACATCATCACAGAATAACGCTGTGTCCTTAGGAAAAAGGACATGCCATGAACAAACGCGTACTGCTGTTTCTGCTTAAGCTGTTGTTCAGTTACAAGCGGAATAAAGCCAAGATTATAGATGCCATAGGCAAGATCCGTATCAGCCTGTTTCCCATGTGGGTGCTGTATCAGCCTCTCCCTTACAGAGTCACCGGATAGGACATACAGACAATACAGAACAAGATACAGCCGGGCGACATAATACTTACAGGCTGTACATGGAAAAAGCTGTAGGATCTTGTAGTGCCCAACAGGTACAGGCTGACACACGCAGGTATCTATGTTGGTGACAATACAGTAGTGCATGCTGTGACGAGCGGTGTACAGTAGCTGCATATTGTGGACTTTCTAAGATGCGACCGCGTATGTGTGCTTCGTGTTGAAGGCGACCATGAAGCTGCGATAAGACGCGCCATACGTTTCATAGGATAGCCCTATGACTTTGATTACAGACAGGGCTAGGATGCTCTGTACAGCTTCTAGCTGTGCGCATGCTGCTACAGGTAGCTGTAGTTTCAGAGGAAACCGCTGAAGCTGTTCTGGTTTACGTTGCCGTCCATATGTGGCAAGTACTATTACGACAAGTCCTTCGTGGACTCCGAATACTGCAAGGTGATATATGAGTGCTGAAATAAATGATTATTCAGGGTGGATGTACAGCCTGCCTCCCGATCCTCAATAGAAGGACTGGAAACAGCTGGCGACTAAACTGAAGTCCTATATAGAGTCGCCTAAATTCATGCGCACAGGTTCTACGTACGCATAGGTTGACCCTGTGTCAGGTAAGCTTGTGAAGCGCCCTGTGTCCGATGTCGTGCACAAGGTATCACCATAGGATAGGACAGGAGTGAAGGCTTAGGACCTCAGAAGCATGATCCAGCAGGCAGTCGTTACAGGTGATAAGCAGCTGCTCAGAGACGTTTCCAAGTACAAGTACATCACTGCGCATAAATTTGTTTCATAGAAATAGATGCAGAAGTAGATGGACAGGCGCAGGAGACGCAGGCTGGCGCTGACGGCCATGCTGCTCGGTGGCGCCGGGACTGCAGCAGGGCTGCTGCCTTTCATCGCCAACAGGAGATCAGGTTATCCTGACCAGGCTTCCACATATACGGATGCCTTGAAGCTCGCCGGTATCGGCGCTGCAGCAGGTATTGGAACTGCAGGTCTTATATAGAGCTTCCGATGAGTAGGCAGATAAATGAGTTCACATTATTGCTGAGTAGGCAGAAAACTACATCAGTAGGCAGAATATAGGATCAACATGGATAAACAAGCATATTTCAAGATGATAGGCCTGTGCAAGGACTAGGCATTGAAGCTGCCTGAAGGTGTGCTGGCCAACGTGGGCAAAGCAATTTTAGGTGCAGGTAAAGCCGCGATCAATCCGCAGACGTACAGAAATGCGTACAAGGTCGTAAAGGACGTTGCTCCTACCGCAGTTAAAGTTGCTGTCCCTGTAGGTGCTGCGGCTGGTGGTACTGTTGCTATGAATCAGGCGCATAAACTTGGCGCATAGCGAGGAGCGGCACAGGCACGCAACTAGATGGCGGACAAAGCTGTGGCCGCATATAATAAAGGACTTCAGCAGGGAGCTGCAAGCAAAGAAGCTCAGCCCGGTTTCTGGCAGCGGCTTCTCGACTACATAAAGAGCATTTTCAAGTGAGACATATATGGACAAACAAGCATACTTCAAGATGATGGGCCTGGATAAGCAGGCGGCTATTGATCCTCAGACACTCAAGAACATCCTGCTCGGCGCCGGAGCTGGTCTCGGTACCTATGCACTGTCGAGCTTCCTTCCCGGAGCAAGACAGAACAGGCTTGCAAGGCTTCTTGCGTCCCTTGGTGTTGGTCTTGGTACAGGTTATTTCGGCAACGACATTCGGAACTGGTTCAGCAACAGACAAAGCAAGAAACCTGCGGCTCCTGCTGCTGCGCCTACTAAGGATCCGGACTAGGCGAAGATAGACTAGGACGTAGCTGCAGGCATGCGTGAATTTCAGCGAGATGTGGCAAAAAATCCTATAAGGTATATGAATGCCAGTCCTGAAAAAGCTAGACAGTATCTTTATAAGGCATATAAAGCAGATCGTGCTGCCAGGGGGGCTGCTAAGGGCTATCCATACAAAATTAACCCCATCGCATTAGGCAGACAGGTCTATATGTAGGATTTCTATCCTGAAGCAGACAAAGATGCACACGAAGTTCTCTATGGACCTCTGCCAAGAGGTGTGGTAAATTTCATGCTCAACAGAGGCGGCCGGGACCTGTGACTAAGGCGTAGCCTACGAAGGATAATTGAGTATATGCCCTTAATGTAGCTCTTTTAGGTGGCTTTGTTGCTTTAACTAACAAATGAGATTATTCAAATGGCATTTAAGAACTACACACTGACAACTGCTGCGGGCACATAGCAGACACTGTGCACAGCTGATTCGACGACGGACATAGCTATTGTCTCCATATAGGTGTACGGCGGAGCTCAGGGCGGCACTGTGACATTCACAAAGAAGCAGGGATCATCTCAGATCTTTAAATTCGTACTGCCGGTAAAGGCTTAGGAAACAGTCGCCATAGATCACAAGATTTTTGTGCCTGCAGGTTATACGTACACTGCTACAGGCTCATCTTCAGGAATGCAGATCTGCGCCAACGCAATGTAGATGACAGTGTGAGGTTCAGATGTTCACAAGTTACAGGCCATAGCAGTTTACCAGATACCCCACTACAATAGTTCCTGACTTAAGTGCAGGATTCGATACTCCGGAAGCCACAATATAGCTTCTCGGAGCTTCCGACAGTGCATCTGTAACAGTCACTGCCACAGGGCCGAACACATCCAAGAAGTTCCGGTTCAACTTCAAGCTTCCAAAGGGACATGATGGTGCCGCAGGAGGTTTCGCTTAGCCTGTGGCAACTGCGCAGCAGCTTGCCTAGAACCAGTCGCCCACTGTTCAGGTTACTGCATCCGGACCATCTTCAGCTAAAGTGTTCGCTTTCGAATTCGGCATTCCAAAGGGTGCGACCGGACCTAAGGGATAGAAGGGCGACACAGGGCAGCAAGGTCCGAAGGGCGATACAGGAGATACAGGACCTCAAGGATAGACAGGCGCTACCGGAGCAACGGGTCCGGCCAATACGCTTACCATAGGCACCGTCTCTTCCGGCGGCACGGCCGCAGCAACCATTACAGGTACAGCTCCCAACCAGACACTCAATCTTGTGCTTCCTAAGGGTTAGCGCGGCGCAAGTTTCACTGTCGATGCTACCGGTTTATTGTCCTAGAAGCCTACGTACGACGCACAGACCAAAGGGTTCTCGTTCCTGGCTACGGATACCGGTAACTTGTACATCAAGCAGTCGGACACATCCGGCGACTGGTCTTAGGCTATTCCTTTCAGAGGAGAAGACGGAGCTGCAGCTGGTTTCGGCACACCTGTTGCGTCCGCTTCTTCATTATAGCCCACTCAGAATCCTACTGTCACTGTAACAGCTACCGGTTAGAACACAGCAAAAGTGTTCAACTTTACATTCGGCATCCCCAAAGGCTAGAAGGGCGAAAAAGGAGATCCCGGACAGGCTGGTGCGCAGGGAGCTGACGGTGCACAGGGTGCAGCAGGACCTGCAAATACGCTTACCATAGGCACCGTTTCTTCCGGCGACACGGCCGCAGCAACCATTACAGGTGATGCTCCCAATCAGACTCTTAATCTTGTTCTGCCTAAAGGCGACAAGGGAGATACTGGTGAAGCCGGTGCTCAGGGAGCTGACGGTATCACTCCGTACATAGACGACACCACAAAGCACTGGATAATCGGAGACACAGACACAGGTGTCAGCGCATAGGCTATTCCCGGCGTCACTACGTATCAGATTACAGAAGTCGATTCAGGCAACTATGCTACTATATACAGCAAGAATGTTCCTGTAGGGCTGAAGACAAACACAGGCACGTATTATCCTATATAGAAGAATACGGTTACTCTGAGTGACAGCAGCTGCAGAATATACCTTATACCTTATCTCAGTTATGAAGGCACCGATACATTTACTTCTCCGTGGACGTTGTATGTAACAGGTGCAGGCGCTGACGGGTAGCCAGGCAAGGATGGCGTAGCTGGCGGCTACGGCAATGTTCTCGGCGGGTTAGGTATGCGCATTGCAGCGTACACCTCTGACTCAACTACAGTAACTCTTACACTTGATGACAACTCCGATTCCACTTTCGACTGGAGTGTATTGCAGCCGTCATCAGTTGTCCGCATCAATAACACAGGCGGCGATCATCTCGTAGACAGCGACGCACAGTAGTAGCTGTACTACCTGAAGGGCTATATCAGCAGTGTCAACCAGGCAACTAAGAAAGTTGTCATCGATGGATGGTACTACGCATAGTCTCAGTAGCGCAGAGAGATAAGTTCCAACATCAGTTCGTAGGTCCAGCAGGAACAGTCCTGGCTGTACATTACAGATGAAGCCAGACGCGATGCCGCTTTCAGTACAGGCGACAAGAATTTCGTCACAGGACACCGGGCCGTCGCAAACGGATCATTTAACACTGTCGCAGGCGACATGGCACACGCTTCAGGCGGTCTCAATACAGTAGCAGGTGCGCTGAGCCATGCTTTCGGTACAGCCAACAATGTGCAAGCTGAAAGCGCTTTCGTAGCCGGTGTTGGTAACACAGTAAAAGAAACTGCAGGCCTGTCCATAGTTATTGGCGGCAGCAACGAAGTGCAGGCTTTCGGCTCCACCATTATAGGAAATATTAATACAGGTATTACCGGCACGAACATGACTGCCATAGGTAACAGTAATAAAGGCTTCGGTAAGCTGAGTACTGTTATCGGCAACAACAATACCATTAATGGGTAGTCAGGCAGAGTACTGGGCTTCGGTAACACAATGAACGCTCAGTTCGGTACACTGATAGGCATGCACGGAACGCTGGACAGCTATGCGTAGAACAGAGGAGCGTTCGCAGTTGCAATAGGTTAGCTCGGCCAGGCTCAGATGCCTCTTGTCGTGCGCGGATACAAGGCTGTGCTGAATCCTCTGTTCAACTCAGACAGCATTACTGACAGCACGCAGCTGACAGCACCCAATCCCAAAGACCGTACAGGCTAGTTCAAGTACAACTCTTAGCCAGCATATTCAGTGCAGTACACAGGGCACTTCCTTGGAACCACGCAGAATGTCACCTCTGCAGGTACTGTTATATTGGATCATGACATGTACAGCAGATGGGTGCTCACAGGTACAGGCAGTGTGACTCTGCAGTTACAGAACTGGCTGGACGGCGACTATGGATAGATCGTTGTCAACACAGGGAAGCAGACCATCACATTCCCCGCATAGTGGGTATCGGACGGCGCAGATATAGTGACGTCTCCGGGACAGTATGTGCTTGGTGTGTATGCGGCAGGTGATGTTGTGTACTGCAAAGTGATCTATCCTGTTGTAGCGACGGATGCGACAAGTGCTGCCAGCTCAGTACAGCTTGCCGTAGTTACAGGGGCTATAGATACAGGCAACAAGACAGTGCAGGTGAGGGCAGTCACAGTGGACGACAATGGAAATGCAACCTACACGGGCTAGACTGTAACCGCCCGTTACGACTTTACAGTACCGGGGGTGTGATATGGCTACAGGTGATTGCGTTATATCTTTCAGACCTACAACTGATGTACTCAAATATCCAGATCTAGTGCCGCAGACAGACGGAACTTTAACTTGGTACAAATCTAGTTCTTCATAGACTTTCGCCCAGGCGACTGAAGTAACAGATCTAATGAATTACCTGTAGGCGTCTACAACTTAGAAACTCTATGTAAAGATGTCCGCTGGTTCGTACATGACGTTCAAGACTGCTGCTGCAAATTCAGATATCGAGATAGTCAGCTGTTTTCCTGATCTGTAGCTACTTCTACCTTCATGTAGTTCTTTAGTACTGCCATCTGCCGGAGAAATAAAACAGTTACAGCTTTATAAATGGACACCTGACTCTGATTTAGATATAAGCTCGTGGAAAGTCAAAAACTTTATTCTTTCTCCGGCTGCTTTTAATCAGTCTAAGACTTTCATATGTAAGAATAACGACTACATCGAGAGCATTGATACTACAAGTAACACCTACGGGAACATCTCTGTTTAGTTCTGTAAAAATCTTACTGAAATAATTCTATGTAAAGTAAAGTATGGACTTGACATACTATCAAGTGTTGTTGCCGGACAGACGAAATCCGCAGCTATTACAGGACAGCTTCCAGCAGCAGTTACATTTATGGACCGGAATTATACGACTCTGGCACTAGACACAGCCCTAGAGTCGCGTATACAGTCTTTGCAGGAGAAAGGTTGGGTGTTCAATCTTCCTCCAACTCAGGCTTAGATAGATGCGCAGAAGGATCCTTTTCCATAGGGATAGAATGCCGTCAACAAAGGTTATTTGTATTTCAGATACTCCCAGTCTGGGACAACCGTTGGCTCAAAGCCTTACTGGACATTTACAGATGCGTATATGAGTTTGTCCGGTTCGGCGTTCAGAACTATCTGTGATTACAGTTGGTATAAATCCGTATGGCAAAAAAGTGGCGAATTGTCTGAGCATGCTTATGCCTGGGTGTACCAAAGCTCAGGTAAAACATAGCTACAAGCGACATATTATAGATCCCATATAGGCACTGCCTATAATCCTACACAGTTGGTCATGGAATGCGGAATTGCTCTGACACACCTGACGGTCAACGACTAGTCTAAGAGCAACTCGACTTTGCAGCTAACTGACCCTGCTAAACTGAAATCAGTCACTATTAACAATTAGCCTGCAGGCGATGTACATACCAAGTATTTACTAAACCAGTGTGCGAACAACAATACTGTAACAGGGGGTACGTTCACCACAGTTGCGTAGATTGCCGATGCGACTGATAAAGCGAATGCTGATAAGCTTTTAGCCAGAGCATGGAACGTGAGGGACGCAAACGGCGTATACCAAGCACAACCTATCTCTTCGTATGGTATGATGCTGGCTCTGCAGACGCCTGTGGCAGGGATGAAAGGACTGCTCATCAACGGCAAGTACTTCATACCTTTTCTCGATGCCAGCAGCAGTGTGTCAGATTCCGGCTCTGCTGTACCTTCTGACAGTGGCTCGCAGAGCGTGCAGATCGGCTAGTCTACCATTACGATGTCGAGTACAAAGCCGGGATCCTTTAAAGTGCTGGCAGCCCAGGGCACAATCGAGGTGCGTCAGAATAATGGCGATCCTGTGTATTACTCGACTTTTCCTGTCACAGTGAGTCTGTCGGGCACTGACGTACCTGTTGTGGTGAATGGAGACGTCACACAGATGGACTGCTCTACTTTGTCTATGCATACGATGGCTGCTGCCACGCATGCTACAATATAGAGCCTGAATGTCAACAGTTGCGACTTGTTGCATCTTTACATATATGGTTGCCCAAACCTCAAGCAAGTTTTCTGTCAGGGAAATGCACTCACCAGTCTTTCAGTTAACAAAACCAAACTGCAGCATTTGAATGCAGCCTAGAACGAGCTTAATTCAGAACAGATCGACAACATACTGCATACGCTGGATCTTTCCGACGTTATTGGCGGCGCTGTATATCTGAACAACCAGACGACAGGAGCAGGTCCGTCCGCTGCAGGGCTGACTTATAAGTCTTCCTTATAGAGTAAAGGCTGGACAGTAGTTGTCGATCAGGGAGATAATTGAGGCCAGCTACAGCGCGTCCTTAAGTGAGAGCGCATTTGTACCGATCTCGACAAGAAATCAGTATAGCTTGTACGCCATGAACCAATCAGGCACAGCACAGTCCTATCTGATATTTACCAGCACCAACACGACTCCGTGATTCCGATAACATCTGCTGTATGTTTTCCGCATAACACAGTATGAACCTATAGGAGAACATATGAATATAAGTGCTTAGAACTTTATTGATTTCGATGGATCTGTACAGCTTAAGCCAGGGCAGAGAATGGTGCGTGTATTAGGCAACACATGGATGCCTATTGGCGTCGGCGGCAACTTCATGCCTGGAGGAACAAGCGGCACCTCGGCAGAGTATTACAAGTGCGCATCTGTAAGCTCCGGAGCGTTCCAGCCGAAAGGCTATAATCTGACGATGTCTTTCATTGATGTCATCGATTTCGATTACGCCACAGAACCCACAGTGATTCAGCTGACGATGACTGACACCACCAAGACAGGACTCGACAGGGAATGGGTTAGTGCTGACGGAGCATACACGCTCAAGAAGTATACTTCTCCTGGTGAAGGCTATATTTCATGGGGACTTTATAAGGATAACGGTAATACCTGCTCGCACTATATCAGCTCTGGACTGCTGGATCAAAATAAAATCACTACCGATGCTGAGGGTAACTCCGTTGATCAAAGAGAACCGTGGGAAATATCGCAGTTATACAGCGAGGCTGGCTTCATGGACACTAAAACAATATCATGGGTCGTCTCAGAAGCAGCGACAGGGGCAAAGACATGGAGCGGCTACAAGGCGGTATTCGACTCAACGGCTGGCACGTGGAG
>ERZ1034798.2-NODE-2-length-187373-cov-22.642848_pt1 | contig 187373 bp, 318 predicted proteins | sample MGYA00520690_ERZ1034798 | MGnify/ENA primary metagenome ERZ1034798 (study PRJEB33766, sample SAMN09781682) | gut metagenome | biome: gut microbiome | host: Homo sapiens | place: Madagascar | study: EMG produced TPA metagenomics assembly of the PRJNA485056 data set...
TCAAAAGGTTTAATCAATGCATAAGAACCCATTGGTAATATCTCTAAACCATTGATGTCCTTTGAGATTTCTTTAGCATAGTCCTCAAGTGCTTTATTGTGTTTTTCAAATTTATCTACATATTCATCTACTTTAGTATTAAATTTAGACTTCTTCTCATTAGCTAAAATAACGTCTGCTCTTTGTCCATTAACTACAATAGGTGTTCCTGTACTTTCCATACCAATAAGTGATTGAGCTACTTTCTCTTTTCCATTTAATTCACTTCTAAAATCCATAGTCATTTACATTAATTTATGGCAATAATTACCATTTACCTTGTTCACAAAATTCATCTTCAATTCTAGTTTTATTATCTAATACGCATCCACATAAATCACATAAGTCACCAAAGTTAGTGTCTAATTTATGATCACATCTATGACATATACCTAATCTTGTAATAGCTAAATCTTGATGTTTATTCTTAATATTATAATATATGCTTTTTAATATAGTTAATGGCTTAGTTAAAATACCATGTAACCATTTAATTAATATGTTTAATTTCATTCTGCTTCCCATTTATTACAAGGACAATGTGAGTTCTTATTATTAATCTTCCATTTTAGGTGGCATCCACATCCCTTTAAGTATCCTTTCTTAGGTGTTGTACTTACATCATTATTTTCAGGATTTAAATATAAATGTGCATTACAAATCTCATTTTCTTGGTCACAAATAGGACAAGCTCTACATATTTTAGTACGTTTAGTTATATATTCTTCCATATATTAATGTGTATATTAGTTCTTAGTTAATTCCATTATAGTGCTATAAATTAAATAGGCTATTAGTAATAATGCTATACATAGTATCATATTAATATTCAATTCGTTTATTCTTTAATCTACGTTCTTGTAGAAGATGTTCCTTTTCATAATAAGATAACATACGTTCTACTTCTTTTCTAAGATAAGGCAGATGATAAACAGTCATATTGTCATTGTGGTCAAAATGTACTAATACTAAATCTTCTATACTAAAGTCAGGATTATATGATTCAATTATATAAGCATAAGTACTAAGCTGAAGACAATAATGATAATAATTACAATCATCCAGATTATTTAGAGGAAACTTCATCTTAACAGAACTTCTTACTTTAGAATCAAAATAACTCTTGGTATCAATCTTCTTGTTCGTTTTCCAGTCTCCAATTACGATGGAATTGCCTTTTTTAACTAATAAATCAATCTGACCTGCAATATGTAATTTACCAGATGGAGAATCCCAATGAATTAAATACTCAGGGTATACTGCATTCTCCAAATCTAGAGAAGTTCTATCTTTTTGGCACTCAAATTTACCTCCTATTTGATATTTATCTAGTGTAATATTCTTTTTCTTAGTATAAAAGGAATTCTCTAATCCTGCATGTATTTTAGTGCCTCTTTCACAAGATCTTCTATTCTCCTCATCCCAAGAGTCTAATATTTCTTGCTGTGCTTTATTAAAATCTAGCTCAGTAATATTATGTGCCTCTAACAGAACCGGATCAAATTTCTTAGTATTTAAAAGAGACTTCTTCTCAATCTTAAATTCATCAGCAGGTAACAATTTCTCTAAAGCTTTATATGCTGACCAAAATTCCTTATCAAATGGCTGACCAAATTGTTCAATCATAGTAGTTACAGAAGTAAACTTGATAGATGAGTCATTAACATCCCAGTAACGATGGGCTTCCTCATTAAAAGCCACTGTTCCGTTTTGTTTATCAATACTTAAATTTTCCATATAACATTAACATTTTACATTTATTTTATATTTATCTAAACTAATTTTTAACTTTTCAATAATAATATATAATTAGGTGTATAACAAATTAATTAGTAATATAAACTCTTAAATTTAATTAAAATGGAAGATTTAGAAATATTTGGTATTCCTTATCTAGCTAAGGGTTCTGGAATACACATTAAAAAGGAAAATAGAGGGAAATTTACTGAAACTAAAAAGAGAACAGGTAAAACTACTGAAGAATTAACACATAGTAAAAATCCTCTAACTAGAAAAAGAGCCATATTTGCTTAGAATGCAAAGAAATGGAAACATGAAGATGGTGGCGAAGTACATAAGCCAAACGGACATAGATCGATATTAGATAATGGATGGTTTAAAACAAAGGATTTAAAGAAGAATCATCCACTTACATATTAGTAGGGTGGACCTTTTTAGATTAATAATTCATAGCCTCAAGTATTACAAAGATATATCTCATTAGTTAATTAGGGTATTCCACAGCAGGCTGCTTTTGACACTTCACACTTATCTATGATAGAAGATAGCAGACCTGGAAAATATTATTCATTTGGAAGAAGGGCTTCTAACTTAGGTGGATGGACTAAAAATGCAACTGATAGTCTAACTAATGGTAGATATAGAAATTTATAGAATGTCTAGAACTTTGGACAGTTTAAGTAGGGATTAAAATAGAAGAATTATAATACAAGACCCGCTTTCTATAATGTAGAAATGAACAGAGGGAGAAACAGGGATAAATAGATTATTAATTAGTGGAATAAACAATAGGGTTTAAATCCAATCGCTCAAATATATAATTAGAATATTAACTAGGTATGAGAGATATAAATATACAACTAAATGAACTACAAGAATTTTTAGATTTTGTAGATGAAAGAGATAAGTAGTTATGGGATAAATATTTAAGAAGATATGAAATGGATACCTAAATATTAGAGTGGTAATAAAACTAAATATGCCTCTGCTGCAAAAGATGCAAATACTGGAGAGTCCTATGATATATATTTATAGGATGGAAATACTTATGATTCTCAGGGAAATCCAGTATCAGTAATAAGAACTCCAGACACGGTAATTACTCCTAATACTTATAATCAATAGTTAGCTTCTAAGAGTTATGGGACTAAAGAAAAGGGATTAGAAACTGTATATCCTGAATTTGATTTAATTACTGGAGCAGGGTTAGCTAAGGATGTAGGACTCTTCAGCCTAAGTAAGTTAGGAAATAAATGGGCTAAAAATAAATTACTAGATAGTTCTGTAAAAAATATAACTAAGAATTTAGATAATCCAACAATAGGATTTTAGGAAGTTCCTTTAGAAGACGGTTTTGTTTACAGAGCATTTACTCCTTCACATGGAGGGTTTGTAAAAAACAATCGAGTATATAATAGAAACTATGGAATAGGAGATGTAAAAGTTTAGAATGGAAAATACTATTCTGTCAGATAGGCACATTTTAATAATCCTGATAAGTTATGGTGGGACAAATTTGGACATAATAGAGGACAAGTAGTATAGGTAACTAAGGAATCTAACACATAGTCTTTATAGGATGCAGCTAATAACGGATTTAGTTTAAATTGGGGTTCCTTTGGAAAAGGGTATAGATTATCAGACCCTATAAAAACTAATGAAGTCATAAATTATAAATTAGATCCTATAACTAATACCATGGTTCCTAGTATGCCAGGAAAAATTATAAATAATAAACAAACTCCTTCTGAAATATTAAGTATCCCAATAGCAAATAATTATTCTTATTTAAAGAATACTTATACGGGATTTAAGGGTATTAAACCTAGATTAAACCATCACTTGTAGGGAGATGATGCTGTAAAAATGTTTAAAGAATACGGTGGAACTCCGATTCCTGAAGGAAGTCTCAATGGAGACTAGTTACGTAAATATGTAATGGAAGCCAGAGAACGTTATGGTTTAATGGATAATCCTAATATCTCTGATGAAGAAATAGCTCAAGCTTTATATAAACATACTAATGAACTTGGTAAAGGCAGTGCTGCTATAAATAGTCAGGGAGAACCATAGCTTTTATTTAGAGGAGATACAAAAGCTTATACTTAGCTAAAAGACCACCCTTCTCCTACTGACTTAGCTACTAAATCCGGAACTATGGATAATTCTTTAGGAACACTATTTCTAGGAGAATTACCGGGAACGGGTCAGAGCAGCCAAGGATTAGAAAGATATTTAGTAAGAGGTTAGGAATTTAATGGTGACCCAAAATTAATTGGTAGTGGTACAGGAGCAAAAGTTTTAGGTGGTGATGGTAAATATCATACTGAAATTAGATAGATAATTCCTAAAGATGCTAGACCTTTAGTAACTTACCCTACACGATTTGGAGATAATGCAGTATATAAACTCCCAGCAAAATATTCTGAATCCAAAACTAATAATATTAATGCTTTTGTAGTTAGGACTCCAGCTGTTAGAGACGCTTCTAAAGAAATAAGTGTACTTAATGATGATTGGTTAATAAAGGGAGGCAGTAAAGTAAATTATCATGGTCCATTAAATCCTACTAATGAGAGAAGTGCTATGGCAGAACATTATGACTATATTTTAAAAGATGCTTAGAAAAAATAGTAGGGATTACTTAAATCTAATCCAAATAGTCCACTAAGAGATGAACATGATGATTATACCTATTTTGCTGTACCTAATTGGAATAAATCCAATGTTAAATCTTTACTACCTTATGATTTACGTATTCCTAGAAATTGGTCAGATCCTAATATATTTAGAATAGCAGCACCTATAGGTATGAGTTTATCATTCTTAAATAATTCTTAGAAATGAAAGAGTTTTTAATTAAATTAATAACAGCACATACTGGAATAAGTAGTAAAAGAGTGTGTGGAATATTAGGATGGATAGTTAGTTTAATAGTACTTATATATTGTAGTATTGTAACTAAACAAGCACCAGATATGATAGATACAGTTTTATATTGTTGTATGGGATTACTAGGAATTGATAGCATAACTAGTATATGGAGAAAATAATTATAGTAATTAATAGATACAATAAAAGGCGGCTTAGCTTAATTGCTAGGTCGCCTTAATTTTAGTACTAAATTTTATAATTTATAAACTTAAATTGAAACATTAATCTTATTATCTTCACGTTTCTTAGCTACATTAGTACAATTTACTGAATTACCTATAGTGTGGTCTGTTTCTAATTGCAGAGAATATAGTGTATCTGAAACAGATGGAGATTTCAATTTTGAATTTAACAAAACATTATCCATACTAGGATATGTGTAACCTCCGCTATTAATGTGTACAGAATTATTATAACTAGGAATCTCTTTAATACAATCAAGTATAATTAATAACTCATCTATATTTAAATCAGACAATGCTGAGTGTATACTTTTAATAGTTGCTTTATAATCAATCATTGTTTTAGAATTACATTAGTATCTTACTGATTGTTTATTTAATTCATCTAGATAATTAAGAAACCATTGCTTATCTCTAAATGGTTCTGCTAGTACTTTATCTACTGTTTCCTCTGCTTTATTTAAAGACCGCATAGCATTTCTATTTAAATAGTCTTCGTAAATATTATAATTTTTAGTCAACTTGTTCATAACCTTCATTTATTATTCTTATATCATTATCATATATACTAGTGTGTGTATAACCGGTTTGTCTATTGACATAGTGATGTAAAATCACACTACTAGTATCATCTACATTCTCATCTATTACATAGTTCTTTTTAATTATGTAATCTAAATAATTCTCAGCCTCTTTTAAATCCCCCTCATAATCCTCTTGGAAAAGGATTTGTATTTTACTATCTAATTTAGACTTTTTCAACTTTTTAAGTTTCTTTTCTAAATTAGTTGTCTTTAAAAGCTTGTCATTTAGTTTATAAATTGCTATAATCATAATACGTATCTTTTATAATTAAATTGTTCTCTCACAAGGATTCGAACCCTGACTAAAAGATTTAGAGTCTTCTGTGCTGACCATTACACCATAAGAGAGTATTAGCTAGTCCTCTTAATAACTAGCTAAATGTGTATTTAAGTTATTAGTTAAATTTAACTAATTGCTCATTTAAGTATTTAGTTTTATCTGCAATGAATTTTCGTGCGTGTGCTTTAAAATAAGAAACTGCAGAACGAACAGATTCAATATTTTCTGAGTCCAAACAATTTTGAATCTTCTGTAACCCATCATTACCAATCTGTTCACAAATGTCTACAAATAACTCATCGTCCAAACCATTCAAAAAATCTGTAAACTTCTCTACTTCAGATTGTACTGGATTAGCGTATTTAACACTGAGTTCAAAACCATTATCTGAACTATTCATTGAAATATCTAAACCATTTTTATTAAATTTATAATCTTCATTATTTTCAGAAGCTTTCATAAGCTCTTGAAATTCTTCATTTGTCATTATTCCTTCTAACAAGTTTTCAACCATATTAATTAATATTTTAAAATTGTTTTAATTTAGTTCTCTTTTAATTACATTCTACAATAGATTAATTGTCGAAAATATAAAAGTTAAAATAATTTAAAATGTGGCAATAAAAGCTTTATACCCAAATTATTGTCAAAAATCATCATTTTAACCCCCCCCCCTGATTTAGTCTGATGCTAAAAATTTAGAGAGTTATTTAAGCTACGGTAGACACCCACTTTAGTCCCCCCCTCATACTTGAATAAAAAAAGAAACATATTATTAATTTTAAAAATTAAAAAAGTATGAAAGATTTTAAAATGACAGCAGAGAGTTTGAAAAAGCAGTTGACCGAATTAAACAAGATTCGCAAAGATGCGGGTCTTGCTGAACTTACGGATGAGGCGTGGAAGCAGATGCAATCCCGCCAGGAGGGTGGGAATGGTTTTACCATTGGTGAGACTATTCACACTACTGGTGAAGTTGAGATTGTTGTCGTTTATGCAAATGTAAACGGCACCCAAGTTGCGCAGAATACATTCTTTGGCGCAAAGTTATCTGATGGGCGTAATATTTCATTACGTAACTTTATAAAGCCATCCCTGGCTGGTTACAAATGGGAGGGCTCATTTAAGGAGGACAACGGCAAAGAAGGCAAATCTCGCACAGAAACAGAGTATACAGCTCAGCATATTGAGGGCTTTGACCCTACAAATGTTGAGTTTTGGGATGCTGAAACCCGAAACGTGCTGGAGCTGTTTATGGCAGTGAAGGCAGGTAAGAAGCAGCTACCAAGTGAGCTTACTTTGGTAGCACAAGGATGCCGCCCAATCGTGGCAACATGTAGTGTTAGCCAAGGCAATTTGGACTACGCAAAGGGCGCCCATCGTGTTATGCGTGTAAACGTATGGTCACTCTAAATTAATAAGTAGGGAGAAATCCCTACTTATTAATTATTACATTTGTACACTAGTGCCGATGAAACAATGTTCATTTTGTACTAGTGTATATTTTAAAATTTGTAAGCAAGTGCCGATATGTAATTATTTTATTATATGAAGAAAATAAGAACAAAAAAGGTCATTTGTCTTAAAGGAACCTATTCAGGTAGTACATTTGTAAGTGATGATGGTAGAGAGTTTACATTATGTGGACAATTTACACCTCATCCTCAATATGGCTACTTTGAATTACATGATTTAGACGACGGTTGGTACCGAATTAGTCGACGAGTGGTACTGTAACTGTCGTAAACAACAAAACAACAAAACAATAAAAATAAGAGTTAGTTAACAGTGTTTCTATTTTTTATTCTGACAAGCTGGAAAGACAGCTAAATTTAACAACAAAATTAAAAAATAACGCATGGTAACGTGGCTCTCTGATACATTGGAGAGGTAAGCGCGCAACGGCAGTGGTAAGGGGAAGGGGTTTTTGCCTATTTTCATTTCATTTGTCATTTTGCCAATTTGGTGTATGGAGAGCTGTTACTTTGTATTATTTGAAAAAAGCAAAAATGAAAAATTAAAACAACATTAAGCCCTTTGTTTAGTTAGACGGTTAAACTAAAAATAAGTTTAAAGTAAAAAATACAGCTCACTTCCTTATCTAGAGTGGAGTTGCTTCTTAGTATATAATTAATTAACATTATTATAAAGCTAAGTTGTATGAGAAGTAGATAAGCAGTCGTAACACATTGAGAGTATTTGAGTATATTTTATAAATATACAAAAAGAAAGCTGAATGAAAATCAGTGTAGGAGATAGTAAGTGTTGAAGAACTACACATTTAACAAAATTATGAAAAGTCAGCCAGGAGACTATAAAATTCATACTGATGAGACTGGACGAAATACACTAATGACAGTTGTACGTTGTTAGTGTATCTATGAATAAATAACATAAGTATAATATTTTAACACATTAACAATGAAAGAGAATATATTAAAGAAAGGAGCAAGAGTAATCAGCTTTGCTCCTGATGATGAGAGTACAAACGTACTTGGTATAGTAACTGACAGTTACAACTTCAATGGAAATGTTCACTATGACATTCATACTGAGGATCAAGAAGAGAATTACTCAGATCTTGATCTTCAAGTTCGTGGAGAGAACTTCGAGTTAGTGCCAACAAAATTCATTAACTTGACGCCACACGACATTAAGTTAAACGATGGTACTATCTATCCTGCCACAGGTAAGATAGCTCGTGTAGAGAACACTTTCAGCAACTTCTGTTGCGGTATCAGTAAGGTATTTTATGGGGAGATTGAGAATCTTCCAGAGCCTGAAGATGGAGTTTATTACATTGTTTCTGCTATGGTATTAGCAGCCAACAATGATAAACCTAGATATAGACGTAGAGGTGACTTAGTATCTCCTGCAACAGGACATCCTGATTGCAAGAGAGAAAATGGCTTTATTGTATCTGTTCCAGGATTCGTAAGATAATTATCATTTTTCTCTACTCCAGTAAATAGAAGCATTGTATCAGGATTGTAACCTGACTGGAGTCCTAATATTTAACTCTTTAACAAATGAATTATGGTATTTCAAATTATTGACACAACAACAAAACAGCCAATTAATTTGGCAGAGTTTGACAGTAAGTATTGTACACTTACTGGTACTCCTGAACTTTCTAATGAGTTTGGGCTGTGGTTTCACTGGTTAGAAGGTGTATTTAATACTTATGCGGATATTGCTGACAAGGCTAAAAATTCCATAATGTATGAACAAGTAGTACATAATCACAGTAATCGTATGATGACTTGTGATCAAGTAGTAAAGTGTCTCATTATTTATGAGGGTAAGTTAGTATTACCTACTGATGATTTTGAGACTCTTAACTATGAACTTGAACAAGTGAAAACACTCATTAAGTTCTTCTTATCAGAGGGTATTCGTAAAAAGTACTATTTTGAGTTTCATTATTAATTAACAATAAAATTATGGTATACAAATTGAGTATTGAATCTAACTCTGAAGATATTCTTAGAGAGATTCAGCAATGGGTGAATGCTAATTATAACTGCAACGAAATTTTTTGGAATGCAGTAACTACAGAGAAATAAGTTACAGGAAATTTAGTATTATAAACAATTAATAACACATCAACAATATGAATAAAGTAAATAAAGTAACAGCACTTATTATGTTAGTATTAGTAAGTGCAGTAGTTGTATTGTCAATTAATTTAGTTAATTGTCACACAGCTAATAAGCAGCTGAGAAAGACTGTACTTATGCAGGCTAATCAGATTAGTGAGATGGATTCAATAACTTCTAACCATACTACTATGTATGTAGGATTAGTTAAGTAAGTCATATTCGCACATTTTTTTAAGACAAGCTCCTGAGCATGAGTTTAAACTACTCACTTTAATTAATTACACACTTAACAAAATGATTACAGGTAGTTCAACACTTATTCAGGTATTCCAGTTGTATCAGAATAAGATAAAAGAAAAAGAGCACAAGAACTGGAGATTTAACGCTGCTAAGTATCATAACATAGCAGTGGCTAATAGAAAGTCTCATAATTATGCAGTGAATCAACTTATTAAAGAATCTGGATTAGAATATACTCCAGAGATATTTAAGTTGATGTCTCTCGTAATTAATGAGAAATTCTCGATTAGAAAGATGTCTATTGTTAAAGTAGATATTGCTCTATTTAAATTAGCTAATAACGTGTTAATTTGACAATTAGTAACAAAATATATTAAAATGAAAAGATTTTATTTTTACTTTACAATATTCTATGCCCTTATTTATGTGAGTGGTATAGATTACATTGCTCATATGTCACTCTTTGTGGCACTTTTTATGGGCTTTGGAGCATTCGCCCTCTGTGTTCTTTGTTCTACATTTATGAATGAAGAACTGTTTAAGGAATTTACAGGTTGGAATTGGCTCAATAAATGGGCTAATTCCTAGTTATTAACAATATAAATAGTAATAAAATGAAACAGTTTAAGAAAAGTCGTGAGCCTACTAAATTTGAAACTAATGTAAGGATTTTGCCATAAAGTTCAATGGTTTTAGTCTAATTAAGCGTAATTAGATGTGTTCAGGTATCAATTCACAATTAGATAAATAAAGACAGACATAGTGTCTGTTTATAGATTCACAATTTTAGATTTACAACAATGAAAAATGGAATTTTTTCTTGGACATCTGAGGGTGTCAAAGTGACTACCGAGACAGAGGTAGCTAACGGAGTGCAAAGAACTGAGATCATCTTGAACTCAAATGGTGATTACAAGCCACACGAGTTTGATGACATTGAATTGTTGCACTTGTTCAAGGACGACATTATCTATGCACTTAAAGAGCGTATAGATAAGTGCGAACATGAACTCGTTAACGCTAAAGAGCGTGGCGAGCGTAAGGAAGACTCTTGGGATTATAAAACCAAGGGAGATTGTGATGATACTTTTGAGTTGAAATCACATCAGGCTATGCTTGATGCTATTAAGTTGGCAGAAGAGGAGAAGTTTGATGAGTTTACAGCTCATATGTGGTGCCAGTTGGAGAAAGCACTTGCTTATGTTCCAAAGAAATGGCATCGTAAGCCATACACATTTGGTACGTTGTTCGGCTTTGTAATGGAGAAAGCACAGTATGCTATGCATCTCCTTTATAGTGAGAAAAAGAAGTAATTTTTTCTGTTAAGTTCCATAATCAAGAGACCTAATTAGACTTTAATTATTTATATAGTTATTGTTTAGTTAGGTCTTTACTATTTAATTAGAAAGTTATGGAACTTACTAATTATGGAACATTATGACAACAGCAGAAGCAGAAAAGATTGCAGAACAAGTAGAGACTATGTTAATGGGTGTAGAGATTAAGCCAGATACAATGACTATCGAACCTAATATTATAGTTTCTATTCAGTATGGGGATAAGGGAGCGAATCAGTATGTAATATCTGATTTACAAGGGACATGTGTAGTAGAAGGACGTTCTTTGAAATGCCCTAAATAACAGAAATACGAATAAAGATAAAATAGGACTCTAGTACTATAGAGTATAATAAATAGTTGGCATCTTGGAAAGTAAATTGGTTAATCATAAGACAAGACTTATGTATTTTTAGATAATTAATTAAATAGATAAGATTATGGATTTTACAAAGAAAGTAAACGAATTTGGTTTGTTTGGTAACGTATTGGTAGTTAACAATGACGTTATGGAGAGTGTCAATGTTGTTAAGACTGACGAAGATGAGAAAGTCCTTATGGCGGCTGCTCACATTACTAGTGAAGCTATTAGAAATCAGGTTAACGACGGAAAGCTTTCCGCTTTTGAGGGTCTGATTACTGGTATTAATGCTACAGGTTCAACAACCATTACCTTGGTTACTCCAGACCTCAAGGACATCAAGATCTTCACCGAGGCAGTAATTAAGACTGCTGAAGACGGCAATATGTGTCATATGAAGGATTATGTACACGAGACTGGTAACAATATCCCTCAAGAAATCTGGGATTATATCTACAAGTTAACTAACGACAAATAGTTATGACACTATTGAATATAATTTGTGGAGCAATTCCTATTATTATTATTTTAGTATTAAGAAGTAAAGAATAATGGAATTTCTTAGAATTGTTTGGGCTGTAGTATTCGGAGTATTATTTATAGCCATTATAGGTTCTGAAATGAGTAAGTAAGAATGATTATCGACAAAGATAATTTCAAATTACTAATTGAAGCTTTAGATTTCTGGGTTAAGGATAGTGTCCTTCCGGTAATTCCTAAGAATAGAATAAGTGTTAGAAAAACTAATACTTGGACTACTAGCTATTTATGCTGTACTAAGGAATGGAAGAAGAGATACAAAACTAACCCAGCTAAAGCTTTGTGCGAGTTAGTAATAGACCATTATAAATTTATTTATATTAAGGACTATCCAATTATTGAATTAGTTAACAATTATAAGTATCTTTACTATTGGTTAATAGAAAATGAGTATAAACAAAATAGAGAAGCACCTCTATTGTAGTAATTAATTAGATTATGGTAATAACAGGAATAGTATTAGTAGCACTAATTATATTTATTATAGTTGGGGTTACTGCGAAGAAAAATCAAGAGAAAAAGGATGAGATTAATAGACTAGACCATCAAATTTGTCAATTAAATAAGTTCAAAGGTGAATTGATGTCTCATCACACTCTTGAAGACACTTTTAAAGTTCATAGACAGTTAGGAGCAATGCATTTAGCATGGAATCATGCAATATGCCCTGATAAGTATGGAATGTTTAGAACATCTAACATTGCAACTATGTCTATGGATGAAGTATTTCTTGGTGATATTTATGGGTTATGGACACACTCTCTTTCATTTTGGTTATCCTATCAAGATGAAGATGCAGTTTCTGAAATAACTAATCAATATTATCATCAAGTGCTCAGTGGTATTGAAGCTGAGATAGAGGAATTGGTGAAGAAAATTCATTCCATATAATTCATTCATACCTAAGACAAGAATTGGTAAGTTTTTAAGTGTTGGTTATAAATTAACATTTATTAACTACCAATTCTAAATAACTGACTATATAGTTAGTTCACTTGGCAAGGTTGATGAAAGAATGCTAATTATCAGCAGCTCCCATAGCTCAATTGAATAGAGCTACAGCCTTCTAAGCTGTGGGTTTCCAGTTTGAATCTGGATGGGAGCACAACTACAAGTTACAACAAAGATATTTAAAATATTTTCAAATTGTAATAATTGTGAATTAAAATAGGTCGACAAAATATTGTTCTACAATGGTTTGTGATAAATAGTTGTAGGTTTCTTCAAAGATAAGTTTAGTGGATAACTAGAGTATTATTTAGGATGTACTATTTAATATATCTAGCACTCAAAGTCCACTAAACTTTCTTACTTAAATTGATATTTATGTTAGTTATATTGACACTCTCCTCCCAGAGGAAGTATGGGACACTATCTGTCTAATCTATCAGCTGTAAAAGGTGATTAGAAGAGGTGTTTAGTTTCAAAATATTGCGCAAGCTTACTTAGGTAAGATTAATATGAAATAACTGTTAGTTAAGATAGCTAATTGATTAACAGCCTGTAATCAATATAACCCTTTAAATATAGTGATAGAAACAGAGGTTCGAATCCTCTAATTATTTATAGTTAAGATAGCTAATTAATTATAAAGATTTCGTCCAAATTGGGAAGTAACAAGAGAAAAATGATTCTCTTAGTGCCTCACGTATGTAGAGTTTCTACAATCACCAGCCATGATGTGAGAAGACGCTATCACTTTAATTTGAATTTAGTAATTAATCATATTTTGTTAGTGTGTTATGCCTATTGGGCAAAGTTCTTACCACTATTCTACTTATAGAAATGTGGGCTATGTTCCCTTAGCTCAGTTGGTTCCGCAAGGCTAGAGAGCATCGGACTTTTAATCCGAGGGTCATGGGTTCGAATCCCATAGGGAACACTACATATCACTCAAAAGTTAAAGAAACATTATAGCTCTACTGGTTTGTGATAAATAGGTAGAGATTTGTACCCTTAGTTCAGTTGGTCTAGAACGCAAAACTGTTAATTTTGATGTCGCAGGTTCGAATCCTGCAGGGTGCGCTCCTTAAAATGTTAAATATGGTTTTTATTTAATATTATTACTTTGAGATTCTCAGTCTGTGAAGATAGAGAATCTACTTGGCACTATCGTCTACCTGGTTAGGACGCCACTCTTTCAAGGTGGAAAAACGAGTCCGAGTCTCGTTAGTGCTGCTCATTCATAAAAATTGTATAATTAAAGTTATTTTAAGGTTATTCATAATCAGCGGATTATGTAAAATCGTTAAAGAGTTGGAAAGGCTTCTGGTCTGTGAAGATAGGAAGTCATTATGGTCCGTCTAGTGTAACTGGTAACACGGTAGTTTGTGAGACTACAGTACAGGGTTCGAATCCCTAGCGTGACCCTATTGGAGAAATGGCTGAGTGGTCTAAAGCGGCACCCTGCTAAGGTGTTAGTCATGTTATGTGGCTCGAAGGTTCGAATCCTTCTTTCTCCGCAACATTTATGACAAATTGTGAACTTGTAGTTGGAAAATATGGTTCGTGAGAATAGTATTTTATTGGGCTATGGTGTAATTGGCAGCACAATTGAATTTGAGTCAATTAGTCCGGAATCGTACTCTGGTAGCCCAACAATTTTAATAGGTACTAAACAGCTCTCAGTAACTCTATTAAATAGCGTAATTACCTTAAAATTAATCATTTGGGTTAAAAAGAGAAAGAACGTTAGATAGCTGAGGACAATGGAATAGTTTAAATATAACCAGTGAAAATTGCCTATTATTTAAATAGATTATCAACACATTAATAGATTATGAATAGACAAGAACATTTTATTAAAAAGGCTAATTTATTGGCACAAATAGATAGTGCTGAGAAGTTAGGTTGTAAGAATGTACTTAAATGTGCACGAGCAGAGTTAGCTAAATTGGAGAAGAAATTTTGGGATGAACATTTTTCTAATCCATTATTTAGTTATATGGTAACTAGAGAAGAGACAGATAAACTCATAGAAGATGAGGTAAATCCTACTTTTCAAATACGTGTAACTTTTAAGAGTGGTGAAGTATATGACTTAATGTTTTATCACGAAATTGCTCCAGGTGTTAAACATTCTGCTATTGAGAAATGGGCAGTAAAAGGATTGGCTAAGACTATCTATCATCCTGAGAATATCGTGAGTGCTCATTTTGTTATGGGTTAATTAAATAAAAAGATATGGAGATAAAGACAATACAAATTGACTCTGATACATTTCTTGTATTTAAAGGTATCGAATACAGACAAATAAATGTAGAAGATATAGTTAGTTTAGAAATACTAGGTAAGTATGTCTTAATAGTAACTAAAGATTGCAGGAAATTTGTTATTGGTTGCTCTTTAGCTACTATCCTTAAAAACTTGTGTATAGAATATATAATAGTAACTAAAGGTTTCTTAATTAATAAAAAGTATTTACTTGAATTAACTAAAGAAGTAGGCAATAAGGATAAGTATAATTTAGTGCTCAATGATTCTGAGCATACTACTAGAGAGGTATCCTCATATATTGCAAAGAATATTTTAGAACAATTATAATATTGAACTGATTTGTTTAAATGCTTATACGATAAAGACTACATGTTGGTTTTTACCCAAATATTGTTGGCAACTAGCAGATAATTAGTTGCTCCTTTTTTGTCTAAAGGTTGGCAGTATATTCCACCAGACGTTAAAGACTAAAACTGCCAAATGGTTCGATGGCGAAATTGGTGATACGCGACAGACTTAAAATCTGTTGTTCCGGAAGGAACGTGGGGGTTCGAATCCCCTTCGAACTACTATATTATGACAAAATGGTTATTTTAAGTATCTAATGAGTATTTTTAAACTCATATTAATTTATTAGTTTGTGAAAATTGATATATTAGTTATTGTTTTCTCTGTTAGAAGACAGTTTGAATCAAAAATAGACTCATATTGCTTGTGAAAGTAGTATGAGTTTTAAATAAGGCTATATAGCAATACTAGTATAAAAGCAGGTCCAGATGCTTAATCCCTGGAATAGGCTGTCTGACTGAATAGTATGGCAGTATGTGGTGGCACATAATCAACTAACTAGGTTTATGTATTTAGTAAGCGTAAATACTTCTACGTGAGATTCGTGGTGGAATGTGTAGCTCAATTGGATAGAGCACTGGTTAGGTCGCCAGAGGTTGACAGTTTGAATCTGTCCACATTTACACTTTTATTTTTTATGGTATAAGTTTTTTAGTTTTAATCGTATCAGAAGTTTTATTTGTGAAAATGAGGCTTTATGTATCTGTTTTTGAGGTATACAAATATATGTGAATCATTAATAAGTCAGAGGACTTATAAAAACTCAAATCGTGTCTTAGTGTCAAGTGCATTTCCTGCTAGCAATTAGGAAGGAGAGGAAGTAACGACCCTCAGACACATTTTTAGGGCTTGTAGTTCAATCGGTTAAAACGGGAGACTCATAATCTCTTATTCTCGGTTCAATCCCGGGCGAGCCCACCATTTCTTTTATCATATTATTGTTATTTTGAAGAGTCTAATTAGTTAATCTAGTTAGGCTCTTTTATTGTTTAATTAAATACACATTAACATTGGGTAGAATACATAATTTAAATAGAAAAGTTGGCAGAATGGGTTTACTTAACCTACTATATCTAACTGGTATGCCAACAGAACACAAAAATAAATATTCTGTAAAGTGTAGATATGGCAAATATTTCCTATGTGTCTCAAAAGGATATAGAAATGATTTGCCAAGAAGTCTTCGAAGCACTCCATTTAAGAGTCCTGACAGAGCACTAATAGTTTGCAGTCTTTACAAATTATTTGATAATAAAAGGTATAAATCAAAGTTAAAAATTAAATAACACATTAACATATGGATTTTACAAATGAAATAAACACTCTTGAATCTGAGAAACTCAGATTAGAGGAAATGTTGAAACGTAATAATGATCGTTTACAACTTTTAAAGGAGGTGTCTACAAAACCTCGTTCTGATGGATATAGAAGATTCTTTAAACTGAAGGGGTATTCTTTATTATACACTGGAGGAGAGCACCTTAATCATGAGCGTTTCATATTTAATTGTACTTTAGTAAGTACAGCGGGACATCTCAGCCGTAAATGTTGGAATGTAGAGGAATTAAGTAAGCAATTGGAAGGTGCTAAGGAAATATCCAAAGAAGAATTTATTAAGTGGGCAACAGAGTATCAGCAAAGAAAACTTAATAATATTAATAGTGACTATACCCGATTGTTCAAATATATTAATAGTATACCTGATGATGGTAAAGAACACTTAGTATCTGAGTTGTGTGGAGAACAGTTTTGCTTTAATATGTTTCGAACTAAGGCAGGTAGAGACGAATTGCTGATTACTAAAATAAAGGTAAATAATGGTATTATTATGTTTTATGTTAATTCTAAGAAACAGTGGTACTATTATGAGGATCTAGGAGAAAGTAAGTGGTATGCTAACCAGCTTATTAACTACTTAGATTTAACTAAATTTATGCACAAAGATGAAGAATATAAATAAAATTATTGATTCATTAAGTCCAGGAGAGCAAAATGTAATGTATAATGCTTTACAAAAGAAGCTTAATAAAGGTCCTGAATATACTATTAGCTATGACAAAATTGGGTATTACGTTGAGTGTGATAACCCTTATTTAAAGGCTCTTAGATTTGAAGAAAAGAGATATGCAGAATTAGCTTATCATATTTATAATAATATTTATGGTAAAGGTATTCCTCTTACTGAAATTATTAAGTACACCTTTAGACTTCTCAATATTGATTCAGAATGGACAAAGTAGTATTACAGGTAAATGACATCTTTTCCCAAGCGTGGAAAGGATGTCAGAAACCTATGTGGTTTAGAGTTCTTAATATCGATAGAATTACTAACAGCATAGAAGTAGAGTGTCATTCATTTGATGGTCTTACTGTGTTTCCTGAAATTTGGTCTTTAGATTCTACAGAAGCAGGATTTGAAATTGGTGACTATAAACTAGTTAAATAGAATGATAGCATTTTTAATATTTACAGAAGGACTTATAATTATAATATTAATCAGCAAAATAGTCCATTCTATACGTACTAGTCGTAATCCTAAAAAGGCTTTACGATTTTTGATTTTTCAAGTTATACTGATAATTATATTATCTGTATTATATATAATAATATTTAATTATGCGTTGGGTAGGTAAATGTGACGTAAAAATAGCTGAACGGGATTTTTATGTCTATAAGTTAGGTCGTGTATCTGATAAAGGTTTCAATAGTTTATATCAAGACTTTCTTTATATACCAAGAGTATTAAATGAAAAGGTTGAAATGAGTCCTATCATACCTCATTATTATAGTATATATAAATTACGGAAAGAGCAGTATGGAATAATATATGAAGGGTATCACTCTTATAGGGATATAGCTATGCCTTACTCTGATTTAGGTTTGCATTCTAGAACAATTTATTTAGGTAAGATTGCAGAGAATATTAGATTACATAATATTTACTCTATTGCAGCATTCATCGTACCTAAAGGTTCAGAGTATTATGAGAATGATAATGGAGAAATAGTTTCTTCTAGTATAATTTATACTGGTAAACATTTAAAATTATAAGACTATGTGTTGGACGGAAATTAGGGACAATATAAATGTCCAAATCGCTAATAAGGATTTTAAGGTTTATAAGATAGTATTAGATGCCAATAAACAATCTTGTAAATCTATTGTTAAAGGCTTTAATTATACAGTAAATACTCTGTATAGTATACCTACTATAGAATCTGAAGTAATTGATCCTTATTATGGGAAAATTAAAATAGAAAAGGCATACCATAGTTATACTGGAATACATTTTATATGTGACTCCTCTTATAGTATTCATTCCGGAGCAACTAGATGTAAAGACTTGTTATTTGGAAAGCGGGGAGTATGTATTCCCATTGAAAATGATGGTTATATAGCAACTTTTATAATTCCTAAAGGTTCTACGTATATTATAAATACTAAAGGTGAAATTATATCTGATAAAATCATTTATACGGGTAGATATATAAAATTATAAGATTATGTGTTGGAGTTGTAATATTAATAAATTAAAAGCTCAAATAGCTAAAGAAGATATTAATGTATATAAAGTAGTTAAAAACGCTAACAGGAAATATTGTGTATCTCCATTTATGGAGTATACTTATTATCTAAAGGATATACAACCTTCTTTAACTCTAGGAGTAATGATTGAACCTCGTTCAATTTTTGCAAAGATTAAAGAAGGTTATCATAGTTACTTCTCTGTAAATTTCGTATGTGATTCAATAGTGCCAGACATCTTTGGAGGTTGTGTAAAAACTATACAGTGTGGAAGTCGTAAAGAAATGTTCAGAGTAGACAATTCTTTGTATTTAGCCACATTTGTAATTCCTTCAGGTTCTGTATATTTTACAAACGAAGAAGGTGTAATAGTATCTAATAAAATTAAATATACAGGTAGATATTTAAAGTTATGAAAAAAGTATTATTAATTATAGGATTGTTACTAACTGTTACTTTAGTTAATAGTTATAATTATCCTACTAGGGGTGGTACTAAAGCAAACGCTTACTATGATAAAACTTTAGAGATTATGTATGATTCAAAGAAACGTCCTCATAAGATAGTTATTTACAGTAAAGGAGGAACTGGTGTGACAGCTATTGATTTAGACGCAAATACATATAAATGATTATATTTAAAATACTATTAGGGATAATTATAATTGTATTATATATAATATTTAAAAGGTTATTAAATGAAACCCAAGGTAGATATAAAGTGTTATATATCTCAACAGGATTGGGAATCTTTACTACGATTTGGATACTTCTTTGGGCACTTAATATAGCTAAGTATAATACAATTATTTATTATCCAATTATAGAATTATTTAAATAGTGAATAAAATGGCAAGAATATTTAAATGTAAGGATATTCCTTATTATATTACAGGGTGTTCTGATAAGTTAACAGCGGCAGTAGTTGCAGTTAAAAATCACTGGGGAGTTACTCCAGGTGACTTAATTGAGGTTGAATCTATTGATGATACTGATGCTCATGTGGTAGATAAGTCTAAATTCTATCCTGAGTAATAAAATATTAATTATTTGAGAGTCTGGTTATTTAATTAGCCTGTCTCTTTGTATTAATAATTTTAAATTAAACTATGTGTTGGTCAAATAATATAGTAACTCCAATTGTATTGAAGAAGTCTTTAAGAGTTTATAAAGTAGGTAACTCAACGATTTTAGGTGGCTTTAGGAGTTTATACCATAATTTTGTGTACCACAGATTCAAAGTTATGTCTACCGTGGAGATAAACCCTGAGCTTACAAAATACAATACTTTTAGTTGTTTAGATAAATGTTGGACGCGAGATACTTTTTTTATAAATGAAGGTTATCATTCATACTTAACTAAAAAGATGGCTAAGCATATGAGGGGCCCACACGAAGAAATAGGAGTATTTGAAATTCCATCGGGTGCTACTATATATGTTAACCATAGATATGAAGAAGTAGTCAGCACTAATATTAAATATCTAGGCTTACTAAAATGGTGGCAAGACAAATTTAAATTTTATTCTAGGTAATAGAAATATTTATCTATAGAAACTTAGCCTTTTATGCATCTTTTCTCTAGGGTTAGCTACCATAATAGCAAATGAAAAGGCACCACGGAGTATGGTGGAATGGTAGACACGTATGCCTTAGGAGCATATGCAGTAATGCGTGTGGGTTCGAGTCCCACTATTCCGACGAAAATCGGGTTGGTTTGTATTCTAAGTATACATAGATACATGGGCTGCACCCGACTGGTAAAAGAATATTAACTAACTAATGTTGTTTATTAGTTAGATTAAGAAGGATATACCAAACAAATGCAGCCAATTTGGGGGATACCTATGTAGTTGCAAATGCATAGGACAGATTGATAAGGAAATGGAAACAATGAGCTAGGGTAATCTAGTAAACCTCTAGGAATTGTGAACGAAAGTTTCGAAGTACGTTTAATTCGTAAGTCCCCCACTGCGAAGTTTCAGTCATTGTATCTAATTAGGGATTTGTGTACCTAATTAGAGAAAAGAGGAGTTACCTACATAATCCGGAGTGTGTAGGACAGGTGATAAGGCGAAAAGGTAACGTGATAATGATCAGGTGAACAGTCTTCTATTGTTAGCTATGTAATGTTTTAGCAAATAAATAATAATAGATAGACTTAATACATTAAGTAGTCGAAGTACGTTCGATTCGTATTACTTCTCCAAAGTCTTTGATAGACTGAAATGCCAGGTTTCATAGGAGTATATTAACTAATTAGTTAGTATGCTCCTTTTTTACGTTTAACACATTAACAAAATTAATTATGGATGAACAAGAAGCACTTAATCAAATTAAAGAATTGCAAAAGCAACGAACTTCATTAAAAGAGCAAGATACAGCTTTAGTGTGTAAAATTACGGCATTAAGAGATAAACTATGGCTGTATAGTATCAAGAGGGGATACTATACTGATAATTATTGTTTATTCTGTAGAGTCTATGATACTAAAGGCGATAGTGTACTTGTATATGAGTTAGATTCTGCAGAACCATATCTCACAAAAGAAATTTATTCTCGTGCACACTTTAAAGAGACATATTGTAAAGAATGCACTAAAGAAGAGTATGACAATGCTCTAGATAAAATAGTTAATTATTTCAAAGGTTAAGCTTATGTGTTTTCGGAAATCAAAGCAAAGTAAAGTATTAAGAGCTAAAAAAGATATAGTAGTTTATAAAATAGGTGACTTTGCTGATGAGGATACTTTTACACCTTATTATATGAATAGTTTTACTTATAAAACTGGTATGCAGTGTCTAATATGTCCAGATTTTAAGAGTGACATTATAACAATAGGATTTCATGGATATATAAATATAATAGTAACTGCTACTAAGTCTCCCCAACTTCATGCAGTTATAAGAAAGAATATTAAACAGAAATCAGTAATTTCCATATATTTAACACTTCAAGATATACTCTATTTAGGTAAATTTATAATACCTAAAGGTGCAATTTACTGTGTTAATGAACTAAATGAGATCGTGTCTAATAAGATTATTTACACTGGACAGTATGCTAGTGTGAGGGAAATTTCAGACGTTAATTTGAAAGAGCTATGGAAAGAAAAATAGGTGAAGTATTTACTTATAATGGTAAAACTTATCAGGTGGTAAAATCTATTGTATGTACACATTGTGCATTTAGGGGTAAACTATGTGGTCTTATTGAACCATCTGCTGGTAATTGTATGCCTAGTAACAGATCAGATAAAACTAGTGTAATTTTTAAAGAAATAAATAATATGGAAATAAAGAATAATCAATTAACTATTGATATTCCTGAAGGAATGGAAATAGATTTAGAAAATAGTGATTTAGCTAAAGGGATTATCAAATTTAGGAATAAATGGTTAACGATAGCAGAAATTGTTGCGTGTGAATATCTTAATTCATCTATTATTGTAAGTACATCAACTCGTAAGAAAATAATTGCAATAAGTAATCTTATGGATATTGCTAAATACTTTAATGGTAATTGGAAATATAAAGTTAATAGCGGTGAACGTGGCTATATGATAGCTTATGATAATAGTATAAAAAAACCTTATTATAAAGTTAATACTATTTATCCCACTACTGATGTATATTATGGTAATCCAATATTTAAAAATGAAGATGATGCACAATATGTAATAGATAATCCTAATTTTAGAGATATTCTTGATGCAATCTATAAAAATTGATTATGGAAACATTACAAGAATTAAAGAGTAAATATAAGAAACTACAAGAAGAAAGTAATAATCTTTATAGTAGAATTAGAGCATTAGAAAAGAGAGATGCAATTTCTAAGTTTACTGTTGGTGATTGTTACTTAGATACAAAATGGAATGATTTAATAAAAATTGTTTCGATAAAAGATAATTACATATATTATATATGTTTAGGTGAAGCTTGTATCACTAGAGATAACTCTTATATATATGATATTGAAGATTGGGAGAAGATTACTTCTCACCAATTTAAAGATGCTTATCTTGCCACAATGAAGGATATTCGAGATCCAGACTTTGAAGAAGGACCAAAGTCTAATTGGAATAGAGTTTTAAACTCTATTATAAGTAGTCTTAATAAATAAAAATAATATGGAAACAAATATTAATATAGCAAAAATCCTGAAAAATGTTCCAATAGGTACTAAATTATATTCACCTTTATTTGGATATGTATTTTTTAAATATATAGGAGAGATGTTTATAACTGTAAAACATCATGGTACAACAGCTATGTTCTATCATAATGGTAGACTATATGATTATGAGGAAACAGAACCAATGTTATTCCCTTCAAGAGAAATGCGTGATTGGTCTAAGTTCACTTGGAGAAAGGGTGATGTATTGATAAGTAGGGAAGGCTCCAAGATACTCTTTGATAAATGGGTGAATGAAGATTACACGAAGTTCTTGGGTAAGATTAAAGTCTTAGGAAATTCGCATTGTTATGATACAACTTATTATAACTTAGTATCAGAGGAAGAAGCTTTAGAATTTATTAAGAGTGTAGAAAAAATAAATAACGGTAAACTTAACCGTGAGACCTTGGAAATTGAGAAGGCTCAGCCAGAGTTCAAGGATAGGGATATAGTGGTATATGGAAAATCAGTTGCAATATGCCGAAAGATTTGTAATCATACCCTTTGTTTCTATGTTTCTCTAAATGAAATGTTTGGATTATTGTTTGACGATGAGGTGGAATCAACTAAAGAGTATAGATTTGCTACAGAAGAAGAGAAACGGCAACTCTTTGACACTTTAGCAAAGGAAGGCAAGGCTTGGGATGCTGAGAAGAAGCAGATTGTGGATTTGAAGCCAAAGTGCGAGTTTAAGCCTATGGACTGGTGCTTGATGAGAGATATTCGTGGAGAAGAATGTTTTGCTTGGAGTCTTTGCCAGTTTGCATATCAACTTGAAAGTGGAAGGTATGAAGCTGTAGGAGGTATGCGTTTTGATGAGTGCATCCCTTACAACGAAGAGACAGCGTATCTGCTTGATACAACTGATGATTGGGGAAAATGAAAAGAGACTTATGGTTATTACTACACGCAAAGTGGATATTAGATTGGACGGGTGATTTAGGGGATTTCTGTAATAATCATCCGTCCAGCCGCTATGCTTATAATACTTATTTAATAATGTGTAAATTAATTAGCTGGTTATGATAGATGAAAAGAAAATAGAAGAGGCTGCCAAGCGGCACGCAGAGGAGATCTTTATTACCAGATATTGGCAAGCTTGCTATATGGAAGGTTTTATGGGTTGTGCTAAGTGGATGCGAGAAGAGTTCCTTAAGGACTTGTGGCATGATGTCTTTAAGGAGCGTATTCCTCACGGAAAAAGGGTTATAGTTGAATATACTTATAAAGGTGGCATATATTATCGGTCTCTAAAAATGCCTGACGATATCCAATGGGTTAAAGGGTTCTCTAATGAAAAAAGATTAAGGCGTTGGCTCTATATTGATGATTTACTTCCAAAGGAAGAGGGTGAGCAATGAAAGAGCTTAAAGTTAGCGAAAGAATTGTCTTGGAAATTACTGAAACCGAGACTGTAACTTGTGCTGGTTGTTTCTTTGATAGTAAGGATGGTTGTGAAGTTTGGAGAAAATGTCCATGTGCAGGTAAACAACGTTCAGACCACAAGAATGTAATCTTTAAAGAAGTTAAGGAAGTAAAGGAGTAAAGCGTATGAGCGAAACATTCATAAATTTGACTAGAATGCAGATGGCATATTTATCTGCTGTCAGCTATTATGGTAATCCTTTTGGTATGGAATATCATAGACCAAATAATGGCTATGGCAGCGTTCCATCTGATAGACAGAAGTGTCAGTCAAAGGCACAGCATGAGTTTACAATCAAGGGTGTTAAGATTATGGCAGCTTCTAAGAAGGATGCTATTAAGAAGTATAATCATCGTAAAAAGTAAAGCGTATGAAAGTATATGAATACAGAATCGTAAAGATTGAGAAAGGTCTTTTTCTAATAGAATATAGAAATACGCCCAATGGAACTTGGGTAGAGGTAGAAAATAAGCAGTTCAAGACTAAGCCAAAGGCAGAATCTTGGGCTGGAAAGAACTTAGTTTAATGAAGTAAAGGGTATGGAACAAGAATATATTAAAGGTGATATTGTTATGTATGATAACAAAATACATACAATTATGGATACACTTGGAATAAATAACTATGAGTTATCTTGTGTAAAGCATCCAGTACATCAATTAGAATTATCAGGTGTTCCTCTTACACTAGAGATTCTAGAGAAGAATGGATGGGATTTTACAGGGTACCAAATGGATAATAATGGATCTATGTTAAATATTTGTGGCAAACGTGACATCTTGCCATGCTTATACTATTATTATTCAACTGAAAATTTCATAGTCTACATTTGTGGAAAAGTAGTGTTGCCTAATATGAAGTATATCCATGAGCTCCAGCACCTTCTCTTCGGTTTTAGTATTAATCACGAAATGGAGGTGTAGGTATGGAAGTAGTAAAAATAACTAAAAAAGTCTACAAAGCGGTAGGGTGTGAAGAAGGACACCTCTTTGGGACGTTTGCTCATTTTAAAGAGTTGCGTGAGAGGTCTAATTTGTCAGTACAAAAGACTTGCTTTTGCTGTGGGCACAAATTCCAGCCAGAAGATTTTATATCTTTAGCGTGTTTTGACAAAGGCTTGGGAAACAAATTTCTTTGCCAAAAGTGTAAGGATATAGCATTAAAAGATTTAGGTGATAAAAATATTTATTTACATTAGTATTTAACGCCTTCGGGCATAAATAGATAGAAGTATGAAAGCAACAGAAGTTAAAAGAAAGTTGTGTGAGTTGAGAAGTAGTCTTAGAGACAAAGAAGCAGACAAGGCTATTTGGATAGCCATTCGTGCTATTGACACTTGCACTAAAAATGGGTTTATTGTAGAAGATTAACTAATCTTCCTGCAAAGGATATAAATAAAGTAATATGAATACAGAAAAATTAGAAAGAGCCAATATCTTAAACAAGAGTTTAATTCCTAAAGTAGATGAACTCTTAAATATGTCTCCAAAATCAAACAGGAGCAAACTTGTTGATGCTATTTGGGGACTATCACAGCATGATAGGGATTTTGAAACTAAATTCAAGCAGCTTCTTAATGAAACAAAACAGAGATTACAAAAAGAATTTGATGAGCTTTAGTAACTAACCATCCGCAAGGATATAAATAGATGGTAATATGAGAATAAGCTATTATAATTTAGACAAAGACGACTTTAATAAAAAATATAGTCGCTTTAAGAAGAAGAAATTATTTACTATTTGGTTTAATCATATCTTAGAGATGATTCGGTTTGAAAATTCAGATAGAGGTCTTTTGTTGTGGGTTAATACTCCGAAGACTGTTAGGGTATTTGGATATTGGAAACAAGGTGGCTGTGGTGAAAGTAGGATATTCTATCAGAGTTGGACTAATGATCATTGTGACTGTTGCTAACATAGTAACTAACCATTGTTTCCTTGGCAATAGAAAGATGGTAAAGAGAGTATGATTAGGTATAAAAAATACATTGATTTAATCCAATTTAGATTGGTTATATTAGATGAAAAAGATAATGTAGTAAATACATTATTTACGTCGAAAGAATATGAACCAAGTTCAATATTCGATAAACCTTTCAGCGAAGATTTATATGAATGCCTAATGGGTGCTCATCAAAAGTATAATTTTGATGATTGGGAAAATGTTCCACCTATGGAGTTTCAAGCCAGGAGGAAAGGAATTGATGAATGGATATATTTATCAGACCCTATAGAAGATTTTATGAATACTTAATGTCATACGAATTAATTATTAAATAAAATAAACTCAAAAAGATATGAATATAGATGTTTTTGAACTTGTACCAGACAATGATAGACCAAGAAAAGATTGTTATGATTGTTTGGGTTGTTCACATTTAGTTGCTCTTAATGTAGATAGCAAACATAACGCATCTATTGAATGTGATATTGATAGTGAGGATATAGAATTGTAATAAAAAGGAAGAGTAATGGATAAAATAAATATTAAAAAGTCACTTCTAGAAGTTGTTGAAAAGAATAATCTGGAGATTCTCAAAATAGACTTAGTAAATAGTGACGAAGCTTTTGCTAGACGCTATAATGAGGTCCGAAATATGTTTTCTTGCAAAGTCTATACTACTCTAGAAGACTTAGACTTTAAAGTAGATTCTATCTTTTGGCACGATGAAGTTTTAGGTACAGTATATTGTCAAGATAAAGATACTAAAGAACCCGTATGGATCGTATCTCGTGGAGATGAAGGAGACTCTTGGTGGGAAGTAAATAGAGTTCCAGAGTTCTATAAAAATAAACTTAAAGAGTCGGCGGGTTAACTATGGGGGAACTATATTTAGTATTAGTTAAAGAAGGCGATTTAAGGTTGTTCACTTCCTGTCCACAGAAGGTCAAAGAACCAATAATGATTGAATCTGAAAAAGAGGAACAAGATTATCACGGGCATTTTTACCATCCATATGTTGCTTCAGGTAAATATAAAGAAGTTTGGCAAGCTGGTCAGTATAGTGAGGGTATTCGTGTATCTCCTTCCCTTTTTTCTAAGGAGATTCAAAACCTTATTACACTAGATAAAGTACTAGTTATTAATAAATAAAGACATATATGAAACTTGATTATAAATCATTCGATTTGGAAAATACGGATGATTATTCAAAAATGTCTATAGAAGACTTAGATAAACTCAGAGAAAGTCTTCTTGGTAAAAGAGAAGTTCTAGACGATACTATAGAAGAAGTAATAAAGGAAATAAAAGCTAAGAGATTACAAACTAATGAAATGTCTCTTAAATTAAATCCCTATTATAAAGATAAAGTAACTTATCTAAAAATAACTATCAACGATAATTCTTACTTTAAATATACTGTAACTAAAGTTACTTCAAGTGGTAAGTCTGTTGGTATATATCAGTTTAGTTCGGATAGTATTGACTTCCTAAGATATTATAAAATGTGTTCTGAATCAGAATGGAGTAATGCTCTGGACAGACTTAATATATGGCTTAAAGATGCTAATTTAAAAGTTGAAGAGCTATGACTAGAGAAGAATTCAATAACATTATTAAAACTCACTCAAAAGAAAAAATGAGTGAACATAATATAACAGCTTATAGAGGTAAATTTAGTAATAAAGAACAATTTGGTGATATAGTCTGGTATTTAAATTATTGGGGTAATCAGGTATTTTCTAATGAAGATGGAGATACTAATTTGAGAAAGTTTTACTCAAATAAGGTATTTACTGAAGAAGAATGGGATATTTTATTACCATATATTTTCTACAGAGACTTTAATAAAGCTTTTGATAAATTAGTTGAGAAAGTTCTTCCATTATTTAATCGTATCCCTCAATATTGGAGTGATTTACATCTTGAGATTTGGCAAGGAATATTTAGTTTTGGGACACATTGGTGGGTTAAAGATAAATCTCCGAAAGAATCTATAAATAAACCTGAAAATGGAGAATTATATTGCAATACTCTATTAGAAATTTATCCTATATTTAAAGAATTTATAGATGAATGGGGTAACCAATATACTCTATTTAGATTCTGTGAAGCAATTGGTCCAAACCAATATAGGGGATTATTATATGAACAATAATACATTATGATTAAAGCAAAAGAAGCTGCAATTATGGCTAGGTCTGCAGAATTGGATGAATCTATACTAAATCAAGTAAGTGCCACCATAATTACAAGAGCCAGTCAAGGTAAGTATTTTGCAGATATTACTTCTATAATGACGGCAGTAAATTCTATAGACACTTATATTGAGTACTTTAGGGGTCTGGGATATTCAGTATATAAACTTTTTAACAATCGTAAAGGAGTTTATTTAACGTGGAATTAATAATAAAGATATGAATAAACTTTGGATATTACCAACAATTTGTTTTATAATTGTTTTAGCTTGGTCAGTTCCTAACTACTATTATCAGAAAGCAAAAATTCTAGAATTGCAAGTAATTGTAGACAGACAGTCAAATGCTATTCAGCAACTTGAAAAAGAGAAGAATAATACAGAAGTAACTATTCCTCAGTATTTGGATAGCTTACCTGGTGGTGATTAATAAAACATTATAAATTATTTAATGTAGATGATACCAAAGAAGAAACGGATTTATAATTTCTTTGATGACGGTAAATGTTCACCAAGTAGATTATATAAAGCTTATGTAAAGAAAGTAATTCCTTTTAATAAAGCTGATATACATCTAAAGATACATCTAGTTAATAGTGCTCTTGATTATAATTGGATATGGAATGGAGATACTGATTATTTCGTGGGTTGTTACATTCCTAATTATGACAATCATCTTGTTTGGTTTGCCCGAACAATAAATGGAGGATGGTTCAGTATGGATCTTCAATCCAATTGGCAAGGAGGATTGTTAGATGTAAATAGGAATATACAATATAGTTTTTAACATTAATTAATTTTTAAATTATGGGAGAAGATGATAGAATAGATCCAGATATCTACTACAGTGATTTCAATATCCTTGGTAGATACAAGAGAAGAAATTAATTTATAAAAGAGTTCTAATTTAGGACTCTTTTAAATATGGGGCTAAACTAGCATTTGATTGTCTAGGAGATAAGGAACACAGCAAGACAACTTGGATAGACAAGTAAAAAATTAATTGGCGAAGTAAATAACACTTCTGCTTCTTACGCTATTGCAGCCTAAGAAGCCGAGCAGCACTTGCTTGGGAACAGAAAGGTGCACTATTTTCCATTTCTTTTATAAGTTCTCTGTATACTTTAGGAACAGAGTGGTGGAAGTTGGCAGGATGTTAATCTTGTCAACCCTAGCAGACAAGGAAAGTCTTTAAAACCTATGCTGTAAGAACGTTTTGATGCGAATAGGCAAGACGACGGGGCAGTACCGTCTAGCTCCACTGGTTCATAAAACCATTTTTATTATTTAATGTTATTTTTAATCCCTGGGCTATTTATTTAGTTCAGGGATTTTTGTATTTAAATTATTATGAAAGTTTTAGTATTAGTATTTTTATCTTTATTAGTATCTTGTTCAGATCCTCCTAAATCACAGGATTCTATTCTGAATTATAGAGGAGGGGAGATAGTAAGAATATCTTACGTTGGTTATGGGTGTAGTAAGGTTCGAGTACGTATGTATGATACTCATACAAAACGCTACACAGTTAAAGTTATTTATGTGTATGATGCTAGTAATTATTTAGAAGGACAAACAATTAAATAATTTTAAATAATGGGTATATTAAGTAAATTATTTGGACTAAGTCCAAAAGAAGAAGAGAAGCCTGTAGTTGCAAAAGTTCCCACAAAACCTGTGGTAGAACCAACTGTTAAGGAATCTTTGGCTAATTTAGCTATAGAAGTAATCGGGGCTTCTGAGCGTACAGCCCTTATGCCTTTAAAAGAAGACAATATAAGTACTAAGTATTCTGAATTAGTTAAATTAGGACTAAAAAATAGTGCCAATGCTAAAGTTTTAAAGAAACAGTTGGATAATATTAATAATTATAATAATACTATTTTAAAGGCTCAAGAATTATTGAAGTATTTAAAAGATATAAATAATTATTTAGGAAATTCAGTTATTCTAGTTAATACAAGTACATTCTATGAGTTATGCCGTAAGTATAAATTATCTATAGGTTTCCTGCAAGATTTTACTGGTGTTATACCTGCTCATAATTTGAATGAGCTTATGGACATTAGTGGCAAGTTACGTACTGATAGCAATGCCTCTAAATTACGTATAAATTATCGAATGATCAGAATCGATAAGATTTGTAATTACAGTAAAAAGAGTGATTCCTATATTAAAGAACGCTTAGAATACTATTTTAATATATTGCGAGTGCCTGACTATGCAGTAGATGAGGCTAACCTAAGTGATATTGAAGGATTTATAGAGGAGGAATGGGCACATCATGTTTATATAGGTGTAGATTATACCACTCCTGATAATTTCTTTATAGCTTGCCCAGAGTCTAATCTGCAGGAGAGACCTGTTATAATTAGTAAGCCAGTAGACCCTATAATATTTCAATATTGTCCATTTGGAGTACTAGTATATACTATGTGGGGAGATGAAGCAGAAGATAAAGTATTTGAAGAATATAAGAAGCTGAATAATCTAGTTTAATTATGGAACGAATCAAATATATTCCAGGAGATTTGGTTTATATACCGAAATTTGGAAATAATTACACTATTATGAGCAGTGGTAAATATTACTATGAAGCTCTTGATGCAAATTATAATGATGTAGTTATTGAAAATACTGATATAGTCCCAATTCCTCTTACTCCAGAAATATTAGATAATAACAAATGGAAAAGATTAAAGTCTAAGAGATACACATGGTGGAGAATAAGATTAGATAGTGTATATTACTTCATTAAACCAAATAGAGATTATCCTTCTATATGGGAATTTTGTCGTGGTAATACCCGACGTTGCTTTAAAAAGATTAGATATGTTCATCAACTTCAACATTTTCTATTTGGTTTAGAATTAAACTCTGATATGAACTTATAAAGTAAAATAATTTAATTATGGAACAAAACATTTGGATTCAAGATGGTAATACTTTTATGAAGGGTAGTGCCACAACAAAGGCACATCCTGAAGGATTACCTAAAGGAATTTATGAAGTTAGAGAATCAATGGCAGGTTATTATCTGAATAAGCTTGGTGACTCTTTTGTATTTAATTACAAATTGTATGGTATCAATAATGAGTTTATTGACCATTTTATAAAGACTTATAATAATACTACTGGTAATTTGGGAGTATTATTTAATGGTATCAAGGGAACAGGTAAGACAGTAACTGCAGAAGAACTTTGTAATCAGTTGGGACTTCCAGTTATTATTGTCAAGTCTTGTAAAGATGCGGATGATATGCTTAAATTCTTGGCTACCCAAATTAACTTTGATTGTATCTTCTTCTTTGATGAGTATGAGAAGGAATTTAAAGAATCCTCATCAGTACTTTCCTTTATGGATGGTGTACACAATTCACAGTATCGTAAGGTATTCTTACTAACTACTAATGAGTTAGAAATTAATAATAATTTATTGGGTCGCCCATCACGTATTAGATATGTGCGTTCTTTTGGTAATTTACCAGAGGAAACTACACTTGAATTGCTTAATGACATTCTAATTGATAAGAGTGCAGTAGAGCCAGTACTAGATTTAATTAGACAGATGCAGATAATTACTGTTGATTTAGTTAAGGCTCTCGCTCAAGAGGTTAATATTCATGGTGTCGATAAGATTGATATAATTCGTAAGAACTTTAACCTTGAGTTCTCTGATTTTACTTATTTAGTGGAGTCTATACAATTAGGTCCTGATTCTCTTGAGGGTGTTCTGAATATTGATGAGCAGTTATTTGAGAAAATAATTAGAAATCGTGAGGTATCTCGTAAAATTATTGGAAAGCCTCTTTCTGAATTAACTAAAGAAGAATTAGATGCCAGAAATGCTATGACAGATACTTATATTCGTACAGATTCTGTAAGTGTAAATAAAGAAATAAAGTATCTTAAGGTGGGAGATCAGTTTGATGACCGTCCTATATTCTATATAAATCTTAAGAAAGGATATATTGTGACTAACTATGACTATTTTGTTATTCACGTAATTAAATCTGGGTATTCCACAAATGCTTCAGGTAAGTTTAATCAGATATATTAAATGAAGAAACAGATATTAATATTTTTATTATTAGGTTTCATGAGTAGGGCTTTCTGTCAAACAATTACTCATGTAACTCTTACTTGCTATCAGCCGGTAAAGAGTCAGTGTGATAAAGAACCATTAGTTACATCTGATGGTTCTAAAATTAACTTACGCCATTTAAAAATAGGTGGCATTAAATGGTGCGCAATTTCTCGTGATTTGCTCTATTTGTTTCCAAAGAATAGACCAAAGAGAGTATCTATAGAAGGATATGGTATTTATGAGGTCAAGGATGTTATGAATAAAAGACATAAACATCGTATTGATATACTTATTCATCCCAAGGATTCTAAGAGAATTAGTATCAAGCATGTAAAGGTTAAGATTCTTAAATAGATTAATTATGGCTAAATTAAAATGTCCAAAATGCCCTGATTTTGATGGCTTCGCTATGTGCACTTCACAGCCTATAGCTAAAGTTGCCTCATATGAGTGGTGTCATAAGTATTTAGAAGGGTTAGAGGAAGTTAATGGTACTATTACTTTATCTACTGATTTATTCTTAGGACTTTTACGAAAGGCTTATTCAGATGCTTATTATGGAGCTACACATATGGAATTTATGAGAGATATTAAAAATGTAGAGTACCCATTGGATATACATACTGATGACACTTCTACATTAGAAGAATTAGGTTTATTAGGTAATGATTAAACATAAGCTTATAATACTTACATGCTTTCTATTAGTAATAGGTATAATAGAAAGTGTATGTGCTGTGAGGGATGCTGAATTAAAGACATATTTTATCGTTCTTCTTTTATGTCTTATATCTTATGTCCTATCTTATGATTTATTTTAAATTATGGTAAATGACACTCCAATAAGAGGTATTCAAAACCGTCTCAGAGATGCTTTGAATATGATTAATAACATTAAATTAAGTGATGTTAGTTCCTTAGAAGAAATGGGAGAACTAATAGAGCTTAGAAAGGAGTTCCAACCCCTTCATGATAAGTTTGATAAATTTTTAATTAAGTAATATGAAAAATAATATTAAGCATGGTTTATTACTTTTAGGTGCATCTATTATATGTGCCATTCTGTTCTTACTTTTATGGAATACTCAGATATTCGATGATATGATTAGTGACAAGGGGTTTCTAACTTTAGAGGGTTCCCCTAATGCTATAAGGATGGGTTTTTGTCATTGTGTTATTCAATGGGTTTTATTTATTGCAACCTTTGTCACCGCTATTAATGCTATATTTACATTTAGTGATAAAACAGGAAACTATTCAAATGTAAATATTAAGAAGAAGTGGATTGTAATCCCTGGAATTATTATATTGTGTTGGTTTATAAGTCCTATTGGGGCTATAATAAAATTGTATAATAAGAATATTGAATATACTAATCAATTAGACAAGCAACAATATACTCGTAAAATGTTCTTTGATAAATTATGGAAAGCGTATCTTCAGAAGTATGAGATTTGTGAATTAAACAAGAATACTTTCTTAGAAGTCACTAATATGATTATGGAAGGAAGACATGATGGAGAACAAGTTACTTGGAAATGGCTTCAAGAGAATCAAAATATTCCTTATTCTGAATTTACTAGATTTTATGGTGATTTATCTGGATTTGTAAATGGGCAACGAGAAGAGTATTACAAGTTAGAAGAAGCATGTATGGAAACAGTAAGACAGCAGAACTCTATGTTGGATTCTTTTCCTAATGTGATGTATAATAAGATACTTGGTATTCAAAAATTACAGTATAATCCAGGATTTACTTCTACTCATACAGAACATGTGTTTAAAACTAAAAAAGAAGATATATAATGAATGAAGATGAGGTAATGGATGATTACTTTTTCACAGTGAAGGCAAATTCTTCTGAAAATAATTCTAAAGACTTAATTCCTGATGCTAAATATTATCTAGTACGTCCTAAGGATAGTGAAATAATATTTGTAATGGACAAAAAGCCTGATTATAAGGAAGAACCATTCTATAATAACTGCAAAGAGTGTAAGCTAGACATGAATAACTATCTGGAAGATTATTGTGTAGATCAATTTGATACTGACAATATGTCTTCAGAGGAAGATAGTTATTTATATGTTTTAGGAATATGCCCTCCGGATAATTCTGTTGGTTATGTATTTGCTGAATCTAAAGAAGTTAATGCAGATATTAGTACGGTTTTGAATACTACTGATAATTTTACAGTAGATGAGGAAGTTGCTAATCATTATAAGATTTACGATTGGCATATTTTAGCGCTACTTAATAACGAGCCATTTAAAAGTTATATTCAAGAGCATCTTGATGAATTTAAAATTGGAGAGTCTAAAGCACCTTCCACACCAGGTCCGACTAAGGAATCAAAGGGTACACCAGTAATTTTAAATAGACGTTTATTAATTTAATTAAGAATGAAAAGTATTAAAGAAATTGTAGGAGCCTCAACCAAGGATTTGAAAGACTCCAGAGTTAGTAGTGCTTTAAAGAACATGGCAAGTGTTTCTGCACAAAACATTCAAGTTAAAATGGTAGATTTTCTCAATAAGAGAATGAAGTTTGATTCTCTGTTGGATCTTGGAGATGATACTACTATGGACATTGCTGCTAAGATTAGAAGTATTGATCCAGTGAAGTTTACTGCAGATGTTAATGCAGCAGCTGAAGAGTTAGTTATCCTTGCTCGTTCCATTAGTATTGATGTAGCTATTCATAATCAATTGTTCAGTGATAAACCTGTTAAAGGTCTTGACCCTGAAGATATTGATGGTTTCGAAGATGCTATTTATCCAGTAAGACCTGAAGCATGAGTATAGAAGAAAAAGTCATTAATATCATTAATGAAGAACTAGGTGTAGAGGCTAAGATTGAAGACACTTTCGACGATTTGTATGTAGACAGTCTTGATTTAATAGAGATTATTATCGAATGTGAACAGGAGTTTGGTTATCCTATCACAGATGATAAGGCTCAGAATCTAAAGACTGTTGGAGACTTAGTTAATCTTATTAAAGACTTAGATAATAAAGATTACCTAGAAAGTACTCAAGCTGATTTACAAGTAGATGAATAAATCTTATTTATATAATGATAAGTTAACTAAAGAACAAAAGTACTTATTCTCTGAAATGGATGCTGCAATTGAGAAAATAGTAGATTCTTATATTATAGAAGGTTATTCTGAGAAGGAAGCTAAAAAGTTAACTTATGATAAAATTATGACTATAATTAGCCGTGAATTTTGCGGCAAATATTAATTCAATTCACAATTATGATTCAATTAAGTAAAGGAGGTAACATCAACCTCGCTAAAGAAGCAAATGGTGTAACAGAGTTTTCAATTGGTTTGGGTTGGGATGTAGCATCTCAGGCAGGTGTAGAATTTGATTTGGATGTAGCCACTATTCCTCTGAACGCTCAGGATAAGGCGGTAGATCCTGACGAGGGTTTCATTTTCTACAATAATCCAAATTGGAAAGATGCTATTAAGCATTCAGGTGATAACCGTACAGGTGCTGGTGCTGGAGATGATGAGACAATTGTAGTGAACACCACTAAGGTTCCTGCAGATGTCCAGAAAATTATTATCTTAGTTAATATTCATGATGCTAAGAATCGTCAGCAGAACTTTGGTATGGTTAACAATGCTTATTGTAACTTGTATGCTAAAGGTAACACCACTCCTTTGGCTAAGTTTGACCTTACTGAGGATGCAAGTATGTCTCGCTGTATTGTATTCTGCCAACTTTATCGCCACAATGGTGATTGGAAGTTCAAGGCTCTTGGAGAAGACAAGGGTAGTTATCAGAATGTTATCTATCGTGATATTCTTCGTGGATATGGACTCATCTTGCCAGATGCCCCTGCTATTTAATTATTAATAATTAATTTGGTTTAATTCTTGATTCTATAAGGGAGTACCTTTAGTTAGGTACTCCCGTTTTAGTTAGTTAGTAATTCACAATTATTTAATAAGGTTTTATGATTAATTTAAGTAAAGGTGGCAGAATCAATCTGTCTAAAGAGTCTAACAATGGTTTGAGTAAATTGTTCTTTGGTTCAAACTGGGGAGCTATTAAGCGTCGTGGATTATTTGGTATTGGTGGTTCTATTGAGAAGGTAGATTTAGATTCTACTGTTCTTCTGTATGATGCCGATAAGAATTGTATTGGTGAAGTAGCTTATTACAATTTGAGTGCTCCAGGTATTCGTCATAGTGGTGATGATCGCTCAGGTGACACCAATGGTAACGATGGTCTTGATAATGAGACTATTGAGGTACGCTTAAATGAACTTGACCCACGTGTTGAGTATATTGCATTCACTCTCAATAACTTCACACATCAGACATTTGGTGAGATTCCTTATATGGGTCTTCGTATTTATACAGGTGACCGAGTACAGAGAAACACTAACACTCCTGTAAATGTCTTGGCTAAGTTTAATCTTGAAGACGGTAAGGAGGGCACTAAGATTTCTGATAAGCAGGCTGTTATTCTTGGTGTTGCCTATAAGAAGGATGGTGAATGGCGTTTTAAGGCAGTTGGTGAGTTCGGAGGTTGGACTTCAATTGATGCTATGAAACGTCCAACAATTGCATTTCTTTAATTAACTATAAAAACAGAAAAATGACAGATTTAAATTATGGTCTTAGCTTAACAGAAGTAGAAGATTCACGTGCCAAATATGGCATTAATGTGTTGACACCTCCAAAGAGAGATGCTTGGTATGTAATGTTACTTGATGGATTTAAAGACCCACTTATTGTAATATTACTTATTGCTGCTGCAGTATCTATTGCCTTAGGATTTGTAAAGGGTGAATTTACAGAGCCTATTGGTATTATTGTAGCTATTGCCTTAGCTGTAGGTATTGGCTTTTGGAATACCTGGTCAGCAGCTAAGAAGTTTGATCTTCTTTTAACTAGTAGTGATGATACTCTAGTTAAGGTAAGACGAGATAATGGAGTAATTCAAGTAGCTCGTAAAGACTTAGTTGTAGGGGATATTGTAATACTTGAGGCTGGTGAAGAAGTTCCTGCTGATATTATTGTTAAAGAATATAGCAATTTGAAAGTAAGTGAAGCTTCTTTAACTGGAGAAACAAATCCTGTAACTAAAACTAATTTTGAATCAGAGACTGCTACTTACCCTACAAATAAAATTTATAAAAGCACTATTGTAGCTGAGGGTACTTGTGTGGGTGAAGTATTTGCAGTAGGAGATGAAACAGAAGTAGGTAAGACTGCTAGAGAAGCATCTTCTATTACTGACGTAGAAACTCCTCTTAACAAACAGCTTAATGGATTAGCTAGCTTAATTAATAAGATAGCATTTACAGCTGCAGGTATTCTTATTGTGTCCCTTGCTATACGTTATATATTTATAGAGCAGGGATATGTGGGCAAGGATACTATTGATATTGTAAATGATTGTTTGCAGTTCTTAATGATTGCAGTAGCTCTTATTGTAGTAGCAGTACCGGAAGGTTTACCTATGGCTGTAACTCTTGCCCTTGCTTATTCTATGAAGAGAATGGCTAAAGCTAATAATCTTATTAGAAAGATGCATGCTTGTGAAACTCTTGGTGCTACAACTCTTATTCTTACTGATAAGACAGGAACTCTTACAGAGAATAAAATGAAAGTAGTATTCCAGGACTTTACAGATAGAAATGCTGTTATAAATAATATTGTATTTAATTCTACTGCTAATCTTAGTCCTACAGGAGAAGTAGTAGGAAATCCTACAGAGGGTGCTTGTCTGCAATATGTACAAAAATCAGTTGATATCACTGATAAAAGAAATAAAACTCATATAACAGGTAGAGTAGAATTTAATTCTAAGAATAAATATATGATTACTAGTGATGGAGCAGTTACTTACATTAAGGGTGCCCCTGAAATAGTAATGAATTTCTGCTCTAATGAGAAAATACCTAATTTTGCAGAACAGCAATCTAAAGGTAGAAGATGTATTGCGTTTGCACACAAGGTTGGTTCTGATATAAATACCCTCTCGGACTTCATATGGGATGGCTACGTAGCTATTGAAGACCCTGTGAGGAGTAATGTACCTGATGCAATTCAGGCTGCCAGAAACGCAGGAATTAAGGTTAAGATTGTGACAGGTGATAATCCTAAAACAGCTGCTTCTATTGCTGCTCAAGCTAATATCTCTCAAACTCCTAACACAATGCTTGGTAATGAGGTTAGAACTCAGACAGATACTAATTTGCGTAAAGTAGATGTATTTGCTAGAACTAAACCTGAAGACAAGCAGTCACTTGTTAAGAGATTCCAGAGAATGGGAGAAGTAGTGGCTGTAACTGGTGATGGAACAAATGATTCAGCAGCTCTTAACCAGGCTGAGGTAGGTGTAGCTATGAATAATGGTACTGATATTGCTAAGAATGCAGCTGATGTTATTCTTCTTGATAATTCGTTCCCTTCAGTTATCTTAGGAGTTAAGTGGGGAAGAAGCTTGTATAAGAATATTCAGCACTTTATTCTATTCCAGCTTACTGTAAATGTTGTAGCTATTGGTATTGCTTGTGTAGGTCCATTTATTGGAGTAGACTTACCATTCACTGTTATCCAAATGCTGTGGGTTAACTTAATTATGGATACTTTTGCCGCTTTAGCATTGGCTACAGAACCAGCTAATGAAGCAGTAATGTCTGAACAGCCACGTGATCCTAAGGCATTTATTATCACAAAGAGAATGTGGTATGAAATCTTTGGTGTAGGTATTTTGTATTTCGGCATATTGTTATATTTGCTGATTAGTAATACATGTAGCCTTACAGAGTTCTTCACTATCTTTGTTATGTTGCAGTTCTGGAACTTGTTCAATGCAAGAGTATTCGGACAAGACAGAAGTATCTTTAATGGTTTATTAAGTAATCCTGCATTTATTGGAATATGTTTGGTTATATTTATTGGTCAAATTTTGATAGTTCAATTTGGTGGCGACGTGTTCAGAACAGAGCCATTAAGTATTGAAACATGGTTGGAGATTGTAGGTCTTACTGCAATTGTACCAGTTTGTAGAGAACTTCTCTATTGGGCTAAAAAGTTATTTAAGTAATTAACAAGAGAGGACTGGTTAATAGCTAGCCCTCTCTATAAATATTAGATTATGATTGTACTTAATATTGGAACCTTTATCATTACAATTCTGATTTGTTTTGTGATTGGTATTGTATTAGGTTTATGGTTTCGATGGAAAAAGAAACATAAATGATTAAATTTAAGTCATTAAGTAGTCGAAACGAGAATTGGATTTATCAGCCTGATTTCTATTTACATGGTAAACTGTCTGCTAATTATGAGACAGATGCAGTAGTTATGCAGGATGATATATTTCATACTCGAATATCTAGATATTATCGAGAGGGGGTAGGTTTAGCTCCAACATTCTTAGATATTCCAGAAGGCAAACATTTATGTGAAGTTGATGGGATATTATGTGCTATTTTTGTTTGGAAGAAGATAGTATTTTGTAAAGGAGGTTGGGTTGGTGACCTGGGATACAGTGGTCCATTTGATGTTTGGTTACGACAAATAGGACTTATTGTAGATATTACAGATAAAGAAGGAGTACTTGATGCTCAAAATAAATTTAATAATAGAGAATCTTTTATATGAAATTTGAAATAACTTATTTTGATTCTTTAAAGAATAAAGAACAAACCATTAGACTTACAGGTATTAATGAAGCTAAAGTAAAAGAAAACTTCATTAGTAGCTATAATCAGAAACGTTACCCTTTTAAATCTATTAAAGCTATTTAAATGTATGTAGATGTTATGGTGGCAGTTTTTCTGTGTGCACTACTATTTTCAATGCTATTAATACTTGGAAGAGACTGTAGCTAAAAAAGCTGGTGATTTATTAAATAAAATAGCACTAGCTAAGAATCTAATGCAACATGAAAGTAGGTCTGATATACCTGAATACTATATAAAGAGTATTAAACAATTAGTTAGCTCTAGTGATGAATTTAGGTTAGGATTTTATAGAGTAATGAATGCATTAGGTTCTAAATATTTAGATAGATACAAAAGTATGCTTAATAATTTATAATTATGATAATTAGGGGTATATTTACAAATACTAAATTAAGTCCTACTAGAATGAATTCAGAGACTACTGTACCCTATATAGTAGCTAATGAGTGTCCAGGACTTAAACGAGGTGATTTAGTACAACTTGTAGGTTATGACAGTAAGTTTCAAGTTGTCTGGACTTATGCAAGTTCTAGAGAGCAAGAAAGTTACGAGACGGTAACAATTTCTGAGATTAATGGTAAACAAATTAATACTATAGGTAAAAATAATATGGAACAATTTGGAAATATGAATGTTGATAATGTCTTTGGGGATTTAACTAAAGATATGTACAATGAGTTTATGCCACAAGCTGAGGAGAGTGCTAGAATTAGTATCACTGATGGTGTTCTCTGCTTTAAGAACAGCGATGATGCATACGTAGGTGTATCTCCTGCTGGTAAACTCAAGAAGTACAAGATGACCTTCCCTATGCCTTGTATTTACAATATTAGTAAGAACTCTGACCAGATTGTAATCGGAGATATTGTAAAGTCAGGTAGATCTTATGGTGTGGTTAAGACTAAGGCGGATGATGGTTCTATTAAGATTATGAACTTTAATGGCAATATCAACAATAAGATTGCTATTGAAGATGAGTTGATGGGTTCTGCAACATTTAGAGTTATTGTCAATCCATTTAACTTTGATTCTTCTAATGGATTCAATCCACTTGCTCTTGCTTATATGAGTGGTAACAAATTCGATATTAAGAATCTGCTCATAATGTCTACTATGAATGGTGGTGGATTGTTTAATAATGCAGGTAAGGGATTCAATCCTATGATGCTTATGGCTCTCGCTGATAATAATAGTTCTGACTTTATGACTATGATGATGATGAACCAGCTTATGGGAGGAGGTAATATGTTTGGAGCAGCAAACAAACCTGCTACTGAAACCCCAGAACCATCAGAATTAGATAAGATTAATGCTAAAGTAGATACACTTACAGATAATGTAAATGCTTTAGTTAGTGCTTTAGCTAGTAATATTAAAACTCAAACAAAGGAGGAAGCATAATGGGATGTGGTAGTTATTCTTATAATGATGCTGTAACTAGAAGTCGTAGTTACAAATCTCAATCTATTGAAAAGACTTTTAGTAAGAAGAATTTAGACCCTGAAATGAATCCTCTTAACATTAATTTCAGAGAGTCTTGTGATTCTGAAGAACATCCAGAATCATTCCCTATTATTATTGCTCTGGATGAGACTGGTTCTATGGGTAAAGTGCCTAAATATCTTATTGATAATACTCTACCAGATTGTGTAGCTAGTATTATGAAGGTAGGTATTGCTAATCCTCAAATCTGTTTTATGGCATTTGGCGATGTAGAAGACTGTTATGAAGAGGCTCCTTTACAAGTAGGTCAGTTTGAATCAAGTGATGAACTTATGGAGAAATGGCTCCGTAAGGTATACTTGGAAGGTAAAGGAGGTGGCAACGGAGGAGAAGATCCTCATATGTGTTGGTACTTTGCAGCTAATCATATTAAAACAGATGCCTTAGAGAAAAGAGGTATTAAGGGCTGCTTGATTACAATTAGTGATGAGCCAATTCATAAAATTCTTCCTAAAGAAGCTGTAACTCATTATATAGGTGATGAATGTGGTGAAGATTTAGCTACTTCTTTCATTTATAGAGAGTGTGCTGAGAAGTGGGATATTTATCACATTCATGTAGAACATGATGGTTATTATAGTGTGGAGAGCATCTCCAGACATTGGAAGCCTTATGTAGGAGACAATCTTATTATTTCCGATAAAGAGCATGTAGGTGAATCTATTGCTCGTATTGTTTCTAACAGTTATGGACAGCAAACAAATTCGTAATCAGATAGTACTTGGATCTCTATTTGGTGATGAGGGTAAGGGTAATGTAGTACAATGGTTATGCATGAATAGCTATAAACCTATTGTCGTCAGATTTAGTGGAGGTCCACAAGCTGGACATCGTGTGGTTTATAAAGGTAAATCACACGTATGTTCCTCTTGGGGAAGTGGTGTTTTACTAGGAGTACCAACTTGTCTATATAAAGAAGTATTTATAGACCCAATATGTATCTATAATGAATATAAAGTCTTAGTTAGTGAGGGTATTGAAGTTCCTAAGTTATATATAAATCCTAACTGTAGAGTTATTACACCATATGATGTACTAGCTGACTCTATGGACGGACGAGTAAAGTACCATGGAACTTGTGGTAAAGGTATACATGCTTGTTTTAAAAGAAATAAAGATAATGTAACTTACAGTGCTCGTATGTGTCCTTATACAGATGAATATGCAGATGTAGCTTTGCAAACTGTAAGGGATTATCATAATCTAGAGAAAGATATTAAGCTAGAAAATCTTTTTAAAGAAGCTTGTACCTTTATTAAAGAACACTCTGAGACTTTTATAATTGGAACCTATTATCCTGATGAGGTTGATACTGTTATTTGGGAGGGTTCACAAGGTCTTCTTCTTGATATGGAAAGAGGATTTATGCCTCATTGTACTCCTAGTAAAGTAGGATTAAATGGAATCCCTGAAAAGTGTCTAGAAAATGCAGAAGTATATTTAGTTATGCGCCCCTATTTAACTAGACATGGAAATGGATACAATCCTTATTCTATGGACTTAGGAATGTACTTTACTCTAGAGGAACCATCGAATACCAATGATGGACCACAAGGAGAGTTTAAGACAGGTCCTTTTGACTATCCTTTATTTAAAAGAGCTGTAGAAAGACATTGTTTAGATAACTACAGTGAGACATATCATTGTAAATTTAACATTGTTGTAACTCATTGGGATTGTCTTAAGACTACGTACATTCCTACTATATGTGATCATCAAGATAGGTCTCCAAGAATCATCGGTATAATGCGTTTTATAGAACAATTGCGCACAGGTAATTGTATTATAAATGATATATATCTAGGAGAGTCTGAAGATTCTAAAATCAAAGAATTATGAGTAGTTTTGATGTGCTATTTTTTGCAGGACTTTGTAGTATATTAATATATCTTGCAAGTGTATGCTATATTGGCTGCCGTATGGATGCCAAAAGTGTGGATGTAAACTTATTAACAATACTAATACTATTATGTCCTGTATTAAATACCATATTTGCTTTGTATTTCTTACATAAGAATTCAGATTATAAGAAATCTATTGAAGAATTATTTAATGACTGATTCTGAAACTTTAAAAGACATAAGTAAACAAATAGCTGACTTATTAGTTAAACAAAGTGAGATACAAGATACGATATTAAAGGATGAATTATCTAAGAATAGGTACAGATATTGTGATTATGGTGAAGATATGTATTGGTATAAAATCATTTCTGTTAATGAATGCAACTGTACTGTTCTAGAATTACATTTAAGAGAATCTAATGAGTTTGGTTCCATTTCATATTGTGAAGAGTCTTTAACTTTAGCTAATAGAGGTGGTGTAATTACAGAGCAAGAATTTATTGACATATATAATGAATTTATTAAAAAGATTAAATTATGAAACCAGATTATTATTTTAGTGAGACAACACCTACAAATAGTCATCCATCTACAAAGTAGTGTGATTATTTAGGTGAAGAGCATTTCTTAATCTCTGTTTAGAATTTTTAACATTTCTTAACTTGGAGAGAAGGAAATGCTCTTATATTGTTCTCGTAGAGAACTTGCCGTTAAGGCAAAGACTATCTATATGGGTAGTACTATAAATATATGTTTAATATTTATTAACTATTTAAATTTAGTAATTCAATATACTGTTGATGTGTTAAGTTAATAAATGAATTTTTAATTGCAGAAATGGTGTTAATGGTAACATGCCTGCCTTCCAAGCAGGATTTGTCGGTTCGAATCCGGTTTTCTGCACGATGTTTACTTCTTCTTCCTTCTATACAATTAGATTATTTAATTAACAATTAAATTTTAAACTGTATGAAAAGAATTATCAAATCATGGTGGAAAGGAATGAAAACTGTAGCAGCTTGGTATGATATTAGAGATTATCGAGTATTGCCTTTTACAGTTATTTAATTAGATTTCTACTAGTAAGTGCCAAATGGGTACTTACTGATGTTAGGAGAGTAAATTTAAATATATGCCTCTTATTTCTAAGGTTCATTACCTTCTCGAAAAGAAATGTGTACACAAGAGGCGCCTGGAGTATTAAGCCCTGTTGGTAAGGGAACTAGACTGTCACTCTAGTAAAACTAAGGGTTCGAGTCCCTTATATTCCGCTGAAATATCAGAAATGGGCTGTGTAGTGTAACTGGCTAACACTATTGCTTTGCAAGCAATCATTGCGGTTCGAGTCCGACACGGTCCACAAATAATGGAGAGGACCTAGCATTTAACTAGGTGGTTGTTAGAGGTAGCGGTGGCAATCCACGAGTATGCCTGATAGCTCAATGTATTATTAGAATATGGTCATGATAGTTTGCCCGTCTAATGCCATATTCGCCTTTATTCTAGCTTCAATAGCACAGTGGTAGTGCAGCTCACTTGTAATGAGCAGGTCGTGGGTTCAAATCCTACTTGAAGCTCTTTAAATATCGCAGGTTGGAGCAGTGGTAGCTTGCCAGTTTCATAAGCTGGAGGTCGTTGGTTTGATTCCAACACTCTGCAACTTATAATAGCTCATCTATTAATTTAGGTGAGCTATTTTTGTATAGATTAATATTTAACAGATTATAAATAAATGAATAAACTTGAAAAATGGCTATGGGTTAATTGTACATTGAAAGACAATGGACAGAATAGTAATTCTTTATATTTCTATTATAAAAACTTAGAGATTAGATATTCAGACCATATGGCAAAGCAAAGTACTGGAGATTTACAAATAATTAAGTCCTCTGTATTTGATTCTATTAACTATGCTGTATTTATAAGAGGAAGTGCTAAGATTATGATAATTAATGCTTCTAATACTATAGACTTTATAATACACTATGCACAAGTTAATGAATTATTAAATACTTCGGCTATAACATTTACTGATGCTGTTAAGAAGGATGAATTAATTTTACCAGAAACTTTATATATACCAAGACCTATAAGGGATTCTGCAACAAATAAGATATTTAAAAAGAAAGAAGAGTACTGGTCAAATTCAGAAATAAAATGTCTTAAGCAAGCAATCATGCAATATTTTAAGCAATCTTGTGGATTTAATACCGTGTTTACTAAATATTTAAAAGAGAATAAAGTAAGTTTTATACAGGCTATAAATTTATATAAGATATTAATCTTCGGTAATAAAACTCCATTTAGTGGAGGGAATCTTAGTAAAGTATATAATTATATAAAAAGTTTAGAATCCAATGAAGTTCAAAAAATACAATTAGAGTGATAATACAACAGGTACACTTAAATAGCAGCAGTGATTTGTACATCACAGGTATCTCTCCTATAAATGAATGGGAAGGAACTATAGTTTATAGATTATATAAAGATGGTAATATAACTAAACATGTTGAAAAGTATAAAAAAGACCCTCAACATAATAATTGTATTACTACTCCAACTAGATTTATGTCCATTGATTATCTTTACAACTTTGTATATAATAATGTAGAAGTGGAAGGAAAGTCCTTTAAATTACAAGAAGTTCTTATAGATAGCCTGGAACCAGAAACACCATTAGGAGGTAATTTCGGATGACATTTAAATTAAACTCAGAGGGATTTATTTTTGATTGGGATGAAGCTACTCTAGAAGAAAAAGATGCAATGATTAAGGCTATTGAATTAGCTAGAACTGCATATATATTTGAAACTCGGAGAATAATAAAGAATTCAGAAGATGCTAAAGATTGTAGTTCTCAAGTACAAGAATTAATGCCTTTTATTGGACACAAATGTAAATCACATGATATAGTAGGTGTGTTTAAAGGTATAGAAGAAACTTGGGAGGACTATTATTATATCATAGAATTAGAGGACGGCAGATTAAAATATAATACAATGGTAGATACTATTGAATTTATCGATTAACAATTATTAACTACTAAGTAGTTAAATATTATATATCATAGGAACATGAATAATGTATTTTTTAAAGATGGGTTTCTTACATCAACAGAAGCTCAAAATATTTGTAATGTAGCTAATGAATTTATTGCAAGATTAACAGAACATCTTAATTCTGTTCAATTTTACAATACTTCTATAACTAGTATTATATCTTCAGATAACGAAATACACGCAGGTATAGGTACTAGAAATGTGTCCTGGATTCAGGATGAAATAATTACAATAGGTCAGTATAACTCTTTGATTGCTTGGCTTAAAGAAGCTATTAAAAATAAGGAGGAGGCTCTTGACGAATTATCAGATATGGAACTTCAGGAATGGTCTGAATTCAAATGTTATCCTAAGCCTATATCACCATGTAGAAAAATTACGGTAACCAAAGAGGATGTAATTAGAAATTTGGGAGCTACAGAACTTAATAAATATTTTACTTTGCAGTCTAAAGCAGCAGCTATTGGTAAATTTATACATGAAGGTGGTAGCGTTTCTAGAGCTAAGGTAATGTTAGGTAAGGTGCTTGCTGAACCCAATAAGATTAGTGGAGCAGGTAGAGATACTGTAGTATACAAATACACACCTTCTGTGAATGTTGATGACGTAGATAATATGTTCTTATCTTTGATGTCTGAACATAGAAATCTAAATGCCCAACTTAACTTTATTAAAGCTAAGGCTGCGGAAGAAGCAAACAGACAGAATATAGCTAATGAACAAGAGTATCAGAAAGCTAGAACTGCTTATTCTAAAGAATATAATGATTGGCTTGACAAAACTGAAGATTTGCAGTCAAGATTCAATCAGTATATAATTACTGAGAAAGAAAAGATTAGTAAACTTAAAATTAATGTTCCAGATTCTTTGATGGAAACATATAAGTCTATTAAAGCTTTACTTACTGAGTAATTAATAAGAATAGATTAAGGATTAGCATTAAATATATTATAGGAATAATATAATTTGTTGCGAGGATTGTCGCAATACCACATATTAGGTATTTAATGGTCGTTTCCACACGTGTTTTTATCTCTAAGTATCACTTAAACATAATTGGGCTAAAAGTATTATGTTGTGTTACTTGGTCTAAGTCTAAGTCTAAGTCGTGGGAACGAGTCTAAAGCTAAGACACATTCTAAGTCTATGTTGCTAATCCTTATGATATTCTTTAGTTTGTCCTATGTTTCTTTAAACTGTAGGTGCTTCTATAATTAAGATTATAGTGACTTTTAATTCCTATACTTTTCAAGATGAGAAATCGGGAGGTTGATTTCCTACAATCGGGGGGGGTGGAGAAACTCTCCACCCTTTATTATTTAATCTAAATTATTTAGTTATGAAGAAATTATTTGTTTTTGCTTTCGCAATCATTGCCCTCTGTTCAAGTTGTGGTAATGGTTGTTCTAGGACAACAGGCAGTGTAGATTCTACATCTGTCGACACTTGTGATACAGTAGATTCTGCTGAAGTAGATACTGTAGATTCTGTAGATAGCACATCATTCTCTATGGTGTGTCCTGATTAAGCTACTCTGAAAGGGGTAGCTCTTTTTATTTATTTATGTTAGAACCAAAGAAAATTAATCCTGAGAATTATTATAGAGGAAGTCTAGAAAAGCAAAAGTTAGATATTCTATGTAATTTTCGTTTTGGACAAGTGGCTATGATTATGGCTTCTCCTTGTTTGCCTATTTACAAAAATGAGGAAGACGATAAACCAGAAATTATTGGATATGAACCTTGGAAGATACTTACAAAGTATGGACTTAGAGTGCCTAATATCTATGATTTGTATCGCTGTGCAGAAGGGTTACTGGATGAGGTAATTAAAGAAGTGTATAAAGACCCTAAAAGTAATTACCACGGCATAGCCTCAGGTCCGTTTAAAGTAACTTACCTATATGGTAATTTAACCCTTGATTTTGTAGTAGAATCATGGGGAAATTATTAACTAAGTATGAAAAGATCATTAATTATTTATACAGATGGAGCTTGTCAAGTATCTACTGGTAAAGGAGGTATTGGAGTAGTATTTATTAGGGGAGACGGAATAATGTTTCAATTTAATAAACCCTTCAAAGATGTAACTAATAATCAAATGGAAATAATGGCAGTTGTTTATGCTCTACATGCCATTAGTACAAATTTTGACTCCATTACTATAGTATCTGATTCACAATACGTTTTAGGATGTATAAATAAAGGATGGAAACGCAAGAAGAATCAGAATTATTGGCAGCTATTTGATAAAACATATAATAGGGCTAAGGAATTTTGTTCAGATATAAAATTTGAATGGACAAAAGGACATAACATAGATGAATATAATAATCTAGCAGATAGATTGGCTGTAGAAGCTAGTCATTTTGCAGATTAGTTAGATTAAAGTTAAATATTCTAATTAATTTGAAAATGAAAGCAAAGCATAAGCGTGAATGGTTACAAATGAAGCAGAATTGGTGGTCAAAATTACCAGCTTCAGTACAGAAGGCGACGACTAAACCAGGTTCAGTAAAAACACGATGATTATCTTAATTATTGTTCTAGTATGTCTTATATTATTAAATCCTTATATAGATATACAACAAGATAAGATAATTATTTGGTATAGTTGGTTTACCGAAAGAAAACATTATATTTTATGGAAACCCCAAAATTCTTAAGAAGGTATAAGTTAGTATTAAATGTTGTTAAATATGTCATTGGTTTTATAGCCATGATGTATTTAATAAGTATGTGTACCTATCTAATTAGTAGCGAGAGTACATTTTGTTGTGTTATGGGTATGTTAATATTGGCAGCTGTGGCTGCATTAGTAGTTACCCTAATTGCTGAGAATATTAATAAATTAAAAAGTTTATTTAAATGAGAAAAGTCTTTTTATTTGCGAGTGCTTTAATGTTGTCATTAAGCTTCACTAGTTGTGAACGTATTGATGCTGGTTGTGAAGGTATCTTAGTTAATCTCTATGGGTCTGAAAGAGGTGTAGATGATGTATCTATGGTAACTGGACGAGTATTCTATAATCCAGCTACTCAGGAGGTATATGAGTATCCTACTTATGTTCAGACTATTGATTATGAGCCATTTACAATTAATGCTAAGGATGGTTCTGAATTTAAGGTTGATCCAAATGTCAACCTTAAAGTTAAAGATGGTGCTGCTCCAAAAGTATTTCGTAAGTACCGCAAAGAATTAACTGATGTAATTAATGGTCCTGTATTTAAGTATGTAAAGGATGCTTGCCGTATTGAGATTAATAAATTTACCACAGACCAGATTGTCTCAAATCGTGAAGCTGTAGAACAGGCAATTGAGAAGCGTCTTTCTAAACTTCTTGATAAGGAGGGATTCGTACTTGACCAATTTACTAGTGGTTTACAGTATCCTAAGACTATTGTAGAAGCTGTAGATGCTAAGAATAGAGCTATTCAGTTAGCGCAGAAAGCAGCTAATGAAGTACAGGTAGCCGAAGCAGAGGCAAAGAAGAAGATTGTAGTAGCTGAAGCAGAAGCTAAAGCTAATGCCATTGTAAACGCTTCTCTCACACCATTACTTCTTAAGAAGCAGTGGATTGAAGCTTGGGACGGACATCTTCCTAAGGTTACAGGTAATTCATCAACATTAGTAGGACTTGATAAATAATTTGTTATGTTTGGTTTATTTATATTCTGTTTAGTTATAGCCGCTGTTGAATTTATGCTTGTCATAGATTTAAAGCCAAAGATAGGTATTCCTCTCTATGTGTTTGTAATTGTATTATTAATGCTGTTTGTACCGGGTTTAAATATCATAGAGATAGTAATATCTGGCATATTATTAACTATGGCTTGTCATAATGGTTATGATCTAGCTGGTTCCAACCCAGTTTCTAAGTTCTTTAAAATGCTTAATCGTGATATTTAAATGATAATTCAAGGTAATTTTTATCGAATTGAACCAATAAATGATAATTCTCCATTATGGGATTTGTATTTACTTAGAAAAGTAAATAGTAAAACTAATCCCAGAGAGGAATTTCAATTAGAAGGCTATGGTATGCCCTTAGATTCTGCTATTGGTAGAGTAATTAGATATGCTATTAATAGCAAATATGGAAAAGATGAGATTACGACCTTGAAAGAATATTTAAATGTTTTCAAGCAAATTCAAGAGGAGATCTATAAAGAAGTCGGAAGATAATTATTTAGACCTATTTAATAAAATTAATAGTTTGTGTGATTGTTTGAATACAATATATCATACAAACTCTGGCGGTTGTTGTTATGTAGCCTATGTAATAGCAGAAATACTTGAAAGAGAAGATATTCCATTTGAAGTATTAGTTTCAGAACCTTGTTATGAAGACGATGGTTATCCTGATGATTTTGAGGATTTAGATGATTCAGTATATCATATATGTCTAGAGGCTAAACCTATTAAGGATACATATAGGATAAATGTGGGTACATATAGTGATGAAGAATATTTTCATTATAGTAATGTTACTTCACAAGATATATATAACTTCTATACCAATAATGTTTGGAACTCCTTTTATGAAATTGCTAAAAACAAGTTTATTAAATATATAATTAATTTAATATATGACAACTTCAGTAGCGATTTACGAGAAGGACGGTCAAATAGTTCAAACACATAGTTCTTTTATTTATGAAGATTCTATCTATAAAGTATTTAAGGGTGGAGTTTCTTTATTTGAAGAAAAACAATATAGTACTAATAAACCCTTAAAACTTAAAAAGAAAGACTTTATAAATAGAAAGAAAAAAGCAGATGAGTATTTTATTAGATTTTTAACTCTGGAATTTGCTCCGGAATCCTACTTAATTAAAGAGGGTTACACATTAATTAATAATAAATAAAAATGAAGAAAGAAATTGCTAGTTATAAGCTTGGTCAGTTTGTGGACTTTAAGGGTGTTGAAAGATTGGTAGTAGCTTGTGCTGTAAGTATGCCAGTAAAAGAAGGTCTTACAGCAACTTGGAATATTCCAGGTGTTGAGGATTCTTTCGAGATTGTACGAGCTCTATCTATTGGTATTGCTGTATATAATCCAGAAGATGAATTTAATCTCACTTTTGGCAAAGAGCAAGCTTATAAGAAGGCTCTTGCAGGAGAACCTTGTTGGTTTATTGGCAAAGGTGGTGTAATCACTAAAGAGTGTATTGATGCACTTTTAACCGAGAAAATTAACCACTTTATTAAGAATCCTGAGATAGTTATTAAGGATTACAACGCTAATAAGGCTAAATATGAGCAGATTCAGAAAGCGAAGGAGTATATTCAGAGTGCTCCTCCTACAGAACAAGCTGTATTAACTCTATTGGCTAATGGTGTAGATGTAAAGGGTGTTCTCGAAAAAACCAAACCTCTGGTAGATGCAGTTGAGAACGGTTCTAGCTTGGTTGATTAAACTATTTATAATTGTAGGAATTTTATTTATAATTGTACGTATAGAGCAATTAGATAACAATATACAGAGTGTCCCTTCTAATAAAGAAATAATTAGAGATTCTTTAGTTAGGGATACTCTAAATCATACCAAAGATTCCTTAACAATTAAAATAGTAAAAATAAGAGAGACGTATGAAGATAAGAAAGCTATTATTATGTCTAATGATACTTCTGCCGACATACAGTTTTTCACAAACTACATCAACCATTACAATAACTCCGGAACAACTGAAAACAACTAATCTTATATTTCTAGAGCATGAGAAATATACAAAAGAAGTTCCATTATTGAATAAGAAGATTGAAACACTAGAAAAGATAAATAAATCTTGGTTACATACTGATTCCATAAGAAAAATTAATGAAAAGCAGTATAATACTATCATTAAAAAAGATAGTATTAAAATAACACAATTACAAAGTTCACATAAAAAATATAAAGTTGTAACTAAGATTAGTATAATATTAAATATCATTCTTGCATGCCTATTGGTAAAGTAAACTATAAAGACCCAAATGGATTAACTTATAAACATCCAGAAAGGAGTTGTAAAAGATGTTTAAAATATCCATGTATAGCCAATATGGATAAGTTATATAGTGATTTTGCTAAATATGGATGTAAGCACTTTGATGATATGAATGTGTTTCATTAATGGAGCAAATAACAATTCATGCTAAACTAGTTGCAGAACAAATAGATGGAATGGGATATACTAATTATGTATTTGAAGATTTAAATCCTAAGGATGAAGACTTTAGATATATAATGTGTGTTCGATTTCCTAATTGGGAGCAAAAAAGTATCGAAATTGATGAAATTGGATATTTAAATATAAGATATGTAGAAGGAGGAAAAGATACATGGTTTGACGGTCAGAACCTAATACCTTATAAATATACTAATGTCATATTTCTCAAGTTTATTGAGGATAAACCTAAAGTTGATATAAGTGAAATTATTTTAGATTAAATTTATATTGTAGATTACTAATTATTAGATTACTATGAAACATTATTTGAATTTAATTATATGACAGTATTAGGAGATAAGCTTCAGGCAGCTATGAGTAAGAAGGCAAGTGATATTACTACTTATGTATGGAAAGGTCCAAAGGTTAATGGAGAGCAGCAGGAAATCTTGATGATTGATGCTTCCTTTGATCAACTTAAACAGTGGTATCGTCATTGTCAGCAAATGCTTTATAATGAGGATTCTAAAAATCCAGGAAGAGTTACCTTACTTGAGATTGTACAGGATCAAATTAGTCGTTGTAGAGCAGAACTTCTTGTAAGATGGCTCATGGCTGAGAAGCAGTATTCTAACACAAGATGTTTGGAAGATTTACGAAAGTTAATCAGTAACAATAAAGATACACTAACCCCTGAGGCTATTAAATCGTTCCCTATTAGTAAGGTAATGGATGGTCTTCCTATTGACTATCAGCAAGTACCTGTTAAATTGGTAATGGATGCTTGTCTTGACCTTTTGGGAATTTTTGATAATAGCCATATTACACTTAACTTTATTCTTAAGATGGGTCTGTGGTTTACACCACGTGAAATGCAAAAGGATTTGTATCGTAAAGACCCTGAAACTGGTAAAGCTAGAAATCGTCTTGATGTAGTTAAGGAGGAGCTTAGAATTAGTTTGAGACCTAATCAGTATTTGCGTATTTGTGATACTGGTTTGTCTTATACTGAATTTAAGGCAATCTATATGCTACAGAGAGATAAATATTCTAACTTAACTAGTGAGCAGCTTAAATTACTTTCTAATAAGATTCTGTATCGTTTTCAGATTCAGTGTGAAGAGCAGGCTAAGCAATGGCTTACTAAGATTGATGAAATTAATAAGGTTGCTGCAGATAAAGGTTGGGATGTAACACGTGCTGACTTGTAATAAGTTGGCATATTAGTGAAAATATTGTCATAAGTGCCAGTAATGCACGATTTATTTGAGCCTGTTTCTCGAGATGAAAGGCAGGCTCAAGCACTTAAAGCTTGGATTAAGGCTAAAGGACATGGAACTATTGTAGGATGTACAGGATTTGGTTTCATTGAGGCTGTTAGAGGATCATAATTTCCTTAATTTGTAATTAAGTAATTTATATTTTGAATTTATTTTTTAGATATATACAGTTGTGTATGTTTAATTAAATAATAGAAAAATGCAGAATATTAATTACAAATTAAGGAACAAGAGTGGTATATATTCATTTTTGAATTTAGTTAATGGAAAACGATATGTCGGCTCTTCCGTTGACTTATACAACAGATTACATGAGCATGTGCATAATTTAAAAAATAATAAAGCACATAATGCACATTTCCAAAATGCTTGGAACAAATATGGAGAAGATAATTTTATTTATAATATTATAGAATTTTGTGATGCAGGTGTAAGGTTTGATAGAGAACAGCATTATATAGATTCTCTTAGACCAGAATACAATTTAACTTTACAAGTTATTGCTAATTTTGGTCATGCTGTGTCTGATGAATGTAAAAGAAAGATATCAGATACATTGAAAAGAAGATATGCTAATGGAGAAATTCATACATATAGACAAGACCATAATTGGAAACCTGCATATATATATAATATAAATAATTTTACATTGGCAGCACAATGTGACTGTATAGCAGATGCTTTGAGAATATTATATGGGAAATCTGATATAGGTTTTAAGGAATTTAGTTGTATTAATAATACATATACTATTTCCTTAACAAAATTTGATAATGTAATTGATTTAAAGAATGCTATATATAAGAATCTCCAATTTAAAGGGGGCGGATATTTGATAGTTGAATATTTAGATGGTCATATAGAGTATTTTAGAAATACTAAGTTATGTGCAAATGCTGTAGGTATTAGCGATAGTATGATTCGTAAGAATAAAGAAGCAACAAAAGATAATCCGTACTTGCCAACAAAAGCTAAAGTAAAAATATATAGAAGTAAAGAATATATTCCTTTAACAGGAGAAGCCGTTCCAATAGAGGAATCTTTGGAATTATCATCGAGCAAAATCGGTGGAAGCCCTGTAGAGGGTAATACCGAGGTAATAGAAGAAACTAAAGAATCTTCTACACCGTACAGCATAGAGAATGAACCTAATGAATAGTCTAGTTAATAGCTAGACTATTTTTGTTAGAATATAATTTCTCCACGAGTGTTCGATGCCCCAACTGAAATAAGTGGGTAAAAATCTATGCGGGACTTACTAGTAATAGTAAGAAAGTGGGATAAAAAGCCTACTGATAACAAAATCGAAGACTAGAGTAGCTATAAATGCTATAACTAAATTACGATCAAAGTATCCTACAATGTCAGTACTAGTAGTAGTACCTTTTGATAACTTAAAAGAACAATGGTCTAAAGAACTTGATGAAAGAGGTTTGGGATTCAATACCGATGTAAGAGTAATGATGGGAGCATCTAAAAAAGAATGGTCTTGTGATTTACTAATTATTGATGAAGCCCATAAAATCAATAGTGAAGTTCTTAGTAATGTTCTTACAAATACTAAGTTTAAATTAATACTTGGTTTAACAGCCACTTTTGAAAGATTGGATGGAAGACATGAAATTTTAGCTAAATATGCTCCAGTTGTAGATACTATAACTATGGAGGATGCCCTCTTTAACGGATGGGTAGCTAAATATAAAGACTATGTAGTTGTTATTGATGTCCCTGATATTGATGTTTATCAGAAATATAATAAAGAATTTAATGAACACTTTGAATTCTTTCAATGGGACTTCAACAAAGTTATGTCTATGACAGGCAAAAATGGTTTTACTAATAGATGGCAATATTGTAAGGATACCTATCCTGACGATTATGCTATGCAAAAAGACTATTTAAAATCTGTCACATTTCATGCTATGGGTTTTATGAAAACTATGCAATCTAGAAAGAAGTTTGTACAAAATCATCCTGAAAAAATAAGAATAGCTAAAGAGATAATTAAGTATAGAAGTGATAAGAAAATTGTCACTTTTAATGCCAATACTGCTATGGCAGAAGCTTATAAAGAGGGATATGTTTATACTGGTAAAGAAGGTAAAAAGAAGAATAGAATAACCCTAGAAGAGTTTTCTAAAATGCCAAGTGGAGTGCTAAATAGTTGTAAGATGGCAATTGAAGGCTTGGACGTACCTGATTTATCGGTAGGTATACAAACTGGTATAGATAGTAGTAAAACTAAAGCGGTGCAGTCTCTCGGAAGAGTAGTACGATTAGCAAAGGGTAAACTAGGTGCTGAATTTTTTACATTAGTAATTAATGATACTGTGGAAACTAAATGGATGCAAAATGCTAAGAAGGATTCTCAGATTGAAATTATTGATGTAGAGAATTTAATGCACGTTCTTAAAGGTGAACCATACGAGCTTTATAAAAGAAAGATTAAGAATTTTACATTTAGGTTTTAAGACATTAGAAATGGAAATGTATTACACAAAGCGAGAGTATAATCAAATGAAACATGCTCTTACTAGTGAGAATAAGCGTTTGAAGAAGCAGATTGAAAAGCTTCAGAAGAAAGTAAAGGAATTAGAATACACTAAAGAGGTGGTGTTCGAACCAGATTTTGAAATGGATCCAGTGGCTGAAGAAACCACTGAATAGATAAGTCTATAATATTCACGTAACTAGACTCTAAAGCTATAACAAGTACTACAAGTCTAGTGTTAACTAGCTAAATATGTTAATTATACGTGAAGAATTTAGAACTTAAACAGCAACTTGTATTTTGTGAAAAATATAAAATTGATGCAAATCAATTATTGTTGCTAGAAATTATTCTCATCGCTCAAGAGGGTGACGATGCAGAACTTGTCCAGCTTTATTTTCAATCAGAGGCAAAGGGAAGCCTATTGGAACAATTAATTAGATTACAAGAGGTAGGAGTAATATTAAAGTCTTATAAGTTTCCTAAGAAAGGAGAACGATTAGATTTATTTAGTATTCCTATTAACAGAAATCTTGTAAAAGACTTTTATAAGTGTTCTTTTGAATTAGGTAAAGAACTATTTGAAGAATATCCTCAATTCGGTTTTATCAATGGGAATCCAGTAGGCATACGTAGTGTTTCTAAGAAGTTTGATAGCCTGGAAGACTTTTATCGCTTCTATGGAAAGACTATTAGGTGGAAGCAGGAAACTCATGACCATATTATTGAATTAGTTAAATGGGCTCGAGAGAATAATATTCTCTGTGTAAGTCTTTGCAACTTTGTAATAGACCATAGATGGGATGAATTAGAGGCTCTCCGTAATGGAGATTTAGCTAATACTAATTTTGATGCTATTAAGGTTGTATAATTAAATATTATGGCAGAGAAAATTAGTGGTTTAGAGGAGTTCTTTCAATTAGTTAAAGAAGGAAGAGAAGGACACAATATAGGACTTAGTACAGGTTCACCTAAGTTAGATTTATATACTGATGGAGTTCTTCCAGGTACCTCTTATTTAATAGGAGGTGCTTCGGGTAGTGGTAAATCTACCTGGGCACTCTGGACTTATGTATATCAACCATTGATGCATTATTTAAATGGAGATAGTCCAGAGCGTGATCCTAGATGGTTATTATTCTCCCTAGAGATGACTCGAAGTCAAGTATATGCTAAGTTAGTTAGTATGTACATATTTGACAATTTTGGAGTTGAATTGCGGTTTAAGCAGATATTCTCTAGAGGAAAAGACTGTGTATTGTCTGATGAAGAGTATGAACTCTTAACTAGGAGTGCTGACTTTATTAAAATTCTTGATGAAAGATTATCTTTTTATGAAGGTAGTCTTACAGAAGCAGTCTATTTAAAGGAAGTAAATGAGGAATTATTAAAGTGGGGTAAATTTGAGAATGGTAAATACATTCCAAATAATCCTAACATGTTCTTAGGTATTATGATTGACCATATGACCTTGGTAAAGGCAAGTGGTGGTCGAACTAAGAAAGATGAAATTGATGCAATTTCTAGAGATTCTGTTCAAATCAGAAATAATACTAAAATTGTATCTCCTATAATGATTTCTCAGTTTAATAGAAATGCTAATGGTCAAGAGAGAATGAAACAAGGTCTGCAAGACCCATCTATGGAAGACTATAAAGACAGTGGATCACTACTTGAAGATTCACAAGTAGCTATAGGTTTATTTAGTCCACATAAGTATAAATTATCTACTTATAAGAAATATAATATCAAGATACTGGAGCAGTGTTTTATTGGTGTATTTATCTTAAAGAGTAGATTTGGTTCTTCAGACTTAATGATTCCTACTGGTTTTTATGGTGATTGTAGTCATTATGCAGATTTACCTAAACCTGAGAATATATTTGACTGGGAGAAATATACTAGTCCTAATTATTTATTAGAAGATGGTGTTCAGCAATTAAATGTTGAACTTAATCATATAGATGAAGAAGAAGTAGATGACAATAATCAAAATTCTAAATATTCATTTATATTATGAGTAATCTTATTTGCTTGGCAGGTTTATCAAATAGTGGAAAATCAACTAGTTTACGTACCCTTGACCCAGAATCTACGTTTATTATAAGTTGTACTAATAAGCAACTTCAAATTCCAGGATTTCGTAAGAAGTATCCTAAGGTAGCCATTAAAGATAAAAAGCTCATTGGCAATTGGTATATTCAGAATAATTATACTAAAATTGAGAATGTGTTGCATATGATTTCTGACTCACGTCCAGATATAAAGGTAATAGTTCTTGATGATATTAATTATTTGTTATCTAATGAAACCTTTGAGAATGCTACTACCAAGGGATATGAGAAGTTTACATTAATGGCAAAGAATTATTATGATTTGCTGGCAGATTGTCAACTTCTTCGTGATGATTTAACTATTGTAGTTATTTCACATACTGAAAATTTTGGAACTGATTTGGACCCACAATATCGTCTTTGGACAACTGGTAAATAAAATTTTGCCTATAATACCTCTAATTCGGTAAAAGTTAAATAAGGTATATCGATAATATACACGAATACACTTTCTAAGAAAGACTAAGGTCCAATATTAAACTATTGGATAGCTGTTAATACCGAGCTAAGATAAATATTTATATTTATAAAGTGTAACGACTATCCTGAGAGGGAGTACTACAGGTAATCACTGTAGGAAATGGGGATGTTAGTTATAAATTCATTTGAAAATCTTTTTATTTTGACTATCGGTAAGATAGGTATAAAGTGGTTCATAACTTTTAAATTAAATTTTATGGAAGTAACATTTTATACTTTAACTTCATCCGCATATCCTAATGATATTAGATATGTGGGAAAAACTAGATAGACAATAAAGAGAAGATTACAAGGTCATATTTGCTCTGCTAAAAAGGCAGCTAAAAAAGGATATTGTACTAACCATAATTATAATTGGATTAATCAACAATTATCTAGAGGTAACAGTATAATAATAGAGGAAATCGAAACTGTACATTTTGAGGAAGGTGAAGATTGGCAATGGTTGGAAAAATATTGGATTGCCCAATTTAAAGAATGGGGATTTAATCTTACTAATATCAAAGAAGGTGGAGAAGATAACTATTATACAGAACCAACGCAAGAGGTAATACGAAAACGCGCTAAACAATGCGTAGGAAAACCTCGTACAGAACAGACCAAACAAGATATCTCTAAAGCGTTATCCCATCAAAATAAATCTGAAGAAACTATAAGTAAAATACGTAAAAGTATTTCAGAAAAACAGGGAAGACCAATACTCCAATTAACTAAAAGTGGTGAGCTAATAAAAGAATGGTTAACTGGAGCAGAAGCTGCAAGAGAGTTGGGATTAGATAAAGCTAATCTTAATGCTTGTTGTAAAGGAAAAAAGAAATCTTGTGGAGGTTATATTTGGAAGTACAAATATCCAGATGTGATACCTGAAACAAAAATAGTTCAAATGGATTTAAATGGAAATGTTATCAAAGTGTTTAAAAATTCTGCAGAAGCAGGAAGAGAACTTGGAATAGAAAAGAACCTCATTAATAATGTATGTAAGGGAAAACAACCTGAAACATATCATTTTGTTTTTAAATACTATAATGACGTTTTCAAGACTAATGAAGATATAGTCTCAACTACACAGAAATGTGTAGAGTGATATATTCCTTGAGATTGATTAAGCTCAGATTAATGGAGTATATTCAAGAATTTGAAAATGTTGACCAATCAGATTAATTTGGATGGAATGTTTTCATACATTATTTATTCAGAAAGAATAGTGGATGATGTAGATGGGGAAGTACACTATCGTTTTAAGACTAGAACAGATGGTAATGATACTTGTAGAAGTGTGGCAGGCTGTTTTGACGAAAAGTATATTGAGCCTGATATGAAACTAGTTATAGATACTATCAATGCATTTGAAAACGAAGATTAAGACTATTTAACTAACTAATTAACTAATTATTGAATATATGAAGCTGGACATTGTAATGCACTATTCTGTTGATGAGAAAACAGGAGAAATCACTTTTATTGGTAAAGATGAGATTAAGGTAGATACTGCTAAGAAAACTACTACCTCTAGAAAGAGTTCTACTAAGAAAGATGAAAATCCCGAGCCTATTGTAACACTTGATTCTACTAAATTAACGCTTACCCAAGGGGCAGTTGATTTATTACAAGTCTGTGAAGACTGTCGTATAGACATCAAGTATGATAAGAAGGGCAAACAGCTGCTTCCAAAGATTGGAACAGATGCTGCTTTTAAATCTAAGGGAGGTAATTTACTTTCAGGTAAGAATACTGTAAGATATGGAGGTGCTAATAATAAGAAGTTAGCAGGATATGGTACTACCTTTAAAATGGAACCAACTGAAGATGAGGGTATTTATTGGCTTGTAGGAGATAAAATGCCTGAAGAACAAGAGGTTCCAAAAGAGTTAGTTAATATTGAGGATGAGCTTGATATAACTAACTTGGATGATATAGAAGAGGAATCTACAGACTTATCTAGTCTGAGTTATACTCTCTAATAAATAGAGTTAATTAAATATATTAGATAACAATTAATTTATTAGATTATGATTACTTAAATTTTGAAAATTATATAATATATGTCATTTAATTTTGCTATTTCATCTGATTCTGCAGTTCGTAACAGTCGTCGTCCACTTGCACCATGGGAGATCCATGATGTAAAGTTTAAGGGAGCTGAAATTCGTGAGTTTAACGGTAAGAAAGATCCTAATGCTCATTACAAGTTGCTCTCTATTAAATATGAAAATGAGGATGGCTACTTTAATGTAGATTTGTTCTTCCCTAAAGATGGTGATGATGTACGACCAGAATTTGATGGTGCTAATGGTGGTAAGGTTCAGATGGCTTCTTCATTTGAAACCACTATGGCAATAATAAAACAGACTGCACAGGTTCTTAACCCTAAAGGTTTTGAACAGATGCAAAAGCTGAGTGTTAAGTTTAAGAGCTTTGATGATGTTGCAAAGACTTTCATTAAAGTAACTACACCAGCTATTGATACAGATATTAAAATTAAATTGACAGGTAAGAATCGTGACGGTAAGGTGATTGCTCAGATTCCACGTATCTTGGCTTTGAATAAGGAGGGAGAAGCATTTATTTGTGACAATTATATTGGTCCAAAGCTCTTCTGGTCTGATTATGAGGCTGGCAAGCGTGATGAGTATTTGAAGTCAACTCCTACTGACCCAGATAAGGCTGTCGCAGATACAGCAGGAGTAGATGAAGCTCCTAAGGACGATTTGGATCTCGATAGCTTGCTTTAATTAAATAATTCTCTATGGACTTTAGTTTTGAACCTAAAGTTACTAGGGAGTTTCTTCTAAGTGAAAACAATGAGGAGACATATATGAGTTATTATCTGGGAATACCTGTAGATAAAGGCTTGTATGTGTCTCCTCTACGTTCTGACCATCATAAAACTTGTGGATTTTTTAGAGGTAAATCCGGCAGACTTTACTTTAAGGACTTTGCTACTGGAGAGTGCTTTGCCTTTGAAAATGTTGTAATGAAGAAGTTTAATTGTAACTACCATGAGGCTCTAAGAATTATAGCTAAAGACTTTGGGTTTATTAAGGGAGAATCTCCTGTATCTAAACCTATAGTTAAGCAAGCTGAATTTAAAGGAGACAAACAAACTTTCATTCAAATAGAGGCACAGGAATTTTCCGAGGAAGAACTAAAATGGTGGAATCAGTATGGTATAACTAAACCTATATTAAATAAGTATAGAATATTTAGTTGCAGAACAGTCTTTTTAAATGGTTCTATAGTTAGTCAATCTACTCCAAAGTGTCCTAGTTATGGATATTATTTTGGAAAGAAAGAACATGTAGAACAGTGGAAGATATATTATCCGAAAAGATCTGATTATAGATTTATAGGTAATATATCTACTAAAACCATTCAAGGTTATAGACAATTACCTAAGAATGGTAAGTTATTAGTAATAACTAAGAGTTTAAAAGATTGTGCTTGCTTATATGGTATGGGAATACCTGCATGTGCCCCACAAAGTGAAACTCAATTTATTTCTAATACTATCTTAGAAGATTTAAGGCAACGATTTGATAAAATAGTACTTTTATTTGATTCAGACCTTACAGGAGTACATTACACTAATGTGCTGCGTAGAAAATACGATTTTCTAATTCCTTGTATTATACCTAGAAGGTATGGGGCTAAGGATATTAGTGATTTCTATAAGAAGTATGGGAGAGAAAAGACTATTGAATTTATTAAAGAATCTATTAAATATATAAAAGAATGGGAAAGACATAGGTGAATACTAGTGTAACAGTAAAATATAAGAATGGTGACACACAGACATTCCAAACAATAGAAGAAGCTTCCGAAGTAACTAAATTGACAGTTAATTCAATTAAGTCTAGAGCTAATAAGCCTGGCTCTGGAGCTAAATCTAAAGATGGAATGACATTTCAATGGGCAGATCCTGCTGTTAGAAGAAGTCTTACTGCTAAAAAGAGTAAGAAAAAGGGATCTAGCTTTGAACTTGATATTGTGCATAAGTTAAGGGAAATTGGATACCCTAATTGTATGACTAGCCGTAATAAAGATAAAACTTTAGACGCTAACAAAGTAGACATTTGTGATGAGGAAGTTCCTTGTTATATACAAGCTAAATATACTCAGAACATGCCTAATTACTTCACAATTAGAGATGCTTGCAGTTTAAAAGACAAGCCATTTGTAATGTGCTGGAAGAAAGCAGGCAAAGATGGAGAACAAAGTCCTGGTACAGTTGCCGTTATACCAATAGATTACTTTTACCAACTAATTAGTAAATAAAATGAATACTTATTTGATTCCTTGGAGTGACCCAGGAGAGTGTGATATTCTTAAAATTACTGCCAATAGTTATGAAGACTGTGTAGATAAAGTAATTAAACATTATGCAGAAGAGTTTGACTCAGACTCTTTAGCAGGGTGTATGGACTATGAAGAGTTTATGCAGTTGATGTGGGATAATCACGACATTTTCTTAGGCAGCATTCATGAAATTGAGGAATATGAATAATTTGCGTATTGCACTAGATATAGATGATACCATTTTAAAGTGGTTTGAGGCTTATCAAAAACGGTTTCCTGGTGAACGTAATTTAGTGCAACATATAATTACCAGAAATGTACGTAAGTTACAGTATGACAGAGAATTTTGGGAGAATCTAGAACTACTGGAGCGTCCTAATTTTGAACCTCATATCTATTCAACTAAGCGTATAAATCAAAAGAGTTACACTCGTAATTCTTTAATTAAAAATGGTTTACCAGTAAAGCCTATTTATCAGACTTATAACCAAAATGGTAATAAAGCTGATAAAATAAAGGGCAGGTGTGATGTTCTTATAGATGATAGTTTGTTTAATGTAACTAAAGCTATACAGAGTGGATTACCTGCTCTTCTTATTGATAGACCACACAATCAAAATGTGGAGTGTGAATTTCGCATTTATAACTTAGATTATGAAGAAATCCTAGATGCATATATAAATGAGTTAAATGTCTTAGGATGGCAAAATTAAGAGACTTAGTCAAACTTACTCCATTAATTGACACTCTTAAATTAGTTAAAATTGATGATGCAGAGTATTTCTCTCCTAAGTATGGAAGTTACATAAGTAATTCAAGATTAGGATTACTTAATCCATTTCAAGGAGGTTCAACAGATGCCTTCTTTGCAGGGTTCAAAGACGAAGGGTTTGTTTCTAGTTTAGTTATAGGTTCGGCAGTTCATTGTCTCACTTTACAGAATGAGAGTTTTGAACTTGCCCCTGCTCTAGGAAAGCCTACTGCTAAATTGGGAGCTATGGCAGATGAACTTTATCCAGTATGGTTACAACATCCTATTAGAACTTCTGATATTGAGGAAGCTTCAAGTAAGGTTAACTACTATAAAAATAAGCTCACTCCGGATATTATTAAAAGGGTGAATGAGCAATGTATTCCATATTGGAAAGCTAGAAAGAATGCACAATTAAATAGTACCAAAGAAATTATCTATTTAGATGATAAAAGTCGTGATACTGTATATAATTGTGTAGAAGCATTAACTAAGAATCCACAGATTCAAGAGTTACTTAATCCTTCAGGACTCTTAGACCCTCCTCTTTCTATGAACGAACAAGCATTTCTGTTAGATATAGAGGCTGAATGTGCTAATGGTAAGAAAACAGTATTACACTTAAAAGCTAAACTTGATAATTTCACTATTGATACAGAGCAGGACATTATTACTGTAAATGATGTTAAAACTATTAGTAAAGTAGTGTCAGCTATTGATGATAATATCAATAGGTATCATTATAGCAGAGAATTAGCTGAATATTTATATCTATTAAATTTATATGTAGCAAAGGAGTATAATATATCAAAACCTTCAATAAAGGCTAATTATTTAGTAGTATCTACTATTCCACAATACTATACTAAAGTTAGACCTGTAACTAATAAGGAAATACAAGAAGGTATGTATGAATTGGGAACTTTGTTACGTCATGTAGCATATTTAATTTGCTATAAAGGATATTCTCTTTAATGGAACTTAAAGATTTAGACTTTGATAAGACTCTAGCAATATATAAAAAGTTCTTTAGTGTTCATTTTTTAAATAGTAACTTAGGTGATAAATTAGCTGTAATAGCTTTAACCTGTTATATAACTAATGAACTCAGGAAAAAAGACAAAAAAGTTACTTGTTATGATGTTTTATTAAAGGTAGGAAAAGATTTCGGAAAGGAAGAAAAAGAAACCTTTCTGAAATCACTTGGGGCTATTTGTGAGGACTTTATGTATGGAGTTAAAGACTTTCCAGACTATGGAGTACCTCTCAAAGATATGCCAAAACAGCTTAAAAAATTATTAGATTCTTATGTGCCGTTTTGATAATATTTTATCAAAAATCTGTACAATTATTTAGATTAACATTAATTAACACTATAATCCTTGGATAATTTCCTAAATGGATTATTGTTGTTTACATCAGTCAAGAAAACTGGTTTTAGATAAGTATTTCGTAGATGATATGAAAATGATTAATGTTTAATAAGGATTTAATAATTATGAGTACAAAGGTTTTGAATTTTAAGAGTGTAACAGTATCAGCAGAGTCTAAGGATGCAGCAATTGCAAACATTGAAGAGCAGTATTTCCATATTAATGGTGATGCAACTCAGGCTTATAAGAATGCAAAGGCTAAGCATCAGGGTATTTGGACAGAGCGTGACGATAAGGCATTTAAGCTGGATTATTTGGAGAAGAAAGGCAAGAGCTGTCCAGGTGCTGGTTATATTATTGTAGTAGAGGCTGCTATTGGCGACACTCGTGAACGTCCATATAAGATTGAAGATGTAAAGAGTGAGGGTAAGAGAAAGTTTAAGTCAATGTATAAGTGGATTGACGCTGAAGGCAAGACAGTATGTCAGGTTGATACTAATAAGGCAGACGCTAAGAATGCAATCAAGGAACTCTATAAGAGTGGTGCATTTAGAGGTGATGCTAAGTTGGTAAAGACAAAGGATGTAGTAGAGGGTAATGCAGTTGTAGCTACAGCTAAGTATACTCCTTCTAAGAATACTAAGCCAGGTTCATACATTGCTTTTGGTATTGAGAATGCGTAATAATATATTGAATAACTAACACTATTGTTAGAATTAAGTAAGGTGATTGTCCGTGAGGATAGTCACCTTTTTTCTTTTAGATACATTAATAGCTAGATTACTTTAAATAATTAAGTAATTAAATTAAATGCAAGTAACTTTAGAGCAACTTTATTCAGGAAAAGCCACTAGAATTAAAGAAAAGGAGTATTTTACAACTGAGCAATATGTAATGCCCTTTATAGACAGAATGTCTAAATTTACAGACAAGTTTGAAATTCAGGTTAAGCCTGCAGATCAAATTAGTCTAACTAATGATGGTGAAGTTAATTTTGAAAATATTGTATATAATAGAGTATGGGTAGAAGCACAACTTCCAGGAGAATATGCTTATGAAGGTCATACTCAGTCAGTTAGTCTTCTGTATGCTTTAGATACCCGTAAGCCAGTATACAAGATATTTCAAAATGCAGTACGTAGTGCTTGTTTAAATATGTGTGTATTCTCTCCAAATATGCTGCAAGTTAGAGAATTAGAGCCGGAAACAGCTATGGAATATACCTTTGTAAATCAAGTTATGGAAATGACTGATAACACAAAGGTGATGCTGGAGAATTTAGCTAATACATATATTAAGAGAAATGAACTCTATGACAATTTGGGACATTGGGTAGATAATTGTATTAGTAGCAAATTTAATTCGGGATTTGGTACTGTAAAGTTGGCAGAATCTACAGCTATTGATGCTTATAAGAAATTAGTAATTGACGAGAAGTCTGACTATTTTGTACCTAATAATGAGGATATTTGTATGTTCGATGCTTATCAGGCATTTACAGATATTATTACTCATGATAAGGGTAGGGATATAGTTAATAAATTTGAGAAGATTTATTTAGTTAAGGACATTCTAGGTATTAAGTAAAGAAATATTTGGAATTAACTAAATAATAAAATATAATATAGATTCAGTAATAATTAGATGTTTATAAAAAGATTACACTTTTAACGGCTTAATAGCTTATTTAAACATTTAACAATGAAAAAGGAAACCAGAAATCGTATTGAGAAAGTATTGAACTATGCCAAGGAGAATAATTGTAGTATAAAAGCAGCTTGTACTGCAAAGAACTATAATTATAGTACTTTAATGAATACTATTAAATATACTCGTAATATTGGTAAAGATGAAGATATTATTTCTCTATATGATTCTGTAAAGAAACCTACAGGTAATTCTGTAGAGCATATTGATACTGATGAAAGAGCTGAGACTGAACAGATTCGTAATGAGGATGGCGCAATAGTTAGTTATAGATTTAAAGTATTTCGTCGTGATAAGACTCCTGTGATAGGAGCATTAACTAGAGATGAAATGAATCTTATCTATAGACTTTATTCTTATTATGGTTCTAGTCTCACACAGCGACAAGTAAGTAGACATTTTCCTGACTATTCTTTAGTTGATTTTAAGAGAATCTTACGTGCTTTTAATATAACTAAAGCTTCTAGTCCATTTGCTCCTCACGTAATTGAAGAGCATACACCAGAAGAACTTCAGGAAATGCAACTTAGAGAGAAGGAGAATGACTTCCTAAAAGCTGTTGAAAAGAATGAGGTGAGAGACCTTAGACAGTTAGTTATTAAACTCACTAAGGAGCAAATGAAAACTTCTATTAGTGAGGAGAAACTAATTCAATTAATTAAAGAAACTAATAAAGACTATAAAGAGCTTCCAGTTAACATTAATAGTGGTAATCCAACATATCCAGTATTGATTATATGGTTGTCTGATTTACATATTGGGGCTTATAATGCTAAGTATAGTAGTTTCGTAACTCTTCCTAATTATGATAAAGAAGAGATTAAGGCTAGATTAACTAAGATTGTACGGACATTTGCAGGACAGTCTTATGGAGCAGTTTATGTAGTTAATCTTGGTGACTCCATCGATGGCTATAACAAGGAAACTACTAGAGGAGGACATCAACTTCCTGAGGTAATGGATGATAAAGAGATTAGTGAGACTTATATAGAGTGTATGATGGAGTTCTTTAAGTCTCTTAAGGCTAATGTAAAGAGTGATGAGTTTAATTATCTTTGTATAGGTGAGAGTAATCACGATGGCAATTGGGGATGGTTAAATAATAAGTTATTAGCTGCATATTTAGCTAATGAAGGGGTTAACAGTTTTATTAGTAACTTTCCCATTGACCATTTCACTATTGGTAAGCACTCATGGATTTTCATGCACGGCAAAGACAATAACAATCAGTCTCGCCAATTTCCACTTACACTTAACCCTCAAACTGAATTATATTTTGCTAACTATATAGCAGAACAGAATATTAGTAATGAATATATCTATGTAGTAAAGGGTGATTTACATAATTATGCTTATACTACAGGCAAACAGTTTGATTATATTTCAGTAGGTAGTATGTATGGAAGTAGCAATTATATTGTTGCTAATTTTGGACATACTAAATGGAGTATTAATTATTCTGTAGTTACAGAAGATAATATGTTAATGGGTACAGTTAAAGGAAGTAACTAGATGAGCATTTAATAAGGAAAATAAACACTGTATGTTGACAAGAACTGATATTTTAAATGAGGCAATTCATAAATGCCTGGTTGAAATGTATAAATGGTCTCAACCAGCTATAGACTTAGATAAGCTTATTGCAGATGGATATAAAGATTCTAAGGAGGATCCTTTATATAAGAAACACTATTTATCAGAAAAGAATTTCATCTATCTTAGAGACGTATACAAAGATGCTTATGGAATTACTGATGATTGGAATGACACTTTTGAATTACTAATAGACTATTTAGTTAAGGGAGGTATGGAGGACGACTATAAACCGGCTACTGAAGATAGACCTGCTTATAGAGATTATAAAAAGGTTCCTGCGTTAGATACATTAATTGGTAAGGAAGCTACTGATAAGTGTCTGGAGCATATCAAGAAGTGTCAGAATTTCTATTGTGGACATTCTCGAGAGTCTAATCAGTTTGATATAACTATGGCTTTAATGGTAGGAAGTCCTAATTCTAATGCTGAGTATGTAACAAAGTATTGGCAATCTCATGGAAGACCTGATTTTGTCATTAAAGATTTCAAGATTGACGATATTATCTATGATGATGAGTATCCTGCTGTAGATGAATTTTTAGAGTCTTTAAAATAAATAGTATGAAAGATATTATATTGCCAAGTGAAACCTCAGATGCTATTGATTTAGGTGCTATTGATGAAGATACTGGAGGTATAGTCATACCATATAAAGGGGATGATGCTGTTGGTTACATAACTTATACATATGGGGAAGCCGTTCCTTGGGCGTTCTTTAATACTATAGATAATACTATAATAGCTAAAAATAATCAACGCGATGATTATACTGAAGAATCTCTAACTGATTTAGTTAAAAGACTCGTAAAGGATAAAGTTGCCGACAATTTTAAACTCATTAATTTCACAATAGATTTAGATAACTATAATCCAGATAAATTATCTTCAGATACTAAAAAATTAATGAATAAAAAGAATATATGGTCATTATAAAAAGAGACGGGACAAAGGAAGAATTTAATGCAGATAAAATATTTAATGCTTTAGCTAAAGCATTTGAAGCTTGTGGTTATACTTCTGTTGAAAATGTTATTCGAGATATGATTTCAGAGATGAGTTTCTGGGATAATATTACTGTAGAAGAGATTCAAGATGAAGTAGAGGAGACTCTATATAACTATGAATATTTTGATGTAGCTAGAGCTTATTCTATTTACAGAGAAGAGCATAAGAAAGCTAGATTTATTAGAAGTAGACTTAATTATATGGACACTTATAAAGATTCCAGTGTAAATGCATCTACTTCCTCAGAAACTGATGCTAATGCTAATGTTGCTTCTAAGAATGTAGCTAATCTTGAGGGCGAAGTATATAAAGTAACCAATAGAATTATCCAAAGACAGCGAATGAAAGATGAACTTAATAAATTGTATCCAGGTCAAGAACTTGGAAGACAGTATATTAAGGATCTAGAAAATCATATTATCTATACTCATGATGAGGCTAGTACTCCAGTACTTAAACCTTATTGTAAAGCAGTTACATTATATCCATTAATGCTTGAAGGTGTAGGTAATATTGATGGAGTTACTCCTAGTGCTCCAAATGATATTCAATCTTTTAGTGGTCAGGTAACTAATGCTGTATTTTTGTTTAGTTCTCAGTGTAAAGGAGCTGTCGCTCTTGGTGATTATTTTATAGCTCTTAATTATTATGTAATTCAAGAGTTTGGTCCTGTATGGTATGATAAAGTAGATGAGGTTGTAACTAATTCTCATTTCCTGCATCAGTATACTGTTGGACATTATATCCGAAAGGGTATGAAACAGTTTATTTATGGTGTAAATCAACCTGCGGGCAATAGAAGCTATAATTCGCCTTTCTCTAATGTTTCTTTTTATGACAAAGTATATTTTAAATCACTCTTTGGAGAATTTTATTATCCGGATGGAACACAACCTGAATGGAATGCTATAGATAAGTTGCAGAGAATCTTTATGCAGCTTTTAAGAGAGATTAGATTAATTAAACCTCTCACATTCCCAGTAACTACTATGGCTCTTGTACATAATGGTAAAGAATATCTTGACCCTGAGTATAAAGAGTTATGTGCTGAAGAATGGGCTAAAGGTGGAAGTTTCTTCTGCTATACTAGTGACAATCCTACATCTTTAGCTAGTTGCTGCAGAGTCTTAAATGAAATGTCTGATAATACCTTTAGTTCTACTACAGGTATGACAGGAGTTATGACTGGTTCTTGTAATGTAATTACTCTTAACATTAATAGAATTGTTCAGGATTGGATAAAATCACCTTTAACTCCTGATGAATTGGATTCTGGTGAGGAATGGGCAAATAAGTTTAAACAATACTTAATTCCAATTCTTGAAAGAGTATATAAGTATCATATTGCATATAAGACAATGCTTTATGAAATGGAGGATGCTAAAATGTTCTCTGATTGTAATGCAGGATATATTTATATGCGTAAATTGTATTCTACTATTGGATTGATAGGTTACTGTGAAGCTGCACAATTCTTAGGACTATCTGTATCTAATAATGAGGCATATAAGAATTTCCTTAAACTAGTATTTGGTACTGTTAAAGAAGAAAATAAGAAAAATTCTATCCACGATAATAAGAGACCATTCTTATTTAATAGTGAAGCTATTCCAGGAGAAGGATTGGGTGTAAAACTCTATAATTGGGATAAGAAAGATGGTTATGTAGTGCCTGAAAATCAGAATCTGTATAACTGTTATTTCTATAATCCATGGGATGAGACCTCTATTCTTGATAAATTTAAGCTTCATGGTAGAGGAGTAGCTCAGTATTGTGATGGAGGACAAGCTCTTCATGCAAATCTTGATGCTCATTTAAGTAAACAACAGTATTTACATCTGTTGGATGTGGCTAAAGATGAAGGTACTAGTTATTTCACATTTAATATTCCAATGTCTCAATGCAGAGAATGTGGACATGTAGTAAATGCCCCTATTGACGAGTGTCCTATTTGTCATTGCAGACATATCAAGTATTATACTAGAATTATTGGCTATCTTGTGTGTGTAGATAATTGGAGTAATCCTAGACAATTAGAATTTGCAGTACGTAAGTACAAGAGTGGAGATAGAAGCTTTACATATAAACCAAATCTTTAATAATATGCATACAATTTGTGGGGAACTTGATTATGTTCAGGGACACCTAAGATATGGTCACCTAGAACTATATTTAGATGATAAAGCATTTGAAGAATTTAAATCAATGCCTGAAGAAGAACAAAAAGCATATCTAAATGACAATGGAAACCTCCTTGTAGATAGTTACGAAGTAGATGACCGGGGTGATATTATTAATATAATTTATTAACATGACAGAAATTGATTTTTAATGAAAGAGTTATTAAAATTTGAAGCAGAATGGTGTGGTCAGTGTAAAGCTCTTAAACCTACATTGGATAATGTACTCAAGGATTTTCCTGATGTTAAATTAACAATAGTAGATTGTGAGATTGAAGAGCAGAAAACACTAAAATATCAGATTAGAAATATACCTACTCTTATCTATTTAGTAGATGGAATAGAAGTAGGTAGATTGTCTGGAGCTGTTCCAGCTAATAAGATAAAAGAATTACTTAGTAAATAATGGAAATAACATTAGTTAAAGAAGAAACACTTGATGAAGAAGCTCTAAGAGACTTCATCAATCAAGAATTTCAAAATAAAAACATAGATGAGATTTTAGACTATTTAGAAACCGACAAAGGACTTGAATATCTAGAATCTTGTGTATGTAATTTGGTAGGTGAGGTTGGTATGCAAATAGATGATTCTACCTATCAAAATATTTTAGATTATTTAGAAAATAATTTATAAACGGTTAAGGAGACTTAGGTAACTAGGTCTCCTTTTTCTATGTATGAGTGTAGAAAGAAAACAACTTAAATCAGTTAATTGTTCTCTACGCAATTTCACATATGGCAAAGATTCTGATTACATAGTAGTAACAGAATGGGTTAATGGAGATGGTTGGGATATAACAATTAACGATAAACAGATTAGTTTACACAGTGGTGAATTAGCAGCTATTAACTATTTAACTGCTATGATAGATTATGACTACGAATCTCATTTAGAATAATTATGGAAGAAATAGTTGTATTAGATTATGGTAATGGCTCAGTCTGGATTTATAAATTACCATGGTTAAATATGGACGATGTTGCTATACGTAATTGGTTAGATTCTATGGGATTTAATTTAGATGATATAGAATGGATGGTTAACCCTAATATTACAATTAATGATGAAAGAAAATAAAAAGACAATAGAACAGACAGTTGATGTCTTAATTGAAGGTGCCAGAAAGACTTCTAATACCTTTATGTTAGAAACAGCTAAATTAATTAAGGCTGCACTAATTAATAATAAGCATTCAGAAAAACCAGTTTCTGAATTAGATGTTTTGCATAAGATGGTTAAAGAGCGTGAAAAGGCTATGGCTATTTATGAGAAAGCTGGTCGTAAAGATTTAGCACTTAAGGAGGTTAAAGAAATTGGCTACATTCGAGGAATAATGCCCGTAGAACCTTCAGAACAGGAGATTGAGGAACTTATTACAGAGTTAATGAAAATAATGACTCTGACTATTAAAGATACTAAAATGGTTATTACACATGTTCAACGTAAATTTCCCACTGCTCAGAAGAGTACTATTGTAAGAATATTTAAATCTTTTTTATAATGAGGTTATACGGGATATTAAATGATGAGTTTATTGGAGAATACATTATAGATAATACCTCTACGAATATAGAGGATTTTAAACCTACGGATAATGTATATTATACAGATAATCCTCTAAATGATCCTTTTGATTTCTATAGATTATTTGAAGATAATACAGACGCTGATTGGCTTCCCTATAATTGCACTATAACTGAAGAAGATATATATTATAAAAATGGTAGATATTACTATGATTATATGCCCAAAGAATCAATGGTGGGAACTAGAACTGCCATATATAAAGGGGGTAAGTTAATAAAGCAACAGTTTAAACCATATTAATATGTATTTTGTATATCAGAAACAAATAAATGTAGCTAGTAAATATAGTTATGATGTAGATTCTATAGTAGAATGGTTTCAAGTACTTATAGACCAAGATGATATTAAAGAAAACTATGGAGAAGATGTTACTGCATCAGACATAGTAGACGATATTTTTTATAATCCTGGGTGTTGGTACGATGAGTTCATACAACATTTTGAACTAGAAGAAGAAGTAACAGATAATATGACTATTGACGATTTAGCTGACCAAATAAAAGAGGTAGCAGAAGATAAGTTATTAGATTTTTATACTAAATATTTAGAAGAATTAAAATCTGCAAAATGATAGGATTAACGTGGCGTGAAATTCGACAAGTGTTTGTTGATGAGGATACACTTTACTCAGCTTTACTTTATGTATACCGTACTTATATAGGAGCTGAAGACGATAGTATAGACAAGATTATTGAGGGTATTCAAGATAATATAGAAAATTACATAGAAGAATTAATTGAAGAAGCTTCTCCTTATGATTGCTCCAATGGTGATATAGATGCTGAAGATATTACAGACCTAGTTACTGGGGATGAATTTCTTGCTAAATTTAAAAAGTGGTACGAAAATGAGTGATCAAATTGAATTAAATTGGACTATAAATGTAAGTTATACCTTTAAGAAATATGACATATTTCAATCACTTGAGGATTTATTTAATATTTATGAAGAAGTTCCAGATAATGTAGATTATCCAAGTTATGTAATTGAGTGGCTAGAAACTAACTTAGAGGATTCTGTAGAGGAGTTTCTTGACTTATTAGATCCAATGTTAAATATTGATGGTGAGATTGATGATGATAACATTGCTGAATTATTAGATAATAAAGAATTTATGAAAGAATTTAGACAATATTTGAATGACTAAAATATTAATCATACCTGATTTACATGGTCGTAGTTTTTGGAAAGAACCATGCGATAATTGGAAAGATAAGATTATATTTCTAGGAGATTATCATGACCCTTATGGAGAATATGTAGTTGGAGAACCTGATAAAGCAGAGTCTTTAACTAATCTTAAAGAATTAGCTGCTTTTGTAGAGAATAGACGTAAGATTTCTGATGTTATATGTTTATTAGGTAATCATGATCTTGCTTATTTTAATGGAGTTGGAAAGTGTCGTTTTGATTCCTATAAACGGAGTGAAATAAGATTCTTGATTAGCATTTTAAATCCTCAATTATATTATATATATGAAGATTTAACTACGGAAGTCCCTAATAAATACTTATTCTCTCATGCAGGTATTACTAAGAATTGGTTAGATTGCAATAATCTAGAATTAAAAGATTTAGATAATATAGATATAACTAATCTTAGTCCATTAGACCAAATTCCTTATTCTAGAGGTGGGAACAATATATATGGTTCTTGTGTTTGGAATAGTCTAGAAGATTTTCAGATACAAACTCCATATAAAGATTATTATCAAATATTTGGGCATACTTGGGGAGGTAGAACTGAGCCTTTAATTACAGATAAATATGCTATGTTAGATTGTTGCAAACCATTTGTGTTAAACACAGAAACTAAACAAATTATACCATGGATATTATAAAACTTCCATATACTTCCTATCTTGAGGTTAATGTAAAGGATCTTTCAGAGTTTATACAAAATGATCTATTAAAGGAAAAGGTTCCTAGAGATAGTTGGCATGACGACATAGGAGATAATATTTATTATTATCTAGAAGGATACTTTAGAAATAAAGATATAAAATATGATGAAGATATTAATGAAGAATTGCTAGATTTACTATGTGAAAGTATTTGGGAATATTTAAATTTGCTCTAAAGAATGGCATATATAGATCTTGACCTTTATGAAGAGGTAGAAGTAAAGGATTTTATTAATTATATAAAGTCCCATTATCCTCAGTGTAGTTCACTCTCTAACGAGGATTTAATGAGTTATATAGATGACCATATTCATAGTCTTATAGAAGCTTATTTAAGCTCTTTAGGATTAATGTTTGGAGATATTAACTGGGATAGTGGATTAGATGTCCTTTATGATGAATGTGTTGATTATTTAAATGATTAAATATGTCAATTCAATGGTTACTTTCTCAGAGTTTCCTAACGAAATTAGTCTGTGCATCAATATTAGTCAATGTCCTTGCCATTGTTCTGGTTGCCATTCATCTTATCTTGCTGAGGACATAGGAGAACCTTTAGGAGAATTAGCCTTAAATAAGTTAATTACAGAAAATAAAGGTATTACCTGTGTTGGATTTATGGGTGGAGACATAGAGCCAAAAAGTGTTAATGCTCTTGCACAATATATTAAAACAGAATATGATTTAAAAGTTGGTTGGTATAGTGGTAGAAGTCATTTATCTCCAGAAATTGATTTACGGTATTTTGATTATGTAAAGCTAGGTCCTTATGTAGAAGAAAGAGGAGGACTAGATAATCCTAATACAAATCAGGTAATGCTGGAGATTGATAACACTTGTGGAAGACCAATAACTAAAGATATAACTAGTTATTTTTGGCGTAAAAGTAATTAATGACTTTAGAATTAGCTTATAATAATGATATTTTAGATTTCAAAAAACAATTGGAGGACTTAGCTGCTATTTATAGTGTCACTATAAGAGCTTATAATGAGTCTCATTATCTAGAGAAAAAGAAAGCATACCGATTAAAAGGTGGTTATAGTGCTAGATTAACTCCATTTGCTTTATTTAAAGATAATAATCATGAGATTCCTTTTTATAGTGAATCAAATGAATGTACTTTAGATAATATTTCTGAAATTTTAAATCGTTATTGTAATGTTAAAAGTACCTGTAATTAATGAGTCTAGTAATAACCTTCCTGAATATGCAACATCTGGTTCTGCTGGATTTGACTTTTGTGCTAATGTAGATGAGGTAAACGAAAAGCTTACTTGGAACTGCTCTTTTCTACGTAATATAAATAGGAAGATTGTTGAGATTACAATTCATCCAGGAGGTCGGGCTCTAATTCCTACGGGTTTACATATGGCTATTCCAGAAGGATATATGTTAGCTATTGTAACTAGAAGTGGTCTTGGTCTCAAGAAGGGAGTAACTATGGCTAATTCTTTCGGAGTTATAGATGCAGATTATCGTGGTGATATTGGTCTTATTGTACAGAATAATGGATTTGAGCCTTTTACAGTACAACAGGGAGATAAAATTGGACAAGGTATTATTTATAAATGTGAACAAGCTGAATTTACACTAGTTGATGAACTCGACGAAACGGAACGTGGAGAAGGTGGTTATGGGCACACTGGAGTTCGTAATTGATATTGTATTAGATTTATTAGATTAATTAGATAAATACTTAATATTTAATATTAATTAATATGATTACTAAGGAACAATTCACAAAGGTTATTGAAGACACATTGAAATTAAATAAGGAATACGATAGATGGGATGATTTTGGTATTAATCTGTGGGAACTTCCTATTGGAGATACTGTAGCTAGTCTTGCAGAATCAATTTGGAATATTGTATTTGATGAAGATGGAGTAGATTGGATTAACTGGTGGATATATGAAAGACCTGCTTTGTTTGAAGGTGATGAAGTAAATAAAGCTTATAATGAAGATGGTTCAGAGATTCCAACAAAAACAGTAGATGATCTTTGGAATATTGTAGAAAAGTTTCGTAAGTAATGATTAAATATCTTTTAGGACGTGCTAGTACTGGTAAATTTCGTTTTGCAGTTGTAGAATGTGATGAAGAATGGCATTCAATTGATGATGGACGAGCTGGTTATATAATTCAACGTAGTTATGGTCAGGTGAGAGGAAAGACAACCCTCTCACCTCAGATTATTGTAGATAGAACTAAACAAAAGAGAAATTGGCAAGAACAATATACTTTACAATTTAACTCTGAAGTTAAGAAATATTTAGATAAAGGCTATAAGGAAATTGACAAACATCCTAATGAATATACTGATGATGAACTTCTTAGTATATTTGGAGATGTTAAGACTAATCAGTATGGTGTGATTAAACCCCAATTAGCTAAACAAGCTGATAAGGTTACAAATCCTAAGATATTTAATAAAGAATGGTTAATTAGTAGAAAACTTGATGGTGTAAAGGCGTTATTCTACTGGGATGGTAAAGAAATTCATACAGCTAGTAGAGGAGGTGAGCATTATGACTATAGTACAGTTCATTTGCGCACTAATCCTGCTTTACTCGCTTTCTTCAAAGAGAACCCTGCTATTATTCTTGATGGTGAGCTGTTCGTAAGAGGTAAGACTCTTCAGCAACTTTCAGGAGCTGCTAGAATGGAGAAGAATGCTTATGATTGTGATTGGTTGCAGTATTGGGTATATGATTGTTATAACTCTGCAGATATTGACATGATAGCTTCAGAACGTTATAAGTTTTTGGAGGATAAATTTGCAGAAGCTCATAACTTCCCCATTTATAGAAGTAGTGAGGATGAATCAGAGGCACCAATCAGACTCTTGGGACATGAATATGTATCTGGTTGGGATAATATGAAAAAACTTCACGATGAATGGGTTTCTGCAGGATTTGAAGGTGCTGTAATTACAGACCCCTCTAAGCCTTATAAAGTAGGTTCTCGTTGTAATAATCTTATAAAGATTAAACAATATAAGTCTGAAGATTTTAAAGTAATTGGATATAAATTAGGACTTAGAGGTTCTGAGGATATGACATTTACTTGTGAATTAGAGGATGGACGTACTTTTGAAGCTATGCCAGTAGGTAACAGGGAAATTAAAGCTGAATATGTTGAGAACTTTGAAACTAAGTACAAAGGACACAAAGCTGAATGTACTTTCTTTAACTATTCAGATGACGGTATACCTACTCAACCTAAGTTGAGAATATTTAGATTTGACTTAGAGTAAATTTTACTAGTAATTTTATATATATATGAAAATAAAACTGATAGGTAATGGACATTATGAAGTAATTCATAAAAATAAAGTTATAGGTAGATTTGATAAGTATGATTTAGATACATTAAATAATGCTCAAGTAGGAGCCACTTTAAATTTTACAGACTAATGTATTTCAAAGGAACTATTGTAATTACAGACCCATGTTATATAATTAGGAAGAATCCTATTAAATGTCCTAATGAAGAGGATTTTGGACTTCCTGCGTCTATAAATAGTAAACCATTTAAATATTACTCTACTCCAGAAGAGTTAGCTTACAAGGCTGCTTTAGATTATTATTACAGTGAATCTCGTAAATATGACGATTGGGATAAATGTGATTATGGAGAAAATATGGGAGTATTAGGTATCCATAATTATATTTCTGAATCTACTATTTATGGAGATTGGGGTTGTACTACTTATCAAACGGAGGAGGAACCAAAAGAACTTCTAGAAAGTATTCTACGGGTTTTAAATGATAACCTTGAAAATGAGGAATATGGAGATGATGAACTCCCTATTCCAGATGAAGGTAAGGCTATAGGAGGGTTCTGTGCAGATGCAGGTCTTGTAGGAGTATTCCTACTTGATGAGATACTTGCATATAATCCTGATTGGAAATCTTGGATAGAAGAGCATTCTTGGTGTGCTACTATAATTGACGATTTTGAAGGTGAAGTAGAATATTATATAGATAAAGTAGATAGGGAAGCCCACATAGTAGGGACTGGAAGTATTAACTTTTATACAACACAAACAAGTATATGAAACATTATTTAATTAATAACAGTGTGGATTGGTGTGATGAATTTGAGATGCCTTTCTATGAACTATTAGATGAAAATATGTATCGCATCTATATATATGCTAAACTTAAATTAGGTAGTGCATTTACTACAAAAGGATTTGGTAGTAATGAGGCTTGGGAATATGAGGTACATCAGGATCAAGAATATGGTTTAGATTTATTACAATTTGAACCTAAGGAGCTCTCTGATATTGAATATTCCGTAATTAAAAGTCATATGCCAGTAGGTGCATTAAATATATATGATGATTTATTGGAATATATAGAAGTGAATACATCATTAGAAGACAATAAAAATGTATATAAGATGACTCCTGAACAAATAATGAAAGTCATTGATGCAATTGCCAAGTGAATTTAAGTGTGCTGGAAATACTATTAAAGTAAAATTAGTAGAAAGAGAAGATAATAACAATTATGGAAATTGGTGTGATGCCACTAATACTATAACTATAGCTAAGACTGTAGAATTAGAGGATAAAACTGTAGTAAAGTTGACAGAAGATCAAATGACTAATACATTTTGGCATGAGCTTATTCATTGTTTCCAGTTCTATTTTGATAATAGCTATAGTGAAGCACAGTCACAGGTTTATGCTAACTTTATGTGTGAATATTTCAAGTCGGTTGCTCCAGGTAGTGAGTTCATCTAAAAAAGTTTGAATTAGATTAGCAATCTCGGATAAGTATCCTTGGGTATCTGAGATTATTTCATTAGATAATATTAAGTTCTCTCAAGAATTAATTAATAATGAGACTAATCAAGAGTAAAAATTGTAGCATTAATTACTTAGCTAAAGTAGTTGATATTAAGGTTTTTAGAAAACATTCAAATCCAGAAGTAACTAAACTTAAATGTTGTACTATTGATGGATTTAATATTATTACTTCAATAGATGCTGAACCTGGGCTTTATATATATTTCCCAACAGCTTGTTGTATTAATCCTGATTTTTTAGCTTATGATAATTTATTTAGAAAGTCAGAGAAAAACAATAATCCACATAAAACTGGTCTATTTGAAGATAATGGTAAGGTTAAAGCAGTTAAACTAAAAGGTGAATTATCAGAAGGATTTATCGTACCTGCTGTAGAATTTACCAATTGGATTACATCTATAACTAATAGAGATATTGAATTAATTGATGGAACAGAATTTGATACAGTAGAACATGAAGGCAAGACATTTTGGGTTAATAAGAAATTCGTCGTTAAAAGAACACAGGGAACTCCAGGAGGAAGCCAAAAAAAGACACGTAAAGTTAAGAAAGAGCTCGATAAGGTCATTCCTTCTCAATTCAGATTTCATTATGACACAGTTATTATCAAGAAATGTCCTAATGTAATTCAACCTGAAGATTTAATTAGTATTACTGAGAAAATACATGGAACTTCTCATATTTCAGCATATGTAATGTGCCATAAGGAACTTACTTGGAAAGAAAAATTAGCTAAATGGCTTACAGGTAATAGCTTCGATATTTATGATCATCTATACGCTTCAAAGAATGTAATTAAAAATCAGTATTATAACCCTAATGTAACACCAGGATTTTACGGTTGCGATACTTGGAAATATGCTGATGATTATTTACGTCCATATCTTCAGAAGGGTATGACTATTTATGCTGAGATTGTAGGATACAATCCAACTGGCACATATATTCAAAAAGGATATGATTATGGTTGTGAACAACCTAACGTTGCTGTAGATAATTTGGTATATAAACCAGAAAAACATTTTAAGGTGAGACCTTATAGAATCACACTAACTAATGTAGATGGTGAAGTACACGAATTTAGTGCAAGAGAAGTACAACAATATTGTGAATCTGTTGGTTTAACTCCCGTAACTGAATATTATTATGGATATGCCAAAGATTTGTATCCTGAATTAGATATTAAGGATGTGAATTGGTCAAAACTATTCTTAGATAAACTATCTAATGACAAACGTTTCTATATGGAATGTGCTTCTCCTTCTTGTGACAATAAAGTTCCACACGAAGGTATCGTTATTAAGAAAGAGGATATGCTTAGTCATGCTTGGAAATTAAAATGTTTCAAATTCCTAGATAAGGCTCAAACAGATCCAGAAATGGATACGGAAGATGAAGGTTAATTTAATTAATAAAATACGCACTTTCATTAAACATTGGAATGAGTATAAAAATCCATTCTATGTTTGGTGGAAGTGTAAAGATTGGTTTCATAGACCTTATTGCCATATTTATTGTGGTAAGAAAATATGGTTCTTTGGATTACCTATAACAGATAGATATTATAATAAGATATTAGATATTAGATTTAGTGCTGTTGGTTGGAAATGGAAATATGAGAGAATCGAACATGAATGGGATCCTTATATTGCTATTACTTTATTTAGAAAGTGGCAATTAATATTTATTTTTAACTATACAACTAAAGACAATGAAGATTCTAGTACTAGAAATATAGCTACTTGGGAAGCTATGTTGGATATAGTATACAATAACAAATCTCTTTGTCAAGTAGTTAATAGGCATCAATGGTGTAAGTCTGTAGATGATAGAAAGGAAGTTATTACAATAAAAGATAACTTATCTTATGATGGATTTTTTGAATATTTAATAGAATATGAAAATATGTGCAATGTCTGATTTACATGGTAATCTTATCCATATACAGAAGTGTGATTTATGTTTGATAGCCGGAGATGTTGTGCCCTTGAATATACAGAAAAATAGAGTAGAATCTATTGTATGGTTTTTCCAAGATTTTTTACCTTGGATTAAGAAATTACCTTGTGAAGAAGTGTATATGGTAGCGGGTAATCACGATTTTATATGTGCTTCTGAATATCCAGTAATGAAAGCCTTGGAGTACCTTTCTGATTTTAAGTTCACTTATTTACTTAATGATTGTACTAATTATAGAGCCCCAGATGGTAAAAATTATAAGGTGTATGGATCTCCACAATGTCATATATTTGGACATTGGGCATTTATGCATAGTGAGGAGTTTCTAGAAGGCTTATATAGTCAAGTTCCAGATGATATAGATATATGGTTGACCCATGATACTCCTGCTTTAGGAGATTTAGATTTATTACCTCCGAGTCGATGGAGTCAAGAATCTATCCATGCTGGAGGTCAAAGTTTAGCTAAAGCTATTCGGAGAATTAAACCTAAATATGTATTTTGTGGGCATCTGCATACTTGCAAAGATAAGTATTTGAAACTGGATAATACAGAAATATATAATGTTTCTATTCTTGATAATGATTATCATATTAGTTATGAACCTACATATTTGGAGATTGATTAATAAAGAAGAAAATGATATATTAGATATTTACTGTTCTAGATTCTACTTTAACTAAATATAAATTAACATGGAAAAGAGCGTATTTGATAGACTACTTACAGAGTATAAGGAATTGGAAACTAAAACCACAAAACTTAGAGATTTCTTAATTAATAAAATAGATAAGACTTCTATAGATAATCTTAATAAAGATTTATTAATAGCTCAACTCAAAGCAATGGAAGCTTATCTTACTATTCTTAGTATACGTATAGGTCTTAATCAACCAACCCAAGAAGAAAAGCAATTAGATGAAGCTAAAGAACTAGCTAAGTCTACAATTAATGAATAAAAGAGTTATTTTTTCTGACAAGTCTGACTCTCTACTTCAGAGTTATTTTCGAGATATATCTAAATACAAAATATTAGATAATGAAGAAATAAACAAGTTAATTGTTGAAGCTCAAAATGGAGATGAAAAGGCTAGAGAAAAAGTAATTACTTCTAATTTAAGATTTGTAGTAACTATAGCTAAGCAGTTTCAGAATAGAGGTATTCCTCTTATGGATTTAATATCTTCAGGATTGGAAGGCTTATGTAAATCGGTAAATAAGTTTGACCCAACTAGAGGTGTTAAATTTCTTAATTATTCTGCTTGGTGGATAAAACAATGTATTTATACTACTATATACTGGTATGGTCGGGAAATTAGATTACCAGTAACTCAACACTTAAAAGTGATTCAAATATTAAGAGCTACTAATGAGTTTATTAAAAAGAACGGTAGAAATCCAACTACAAATGAATTACATATTTTAACTAATATCCCTGAAAAACAAATAGATTATTTAGCACAATTTTCTAATAGATTAGTTAGTGTTGATGATTTTATTGGCGGGGATGAAGAAAATAGTCAAGTATGTGATGTGATACCGGATGGAGAACCTTCTCTTGATGAACAAGTTAATAAAAGTTTTATTAATAAGGAACTATGTAAATGCCTAGATATACTTCCTGTTAGAGAACATGATATTATTATTATGTTATTTGGCATAGGAATGAATCCTATGTCCAAACAAGAAGTAGGCGATATGTTTGGTATTGGTGTTGAAAGAGTGAGACAGATAAAAGAAAAAGCTTTAGATAAAATAAGAAAAAGATGTAATCTACAATTATCTAAATTAATATAATGATATCTAAAGAAGAATTTCTCAAGGGAAATTGGTGGTTAGTTACTGCTAGGTATCCAGTTGCTTGTGATGCTTCAATAAAAGAAGTAATTGAGAGTGAAGAAGATCCTACGTTAGAATCTAGTTACGCAAATGAATTAATAGAAGAGTGTGTTGATTCATTTGGTTATTTAGATGAATTTACTTATGATCCAGATTTGGAAGAAGGTGAAGAATGTGGAGAAGAGGATCAATTTGAAGATTGGTATGAGCAGCAAAGAGAGGGTATTGAACTTGAAGCCATAAAGATAGATGAAAAGGTAATAGATGAATATGGAGTAGAGTGGTTAAATGACTATTTAGCATGACAGAAAACTATCCAGCAGGAGTTCCTAATGATCCAAGTGCACCTTGGAATGAACCTAATGATAGAAATGTTACTGTAGAAGTAAATGTTGAATTGGGTACTTTTGTAGATATTACGATTCCTCAGTATAAAGAAGGTAGATATTTGATTATTAATGAAGAGGAGTTAAAAGAAGTTGTAGAAAAAGCCATAAAAGATAAATTAAATATTGATAATGAAGATATAGTTCTGAATAACTTATCTATTTGTAGTTATCAATGATTTATTTAGTTAGTCATAATAAAAGCTTATTTCAAACTGACAAATATATAGAGGCGACAATAGAGCAGGCAATGTCTGTTCTGTTGCCGCTCAAACTATGTCAGTTAGATACTGAAACTAAGGGACTGGACTGTCATACTAAAGCTTTACTGACTATACAGTTAGGTAATAAAAATAATCAAGTAGTTATTGATTGGACTACCTTAACTCTAAAGGAAAAGCAAATGGTTAAAAACTACCTAGAATCGGATAGATTGTTTCTAGGATGGAATTTAATGTTTGATTTAACCTTTTTATATGTTCAAGGAATCTATCCTAAGCATATTTGGGATGGTATGATAGTAGAACAGCTCTTATATTTAGGATATCCAGCTCAAATGCGTGAAAAGAGTTTAAAGGCAGCTGCGTGGAATTATTTAAATATTAACATTGATAAAACTGTTCGAGGTAAAATTATTAATGATGGTTTAACTACTGAGGTTGTTATTTATGCTGCAGGAGATGTCACATACATAGAGGATATAAAGAAAAAACAGGATATTGAGGTAGAAAAACAAGGTATGAAACTTGCAGTAGAGTTAGAATGTGAATTTGTTAAGTCACTTGCTTACTTTAAATATTGTGGAGTTCACCTTGATATTACTAAATGGAAAGCTAAAATGGCTAAAGATCAAGCTAAACTTGATAAAGCTATTTCAAAATTAAATGCTTGGGTAGTAGCTTGGGATAAAGAAAATCCTCATAATGGCTACGATATTCAATATCCTGAACTTAAATATCCGAGGTATTCAGCTGATTATCCTAATGAAGTAAAGCGATTAATTAAAGATGGATATAAAAGGTTTCCTCAAGAGGACTTACAAACTCCTGATGGTAAAGTTGATGCTTATAAAAAAGTAATTAAGAATCAGTTTACACAAATTGATACTCAAGGTGACTTATTTACTGGATTTGATACTGAACCTAAGTGTGTGGTAAATTGGAGTAGTCAAAAACAGGTAATACCCTTATTTGAGTTACTTGGAATTAATGTGGAGACATTTGATAAAAAGACTAAACAGAAAAAGAAGTCTATTGAAGCGAATGTTTTAAAACCTCAAAAGAACGATTTTCCAATTATTCCTATATTTTTGGAGTATCAAGAAGCTGCTAAAGTCGTATCTACTTATGGGCAAAACTGGTTAAATGCTATTAATCCTAAAACAGGTAGAATACATGCAGATTTTCATTCTATAGGTACTGACACAGCAAGAGTTAGTTCTGGTGGAGGTGTTTGGAAACTAAATATGCAAAACCTACCTCACGATCCAGAAACTAGAGCATGTTTTACCTCTGAGGAAGGCAATGCTTGGCTATCTGCTGATTATCAAAGTCAGGAATCCCGTATTATTGCGTCTGTTTCCAAGGATGAGAAGATGATAGACCTATTTGAACATGGTTGTGGTGATGTTCATTCTTTGGTGGCTTATATGAGTTATCCTAATATAATTCCAAGGGATACTAAGATTGAGGATATAAAGAAACTCTATCATAATTGGAGACAAAAAGCTAAATCTATCGAGTTTGCTATTAATTATGGAGGAGACTATAATACTATATCTAAGAATGATGGTATTCCTGTAGAAGAAGCAAAGGAAATTTATGATAATTTTATGGAGGGTTTTCCAGGAATAAAAAGATACCAAGATTATTGTAGAGCAGCTGTTATGAGAGATGGCTATATATTACTTAATCCTCTTACTGGACATAGAGCACATATTTATGATGCTGAAGAGTTAAAAGAGACTCGTAACAAAATGCAAGAACCTGGATTTTGGGAATATTACCAGAATGCAAGAAGAAGTAATCCACAAGATGAGATTGTACAGGAAGTAAGACATTATATGCAGCGTAAAGCGGCTTCTGAAAAACAATCCATTAATTATAGAATACAAAATAGAGGAGCAATGTGTTTTAAATTATCTTCTATTAAACTATTTAATTGGATTGTAGATCATAAGTTAATAGATAAGGTAAAAATGTGTGTACCAGCTCATGATGAATTTAACCTGGAGTGTCCAGTAGCAATTAAGGAGCAGATAGGTAAAGTGCTGATTGATTGTATGATAGCTGGGGGTAAACCATTCTGTCCTAATGTATTTTTAGGAGCAGATATAGATATAAATGACCATTGGGTTCACTAATAGAAGAATAATTATGGAATTAAAAGGAACAGTTGAAATTGAAGAAACTTATTATAAAAGAGGTTTAGAATTAGCATTTACAGATTATCTAGAAGAAGATGCACAAACCCCTAAATTATTTAGGGACTGTATAATAGATAGACTAATTGAAGATTTTGGATTAGATATTACTTTAGATGAAGAAACTGTTACACAAGCAGTAGAAGATACAAAGAAACTTATAACTGAAATTCTAAAGAATGTTTAATGATTAAATTAGCTAATAATATTGGATGGAATAAAAATTGGAAAGATGCATATTTCTATGAGAGAGGTATAATTGTAAGTATATTTACAATTGTATTAATGATACTATTTCTAATCTTTGCCAGTATAATATGAACTATGAAGTTATTATGACATACAAGTGCATAGGTAGAATATGCCGTGTATACGAAGTAGATGCAAAATCAAAAGAGGATGCCATTAAATTAGCTTCATCTGGAAAAGGATATAGGGGTGAAGACATAGATAGTATTGATATAGTGGGTGAACCAGATATTATTGTAGAAGAGTATGAGTAAACTTATTATTTGTAGGGGACTTCCTGCCTCAGGTAAAAGTACTTGGGCTAAGCAATGGGTTCTTGAAGACCCTGAACACAGAATTAGAGTTAATCAAGATGATATTCGTCTTATGTTAGGTAAGTATTGGGTTCCTAGTAGAGAAAAATTAGTACAAGAGATACAATTTGACGCAATACTTGAAGCATTAAGTAGGGGATTTGATGTAGTTATTGATAATACTAATTTAAATAAAAAAGTCTTAGATGGGTTTGACCGTTTAATTAAAACTTTTAAAGATTACGAAATAGAATACAAAGACTTCTTTGACACTTCTTTATCTGTATGTATTGAACGTGATAAAAATAGAGAGTTACAAGTTACAGAAAAAGTTATTAGAGGTTTTTATAATAATTACAAAGATAAATATCCTTTAAATGGTAATTAAATGACAATAGATAATTTTAATATATTTACTCCCTGGTTTGACAATCTCTTAGACCAGGGAGACTTCTTCTTTGTACAAGTGATGCAAAGAAATAAAGAAAAAAATAATGTAGGTAGTAGTGGTTATGTTATTAAAGATTATCATTTCTTTGATAAAGAAACCTTCTTAGCTAAGAAAGAAGAAATTACTACTTTGTGTAAAACTTTCAATGCTAGAGCTTATTTTTGGGTAAATCCTAGAAATTGTAAAGAAGTACAATACGAAATAATTAGAGAGGTTCTAGAAGCTATAGAACTAGGAACTCATAAACTATTTAAATGTGTTTCTAAATCAATAGGTCGAAAAAGAAGTTCTAATTATAAATCCATCTGGATTCTAGATTTTGATACTAAGGATACAGAATTAATTAACAAATACTTAAGTATAGCTATGGAATGCAGACATTCTGGAAGCGGATTAATTTTCAATCTTATTCCAACTGTGAATGGATTTCATGCCTTAACTAAAGGATTTGATTTAGAACAGTTCAAACAGAAACTAGCTATAGCTAAATTAGATAATATAGATATACATAAGGATAATCCAACAGTTCTTTATTATTCAAATGAGTAAAAAACTATGGATAGCTCGAGATTCTGATTATATAACGTATGATTACCCTAATGATGATTACGGTCAGAAACATAAGGGTAAGTTACATATATTTTATGATACTCCAGAATTAGAGCTTAAAGAAGATAATCCAACAAAATATTGGGGCTGTTCTAGAAGATATTGTTGGGGAAATGCTAGAGAAATAGCTATAGTTCCTAGCTATATGTATCCTGAAATAGAACCTTGTACTTGTTGGCAATTAGATAATTTAATTAAATATAAAGATGAACATTTTATGAATTATGAAATTATAGGAAATGCCTGATAAATTAGGGGTCTCAATAGTTAAATATTTGTGCCCAATTTGTGGTAAGGAAGCTGACAATGGAATTATTATGAACTCTCTGCTTACGGAGGAAAATGCTAAAGAGGTAGAGAAGTTACACAATAAGGCTATTGGATATGCTGACCATGCTTGTAAAGAGTGTGCTGCTTATAAGGATAAAGCTGTGTTTTTTGTAGGTATAGATGCTTCTAAATCTACTAAAACTGACCCTTATAGAACAGGACAAATTGTTGGTGTTAAAAAGGAAGCTGAAATTGTTGAACATTGTAAGAAGTTTATTCAAACATTGTCTGATGGTTCTCAGTATTGTTTAATAGATAATGAAGTAGGAAAGACGATAGGATTATGGTAAAATCAATGAATCCCTTACTGCTAGATCCAGTTAGGGTATACGTTGGTAGATTAAAAAGTACAATTCAAAGTTTAGAACATAAAGTTAATAACTTTAAAGAGTATGATGCTCAACGTAAAGTTTATTATAGTAAAGCTATGCAGCGTCTTGGTGAACTAGAATCCTGGATAGACGAGTCTGATCCGGAATTTAAGCTAAGGAGCAAAATACAATCTCAGAAGCAAACTATAACTAACTTAAGCGCTTTAATTAAGGCATCTAAACTTGAAGTTCCAGAGGACTTTGATTTAGCTAAAGCTAAGGTTAAAATACTTGAATTGCAGAAAGAGGTAGAAACTTTAACTAAGCAGAATGCAAATCTAAAGACCTCTGTTTCTGAATTAGCATATAAATTAAATAATCAATGAAAATATTGGTATTTTATTTAAATATTATAATTACTTTTTTATTTTCTATCCCTTATATATTATTACTATTGGTAGGTACAATATATAGACTATTATATAAGTATACAATATCTTATATGTTATCTCTATTATATAAAAATAATACTTTTGAAATACCACAATGGTTTATTAGATACGAGGGTATTTGTAAACAATTAATAAATTTTAAATAATGAAATTAATTAAACAGTCATTTGAATTTATCAATCAAACAGATTTCTCTTTAGTAGGAATCAAGAAGCATATTGAAAAATGTGCACGAGTAAGTTATAAAAGCGAAGATAAAATTACAGACACCTCTTATGAGAAGTTTGTAAATATGCTAGAATCTAGAGGACATGATAGACCTCTTGAGTTTGGTACTGTGTATCTAGATATTCCTACGAAAAATCTTAATCCTGGTGCTGAATATATGTATGCTGTTGGTAAATATCACTGCAATCCTTGGAGTATCAAGGAAGATTTTGATAATCACGCTTATATATCTACTAATTACAGAGTAATTAAAGAGAATCATTGGGAGGATGACTTACAATACCTTTGTGAGCCTACTGAGCATCATCATAAGAGATACACAGTTCATATGATTCTCGATCGCGGAGTTATGGATGAGTTCAGAACTCATGTAGGATTATCTCACTTAGCTGAAAGTACTCGTTATTGTAACTATTCTAAAGACAAGTTTGGTAATGAGGTTACTTTTATTATTCCAAGTTGGTGTAACTCTCTCGTAGATGGGTCTAAACAAGAATACTCTCCATTTGAAATAAATGGAGATGAAGTGGAATTTATGAATGCGTTACAAAACGCTCAAAATTCCTACTTATCTCTTTTAAAGATGGGTTGGACACCTCAGCAGGCTCGTTCTGTACTTCCTCTAGGTATTAAGTCTGAACTTATCTCTTGTGGATTTGAAGACGCATGGAAGAATTTCTTTGATAGAAGATGTGCTGCTGATGCTCACCCTATGGCTAGAGAAATTGCAATACCAATGAAAGAAGAATTTAAAAAACAAATTTATTTTATCAGAAAATGAGAAAAGAAAAAGAAAAAATGACTTGTGCTGAAGCAATAGGTATAGTACATGACTATGAGAATGGTAAAAACATACCATATGATTTATATAGTGACGCAATGGATATTTTATGGCAATAAATCATAATATGGAAATTATATTAGTAATATATATAGTATCAGTTATTGGGGCTATTCTAACCATTAGATACGATTCATATTTTAATAAAGATAGTTGGATACTATTTATACTGTTTTGTCCATTAGTAAATAGTGTTACAAGTATAGTTGAGATGCTGACTTGGATATATAATAGTTCAAAATCTCTTAATGAAAAGTTATATAATTTGATTACTTATAAAGTTCATCAAAAATGGTGATAATCGGGTTAACTATTTATGTGGCTTCAGTTATAGGAGCTATTTTATATGTTAGGTACGATTCAGAGTATGATGCTTATTCTGATGAACCAGATAATGTATTACTTCTGATTTTATGTCCTGTATTGAATTCTATTGCAACTGTGTGTGAATTAGGTAAATTTTTACTTTATATAAATGATAGATTTTTTCCTAAGTTTAATAAACTCCTTATAAAATTAATTAAATATAAAAGAAAATGAACTTTCTAGATAAAAAAGTAGAAGAGATTCTTAAAAATCATCCTAGTGGTGAAGACTTCTTTAATCACTTAGATGATATGATTCGTGGGCACAGGAGTATTATTGATGCTGCCTGGGATAAATTAGTTCAATGGTGCTATGATGAGCATTTGTGGATAAATAGAGGCATTCCTACATTTGGCTGGAACGGCTTGATTCTTACAGGTGCTTTCGGAAGAGCAGTATATAATTATATGCCAGGTGAGTTACGTAGAACCTTTGAACAGATAATACTAGTTAATGGAGGGTTGCGACAAGAAGACACTGAGGCACAAATACTAGTGGATAAAATAGATGTAGATGATTTCATTTTATTTGATGATTCTTTCTATTCAGGCACTACTAGAGACAAAATAGAAAAAGCCTTGAAAAAGGAACGTCAAGGTTGTAAAATTATCCAGACTGTGTGTATTTATGATGGTGGCAAAGACCCTAATGTAACTTCATTATATAAATATTATAAGTAAATGGGAAGAAGAGTTGTTTATACCTGTGATTACTGTGGGTCTGCTATAGACCTAGACAAGCAAGTAGGAATCTTGGATTATTGTAGTGCTAGAAATTCTGTAGATGAAAGTTGGGCACTTAACAGGCGTAAATATATATGTAACAGATGTTTAGAAAAAATTTCATTAATTATGAGCAAATGAATCAAATAGGTAAAATAGAAAAATCTTATTCTTATACTATTCCAGAGGGTCCTCATAAAGGAGAGACTCTTTGGAGTGGTAGATATTGTGCAGTCAGTTGTGTAGTATTAGCTAAAGAAAAAGATGGTAAATGGTACGTATTAATTAATAAAAGAGGTAAAGGAACTCCTGATGACCAAGGCAAATGGAATATGCCATGTGGATATTTAGATGGTGGAGAATCTGCTACAGAAGCATGTTCTAGAGAAGTTGCCGAAGAATGCGGTGTTAGTATTCCTTCAGAAGCTTTTGCATTAATTAACGTGGAGACTGACCCTAAGAAGTGTAATAAAGGTAATGTTACTTTAAGACATTTATGTATTTTAGGTCTTAGAAAACATATTGGTAAACTTCAAGAAGGTGGAGAAAAGGATGAAGTTGATGGAATTAAATGGTTGCCTATAGAGGAAATTCCTAATTATAACTGGGCATTTAATCATAAATCAACTCTTTTAAATGAAATTATACCTAAGTTAGAGGAGTATTACCATAATTATGTACTGGATACAATAAAAGCAACTTATGAGTAATTAAATATTTAGATTAGTATTAATTAGATCAATTATTTATTTTTAAACATATTGTTATATGAACTCATTACAGGATTTGTTTGGTCTTTCTTTTAACTCTAAGTTGAATAGTATTCAGTCTTCTTTTCAGACTGCTCATGATAAAGCAGTCACTTTGATTTCTAAAATGAATGATAAGATTTCAGAAAAGGAGGAGGAAGTGAAGAAGATTCAGTCTGAAATTAAAGACATTGAGAATATTAAGGCTCAGGCAAATAAATTTGTAGGTAATCTTAAAAGCATCTTAGTATAATGTATAAAGTTATCGAAACTTTTGAGTACTATGTAGAAAATCCAAATGATTTTTGCCCAGTACAAGAAATAGTAGATAAAGAGAAAGACTTAGGAGTTGATGCTTATTGGTATAATATAGAGAATGCACCTAGTCATAAGTATGGAGATAGCCCTTGGGGTAATAGTAATATCAGAGTAATTAGTAAATAAAAATGTATAAGGTTAAAGAGACTTTTGAATATCTTGTAGATAATAAAGATAAGTTTTTATCAGTAGAAGATGTACTTTATATGGTTGCTGATATGACATGTCCTTTATGGGATGGGGATTATCCTGATTTACCTGTAGATCCATTAGGGGATGTAGAATATAACCCTTGGGGCGGTAGTGATATAACTATTACTGATTTAAATTCTAGAGTAAACATCGATAAGAATACTCTTTCACAATTAATTAGAGACTCTGAAAAATTAGCCGCCCTAGAGGCTGAAGGAGTTGATAATTGGGAAGGTTATAACTTAGCTATAAGAGAACTTAATATTGGTTATCAAAAGGATGCCATAACTAATGAAGTGCTAATTAAGCAATATTGTGAATGATTGATTTTGAAACTAAGAAGGTGCTGTTCATTGATTTGGACAGCACCCTAATTAAAACTATTTCAGGTAAAACATTTCCTGAAGATATTACAGATTTTAGAATACAGCTTCCTGTATTAAATAAGATTATTGAGAAAATACCCAATCTAACTTATTTTTTCATTGTAACTAATCAAGGTGGTATTGGTAAATTCACAACTGAGGATGATTTTCAAACAAAATTATTTTCTATTGAACATTTCTGTGATATGTATCTTCAAGATAGGATAAAAATATACTGCTCAGATAGTGATTATTGTACATCTTTAGATAAAGATTGTCCCGAGAGAAAACCAAATACAGGAATGCTAGAGGGATTGATTAATGCTTATCATATAGAATCTAAAGAAGAATGTATTATGATAGGGGATGCTTCTGGTAAACCAGGAGACTTTTCAGATTCGGATAAGAAGTGTGCTGAGAATTTTGGTATAGATTATATTGACGTTAGAGACTTTTTAGAATTATGAAATTAAGACTGGACGAATATTATGCAATAATTAGTGACGAGTGGGAAGAAATAGAGAATTATATGCCAGAAGATATGGCAGAAGAACTTGAGAAATTTGAAGAATCCCATACCCAAGACGAAATTTTTGAGTATTTAAAAAATCTATATTCACATATAGAAGTAATAAATACACAGTATCGTACTAATTATATTGATTTAGAAAAGGCTTTTATTAATTATACTGCTATTATAAAGATTGAAGATAAGTATTACTCTTTTGATTGGTATTATACCTGGTATTGGACTTTTGCAGACCAGGTAGAAGCAGACAAGGATTTAATAGAAGTAACTCCAAAAGAAATAACTATAACTACGTATGAACCAAAGTAATCCTGAGTTTTATAAAGTCCGTCCTATAGATTACATTAATATTAGAGTTCCTTATTTAGTTAAATCTCAAGAGGAATTAACTAAATTAATTCAAGAGTTTATTGAGGAAACTGACGTACAATTTGATTATCCCAAATTACCAAAGTATTGGTTAGAGGATTATAACTGGGATGTCTTGTGTAAAGAATTAAATAATGAAGGATAATATTATATACTTTATAGAGAACTATGTATTATGTAATGGATTACATATAAAACTAAATAAAGTTCAAAAGCAATTTATAAACTATTTATATGACATTAACATTCGGTTTAAAAAGAAGTAGTACCAGAAGTAAAAGAACTCATAAGAAATTTCCTAGGTGTAAGTTTAAAGACCCTACAGCTATTCCTAGAAACTTAAAAGAACTAGGATATTGTAAGCATAATTGGAACGATGATGACTATACTTATCTTAATGGTGATATTAAAAAGTTTTTAAAATTCCATATAGGACACCCAATAAATAAAGTATTCTCTAAGTTTCTGTCCAGATGCAATAATTTAGGTAGATTTAATCCTAAGGAAGAGTTCTATAGTTTTATTCAAAATAAAGAAGATATAGATTCTCAACGCGGTGGGTTTTATGTAACTAATGGTATTCTTAATTACAAAAAGCCTCTTAAAAAGAGTAATTATCAAGTAATTAATAAATATAACGAGAATCAGAAAAGATTCAATAAATTATATTTAAGACCCTTAATTAAAGCTTTAATAGAATTAAGAGTTCCACAATGTATTGGTAAATATTTATTAAGGGAGGGTGAAAAAACTATCTATATAGATTTTCATCCAGGTGTTGGGTATTATGGAAACATTTGGAATAAAAGACAAATAACAAATATAATAGGAGTAGGTCGCGGAATCAACTATGATGTTATTAATACACAAAGCGGTAAACTTAAGTACCTTTACAGTATAGATACAAGCTGGATTTATGGCAGACCTAATATTTGTTTTTATTTCAATAAATAAACATATTATAAATGGTTAAATATACAAAAGAAGAAGCAAAACATATTTGGGTAACTTCAGATACCCATTTTAATCATGCTAATATAATTAAGTATTGTAATCGTCCATTTTCTTCAGTAGAGGAAATGAATGAGACTATAATAGCAAATTGGAATAAAGTGGTTTCTGAGAGGGATATAGTCTATCACTTGGGTGATTTTGCTTTAGGTGATAAATCACTCATCCCTGATTTTATAAGACATCTAAATGGACATATAAGCTTTATTATGGGAAACCATGACAATTTGAATATTATGAAAAGCTTTGAAACTCCTTTTAGATGCGAAACAGTATCTTGGGAAGAGGTAATTAAGGTGGAGAAGAAAACTATAATTCTTAATCACTTCCCTTTTGGTTCTTTACCAGATCCAGCTACTAATTATCCTATAATTCAGTTACATGGTCATGTGCATAGTACGCCAGACAAACCATGGAATTATTTTGATAATCAGTATGATGTAGGTGTAGATAATAATAACTTCACACCAGTAAATCTGGCAGAATTGTTAGATAAAATTCATTATAAAGTACATATCAAATAGTGCAATTAATAACTCCTGAATATATAAATAATAATCTTGATCTTTTTAAATATTTACAAAAGATTGGAATACTTCCAGATGATTCTAATGTAAGAGATAAAAATATTGGAGAAAGTAACTATTCTAAGTCAATAATTCAGCCTTGGTCGGTATGGCAAGATTGGAAATTGAATCCTTGGGATGCTGATATAGTTAAGCGTATCTATAGAACTAAGGTATTACAAGGAAAAACTGAGAGTGAAGCTAGAATAGAAGATTACGAAAAGATTATTCATATATGTCAAGAGAGAATAAGACAGCTGAAAAACAATTAAGTGACCCAGAGTATTTCTATGAGTTTATGGGACACGCTCCTGATAATTGTAACATTATTGGGAACTTAAATATAAAAATTAATATGAAAAAATTAAGTAATGGGTATCTCTTTACTAGAGATGAATTTAGAGAACATGTTGAGAACGGAGGGTTTATTGATTCTGATGGTGAGGGACAGTATTCTAATGAGAATGGAGATTGGACTGGTAAATGGTTAGTTCCTTCTTCCTTTACATTAGATGAAGTCCATAACAAAAATATGGAATATACACATGTAATATGGTATAATAAATAATAATTAAGGGCAGGTCAGTGGAGTAAAATCCATTGGCTTGCCCTATTTTTTTACTTTATAGGGGTGAGTTAGTAAATGCTAGCTTGCCCCTATTTTTTTAATTTATGTGTGATATATGATACTTATTACAATAAGTACACTGATAAATAGTATAAGTATCTAAGTGTATCTTTTTGAGATATTTCTCAGCTAAATCTGTAGTATCAAATGCCATTTTAGTTTTACCTAATTTATTATAATGACATCTAGGATATTTAGTAGATAAATTGTCTCTAGGTTTCATGAAAATAATTATTGATTTTTAGCCTTAGCCCATAGTTTATAGGTATCTTGAAAACTTCTAAATAATGCTTGTGAATTCATTATAGTTTCAGTCAAAGATTTATTTCCAGTAACTAAATTCCACATATCATTAATTATCTTAGACTATAATTTATAAGTAGCAGGATTAGTAGAATTACCTAAATAGTCTAATACTGCTAATGGTCCTTTAAATCCATCAAAAGCACTATGACCTCCTTTATATACAAGTTCAGTAATTGCATTACCTATTAAGTTCTAACCATCTGCATTTTTCTTGTGGTCTTTATACATAGGATTAAATACTAATCCAAATAAACCTGCTACCACCAAACTAACCAATAAATCGGAAAATAATTTACGTAAATTAGCCTATTGTACTTCATTATTCCAAATGTTTTCCTTAAAACCATCTATACCATTGTAATGAAATTCTTTAAGAGTATCGGCTATTGTATAAATTATTCCTTGGACCATATCTGGAACATATTTAACTACAGGAGCATTTTCATCACCACCTTCTTCTAAGGTTACTGCCTCTCCATATTTATTCCAGTATAGGAGTTTACCATTTCTAGTTTCTTGCTCTGCATGATAAGAACTATTTGAGATTTGTCTTGATTTTCCATAATTATCTATTAAACCATTCATCCATGTAGAAAAAACTGCAAAATTACGACCTATTGCAATGTTCTCATATTTAGCTTTAGTACTCTAATTATATGCTCCGTATATACTGTCTGCAAGATTTTTAAATGAAGTTATTTGAGCTTGAGTATATGCATCAGGTAAATCATCTCCCTCAGTTAAACTAGTTCCATTTTCCTAATTCATCATACGCATTAAGCTAAGATATAAAGAACGCTACTTCTAATAAGCAACTTCATCTGTTCTATCACCTTTTGCATATAAATCAAAACGCTTGTCACGCCTCCAATCATAGACTAACTGTCCATTTTTAATATAGTAGGCATCAAATACTCCATCATGTTTCATTTGTGCAGTAAATAATACCATTCTATTTAAATAGTCTGGTCCATAAAGAGTGGAGTAAGCCCAGTTTTCCCAATTTAAAATACCACCTCTACAAGTTTTCTAACCCTCAGAAATTTTAGCAATATCCATATTAGACAATCTATATTTAAGATTTAACTAATTAAGTTTACTAATGGTCATAATATTTTGAGGTCCTTCTACTATTACTTCCTTATATCCACTAAGAACTTCAGCAGCAGTTATATTTGTTTGATATTTATTTATACTTCTTGCTAAGTTTTCAAATAAACCCTAAATAGTATCACGAACAGTTCCAGCTACATTTCCAGCAATATAGCATTTACTAACAGCCCTTCTAATAGGATCAATTAAAGCTTCAACAGTTTTAGTTTGAGGTTCCATTATAGACTGATTAAATACAGAAACTGACAAAAAATCATTTATAGTTTTTACCGTATGTTCTATATTTCTAAAATCATCTTCTGTTTCTCCTTTTAAATACAAATCAAGTAAAATACCTTTAGTTCTAGTTAACATCTTCTAATATTCAACAGACTAAATATGCTTTTCCATAAAGTCAATTAGAATATTTTCAACATTAGTTTCAAAGTAATCCAATCCCTTTTCATTTAACCAGTTAGCTCGTCTATTAGAATCTTCAGATCTTTTAAATGGATTATATGCTTGTAAATTTTCTAAGTCCGCTTTTCTCTCGGCTTTCTCTTCTTCATTAAGGGTGTCATCCATAAATTCATTATAAGCATCTACTGGATGTGTTATCCTTCTCATCCACCTTTGCCCAAATTCCTTAAAACCCTATTTGATTTTAGTTCTACGAGTGGCAATTGAAGCTCTTTCTAACGGAACATCCAAATAATTAGTATTTTTAATAGAATCAATAAGATGTGAATCATTAATACCAGTAAACTACCAAGTCTAACCCCGCATTTCATATCTTATCTTATTTATTTCAAATAAAACATTTTTTAAAAATTCTCTTTCTGAAGTATTTAAATCATTAGCTTCATCATAAGGATTTTTAAATTTTAATTCTCTGACACTTAGATAATATGGATCGTAAAGATTTTTAAAAATGCGCACTTCATCTCCTATAGTACTATTCCGTAATGCTGTGTATCCTTTTGCCTTAAAGAAATTATTCATAACTTTACGTAATGGAGAATATTCATGTAAAACTCTATCGGCTACTTTGTTTACAGCCTACTAAAACATAAAACCAGTTACACGTACATTAGTATTAGGAATACTTTGTGTTTTAAATATATATTCAGACATCTATCCAAAAGCCTCATTTTCAAGAGATAAATCTCCATTATACATATTTAACGCTCTTAAAGCTGACATATAAACTTTTGCTAAAGAGGATAATGTTTTATCTGCTGAATAAATTAACTCTTTGATTCTTCTAGGATTTTTAGGTAATCTATCCATATGCTCTATTTTGTCAATAATAGTCTAAAGCTTAATTAATTTACCTTCTACAGTTTTAGTAGTTTCTAAACCATCTACTATAGTTCCATCTAAATTAGTTTTTGATGTAATATCATCTTCTATTTCCTTAAGTTCAGATACTTCCGGATGGCTACTTAAAGCTTCTCTCCAAGTTTGAATCATTAATTCAGAAGGGTCTATAGTTTCCACACCTTCAAAGTTATTATTTAAACTTAATGAACTATTATTTTCTTTAACTACATCTACTATTGTTTTAAATTGAGGTAATAACATAGATATATCCATTTCACAACCTTTTTTATCGTGCAAATTGGATATTCCCACCACTTTTAAGGTTCCCAATTTAGGAGTAAAAGGTAATTTAGGTAATATCTAATTTAAAGCTGTGAGAGTCTTTATAGCTTCGATATTGCCATAGTTAGCTGGCATTGTAAAATTCTTATTATTTAAGTCTGTAAGATAAGAACCTAATAAATTTTCTCTTCCTTTATACTTGACTTTAGTACTAACATCAAATGGAGTGATAGTAACAACATCAATCTAATTAGTAACTTTATGCTTAAACAATAATATATTAGCATTAGTTAAAGTGCTATTATCTATTAGTTCCCACTTGTAATCTGGTTTACCATCTGGATCTCTGGTATCAAATTCAAAATACTTATTTAACTACTTTTGTATAAGAGAACTATTTTTTAAAGAACAATAAAAAGAATCTAGTCCCTATTCGTAGGCAGCTTGTATATCTGCCACTACACGATAAGATGCTTTCTATGCTGGTGTAGAATTTATTAACTAATCTTCTAATTGAGTTACCATAGTTACAACCTATTCGTTATTTTCACCTATTCTAGTGTCATCCACATGAACAGCTTCCTTCTATCCAGGGAACAATATATCCCAACCCTTCTCTTCTGAAGGTTTAGCTATCATATTCCAATTAGCTTTAACCCAACCTTTAGCTGATTCTTTAATACCATTTGCAGTAACCTCTATGCTTTGATTAGGAAAAATTCTTGCCAATTGTGTATTAATAGCATTAAAATCTTCATCATTAATATCAATGGCTTCTATATTAGAATCTATAAAATTAGCTACTATATTATCATATTTCTACATAATATATTGAGAATCTTTCATATCATAACTAATAGCCTTAGATGCTTCTATTCCTGTAATATTCTAGAACTAATTATCATATTTAACCTTTATAGGAATAAGATTAACTCTAATATCAGTGGCATTTATACCATTATATGCTAAAATTCTTTTTAAGAATGCCAGTTTATATTTGTACTTTTCTTTTTTAACAGCAGCCCAATCAGATTCATTATCTATAGATACGGCAAGATTATATATGTCTAAAGTTCCATCGGGTTTTACACATAAATAGTCAATATGTCCTATGATATTTTCTATCTAATTGCGTAGTTTTGCAGAAACATTTAAGTTTCTCAATAAATAAGCTCCATTTCCTCTATTTTTCTTAAGCACCTCTTTTTCTACGGAGTTAACTACGTCATGTAACTAATTAAATACGGGTTGTAAAGATGTATTTAAAGCAGCTCCAGCAAAGTGTCTATCATCATCCTAACTAGTAGAAGAAACTATAATTCGGTGAGCATCAGCAGCGTCTTTAGCTATAGTTTCCCAATTCTACTTTCTCTGTTTTATAGTATCCTCAGCCTACTGTTCTGTATATCCCTAATTTATTAACTGCTCTTTAACTATAGGTAAGTATTCATTATCAAAATCTATACGGAACATAGGAGGTCTACCATCTACCTTAAAGTAAGCTGAATCAATAAATGTCTAAGTAGTAAAATCCTTTCCTGCATTTATATCTACATCATCTATAGGAGACTCTTTATTTGCAGAGAATTTATATTCTTTTTTAAGTTTATCTAATTTATCATATAATAGGGTCTATTTGTCATGCTCTAAACTATATAATATAGCTAGAGCACTCTAAATATCACCATCACTAAATTCTTCTATTAAAGATTGATATGAATCATATACTTTGTTATTAAATCTATACTTACATCCCATTAACAACCAAATTCTTTTATTTTACCTAATTCTATATTCTATCTAATTAAATTAGCTATCTTCATATTTCTTTTTATAGCTTCTGAATTTTCTGAAATTCCTTCTTTCATAAATGTATCAAAAGACAGTCCCGATTCAGCTATAGGATTTACTACATTTTGAGGAAAATTGTCAAATATGAATTTGAAATCTTCTAAAAAGTCCTGACCTTTAAATTCTTTAAGTAAACTCTATTTCTAAAACATCTAATCAGCTATCATATCTGCTACACACTCCTCTAATTTATCCTACATTGCAAAGTTAGTATAAGCTTCATTAATATAGTCTAGATTAGTTCTAAATTTAGGCTTTTTCTAGTATTTAGCTATAATTGCTTGGTAACTGTTAGGATAGTTAGCCTTTAAAACTCCCAAGAATATATGAGCCATTTCATGAAACACATCAGATACATTAGCATTACTACTATTTATATAGATTTGTCCATCGTATATAAAAGCTCTGGCATTTTTTACATCAATTTTATTCTACTACCCAAAGTCATTTAGTTCAGTTTGAGACATAGTATTTATATCTATACCAAACTTTTCGTTAAAATATTGAACTGCCTATTCCATTGAGGCTGTAGTGGGTTTTGTAGCTGCCTCATCCCCAAATTTACCCGTAATATCTATTTTATTACCATTATTTTCTAGATATTTAAGAGTGGCTATTTTACCTCGCATTTCTTCTACTAGATAACTTTTGGTTTCAGCTTTATTTATCTCATCTACTATTTCTTTTCCTAATTTCTAGTTATTTTTAATTAACTAATTAATATCAGTATTTTTATTTTCAGCTGTTTTTAATCCTTTAGTAAATAAATAAACAAAAGCAGCAGCTTTTTCAGGGGTGTTTAGAGTTTCAATACCTTCTATATCAGGAAATACCTTTCTAAAATCTGCCAAAGTACCGTTTAATACCTAATTAAATATTTCAGGTAACTTAGATATACTAGGTAACTAAATATCCAAAGTAGTTATTATCTGTCCTTCTTTAACTCCCTTTAGTTCTATTTTAGAAGTACGTGGAGCAGTTGGGTGCATCTTAATTGAATATAGTCCTGCTTCTCTTAAAGTCTACGTATTATTCCAATCATCTATTTTAGCTTTTGCGGCTTCTAAAGAATTAAATGTTTGAGAATATGAACTAGGAGATATTATACTTCTAGATATAGCATAGTGAGTAACTTTAGCACTTGGATTATAATATTTATAAATATATACTCCATGATACATACCATCAGTATCAACCCCTTCTTCTGCTTTTACAGGACTAAATAAGTATTTAGAATCATAACCAAAATTATATACTTCACCTAAAGACGAATATGGGAAAGATAAAATTAACTATTTAGCGGATTCTTTCTACTATACTTCTTCCTTGGTTTTATATTTAATCTATATTTGACCATCCTAAATAGATATATCTGGGTTTAAATTAGCCAGTGCGGTTTTTAATAGTCCAATTGCCTGTTCTGGACTATTCTTAATAGTTTTAGCTAAAGATTCTAGTTTAACTCCCTATTTATCCCACTCTTCCTATAATTCTTTCCATTTCTTTTTAATTTCAGTTTGTGGAATTTTTTTATCTACAGCTTCTTTAATAACTTCTTTTGTTTCCCCTCCTATTATTTTAGAAACTTTTGCTTTCATTAAATTAGGGTCAAATAAGAATATATTATGTAGGAATGCCTATAAATCTTCTTGACTTAAACTATTAAAATCCTAAAAAGAAGGCATATCTTGTATATAATTAGAAAGTACTGAATATAAATTTTTCATAGTAAGTTTATATTCAAATCTATTTTTATGTTTAGGGTCTTTTACACTTTTTATAGCTAATTCTAAATCAGACTTACCCATATCTGAATTATATATATTCTGTATCTTACATAGTATATTATTAAGAGTCTTAGAAGGAATTATATTATTTCCATTTGAATCTTTAAAAGGCTTATACTTAGATTTATTATCTAAATAATCTAATAAAAGTTTTTCCCCAGTAATATTATATTTAGCTATTATAGAATTTAGTTCCTCTTGATATTCTTTTAGGTCTTCTCTAAGGGTGTTGTTATCGACAGCTTTCTTTATTTTCTATCTCTAATCAAGATAATTAAATAAGTCCTAAGCACCATAAAATCCATTTACAAAGAAAATATCTGAACCACTAGGACTTATTACTCTACCGAAATATTTAGAACCATTTAACTAAATTTGATTACAAGCTACTATAGTATGATTTTCATTAATCTCTAATTCAGGAAAAGCTTCTTTTAAATCCGGATATTTATCCTAAAGCTATCCAAGGGTAGTATTACTAATAAACTCATGTTTTTTTACATCTGATTCTTTTAAAGCTTGTACTCTAGCTGCCCTGAAAAGAGCAGCTAGTTTAGTACGTTCAGCTTTAGACAGTTGGGTAATTAATTCAACTGCTTTATTTATATCTACATCCTCGTCAGTATTTTTTAATAATGTTTGCTCCTAGGTCTATAATTTACCGTCCACATAATTATTAACTAATACTTTTATATCACATCCCATTAATTAACAGTCTTTTATAAGTGAAGCTTTATTAGAAGTTATATACTAAGTTAATAAGTTTCTAATACCATCTATAGTCTATTTTTGTTCATCTGCATCTAAATCCTCAAATTTACCATCAAAATCCACAGTCTTAGTTAAGAATAATGTATTATGCATATTAGGCATTTCTAAAGGACTATTCTCACTAAAATTCTGCAATCTATTCATTTTACTTTGATAGTCTTCATCTGATACAGGTGGAGGAATTAAGTCATACTCCTAGTACTAATTATTATTGTCTAGTTTTTTAAGTACATATCCTTGAACGGGGTCATTTACTTTAACAAAAGGCTCCTAATGGTAGCTTTCTGCATAAGTACTAATTATAGGAGCTGCTGCTATCTAGTAATCAGTATAATTATATTCCTAATCAGTTTCAATGTCCCAATCCTAATCTGATATAAATTTTAAATACTAATTTAAAATATTTTTAGGATTAGTACAAACTTTAAAAGAAGTAGTAAGACGTTCCCCACCATACTAGTTATTGTTTACTGCTATATTATACATTTGTAAAATATCTGCAATAGTATAATCTCCCTAGTACTATCTAGTCTCAAAATCAGCAATTCCTCTTAATATATCATCATAAGCCTCTCTGGACTATATAGTTATATCAGGATTAAGCAAATCTATATCAGTTGCTAATACCTCTGTATTATTATAAGGTACTAAAGTAAGATGTCTAACTAAAGAATTGTTAGAGTAATTTTCCCTTAAGTAACTAAGAAACTCATGTTCGACCCAATGTTTTAAAGTAGCTATACCATTTATAGTACTTGAATCGATTTTGTTGACTTTAATACTCTAAAAATATGGATCAAATCCATCTGCCTAATTAACAGCTATAGGAGTGAGAGTTCTCATAAAGGCTAATGTATTTAATTTATCCACATATTTAATTACTCCATTTAACTATTTATCATTAACACTTTCAGAATTAGCTAATAGCTTATTAACTAATCTGCTCTTAGATGCAAAGGTATTATTTGCTACAACAAGTGATTTAAACAACTATAAAATCTATTTATAATGTGGAATCTACTCCATCATTTCAAATACATTAGCAGTACTTTTAATTATATCATAATAATCAGATGCTTGTTTTCTATATTCATCATCTATTAAATATTTATATATATCAAAGTTATTAATTAAATCTTGCTCGTGAGCAATATCCAACTCATTTGCTATGTATTCTGGGTCTAAAGTAGGATTATTTTCATGTAATCTATTAATTAACTATTCTTTAGCCTATTCTGCTTCCTAAATTTCCTTTTCCTTAGCTCCTTCTTTAGGATATATTTTAGATACATTCATATTTAGAGCTTTCTCTCTATCTGTAACTATTTTAGACATACGATTCATTCTAGAAAGTAAATCTAACTCAGAAGTAGGTAATCCCTAATTAAGTCCTAACCAAGCAGATGATATTGTAGAAATTTCAGAGGCATCATTATATAGATTTCTAAATTCTTCTATGTCACCCTTAAAATCAGAATCTTTATTATACTATGCTCTAACTCGTCTCAATTTATCTGTTAAATCCTGACAGTATCTAAGATAAGAATTAACTTCAACATCATTAGTATCAATTAATTCAGTTAAATCAACATCCTAATTAATTATAGCATAATTAATATAAGCTTGCATAATACTTCCTAATCCCTTAATATCTTCCTCTTCAGACAATCCAGCATTCTATTTAACTAAATCATAAATATCTGTATTTTTTAATGAATTAGTTACGTATTTAATTTTATTCATCCAAGTATCTTGTGGCTCACCAGTGCTAGCGTCTTCATAAATTGTTTTTATTTGTCCATGTAAGAATTTATTAACTCCAACAATACCCTAAGCTAGATTAATAGCCATAGCTGCATTACCGCTTTCATTCTAGAACATATTAGGATTAGCTAACTAATCTATAAGTTCTGATATTGGACTAGTCATAAATGCAACCAAATCATTTATGTTTAATCCCATCATCATTCCATATACATACATTCTAGCAAAGTTAGTTCCTGCATTTATCTTAGCAAGAATAAGCTCTTTAGCATTATCAGTAGCTGCAGAAAGAAGCTAGGAAATTAATTGATCAACATATTTATAATCTTCATTATCAAGAACACCAAATTGGCTCTGTAATGTAGATTTTATTTGTTCATCATATTTATTTAAATCGGGAATATGATTAATAGTCTATTCTATCGGAGTACCTTTAGCTCTTCCATTTATTCTTTTATAAGTATGCTAAAATTTTAATTTATTTATTGCTTCCTAATTACCCGACTTCAGTACTTTTGTCCAATAATAAAAAGTATTAAACCATACTTTTTCACCATTAGCTGCCACACTAATCACATTCTTACCTACAAGGTTTTGATACTACATAATATACTTAGTCATAGGATTAAGCATATTTAAAGTAGCTGCCTAGTTACCCTTTGGAGAATTATCGGCAGCTTTACGCATAATACCCATAGCAATAGCTGTATATGCCTAATCACGATTTCTAATATCATGTGATACCTAATAGATATTTGCAGAAGCCACATTTTTAAAGGCTGATTCAGCTACATTATCAGAAATAAGGTAATTTTCATGTTTATTAATAGTTTCTATTAAAGTATTCAATACCTTAGCGTCACCTGAATAATTAATACCATTATGTTGTTCAACAATTCTAATTATTTTAGATAACTATCTAATGAAAGCTGCATTACCCAATTTACGCACATTCTACAATACTTCATTTATATCCTAATTTTCAGTTAAATTAATTAATGTGTTTATCTCGCCAGATATATCATAATCACCTTTATATGCAATAATACGTTTAGGAATAGGTAAAGTCTTACTAGCTTGTAAAGTTTCTACACTATTATAATTAAATAAAGGACTCCATCCTATATAAGCAGCATTTTCATCATAAGACTGTCCCATTATATAAGCCTTATCAATATCATAATCAGAACCCTATAAATAAGTCTAGAAATGACTTACATAAGATATATTTTTAGAGTTCTCAGTCCATGCTATATTTTTCATAGTCATAAAGGATTGCAAAGATTGAGCAGGAATACGAGCCGCTATAAAGTTCTAAGAATCTAAGAAACTAACATATCGTTTATGTGCTTCTTTTCTTAAGAAAGCTTCTAGTAATTCTTTATACGTAGTCTTATTTTCTTTAGATAAAGCTACAAGTTCATCTTTAGATTTCTATTGATTGGTAGTTGTAATGCTATCTAACTGAGCCTATAATAAGTCTTTTACATCCTAATTAATTAACTGATTTCCTAAGAAGAAACTACTTGCGGATTTAATATGATTAAAAGCATCTCCACTATATACTTTATAGTTATTTACCTAAGCTAATTTATAATTATCTGCTCTATAAATTTTAGCAACAAGAGAAGCTCTCTATTTGGCTGCATCTTCTTTATTACCTAAAGCTATCTCAAAATCAGATAATGGAGCTATTTCATAAAGGGTGTTAGTTTTATGAATAACTCTTCCTTTTACTATCTATTTAGTGGTTTCAACATATTGTTTTACATAATCAACACGTCTTTGAACAGAAGTTGGATCATCTAAATCTCTTAGTCTATACTAATTGGGATCTAATACTATACCATCATTATTTATAAATTCTCCATCTCTATATGTAACATCCGGGGCGTCAATCCATTTACCAACTTTAAATAAATCTCTATTACCCCTAGTTAAATAGATTTCCTCTTTATCATTAGTACTTAACTAACTGGCTTCAAATCCTTTATACTAAATATAGTCATTATTTTTAACAGGTGTTAAAGTAATTAAAGTAGTATTACCTGTATCTTTTACGAATGCAAAATCATAACTAGTATTAGCAGGAGCATTTATTTTATTAAACTTCTTATAAAAATAGTCCTCTCCCTATTTAAGAACTTCAGCAAGAGATTCGTTTTCTATTCCAAACTTATCTTTATAGATATTAGACATCACAAGTTCAGCAGCATAATTCTGTAAACTCCCTTGCATAATAGTTTTCTCATTACCAAATCTATCAGTATAAGTTCCATTATGAATATTATTTAATTCAGCCTAAACTAATGATTGGTGATTAGCTTTTTTACTTTCAGGATTAGTATAAGCATTTCTAATAACTGGAGAATCGAATATATTCATATATTCTCCTGTTTTAGAATCCTACCATCTAAGTAAAGAAGGTCTTAAATCATGAGGTCTAACTATATTTTCCTAATATTTAAAATCATACTACTATCTTTCTCCGGTAACTACCTCACCACTTGGTAGTATAACTTTACCAACTAACTAAGTAGCTATAGCAGATAATTCTGAAGAGTCTGCTCGCCATCCACCATCAACCTTAGTTAAATTTAACTCTGCTGTAGGTGAGGTTATTTTATATGTACCCTTTTTATAATCAACTTTTATGGATACATTATTAGCTATTTCTATATCACTAATTCCATCCTTAAACTTGTAATAGTCATCCATAGAATTTAATTCTACAGTATGAACTTTACCTTCAGAGTCAATAATATTTACATTATCAGAAGGCATAAACCAACTTTTATCAGGTCTTATTCCTACTTCTTGCTATTTTCTATTTAAATATCTCTAAATAAGCTAATGGTTATAGTTAGTTATATCCTATGTATCAATTCTATCAGGATTCTCTATTTTTAATTTTTGCACCTAATTTTCTAACTATTTAATAGATTGTCCATTTATAAAAAACTCTCCTATAGAATTAGTCTGTGGTGTATAGTCTTTGTGACTCTATAATAGAGTAATTAAAGACTATTTATAGTCTTCCTAAGCTCTTTTTAAGATGTCAGTTGCCATTAATTTCTCACCACCAAATTCAAAATATTGAATCATATGATAAGCAGGAACCATAACACATCCGGAACCTGGATGCTTACGTTTGATAGCCTCTTTGTTAATTGTACTAGCTAATGTAGCAATGAAATCAGAATATACATTAGGGTCACTAAATGGTATTTTAGAACTATCCTACTGATGATTTTTACTTTTATAGAATACAGATTCTACTGCTTGCATAATCACATGCTACAAACTCTCTCTGTCTTTAATAGAAGAAGATTTCATTACAATTCTACCAATAGAATCATATAAATCAGACTAAGCTTGCTTTGGGTCTTCAAAATTCTGAATAAAGGTATCTACAGCTTCACTCATTTTCTTAGTAGTGGCTAAGGAAGCTCTTCCAAGACCCTAAAATATTTCATCAGTGTTATCATACGTAAATCCGTATGCTGATGTAGCAGTAATAACCTAAGAGAACTCTGTAAGTTCAGAGTCTATAATATCATGGTCAGCATTCATCTACATTCCAAGACCATCTGAGTCTACCTCAAAGTAACTGAGGTCTTCATCATCATACCAGGCACTAGACTGATTAATATTCTATGCACCATTCTTTACTGCCGTATTATTTAAAGCGTAACCAATATGATACTATTTAAGAGGTTGTATATAATTATCCTAATCAAGAGGGACATTGTTAGCACCTTCATTAATTTTATGACCAACTGCATTCATAAAATTAACAACTACCTCATTACTAAATTCAGAATAATTTCCTTTACTATCAACACAATTAATACCTCCTAAAGCAGTATGTAATTCAAATAAAGAATTAATAGTATGTTTATTAGTTATATCTGGATTTGACTAATCCATTAAAAATGCCTGTGCCTATTGCCATGTATCAAAGGTAGCATGATTACTTTTCTAGTCAGGAGAGTCATAAAATATATGATACACTCTATGAGAAGGCGCTTCTATACCCTTAATTACAGGTGCTTCTGTAGTATAATATAAGGTCTTGCCCTCTTTAGTTACAGTCTTATTAAAACCAGTAATTTGAATTTGGTCTCCATATTTATCTTTATAATATAATTGAGTACTCTTAACTCCATCGGCATTTCCAAGAATAGTATTATTAAACCATCTAGTCGTAGCCAGAACTTTTGACTCATCAAGATTACCTAAAGCTATAGATTGCATTAAATCAACATCACCTTTCCATTGTAAGTTGGTCATCTTTTTAAACATTCTAAAAAGACTGGTATGTGAATTTAAAGAGGCTCTCATGGTCTCATTAGTAATCGTATCAGTAGCAAACTTAGCTAAAAATGCTGTACCTGTTACAGGGTCATAAGCATGCCAAATAGGTTTTTTAATAAATCCTACAGCTTGGGAACCTAATGCTTTATTCTCCAAAATAGACTAAAATGGATTGATTTGAGCAGAACCATCTGCAGAATCGATATCATCCTCATGGTCTCCTCTATAATTATATACTGAAGCACTTTCATCTCTAATTACTGCACATTTAGTCTTAGCAGAAATACCATTTATAACTTTAGGTAGGCAGTACTGTAAAGTAGCAGGTATAATTACATTACGTTTAAACTAAGTACCCTAAGCTACATTAGCTATCATAGTCATAGACTAATGATAAACATTATTTATAAAACTTGATATATTAGCAGGTATTGTAGTATATTTTAAGTCAGCAACAGAATTAGTTGTATTTAAGAATTCTTTAGCCTACTAGAAAGTATTTTCATTTACCTATATTTTAGCCTTTTTAAAAAACTCCTCAGAATTATCACAAGATTTTACTAAATTATAAGTAGTTTGTGTAGCTTTATCTGGGTGATTAATCTCAGAACCAGTTAAACTCATACGTAAGTTATTACTTAAGAATCCTTCAACATAAAAGAATTTATCAAGTAATGGATTTACTACAATATCTTTATCAGAATCTATTTTAGTATTAGATATAATATTTAAACCATTCTATTTAGCTAAAATCAACTTACCAGTTTTGGCATCTACCCAGTTTTTAAAGAAAGCACTTCTACCCTTAGAATCATTCTTATATAATCCTAAAATAGTCTACATGATAGGATTATTAGAAATAGATTCAGGTAACTTTTCACCATAATAATTATCTACTGAATCATTTAAATTAACTACTTGATAAGTACAATTATTATCAAGAAAGTTTTGTACAAATAAATGTTTCTATTGTTCTAAGAAGGCATTCAAAGTGCCTTCATTAGCATATAACTCTTCGGCATAATACTATAAGAGTTCATTTACAGCTAAATGCTTACCTGCTTTCCTATAATCAGCATCCAAAGTAACTTTCTCGCCAATGGAATCAGCTAATTTAATCAATTCCGGCTCAGTAATATTGGCTAACATCTATTGATATGTATAGTTAGTCCCATGCTAATTATTATAGGCATCAGTTAATCTTTGCAGTTTATTTTTAGTTGAATTCCATACATTTTTATAGAAAGTGCCTATAGTCTTGATAGTCTTGTCAATTATAGTATCTTTTAGATTTTCATCATTTATAATATCATCCCCAAATAAATTCTTAGTAATTTCATAATTAATGAAAGTAGTTTTATCAGAATAAACTGTAGGCTATATTATAAATGTTCCATATTGTAAATAACTTCCCCAGAACTTATTAAATACAGAATGGAAGAATAACTCTCCTTGTGAAAAATTCTTTAACTATTTAGACTCTTGCCACTATGAAGTAGCTTCTAGGTCATGTTGAATACCTCTAATTTTAGTAGAATCTTGCACGAAGAATAAACTACCTGCATTAGTATCCTACTATTTAAATAAATAATGATGAATATTAGTACCTAATTTATTTACACTATTATTTGGAATATTATCTCCAGCTTTATTTTTAGTAGTAGCTTTGGAAGCTTCTCCTGACTACATAGAATAGGCATCACTCCAAGCTTCAAGTACACTATCTTTAAAAGAAGCAACTGTAATTTTTAAGTTATTAAACATATTAGTAAACAGTTTGCTCTTTTTATTATTTTCATAAATTCGATAAATTCCATCTTTACCTGTGTTAGATAAATACTGTGCGAAATCCTAATCTCCAGCTTCATCATAGAGATAATTAACATAGGCTGCTTTAATAGCTAATGTAGTTAAATCCTTTAAGTTATCCTTATTTAACTATTGAAATATCTCAAGCTGCTGAATTTTCTATGAAGGGTTATCTAGAATTTTTAAACCTAAATGGTCATCAATAAAAGATAATAGGTCTTTTAATTTTCTTTCTCGTTCAGTAAGTTCTTCATTTCTAAGTAACTTTTGTCTGAAAACAGTTAAATCAACTTTATTTAAATCATTAAATAATTCTTTATCCTAATATTTACCATCAGAGTTTAATATCTAATCAGATATATAAGTAACTCTCTCATCACCTATTACTACAGAATACTACTTTTTACCATCTACATCATTAATAGTGTCAAATTGCCATTTATTACGTCTAGCTTCACGTTCTGAAGCAGAAGCGTTATTAATATTTCTATTAATTCTTACTCTAGTTTTGTAAGTATCTGCATTATTAAAATATCTTTTCTTTACTTTAATTTGAACAATACCAGTTTCACCATCAAAAGATGTTTCAAGATAATGCATAGTAGTATTTCTAGCTATAATACCTGATATTTCAGCAGATAGCTAGGCAACTGGACCATTTATTTGCTTAACATTTTTTAATTCCTAAGACCTTAAAGAATTTGGATTACTTTCATTTAAAGCAGCTTCATATAATGAGTATAATATATTTAAATCATATTCAGTAGTTGCAGTAGTATTATTTAATGGAATTGTATCAATTAATCTCTAACTACTTCCTTGTACTGGTTCAAATAACAAACTTAAAGCTTTATATAACTAATTCTATGGATTATCATGGAAATCTGCTAAAGCTAGAGCAAAATCATTAATAGCTTCTGTTCTATTATTACTACTACCAGCCCATTGCTTTAAATCTAGCTTACCATATAAAACATCATCAATAAGATTACGAGCTGCGACAATAACTGAGGTACTATTTAATCTTCTATTCTAGAACTAATCAGTTTTATAACTCAAAGCTCTAATCTAATTAAGAAACGCATCCGTTATTTTTGCTACATATTTTTCAGATTTTACATCTTCTCCTGTTTGCCAACCTTTTTTCTAGTTTGTTGTATCCTATTTATAGGAATATTTAGTAGGGTCTCCAAACTCCATTCCTTTCTATCCTTGTTTGATATCAATAGATTCTCCTAGAGAATCCATAAGCATTTCATCAAAGTGGATAAGAGAGGTATATGCGTTTACCGCATTTAGTAAATCATTATTTTCTAATTCAAAACTATCTAATAGTTCTCTAAATGAACCTGCACCTAAGTCAGTATCAAGTAGATGTTTATATTTTTTGGTATTTAATAATCTTTTAACTTCATAATAATAAGAAGATAAATGATCGGCTGTGTATAATATAGTTCTCACATTATCTTGCTATTTTCCTGACCTATAAATATTAAATAAAGTATTTTTAAAGTCTGAGTCCTATAATAAAACATTCATTATCCGAGTATATAGTTCCGTATTAGATATTTTATCATAGTTATTAAGTTTTTTAGAAGATAAACTATCAAGAGTTTGCTGTAAATTAGGAATATGCTTTATATGGTCATAAAAAGCCTGCATTACATAAAAATACTTACCTCCTATAAATCCTTCTTCATTTACAAATTCACTAGGTAATTTCTCGTATTTAGAATCTACTGACTTTAAATATTCCACTATCTATTTAAAGTATTTATTTTTAAGATTAATAAGATTCTAATTTAATATACTATCTAGTTGTATAACTATGGCTCCATTAGCTACATTATAATAACATGCTGCAAAAAGATTATCCTTAAATCCTTCCTTTAGTTGTCTAATAATATTATATGCTCCGGTACCATATATTTCTTTAAGGTGTTCATCTAGACTTAACTAATTATTATCTAACATTTCAAAAGTGGTCTTAGCCTCAATAGAACTATCCCTCTCTGGAGTAGACCCAGACGAATGTTCGTCTAAGTCTACATGAAGGGTTTCTAATACTTTACTTCTTAATTCATTAAATTTAGGAAGCAAATCTGGTTTTCTAGAAGTTAACGCTGCTATTGCGTCATCCATAGATTTACTGAATCCTTGAATAGATTTCTAAATATCATCTTCAGAATCTAACGAATCCAATTTATATCTAGTCGTTTTAGGTATTCCCTATTTATTTATAAATCTATCAATAAATTTATCAGCATTTCCGTTATCACGCGAATAAGCCATTAAGGCTCTACCTATATCTGCTGGGCTATAGGTATTTAGCAAGTTACATACTGCCATTAGCATTCAAATATTTTATATAATTCTGGATAATTCTCTTCTATTAATCCGGTTATATCTATATAATCAAGATTATCTACTAAATCATGTAATTTTTCGGAAATCTAATCCTCATTAAGGATTTCAGCATTATTTATAAGAGTGTTTAATTCTTCTATAAAACTGGTTAAAGTATCATCGTCGTTAATTTGTTCTCTAAATTCCTAGCTATTTAGTAACTAATTAAAAGCCACTGATTGTTTTACTTTCTTACCGTCAAAATCAACTAGCTCATCAAATCTATTGTTGATTTTCTAGACCTAATCACCCTTAAGAGTCCAGGTTTCAGTATCTAATTCATATTCAGTTCCGTTATTTTCTACTATTAATTTGGATTCTCCATTAATACTCTTGGTCTTTAAATTAAAATCTCCTTGAATCTAAGAGCTAATTACATCCTTTAAAGTCTATTTTTTAACATCACCTGTTTTCTAATAAGTATAGGTTACAGGCAACTTTAAAACCTAGTCCTAATCAACTGCTTTAAATATGTTTATTATCTAATCTTTAATAAATTCATTTAATTTATCAACAGCCTCCTCTAAAGTACTTTCATCAAAGCTAGAACCTGAGTCACTGACCAATTTAAGAACCTCTGCAGCTACAGGCATTCTCTACTCTAATGGAATTACCTTAGGCTGAGTAGTTGCTGGAGTAGTACTAGTCTAAGTATTTGTAGAATTAGTTGGACTTACTGTATTGTTTAATAATTCATCAATAGATAAATCGATTCCTGCCGCCCTTAAATCATTATCTGAAGTAAATAATTCATCAGAGGTTTTAATAGGTCTAAAAACTATATCTTTTCCAGTTTTAATACTAATTATATCAGTTGAACTAGCACTTTCTTTAGTTCTAGATATATCAGGGTTAATAAAGAAACCATAAGGGAATCGAGCATCATCAGCTCTTATTAATGGATTATTCTTATCATACTTTCTATGAATATCATCAGTAGTACCATGGAACATTAAATCAAACATATCTGCGAGACTTCTATCAGGATGCTCTTCTGGTTTAGCTTTAGTATTGAGTCTTGTTTTTAACAAACCTCCATCACCGAATAAATCACCTATCTAAGTACTTACTGTTTTCTTTTCTCCATTATCATTCCAAGATACCTTAGCAGATTCTGTATAAGTACCAGAAAGCTAATCAGGATTATACTAAAAGAATGTAACAGTTTTAAGGATATTACTTAAATATCTAGGAATTGCTGACCACTACTCACCCTGTTTATAAATAATATCTATTTTAGATTTATCTTTTCTAGTTTCTACAATTCTTAAATCAGATGTAAATAAACCTGAAAGAGTTCTCTAATGTTCTGCACTATTTATATCAATAAATTCATTTTCTCCCCAAGGAGTGTCAGGTTCTCTAGTTCCATCAGGATTCTAAGCACCTGGATGTAATAACTAAAGACCTAAAGTATCAACATAAGATGAAGGGCAAATGGCACCTAATATTCTATTACTTAACTAATAGAACTACTTAGCTTTATCAAGGGTTATAACTATTAAATTAGCTTCAGATTTATTTCTATAAGCCTAACTACCTGCAACTTTAAATCTCTAAACATGAAAATCATGTTTACTTGAGTAACCTAATCTAAAGGTAGGTATATCTTTGCATACTTCCTAGTTAAACTTTTCTAAATTAGCTAAATCTTCTCTAGTTAATTTTTCACCAGCTAAATAAGCGTCTACATCTACCTATTTATTATTAAATAAGTGATTTTGAGCTTTAACTAATGTATCTAGTTTCTTAGCATTATACTAATTTTCCTACATCCAATTATTTAAAGCTTCATTAAATTTACTTAAAGCAGCTCTCCAGTTCCATAAGGAAACAAACATCTAAATTCCATGATAATTAGCTCTATAAGGAAGTCGAGTATCATCACCTCCCTAAATTTTATTACAGAATTCATTACTTGTCATTTGACTAAATGTCATACCATAATTATGAAGTCTAATCATTCTGACTATAGGCTGATTATGTTCTGGATCTTGAATTTGGTTTATGTACTATTTAACTAAATCTTCTGGTTTTAATAAAGTATCAGAAGAAACAAATATCACTGCTTTTCCTTTTAAAGAAGGGTTAATATTCAATAAGGTAGGGTCTTTAGCTGCATAAGTATACACTTCTGAAAAGACAAATCCAGGATTTCTATCCTTCATATTATTGAAATCCTTAACATTGTCAACAGCATTAGGATCAATTCTACCTCCTAGCCTTATTTCTGGTCCGGTTCTTTTGGTAAACCAAGTATGTTTCTATCTAACTATTGCTTTACTTATATCTATAGAAAAACTACCTTCTTTATTATACTTGTTTATCCAAGAATCGAACAAATTAGCCCATTTCTAAGACCTATTTTCGATTGTATTAAGGATATTTTGTAATTTAGATTTTCTTTCATCAGAAATAGTTGAATCAGAAAGTTCTTGGCTAATTCTGTCTTTTATTTTACTTAAATTGCTAGCTAAAGTCTCAGGGTTATTAATACCTGCTAAATCAAACTTACATATTTGTCTTTTTTTATTTTTAACCTTAAATATAATATTAGCCACATACTTATTTCCTTTATAAGTCATGCCCACTTCTGGCATAGGCTTAAAAGAGGGTTGAATTTCTCCTTCAACAGAACGAATTTCTAATTCATAAGTGCCTGCATCCCAATCATCTTTACTAAAGTTATTAGTTATACAAGTTGGCATTACTCTGGTATGTGTACCCAAAATAGTTTCATCATAACTATGATTAAAAATTAAAGCAGATTTTACCTAATATAACTATTTTTCTAAAGTATGTTTATCTTTATACCAGAAAACTGATTCCTAATCTGTTAAAGCTGATATATTACGTAACTCCCCATTCTAATCAGGTCCAAAATGCCATGCATTTCCCTTATACTCTTTACCATTTTTACCTTTGTGAGTTTCTTCTATAGCTTTAGCTCCAACTAAAGTACAATCACCCCAGGACATTACTGTGAATTCACTTTTTATTGAATCCTCGATTTCATGTGAATCCTTAGTCTCCTCTTCAGAATCAATTAACTAGTTAACAGCTTCCTCTGTATCCTTATCTATATTTAAAGATTCAGGAGCTTTAAAATCGGTAGGATTTACAGCCTACTAAATAGTCTAAGTAGATTGCTAGTTAGTATTCTAATTAGATGTTTCATTTAAACCCTCAATAGGAGATAAATCCAACTAATCTAATATAGATAATTTACGTTCCTTTAGCTACTCTATAGTACTTTTTTCATTAATTTTATCTTTAAGACTAGGAGCCTTAGCAGTATAATCATCTTGGGTATTATTACCTATAATATTACTTAATCCATTGTCAATAAAAATGGAAGCAGTTTTACCACGGCTCATCAAAGTATATAAATCCTATAAAAAGTCTCTAATATGGAAATCCGCATCAGGTTTAGTAAATGGCTAATCAATTACTACATACTCAAACTCCTAACCCTACATCTAATCCTTAGATAATACAGTGGGATTTACACCAGCCTATTTCATTGCCTAATACGCAGCACTAGATGTATCTCCAATGAATCCTACATCGGTAGAAGCTTTTAATTTATTAATTATATCTGTTGATAAAGACTTAGTAATTAAATCTCCTGCTAAAGTGTTCTAATTATAAACTCTAAAATTTAACTTAGAAAGTAAAGGACTTATGGTTTTCCAATATGATGATAGATCAGATTCTGACATTTCATACATATTTGTAATAGCCTAAGATAAGATAGTTTTTACGTTATTTAAATTAGCTTGTTTCTAAATATTATTATCACGTAAAGATACACTTAATTCTGGAGTTCTAGAAGCAAATAAGTCTACAGGTCTCATATTACCTATAGCATTATTCTTATTGTAGTATCCTTTCTACTTTTCATCCCCAAGTAACATTAAGGTTCCTCCATTTTTCTACATATAAGTGTCTAAAACCTATAATACTGGAGCTGGAATATGAGTAGCTTCATCTATAGCTAATATATTTGGAACCTCATCTAGCTAATTAAACGTAAGATCTTTTTTAAGCTTAGTTTGAGCAAAATCACCTGCTGAATAACTAAAATATTCAGAGTCTTTCTCCAACTAGTTTTTACTTGGCTTATATGCTATATCTAAATCAGATTTTAGGTCAGTCCAAATAGTATCTCCTAAAAGTTTTCTCATTAAGGATTCAATATCCATTGATTTACCTCTTCCAAATGAACTAACTAATCCCTGAGCCTATGTAGAAGTAGGTCCTACACATAGTATTTTAGTTTCTGGTCCTAAGAAATCAATCACAGATTTACCTACTACCGAGGTTTTTCCACTACCCGCATCACCAGTAATAATTACTGTATTATTAGCATTATATAAGTTACTTCCTGACTTATCAAAAGCGTATTTCATTATATCTCTATAAGTCTAAGTAGTCTAAGCAATAGCTACTTTTGAAGCATATTCCTAACTAGCTATTGGGGCTTTATCAGTATTTTCACCTACTGAAGATTTTAAGTAATTATAGTAATCTACCGGATTTAAAGATAACATAGTAGCTATATACTATAACTTATCAAATTCCGATAAATTACCATATTGCATTTTAGGATTTAATCGAGTAATTCTCTAATCTTCTAACTAATTAAAGCTAATTAATTTATCAAGAATATTAGATTCTTTCAGGAACTCAGAAACAGACATTCCAGACTCCTATAATGCTTTCTAAAAATTGCCATAAAAAGCTTTCTCATAATTAAATAGAGAAACATCTGGGTTGTTGTCGTCTAAACTTCCCTCTAATAAGTTATAATGTTTATCCTTTACATCAATAACAAAATGTTGTTTATTAGCTTGCCATAAACCATTAAAACTTCTAGTTAGAGCTTTGTCAGTTTCTTCAAATTGTCTCCTTTTATTTATATCATTATTATTAGATAAATCAATCCAAGCATCAAGAGTTTTTATGAACTAATTAAGTTGTTCCTAATATATAGTTGCATAATCATCATCAATTTCAGGAAGTTCTTCCCAATTTTGAACAGTGTCACTATGTTTTTTAGCATACTCATTCATTACTTTATTATGTCCTATGACATTATTACCTGTTGGAGTACTAGAAGCAGCATATAAATATGTAGCTACCATAGCTAAAGCATCTCTAGTATTCTAGAGAGTTTTCATTTGCTCACCATCAAGTACTAATTCTCCAATATTTTCAACTTCATCAAAATTAGTATCTAATTTAGTTAAAGTATCAATAACATCAGGCATTTGAGTTTTATCAAGAACCTTTCCAGCAAGGGATTTAACTAATTCAATTACCGGATTCTTAACCGTACTTTGTATGGAATTATGTAACTTAACTATAGCATTATTGCCCACATCTGCAACTAAAGAGTTTACTTTATTATTTACACTTTGAGTTAATTTCTAAACATAGGATTCAACATCTGAATCTATCTAATCCTAAACTCCAATATCGTCATTTATTAGTTGAGATATACTAGTATCAGGATTAATTACACTCGCTAAGTCAGTAAGATTACTGATTATCTTGTCAGACTACTCTTTAGATATTTTAAATTCATACAAAGATAATAAATCTTCTATTATATTCTTATGTTTAGGAACTAACTTCCATATTTGATTAAGATTCTATATAGTAGCTTGAGGATCATTGATATTAGCTATAGTATTCTATATCTAGTCCTGTAATTCTGGGTCAGTAATAGTTTGTAATTGACTGATAATATCCTATTTTTGAACATCATCGATATCATATAACTAAGTAGGATTATCTAATAACTCCTAAATAGTCATATCAAATTCTCCATCAATCATAAACAAATCTTCAGGATTTAGTTCTTCTCCCTTAAAATTTGTATAAACTTTAGGAATACTTGCTGCTTTCTATTTAACTAAGCTTTTAGTCTTAGCTGAAGCACTATTTTTGATAGTATCTAATACTTCTTTAGTATTACTTAAATCTGTATTAAGATTACTAAGAATACTCTTAACCTCATTACTTAATGGTGCTAACTATATTTTTCTAGCTAATACATCTTTAATTCTCTTAGGAATAAGTTTCTTTAATGTTCCTGCTGATATAGGGTCTAACTAATTACCTACTACAGCTAATTGTTGCATTATATTATTAGCCCATTCAGCATCTTTCTAATCATTAAGGGCTTCAATTTGACGTATTCTGTTATTCTTGCGATTAATAAAATCTTCATCAGTTTCTATTTCCTAACCACTAACAGGGTCTATTAATTTACTATTTCTAGCATTATATTCATCATCTGATTCTGTATCTAATTTAGTGTCGTAATTAGCATAACTAGATATTAAATCTTTAGAATCTAACTAGCTAACTATTTGCTAGAATTTCTAATGCCACTATTTAAACTGGGGAGCATTATCTGTTAAATTATGTAATTCAGGATTGATAACTTTTTCAATCTATTTAAATCTATCCCAAGATTTAGTTATAGATTCTTTATCCTAAAACTTCTATTTTTCTGGTAAAACTACTGTATAAAAATGTAATTTATCTTCATCAGATATTTCATCTATTGACTTGTTTCCAAACTACTCTTTCCACAATGCTTCGGCATCTATATCCATAAACGGACTGTGTAAATTAGGGTCTAGAGCAAAATTTAGTTTACGAGTATAATCAAGAGAAGTGTCTCCTGATAAAAATTCATCTTTAGCTTGCCTAGCTTTCTCTACTTTCTACTGTAATACAGCAAGAGCATTATTTCTATTTTGTTGCTATTCAGGAGTTAAGGCTCTAAGTTTCTAGTCAGTAATTTTATTAGAATCAGTAAGTTCTGTAGAACCATCTAATGTTTGAGAAGCAGTTCTGTAGTCTAACTCAGCTTTAATTAAATTAGATAGGACTTCATTAAAATCTTCATAATAATTAGTTATAGGAGCAATATCTTTATACATCTAATATCTCTGTTCTCCTAATACCATTGTATTAAATAACTAATCATCAGTTAAACCAACTTGATTATTATTTATTACAGTATCTATAGCTGTAATTTTATCATTAATTAAGTCTGCAATTTTCTGATTCTAAGAATCCTTTTCATTGTTAGTGGTTAACCAAACCCTTTTTCCCTTAGAAGTAATTTCATAATCACTAGCAGATAATTTAGTACTTCCTAATTTACCTTTCTTACGTAATTTTTCTACTTCATCACGTAATTCTCCTATATGTCCATTTCTAATTAAAGTAGCCAGTTCTTCATTAGATTTATCTCTTTTATAAGATGCCCCATTAAAAGCTTCTTTAGCATAAAAAATACCTCCACCAAGAGCACCTCCTAAAAAGGACATAGAATATCGTTCTAATGCATTATCCCAAGCTCCTACATTAGCAGTTGAAGTATCTGCTCCTAAAAATCCAGCTAACTAATATATAGATTTTGCAGTATCAGTAATTAATTCTTCACCTACTTCTTCTAAACCTTCACCTGCAGCTTTTCCTAAAAATCCCGTGGTATGATATGCTAAATCATCTGCATAGTTACTTAAAATGGATTTAGTTTTATCCAAAGCTGCATGTATGTTCCGTACAATTTTATTAGCTGGGGTATCATTAGAAGCCTTGGTTTGATCAAATATAGCTTTTAAACCTCCTTTTCTAACACCTTTCTCGTCTGCTTCTCCTAATAATTCATTTTTAATAGCATTCCTAGCTGCTTTCACACTATCTTCTGTAGCATCATCAAAGAACAACTCTCCAAGATGTGCATATTTATCTACAGCATACATACCTAAAGTACTACCCAAAGCTATAGCAGCTGCATCCTATTTAGAAGCTCCATGTTGTAGAGCGTCTCCATATACATCAGAATTAGATACAATAGCCATATAAGCTAATGAAGCATCACGTCCTAGCTGAGTAGACTCTTTCATAGCTTTTTCAGCTGCTGGTAAGTACTTTTTAATACAAGCAGCTCCTAAAGCACTATCTTGCCAATTTCCAGTCTAGGATAATGCCTACATAGGCATAGAAGAAGCTTTAGCTTTATATAATTTAGCTGCATCTTCCATAGCTTCTTCTACATAATTTTTGCTGCCTTTTAGTTTATTAATAGCCTAAGCAATACCTTTTTGCTAACCCCACTATAAAGCTACATCAGAAATAAGATTACCAAAATTTTCAACACTAAAGGTATGTTCTTTAGCATAGTCAGAAGTTCCAGAGGTAAATTTATCGCCCATAGCAGCTATGGTATTCATCCATTTAGGAGTTTCTGAATCACTAAATAAAGCAGTCGTCATTCCATATAACATAGGTAATGACTTAGCCATTTCCCTAGCTATAAGAGCAGTAGAATAAACAGTTCCAATTGGACCTCCTACAAACATAGGTATAAGTGTGGCTACATTCTTAGCAATTACTCCTCCTACAGATTTTTCAATATCATCGGAATCAAAGAAATCATATTTGTTTAATTTAGTACCATCTACAGTAAGAGTATCTAAAGAAGATAATACTTGTTTACCAATAGGGCTTCTACCTCCTAAAGTTTCATAATAATATGTGCCTTCTTCATTTAATTTATAGTCTCCTTTCTTATGTTTAGTACCATCTTTGTCTATAGTGTCTTCTTCGTATTGAGCCAATACTAATGGGTCTGAAAACAAGGATTTTAACCAGCTCAAACCAAAGTCAGATTTACCATTAAGTAATGCATTATCATTTGGAGTCCAATTTTCAAATTTACCTGTCTCAGAGTTAAATATTTTCTGGGTTTGAGCTAATTCCGATCTACTTCGTTCTGGTTTACTCCAAACATTTACTCCTTCAATACCAATTTTCTATCTATCGGGATTATAACCTCTACCTATTTTAAGACCATTACTTCTAACTTTATCATTAGGAGTTCTTAATGTGTCAAAAACATCAAGTTCAAACCCTGCTGGAGTTTTATCATTTTTAAACTACTAGAAATCCTAAAGTCTCTAATCATAATATTTATCAAACTTTTTCTAATCAAAGTCTCCATCATTTCCTTTAAAAGCAGGATTATTCTTAATAAAATCTGACTTTAAATACTAATCTTTCTTTAAAAATTGTGTATTATCTATACTCATATCCGCGATATTTTTAAAGTCAGAAACTGTAAAATCGGGATTATTTATGTTTGCTACTAACCAATCGTTCATAATACGTCAGCGCTTGTAGTTTTTGCATTATTCATTCTTTGGAAGTTCCTATATTTCATTTCATATTTAAGAGCTTCATCATAATCTAAATTCTAATTACCTCCTCTAACAGCAGCACCTACATTATTAGATATTGGAATATATACAGTTGCTTTATAGATATTTTCAGTACCAAACCAATCAAATGGATTATACCAATCAAAAGTATCTATATCTGGAACTTTGGCATCTTTACCAGTACCCACAGTAAGAGAATCCTTAATTAATTGTATCTAATCATCTGTAGGGTTTTTAATATGTTTGACAAATGCAGTGTCCTCAATACCATTTTTCTCTGTAGTATAACCTTCAGTAAGAATAAATGGAGCTGTATGTTTGGGGTCAGGAGTTCCATCATCTTTAAGATACTAATCAAGGTGATACTTTGCCTTAATAGCTTCTACTTGTTCTTTAGATGCATTTCCTAGTCCTTTAATTTCATTCATAGCTGCATTAAAATCATCTAGAACACTTAATTTTACAGTTCCGTCCTCATTTACTGGTAAATCAGCCCTAACAATTCCGGTGTTATTATAAGTAATTTTAGACAACTACTCAGGAGTAAGTTTCTAATCTCCAAAAGTTATACTTCTAGCATTTTTAACTATATCCTATAAGCCCGATTGAGCTAACATATTCTATAAAGAAGTATTAACAATAGGGTCACCCTTTTTATCATTAACTGCAGAGAAAAATGAGCCATATACAGACATCTATACTCCGTCTCCCTTATCTATAGTTACTGGCGCTACATCAGATCCTCCCATATCTTGCATAACTTGCAATGGAAGAGAGGTTTTTAAATCTGTATCATCTTTACTTCCAGCATTTGTATCTTTAGACATAGATTTTTTAGTAGGACCACCTTCTAAATCTGCAGTAAAAGATTTTTCTTCACTAGTTTTAGATAATACTAATGTACTAACTAAACTTAAAGCTTCTTTATCAGTTCCCCCTTCAGTTCTGGTCTTTAATAATGATTTAGCATTTTGTGGCAGTGTTTTATATATATAAGCAATAGCCTACTAAGCCTACTAAGCTTGTGTTTTATTAATTATTTGAGCTTTATATAAATCTTCTATAGAAGCATCATATTGTCCAGTTTCCTAAGCTGCTTTAATAAAATCGTTAAGTCCTTGTATAAGCTATCCTTGCTAAGTTGTGGCATAAGCAGTTTCAGAACTACTATTAGTACCTAGATTTCCAATACTGTCTTGTATCATTTTAGTTACCTGACTAATTCCTATACCATTATTAACCACATTTAAAATCTCATCTTTACCTGACAAACTAGGGTCATTAGCTCTTAAATAAAGTAAATCCTAATTAGTCATCTATTTCCATCCGGACTATTTAGCTTTTTCAGGAGACATTAATTTATAGTCTTTACCATTGGTCATATATACTTGACCATACTAATCTATAGCAGCTTCATTAAGTCCTCCATTAGATTTTACATTATCTAAAGCTTTATCATACTATTCTCTACTAAATGTAAGCTTATTCATAGTCTATAAAGCATTTAAGTATCTATTTTCTATACTAGATGTAAAATCATGAAAAAAATCTAAATTGACAGATTCTTCAACAGATTGAAGTTTCCACATAGCTGTATCTACATCACTAGGTAATCCTTTAAGCTTTTCTTTAAGCATAGTATATAAGTCTTTACTAGTTAATTTACCCTTATCAGAATCACTAGCTACTTTAGCTGCAGCTGCTTCTTCCTAGGTAGCAGAAGTTCGCTTATCAGATACTATAACGGGCTAATAAGCAACATAGGGAGGAGTAGCTCCTCCCTAGTCAAACTTAAATATCATAAATTCCTTTTCTTTTTACGTTTCTTTTTAGTACGGCTATAATCCATAGTTCTACTTATAGCATCGTACATTCTATCTATATGGTCTTTAGTAGTCTTATAGAATCTATCAGCATCTGCAGTCTGAGCCTTTAACTAAGCTACTGCTAGTTTCTCTCCTTTAGCAGCTTCTCTTACTTTACGTAAATTTAAACTACCTCCTTTTTTCTTAGATTCATTAACCTTGGTACTATAATTATAAATTGGAGTAGACTGTCTAATAGTCCAATATTTAGATTTAGGAATACCCCAATATTCTCCCAATAAATCTTGCTGGAGTTGTCTAGTGGCTGATAATACCTTATTCCACTATCTTAATTTAACTGGATCATTCTAAATATCATCTAGTTTAACAGTACCATCAGTGTATACTTTATTCCATAAAGAAACATCTTCAGGCGTTAAACCATATTTACTAGCATAATTAGAAAGTCCATATTTAATAGCATTATTTATATCTCCTTGTGCAAACTAGTCAGCCCTTGCTCTCATTTGTTCGTAATCAGACTTATCTTTAAACTCTTTCTCCTAAGCTAGAGCGTCCCATACAGTAAATTTCTGATTAAGATATGCTGCTTCTAAGGCTTTATTTTCATTAGCAGTATTATAGAGAGATTCTCTATTTTTCATAGCAACATCGTGTCTACTTGTATGATTAGCTAGTTCTTGCTACCAAGCCTATTCCTACATTTCTCTTAACCTCTAGTTACTCTATTGGCGTCCTGCGGTAATGGCTTCATTACCTTTAGAAGCAGCTTCCAATTGAAGCATGGATTGTAAATTTCCATCAGATGTAATAGGATGACTGGCTGTTCTAGCTAACTAAGCTGCAGCCTATTGACCATTCATTTCTGCGTCTAAATCAGATTGAACATAACGATGGTCTTCTTGTGGGTCATATAATATAGGAGACTATTTAAGAGTTGCGGCAATTCTATTATTAGCATTTATTGCATTATTGACTCTTATCTAATCCATTATATCTATGATAAGCTATTTATTTATAGGATTATTAAATTTAAAACCTGGCTTGTCTTTGTTATTTTCTGCTTCCGTTACATGGGAACTAGCTCCAGTAATTTCATAGTCATCCCACCAAGTATGTTTGTCGTTACTCCATCCAGACCATACTGGTTCTTTTGATATAGAATAGTTCTTTTTGTCTGCATCAGACAAATTTACATACTATTTATTTCCTTCTGTATCTTTATAAAAATAGCGAGTTCCTCTATTTAGAAAAACGCTATGTCTAGCACCATTAATACCATCATATCTTACTCCATGAGTATAAGCTTCATCAGTATTATATGTTTGTCCTGGATTTCCATAAATATCATTATTAGTATTAGTCCAGGATGTTCTGTAATTTCCTTTTTCGTCTTTAAAGGATGCTTTAGATCCCTTTGGAATATTTAAATCGGCTGCATCCTACCAAGCTGTGCCTACCGGAGTGATTTTATGATTGTTATATAATTGAGTATCAAACCACTGATAATAAGGATGCGATTCTATAGCTCTTGTGTTTTCTAATGTATTTCCAGCAGCTGCTTGATATCGAGTATCTACTGTTCCAGGGTTATTAGATACAGTAGCGTCTATAATATTACCAGTTTTTCCATCAATTGATACTAATTTTGACATATCCATAGATGCAGAGAAGCCGGTATCAGGATTATTTACCTTCTTACCTTCTAAAGTAGAAAACCAAGGATTACCATTTATATTATTACCATTAGCTAATTTCTAAATAGAACCACCTTCTTTATATTTAACACCATATTTTTTAAGTATGTCATTCCAAGCCTGGGTAACCTGTCTAGAAGCATCTCTTTTTCCAGTAAAGGTTATATTACCATTCTAAACCATACCTCTGAGTCTGTTATATTCAGGAGTTAAGTTTCTCATACTTTTTATATCTTGCTAAGCTTGATTTCTATAAGTATTAGCTTGAGTAACTCGACCTGCTGCCTACTCTGAAGCAGCTAATCTTCTCGCTCTTTCTATACTAGCTTTTAACTACTAATACTCTGAATTAGCAGTGTTATTAGCTTTCCATTCATCTCTCAGAGTCTTAGTCTATCTAGCTACAAATTGAGCATCAGAAGGTTGTCTATTAGATCTCTATCTAGCAGCTTGTCTATCAATACTTGCCTAGGTTCTACCAGTAGGTTTTAAGCCACTTGTACTTATTTTGTCTAGAACTTTAGACATCCATTTAGGAGATTGCCACTAATGATCAGCTATTCCTAATTCTCCCCATTTATATGGTCTTTCATATTCAACTCCATTTATCATTCTAGTATTAGGCTTAGTAAAGTCATATACATCAGCTTCTTTTATTTTAGCCTAATCTTTAGTTTTCCAGAATCGATACTTATTTCTAGCAGCATTAAACCTTAAATTAGAATTACCTGTTGCTTTTTGTAAAGCTTTATTTTGTGCTTCTAATCCTTTAGTTCCCTTAATACCTTCAAGTTTAGACTTATCTACTACTACATAGCCTTCATTAGTCTTAACTTTAACTTTATCCTTAGAAAGAGCACCTTTCATGGCTCTATTTCCCTTTATAGCTTGTGTTCCTGCTCTAGTTCCTGCAGTTAAAAGTTTTAGAGAATCATATATATTAGACCAATCTTGTCTAGTTAACTAATCGGGAGTGGAAGTTACTTTTTTCCAAGAATCTACATAAGCGTCTTTATTCTTTAGTACTGATATAGCTCCTAAAGCAGTAATAATATGAGGTGCTAATTTGGCAGCTTTAGCTATTACTCTACCAGTACCTGTAATTCCCTTAACAAAAGGTATTGCCGATAAAACATCCATTCCATAACTAAGTGCATTATTACCTAGAGATTCCAAGAATCCTTGACCCTCTAACATATCGGCGGTCTAATTCATACCTGTAGAAATAGCACCTGATATAGCCGAAGCTGGAGCACCTACGCCTGAAAAACTAGCAGTGGTAGAACCTACATCTGTAAGTAATGATAAAGCTCTTAAAGCAGTAGCTTTGTCAGAAAAAGGATTTCCTCCTATTTTCTCCTATTTAGTTAATGCAACCTTTTTATCATGAGGGGTCTAAGGATTGTTAATAACTTTATTATTTTCTTTCTATTTAGCAGCCTCTTTTTCTTCTCTAGACTGAATTTTAACACCATAGAAAGCTTTAGTTACCTCTGCCTTTTTTACATTAAATGGAACATCTCTATATGCACCTAACTTTCCATTAGCTTTATTCCAAATATATAGATATTGACCAGCTTTATTCTTAGAGTTTTTAACTTTCCATAATTTATGTCCAGCATTATCTATCACTTCTTCAAAGTTATCATCAAATTTAGCCCCCATATTTCGCAACATAGGCAGATAATAAGCTAGATGTTCACCTAAGTTATTTAGTACAGTTCCATTAGATAATACTGACTTCATAGGAGTAAATAAACCTTCAGCGTCACTATCCCAATGTGTTTTAGCTAAAGCTGCTTGTAAATTCTTTAATGCCTATCTTCCGGCAGCACTTTGATATTCTGGATCTGTATTTTTAGACCATCTATAATTACCATACCATTTAATGCCTGAACGTTTACTAACATCTCCATAACCTCTACCTTCATTAGCTAACCACTGTTGCCATATTTTATTATTCTATGCATCCTGCAACTATTTCTACTCAGCCTTATCCTAATCGATAATAGCCTAACTTTCTTGTTCATATTTACGTCTGGCTTGTGCTAACAAGGTATCTTTTAACTCAGGATGAGCCAAAGCCTAATCTGTTAAACCTGCATATGCTAAAGCTTGATCATCGTCACTAATATCAAAGGCTTGTTTCTTATCAGGTTCAGAGGAAGCGGAACTTTGAGAACCAATATTAAAGTATCCATTATTCCATCCACTAATACCTGCTCTACTAGCAGCAAGTATCATATTATTCTTCCAAGTATCTAAATTAAAATTCTTATCATCTGGATTATATTGTCCTAGAATATTTCTATAATTAGTATAAGCAGCTTTAACATCATCATTCATTTCCTACTTAGACATATAATCATCTAAGTCTGCCATAGTTTCAGCTACTCTATTAGTGTATTCTCCTTCTTTGTCTTTATTCCAATAAGGTTGAAGGTCATTAGCTGTTCCTGCTGGATTATATTTCTTCTGCCAATAAGCATCAAATCCGTTCTTAGCATAATCAAATCCATTGGTATCGTCAGAAGTTTTATTTTTAGCAGCTAAAGCTTCTCTCAAACCTTTACCTATCTAACTAGCATAAGAAGCAAATTGTCTGTTAGCTTCAAAAGCTTGATACTTACCTTGCTTTCTCTCTTTTAAGGCATCATAATCTTCCTAACTAATTTGCTAACCCTTATTATTATAATAGTAATTATCAGAATCTGTATTAGAAAATTCTCCTTTAGCATCTGTTATAGTTCCAAATTCATCAGTGCTGAATCTTCCCCCTCCATTATTAATATCTTCCTATAAAGCATTAGTAAAATTAGTGTACGCATGCTTCCATTCTTCTTTTTGTTCTGGAGTCCAATCTGTTTTAGAATTAAGAAATGTTTCTGCATTATCTCTTATATTCTAGAGATATAATTTAGCATCTAATTCGTGACCTCCAAAATTATATTTCGATTTTTTAGTCTATTCTGCCATATTATAAAATTAGGGATATACCTAAATGAGTATCTAGATATATCCCTACGTTTAAAATTGATTACTTCTAAATTCTTCTTACAAGACGTCCACCTCTACGATAAACAGGTTCTGATGGTGGAGCACCACCTGCTTCTGCGCCGCCTGCTTCTGCTGGAGCACCACCTCCACCAAGCATTTCGAGTACCATTTGACATACCTGAATAGCGATTTGACAATCTTGATTTTGTACTGCTTGCTGAGCACCTTGCATCAACATAGCTGTTGGGTCTTCACCACCGCCCTACTGAGCAGCATCTTGAGGTGCTGGAGCAGCACCACCTTCTTGAAACTTCTTAATAAATTGCATGTGTTTAAATTTAATTTGTTAATTAACTAGTTAATTATCTAATAATATTATGTATTTCAATAGTACATATTAATTATCTAAAATGCAAATAATTTTGATGACTTATGTAATTATTTAATTTTTATCGTTCTAATCTTTCTTAGATTCAGGAGCATTTACATATTCTGGTTCTCTGTGGTCTTGAGCATATAATTCTTTAAACATTCTCTTGCCAAGTCTCTTACAGTATTTGTTAAATAACTCCTTATTATCTTTATTAGCTTCTGCTTTCTTAGCCCAAGTAATCATCTATTTTGTAGAAATTCTACTAAATATGCGTTCTCCACCCTATAGATCCATCTGAGTTGAGCCATCTGGAGCAAGTACCTTCATTACATATTTATTAGGGTCATCAGATTCATCAAACTCAAAATCGTCTCCCTCTTCTATACCTGAATTCTAGTTTACTTCAAGTATATATTTAGTATTAGGAAATGGGTGTAATGTTTCATCTTCGGGCTAAGCTTTATATACTGCAGTTACTTCATCATCGTCATTAATAGCTATCTAGTCAAGTGGAATTTTAGTATTTTTCATCCACATTTCTATAACTGGCTACTATTCAGACCAGATAAATAACATTCCTTCATCTATAGGTAAGTAATCTCTATCTTGAAGTCCCTTCTTTCTATCTTCTTCAGTCTTAGCTATTTCTACAGTATATTGTTTGTCTCCTATAATTATTCTTTTCTTATCCATTATGCAACAGAATTAGCATGTTTAAGTCTATTTTTAAAATTAGCTGCCCAATTAGCTGGTCTTTCAAATTTCTACATAAATACCTTAGTTGCATCTGCTACAGTAGAGGTATTTTTAAGAGCATCCAAAGCACCCTTTTCTGTACTATTTAACTCGTCCCATAAATACTCTAGCTACTAATTAACAGTTGGGTTTGTACCATATTTACTAAATAATCTTGCTTTACGAGTACCAGTCCACTAAGCTAAACCATATGAATTATGTCCATCTCTAGAAACAATATTATGTTTACCGCCTGATTCCTACATAATATTTCCATAAATACCTTTAGCCTGATTTCTAGTTAATCCCTTGTTCATAAAGAAGTTAACTATCTAACTACTTGTAGGAGTTCTATCATCAGATACTTCTTGAGTATCTTGTTCTAAAGTATTCCATCCTGCAAATCCTTCTTTTTTCTAATTTCTAGACTATATTCTATCTAAATTCTCCTAAGTAGTTAACTCTTCTCCTATTGGTGTATATTCTACCTAGGGAGACTCTAAGTAAGAAGGAGCCTATACCTAATTATAAGATACAAATAAATCACTTATTCCCATCTAATGTTCCTCCTTTCTTACATTCTTTAATTAAGCCAGTCCTATCTTCTGTATTATGAAGAATCTCATAAACAAGTAGCTTTCCAGCTTCAATAGCTAATTCATCTTTCTCTTTCTAAGTATTAGTATATCCCTAATATCTTTTATGTAAATCTTCTAACTATTTAGTTACTTCTAATGAGAATATAATTTCATTACGTTCTATCTCAGCTTGTTGTTCGCCTTTATTATCAACTACTGGTATACCCTTCTTAGTTAAGTCTTCAGCATTTTCCATATGATGCTTATGAGCATGTAAAGCACCTTCAGGAATAACATTTTTCTAATTAGTTTCCTCAACCTTTTCAGGTTCTTGTTTAGGTTTATCAGTTTTACCACCTTCTTCTAATTTCTATATATCTAAACTAATTATAGGAGTCCACTCTTTAGACTCTTCTAACTATCCTCCTTCTTTCAGTTTAGATACTTCTGGATATTCAAGATTAATTATAGGTTGCCACTATTCCTATTTAACTTCTATATCTATTTTATCTTTAAGCTAACCGCCTTTTCTATGTTTTCTTAGATTAATTCTCTATAAAATAGCACCATGTTTAACTCGCTAAATATACTATTGAGGACCCCCATTAATGTCCTATAAATATCTAGTATAAGCTAACTATGATTTATTAGCTAACTAATCTTGATAAGTATTAGCTATTCCTGTAGTTTGATTAGTAAACGTCTAAGCTTTACCTATCAATCTATTAATTCCAGAAGTACTGCTAAATAAACCTACTTTTTTACCAGCTTTAGATGCTGCTTCTTCCATAGTATTTACAGCTCCTGCATAATCTCCTCCTACTTTTTCAATAGTGTCTTTATTAAGAGAGAAATCTTTTGTTCTTTTTGAGCCTAAACTATTAATTAAGCCCAAACCGGATAATCGACCTAAAGTACTATCCATAATTTTATCAGTAGTAGTTAACTAATCAGTTCCACCACCTACTAATGCAGATAATCCATCTCCTATAAACTTTCCAGCTTTCATAGCACCGCCAACAATAGTTCCTACAGGGGAAAACATCATTGCAGCATTAGATATAGAATCATAAGTGTTATTTAATCCTTTAGTTAAACCCGAATCTTTAGCGTGCTATTTACCAAAGAACATATTATCTAAAGTGTCTATTGCTTGACCCCCAATTCCAGCTACTCCTGTCGTTTTGTCCTAATTAGATAAATTTTTCCAATTAGACATTAACTAAAGACCACTGCTAAGAGAACTGCCTAACTAACCGAGATTAGCCATTGTATAATTACCTGACATTATACCGAAATTAATCAATCCCTAAGAGACCGGATTTAAAACATTAGAAGCTGTCTAATAACCCTAGCTTATCTGCTACTATCTTATCTTAGCCTGTTCATCTTGTTGTGCTTTCCATATATTAGTCTATTGCTAATTAATAGCATTAATAGTATTCTAATCTAATACAGAACCAGCTGTAGTAGGGACTAATCCTCCAACTAATCCCTACTATACAAACTGAAATCCTGCCTAACCTTTCTATATTAGTCTTATTTTTTTATGCATAACTAACTTGATATATAGTATTTATAAAATCAATTATTGCTAGTTCTTTACCTGAATATCTAATTCTAATTTTTATGAATTTGTCTCTCATATCAGTTTCCTTTCTATTTTGAGCACTTCCAAAATTATACTTGTAAATATTCACATCATCTAACCAAGAAGATGTATCAAATGGATGTATTCCATTCTCAAAATCTACTTTATATAAATTATACATTGCATTATCCCTACCCTCAGTGGTTTCTGAATATCCAGTCAATGCAGAAGATGAATATCCTGGAATGGCTATTTCACCTCTTTCTTTTACTGCATCTGGAATAGGAGAATTATATAAAGGTAATGGAGGTAATTTATCTCCTGCTCTAGTGCCTGCTCCATCTTTCCAAGTAGAGTTTTCTGGAGTACACAAAGCCTTAGTAGAATCCTTTCTTTCATACTCATTTTTATAAGTAATTAGTAAAGGATTTATCTATACTTTCCATCTATCCTCAAGATAACGCATATTAGAAGCCATTAAACCTCTTCCTCCAAAGGAAGAAGCTGAAGTATCAGGCTAGTCATCAACATCAATAGCAGGAACGTGATTCCAAACTCTGAACTCCTATCTATTCGGGTAATATACAATTTCACCTCCAGATAAGTGTCTATAATCATGTGTTCCAACCTAAGCCATTATGTAACTATCTTCTACTTCATTAATATACTTAGCTCTTGCAAAATAATTATGTGGTAAATCTGCTGACTTATTCTATTGTCTAGTCTAAATCTTCAGGAAGTCATTATTATACTCAATATCACAACCATTATACTGCCAAAGAGCTTTCATAGCTTCTTGTCTAAAATACATATTTGGTTTATCTTTTGCAAAATCATAAGCCTCTCCTATTACTTCATAATGAAAAGATTCAGGTTTTGCTTTATTAGCTATTAATTCCAGATTAGTAAATATCTTATGAACACTAGGATCATTAACTACAATAAACTCAAATTCAAATGGATGCTATTTACCATACCAATAACATGGATATATGTCATCTGCTATATCAAATGAACCTGCCTAACCGTGTTTCCAGAAATCAGTATTTAAAAACTACATATTCCATTTAGGAATGATTGCAACGGTAGATTCATAAGTAGCAACATTATAACTAGCTGTTTTATTATAATAATAATCTTCTAAAGTTTCAGTAGAATTAGGTATAGTAGCATTTATAGTAGCTCTGATATTTAATAACTTAACTATAGTATCAGGATTTATCTATTTATCTTTAGGTAACATTTCTCTTTTACCTTGCAAATTCTTAAATATAGGAGCATTAGTATGAATTAACTCTGAATAAGTAATAGTTTGTGCATGAACTATGTAAGCTTGTATAGGACTACCATTATACTTAAACATGTGATCAGAATAAGTAACTAATTCCTTCCATTTAAAGTACATAGACATAATATTAGTAGACTTAGATAACTAAACATCATTAGATACCTCTATCTAAGCTGATAACTTACCATACTAGCTATATAAATCATTAATAGTTTTGTATGCTTCTGTTTCTTTAAACTTTTTCAAATAGTTATCAGAAGTTACTTCCTATACAGTATCTGCAGTTAGTTGATACTCTGCGATATCTATACTTTCTTTAGTATTAGGCTCCCATTTATTTACATCTGTATCAGCATAAGCATGGTTCTCCTTATTTCTATAATAAAGCTCAGAAAGTAGCATAGACCTCATATCTTTATGTATGAATACACTACTTATTTTATTCTTTTCTTCGTCTTTAGTAGTTAAATAAACCTTTTGAACTCCAGTCTCATCCATTAAATCTCTTGTATATAATGGTGATTTAGAATTTATATATAAGCCATATACAGAGACATCGTGAGTTGGGAATAAGGCATCCCCCACATTACTTAAAGGGAATGACTCCTACATTTTTCCTTCAGAATTAGTGAATTTTAGCTTCTGTAAAGTAAAGTTCTTATAATTACCATAAATGTCTCTACATAGTTCGTAACTAATGTCATATGGCACATTATAATTAGGAATCACTCTATTAGATAATTGTAATATACCTATAAAATAACTTGTAGTCATTACTGTTCCATAGGTAGTTTTATAGGTTCCATTTTTAGTTAAATAACTAATAGGTACTGATATATTCTATACTACTCTTTCGTCTAAAGTAGGGTCAAATACTACATTAGTCAAAGTAATACCATCTGCAAAAGAGCTTGTAGAATGACTTGTACCTAGTTTAGCTATCCACTTAGATGTTTCCCTATTAAATGAGAATGGTATATTATTTATATTCTCCATAAAACTAGGAACCCAACTATAGAATGTAATAAACTTATCTAACAATTCATTATAGCATAAATTCCAGACCTTCTCCTAGAAGCCAGTAGTATTATCATAGAAAGTAAACATTACGTCACCTTTATAAGAATTATAACAAGTTTTTACATTACGAACTCCTAATGTAGGTGTAATCTCTCTTTCTCCAAGAGTAATGTTATTATTTAAAAATTCTTGTACTTTAACGTCTGAAATACAAGTTAAAGAGCTACCATCAGTCTTCCAAATCTTCTTAGCTACAGTATCTACACCATATACATACTAAGTGCTATCTCCTCTTTTTCCTGGAGTCTTCAGAATGCTATCTGCCCATTGACTACCAAACATATCTGAGATAATAGTTGGAGCCTCTGGGAGCACTCTAGAAGTGGCTACAAGCTACCCTGATGTCTATTGAACTGCTGTCTAATTAACAGGGGCAAGAGCAATTCCATGTTCAAATATAATTAATAAATTAGAATTTAACGAGATTAACTTAGTTATTTCTCCATATTCTCTAGTGTAGTCAACACTATTAGTCTTTCTAAATATTCTATAACCATTCTTATATGCATCATTAATATGAATATCTGAATACATAATACGTGTTCCAAACCAATTCTTAATATAAGGAACATCAGGCAATAAGTTATTCCATCTATCACTTAAAGATTTACTAAATCCTTTATTATAAATGTGAGATTCTGGAATTTTATAAGTGCCCTCTACATTCATAGGAGTATATGGATAGTAACCTCTGGCATGCCCAGTCATTTGCTTCTCATCAACATTGGAACTATCTAAAGTACGTATATTTAAATTGTATGATGAACGTACTCTAAAAGTTACCCACATACCTAACTAAACAGCATTAACGTCTCCTAAGTTTATGTTCTCATAACTCTCTGTTTTAGATGGATTGTAATTGTCCTTCCAAGTATTTTCATCAACAATCTCATCATTATAAGGAGCAGAAGGAGAATTGAAGTTTCTTATAACTCTATGAGTAAATTGACATATATAACAGTCTCCTCTAAATACTACAAACTAATATTGTTCTGGATTAGTCCGTATTAAGGTAGCTTCTTTATCAGATCTATAGTCATCTATTTCCTAAATATCGATTCTATCACTTATAGCACTATAAGTAGAAGAATCATCCATTCTAATAGTAAAATATTCCTGTAAATTTGATTCTGAATACTAGGGTATCATTATGTTTACCAAAGTGGCTGCTTTAATATTACTTTTACTTATTCCTAAGTAAGAGCCATAAATACCCCTTACTATATCAGTATTAGTCTACTTATCAGAATCATTGTCATACTCATATCCAATCTATTCGTAACGCCACGCTTCTTCAGCATATCCAGCCCTACTTCGAAATTTGTAATTATCTAACCCTACACATTTGACATCTTCTGGGATACTTATTATTTTTGTATCATAACTCTACTCAATGCTAGAATCATAGTAAGCTGGATGATAAAAATGTCTAAATTCATTTGAAAAGTAATTAGAAGAATCTGAAATACTTATTCCTTGAGACTTAGTGGTTTTTAATAAGTGCTGATTTCCAGTAAATATCTAGTTAAAATAAGCGGGGTTTACTTCATAATCAGGACATAATATAGCCTATACATCATTTTTAGAAGGGTCTTTAATAATAACCCTACCTGCAAAATCGTTAGTTATAATTCTACTACTAGAATCTTCCTATTTTTTATAGCCCTTAGGTGTTTTTGTATTTCTTCCATTATAAGAAACTCCTTTCATCTGACTTACTATAGTACTAATAGTATCTGTAGTATTTATAGTAGTATCTATAGTGTTCATAGCTTGAGAGGTTACTTTAGCAACAGGAGAAGCTACTTTAGTTACTACTTTTATGGTTGATTCAACCCTTTTTAGTTTATTAGCAGTTTTTGTTAATTTTTCTACCTCACTAGCTTTTACAGCTAATTTAGAAGCTATTTTAGTAGCTGCTCCCCCTATTACGGGTACAGAAGAAGCTAAAGTTGCTACAAAAGCAGCTGTCTACATACTACCAGTTACTACAGAAGATAATACAAAATTTGCTGCATTTATAGCTAAATTTGCTATAGAACCAATTCCCGGTATAAAAGAAGCAACAAAGGCAACTGATGATAATACTGATGATACAGCCTTTAAGAAAGCATTTTTTGCCTTTAAATGATAACTATATCTCTAAAGAAAGCCTTCTGATACATAATTAACACCATTAATATCAGCAGTCTCTATATATGTATGATCAATGTTATTAATGTTATTAATTATTCCACCTCTAGTTGGAATTGTAGGAGTATGTGCAATTTTATCTACCCCTATAGTAATACCCTAAGCTAATATTGTTGGAATTCTAGTTTGTCTGACGAAAAAATAACCCTTAATATACTTCTTTAGTTCAGTTATGGCATCATTATCCACTCTTATATCTATACCATAAATAGTATTTGTATCTTTAGTAGCTTTAAATCTTACTACGCCTTTAACATTTTCTAAGAATTTACCCCCATTTACCAAATAAGACTCCTCATTAAACTAAACTTTCTTACGAATTAGCTATCCGTCTTTTTCTTCCCAAACCTTAAATTTAGAATAAGGGGAATTTGTCAAGTCTTCCTTGTACACACCTATATCAGCGCTTCCTCTAATGTTAAATACAGGAGATAATGAACCATCATTTAATATATAAACTATCCCTAATCTATATATTTCCTAATCCCAATAACCAGTCTTATTATATATTATATTAGGGTCAAAGTATCCTAAATTATTAGAAGAAATGTTATAATTCTAATCCATCTATAATTCATAATCCTCCTCCTTTAGATATGGTAAAAATCTTAATGATAAATCAGATAATTCCTCGTAAGGTATTTCAGGTTTATGTACATTACCTAAAAATAGCATATTCTAACAAGCGACTTGTGCCTTCGCTGAATCTATTAATTCATAAGTATCATTAATATCTGCAGCAGTTATAGATATTAAGGGTTCAAAACCAGTAACTAATATGTTACAATAACCTGCATTGTTTACTAAATATTTTTTATCTATTTTAATATACTCAGTATTAAAGTTTTCTTCCTATTCTGCAGTATATCTAGAATAATAAACATTTACAACACTGTAGGCTGTATCTATATTATATAGCTAAAAGGAAACACATTTAAAACTATTTTGATTTTTAACTCCACTAGTTATACTTGCAGGATCACTAAATCCTATAAACACACTAACTAGTCCAGATTCTGCAACAAAATCTGTTTCATTACCGTCAGCATCTGATAATTTAAAATAAAAATGATAATTACCAACTTTAAGATTTCCCCCAGCACTAACTCCCTAAAAATTTAATTTAGGAATACTAATTACTCTTTTATATAGAGAAGTGTCTATTTCAAACTAGTCTCCCTAATCATAAATATTGGTGTCATTGTTACCTTTTCTGTCTATTATCTCATAAGTATTTTTACCTGTAGCACTGAACCTACTGTTAATCAGTTTAGGGGTATTTATACCATCATTAATAATTAAGTTGACAGAGCCGTCATAACTATACTGAGGAACAATATTTACTGGATGTTTTAAGTCAAATTTTAATTCATCTGTTACAAAATCTACTAATTCTCCTTTTTCGTGTAGTATAGGTAAATTTTCAGTGAGAGGTTCATAAATTTCTTTACCTTCAATAATAGTCTTTTTAAGCCACTGAGTACCTATAGTATAAGTAAATAATGAATTTATATTATTAAGAAAATTATCTTCCCAGTATTGATTATTGTTATATCGTACTACCCATGCAACTGCAGGAGTTCCATTAGGCAAGTAGTTACCGCATTCATCAGTTACAGGATGATTAGAAGAGTCCCTACCTTCAATTTTGAAGTGTTGTTTATAGGAACCGTCTTTAAATGCAGTAATAGGTATATTTATTGCAGGGCTATCCTTAAGTTCTACCTTTTTATCACCTTCTAACATTGCATTTGGTACCACTTCATATGTCTTATCTATAATTATATTAAAATTATCTTCTAATTCCTATTCTGTATATAACTATTCCTAATATTCATATTTAATCTAGGTTAGTCTATAATTTCTAAATGGATTGTACTCATATACTAAATTACCTTTAGTAGGTAATACCTTAGTTTGTACATTAAATGATATACTTTCAGGAAGTGGAATATTTGTCATATAGCAAACTTATCATTAATTTTATCTTGTTGATCAAATCCTAAACCTATACGCTCATTTTCATCATCGCTAGAATAACTAAATACATAAGCATTTATCCCGGAATAAGTAGATTTAGCATAACATTCTCCGTTACTTATAATTAAAAATTTCATAATATCCTAAAGCTTAATGTCACTTTTACTATCACTATAGCCAAATTTTAAAACATTATCGTCAGTATTAATAGTTAATGGACATAAGTAAATATTAGATGTATTACTTTTAACTGCCCCATCATTATCTATGTATAATATATCGCTTGTGTTCTGAATTTGTTTAAAACCTCCATAAGTTTTAGTAATATCGCTATCTAAATATACACGCGCTGCTATGTTATGTGTATTATAAATATTTACTAAATCGCGGACATCATAAGGTATCTAATATTCGAACTAAATAACATTAGTTTTATTAATTATTTGCTCATCCTATATAGTTATATTATTATAGTTACAGTCAGTGTCTCCCATCTATTCTTTTATCGCCTTTGTATAATCGTTAAATGCAAAATAGGATAAAGTAAGTAAATCACTTAGCTAAAACTATTCTTGTTTTTTATCTAGTTTAACTATGAATTCTTTTTTCCATATTTGATAATCATCTACTTTACTAATTATATCTTTTAATACTGTAGTAGTTGTAGGTTTAGTATTATCACTATCTAAATAATAGACTCTAGATAAAGCACTAACTAATATAGAAGCAAAAGAATTAAAGTTACTCTAATCTTTTAAAAATAACTAAGTAATTCTAGTATCTTCTGAGTTTAGACATTTCTATCTCCAAAAAACATTTAATCCCTTGTATTTGTTGTCTATAGTAGAAATCATTAGCTAAGCAGTACTATAATCAGAATCTATATCTCCTCCTTGTCTTTTTAAATAGCCTCCATCACACCATGCTAATTCCCACTAAATGATACCAGTTTGGCGTCCAAAATTTTCCCAAGCGTCTTTCCACGTTTGATTTATATCTTTAGCATTATTATAGGCATCCCCGCATAGCCTAGCTACATTACGCCTTCCGCTATCATTAGGTTTACTACCATTATGTCTAACCAAAGCACTAAAGCGCCCTGCTCCAGTAACACCGTTCTAAGATATAAAATCTCCAATAGATAAAGCTTGTTTATTTTTATTACCATCTGGGAACGAAAATCTATCTCCTAATTTTAAGTATCCTTCATTAGATATTAAATAAAATCCATCATTATGTCCATATTTTCCATTTAAAGAGACTGATATAATATTGTTAAAGGCAAAATGATTACTAGATTGTTTATCTTTATCTTTATACTATACTGTAGTTATATTGTACTTTTGCAAATCTTCTAAATTAGAAATAACAGGTTTATAATGTGTGGTGGCTACTGTATAAGTGTTATCTATTTCATTTGCATTGATTTTCTAATAGTAGTCCCCGTTTAAAATAAGATCTAAACCCTTACTATATAGCGTTTTCAAGTCCTATTTAAAATAAGGATAGCTTTTTTTAGTTTCATCTATTATACCGGAAGTATTACTATACTAATATGTCTTAAGTTTAGAATCTTTGCTTGCATTTAATATATTAAAAGTAAAATAGTCCTTTAAAGAATTTGCCCAATCTTTATAGTTCTAATCCTAATAATTTAAAACCTTAGGACTCTGAAAAGAACCTGTATCTTCATTAATATCGGTGGTTATAGATTTAATTATATTACTATCCTTAATCACCTGAGAATTTTCTGTAGATGTAATAGTCTATTCACTATTGGCTATAGTAGATTTACCTTCTATAACTGTACACTCTACATTATTTAGTTTAGTTTCATCTAAAGCAAACGTATCATAGTTATTAGCTATAAAAGGTATAACTTTCATATTTACATTAGAATCTACGGAATTTATTCTATGTAAATTATACCCCAAAGAATAATAAGGTAATTCACTATCTTTATTACTTATGTAATTATTATTAGCTACTTGACTTTTATCTACTTTAAAGTTACTGGTTTCTTTGAACTAACCCTATAAGTTAATATCAATATCCATGTATAATTCATTGAAATCATAATAATCATAATAATACTAATTAAACATAGAATTGGTCCAATACCAGCGATAAAATACTTTAGGATCTTCGCCTTCTATATAATTACCTAAGGTATCTCTATTTAAATAATAAACCTTAATTTTCACCAAATAAAGCAAATTAGGATAAATAACTCCCGCGTCATTTTCATAATAAACTTCCTCTTTGTCATCTTTTAAATACACCTTCTAATCTACTAAAGCTTGTAATCTAGTTGCGTCATTATCTTCACCTGTAATATCCCAGTCCTCGTTTGGTAATGTATAAGCCTATCCCTTATGTCCATCAGGATTAGGTATTAAATTAGCATTAGAAGAATTATTTAAAGATATAGTTTCTGTAAAAGTTCCAGAATATGAGTTCTTATCCTACAATGATAAAGTAGCAGTTAAACCCTAATTATCATAAAATTCTAAATCCACTTTCTAAATACCTTTATTTTCTTCGGGATAGGTATCCAAACCTATTTTAATAGTACTAATATTAGCATCGTTATAATAATGCCATTCAGTTAAGTTTATAATACCCGAATTCAATTTACCAAAATCTATTGTATGTATTTGTGATAAATTAGGTAAATAACCGTAACTCATTTTTGGGCTTATTTTAAAGGTGTAAGTCAATCCTGTTAAGTCCGATAATGTATTTCCACTTTTAATAGGAATAATAACTTCTCCTAATTTTACTAAAATATCCTTATTAAAATGATTATGTACAAAAATATCATTTAACTAAACATCGTAATAATTTGAATCAACCTTTTTACCATTTTTATATATAAAATAAGTATTTCCATCTGCTTTCTAAAAACCATAACCATCAGATTCTATTTTTAATTTATTTATTATATAATGTCCTAAATTTGGAAGGTTATTTTGCATTAATATTTCTATTTTTTTAGGAGCGAAGTTAGAATCCTTATTTATATATTTAGCATCAAACTAATTCTTCTAAGATTCATAATTAGAGTTTTTAAAACTAGTATAGGAGTGTCTATCTACATCCTGACTAGTAAACTATAAATTCTGTGAATCTTTTGTAAACTAAATATCCTAATTAGTCAAATCTGTATTATCATACTTCTTTCCAGAGTAATTCCAAGATTCGTCAGATATTTTTAAACCTACTGGATATGTATCTGGACTATCTGAAGTCCAATTACAATTTAAATAAATATGATAGTGTCTAGTATAATAATTTGTACGCTCATTAGTAATCAATTCATCTTGCTAAAATATTAGATACTAAGAATCAAATGTTTTTACAGTTTCCAGTTCAGCCAATATAGCCAATTTTCCAGATATTTTAGACTAAAATACTGAATAACCAGAATTTAATAAATTTCTATAGCTATCTATATCAGGTTTGCCTTCAGTATTATTCCACTTAGTATGTATATAATAATCATCATACCATTTTAAATCACTATTTAAATAGTTAATTTTACCAGAATCTTCTATAGCTACTACACTAAATTTTATGTTTTTTGGAAATTTACCTAAATTATGATCTGTATTACCTACATCGGTTATATAATCTCCGTTATCTACAATGTTACCGTCCCTCATAATCTAAAACGGTTTAGTATAAACAATAAATTTGTCTCCTGGATTTAAATTGTTTTCATAAATAATTTTTTTTACTGATGTTGCTATAACTTCATCATTATCAACAAATTCCTGAGATGTAAATGTGGAAGCAACTCCTCCTAATTCTTCACTACTAATATTCCTTTCAGGAGATGGAAAACAACCTATTTGAGACTTATTAGTTATTGGATTGTATGATACAATATAAATAATATCCCCAAATTCACAAGTACCTACTGGAATATAACCCTCCGGTAAATAAGCTGTTTCTACTCTTCCATTACCCATATCATTCTATAATGATAACTCATTACCATTCATAGTTAATAAAGTTGCATTAAGAGCATGAGTAAGACAAGTAGCCTGGGTATTATCAGGTGCAAAATCCATAAGAAGTCCGTCTCCAAAAGTATTTTTTGCAGTCATTATAGTATTACCTGCCATAAATTATTTCTTTTTATATTTACGTTGTTCATCTATTATAAATTCATAATTGTATTCTGATAATAATATATCTTTGAACTTTAAAGGTTCTCTAAGTAATATTAATTCAGCTTTATCTGTTTTTAATTTTGCTTGATAAAAGGAAAAACCTCTATCCCAAGAATACGGGAATCTAAATATAGCTACATGTCCATTCTACATAATGTTACATTCATCATATACTTTGAAGAACATAACTTTTTCAAATATAAAATTCTTTTTAGGTCTTCCTCTACCAGTATGTTTCTAAGCTAAATAAGCTTCATATTGTGGTCTAGTTAGAGCAAAATAGTAATATCCATCCCATTTGATTTTCTTACGCTTATACATCACTCTTAACTTAGTTCTCATTTTATGCTAATAGTATTCAAACCAACGTAATGAATCTTTCATCAAATATCCTGAATAAAACCATAACTTACCCTAATTAACAAGCACATCACCTCCATAACTATTATGTAGATAAAAAGCTTTCCAACCATACTAGAGTATTCTTTTTATATCAGATTGTGCTATAGTTGGATACATTTCAAATATCTATTCATAATAGTCCTAAATTGTTTTCTATTTCAATACTATTTACCCTAATTAGTATATTCAGTTATTTTATCTTTATCTCTAGTAGCTAAATAAATGGGTTTTTCTCTTCTTGTCCTTTTCTTGCTTTCCATTACAAACTATAACTAATAACCACAGAAATTAGATGTAATGAAATCAACATCACGCCATTTACCTCGTCTAAAAGCTTTCTTAAAATCATCTCCTTCTGTTCTTTTCATCTATATGTAAGATTGTGTTCTACCCATTCCAGGTAATTTAAACTATGTATTATTCTCAATAATATCATCAAGAATTAATCTTACACTACTCATCCAAATAGAAGCTGCTAAATCTCTTTTACTCCCATCGGAATAGACTTCTTTACACTATTCAGGAGTCATTTTAAGCTTTCTAACTGGAAAATTCATAAATATGTCGTGGCATGTAAAAGAATGCCCCATTGCAAAGTTACCCATTTATATTTGTTTAGTTATTAGAAACAAAAATAGGGAAGCAAAATTGCCTCCCTATTCATTACATTGGTTTATATGATTTATTATATACCTTTCTGTCCCAAGAATATTTGGCATCTAGTATATCATTCATTTCATTTTGTGAAATATAGTCAGGTACTCTAGCAGCATCTAATAGAAATAACCATCTTTTACGTAAGAATTGAGCTTCCTACATAATTGCTTGATTATGAGTTTTAAATGCCTCTTTCTATTTAATAGTATAGGCTATATAAGCTGCTATAGCACTTGCTTCTTTATCATTTATATCAGGTAATCCATCTTCGTCTAAAATATTGGAATGATATAATAAATTTACTGTATCTAAACCTTTATTTACATATAAGGTATTACCTACTCTTTTATATTTAACAAACTTACCACTTATATAATAAGGATTGGTAAATGCTTTTCTGGATTCTATATAATTCTCTACATTTGCAGAGTAAGGATCTCCATCCTACTTTACATTACTAGTATAATTATAATCTTCACCACAATAAGTAACTGCTTCTATTATAGAAACATCACATGGTAACTGAATAGACCCATTAGAGCAATCTACTTTTAACTGTACCTATTTAAGTATAGTATTTTTATTTCCTATTTTATCATAAGCAATTAAACCAATTTCTTGTAAATCTTCTAAATCGCCTGTTACATCATATTCTGTTTTAGCTTGACTTATTGCATAGTTAAAATTCATATTGTATTTAATTAGTTACCAGAAGTATATTGCTAGTCATTAGGTAATTTAGGAGCGGCTGCTTGTCTATAATAATAGAGTTTCTCTTTAGTCAATTTATCTTTAATTAACTAATCAATAAAACTATTATTTACATCAGGTCCATTTAAATCGTCTAAATTACAACACTTATATTTATTTAATTGTCTTGGATCTTTAAATACTGCAACTATAGACACTTGTCTTACAAAAGGAGCATTAAATAAAAAACAATCTAACATTCCATCTGCATTAGGAGCAAAGTCAATCCAGACATAAGGTTTGGTTAATCCCCTTCTTCTATATTTTATAGTTTGTAATTCAGACAATGATGTGACAATAGTAAATTTATTCTATCTATCAGTAGCTCCTAAATATTTAATAGCCTAAGTTCCGTATGTTGTGACAAGTTGTGGTATTTGAAAATGTGCTGTAATGGTGTCGCCATCACTCTTTTTACCACAAGAGCATCTCTCTAAAGATTCACAATCAACATCTACACAATTAATAGCCATTAATAAATCGTCTATAGGAGCAATTCCTTTAGAATATAATTCATTTATTATTGATAATCGACAAGCTACTATTTCATCCTAGAGCTAGTCTATATTCATAGATAAATTCTAGTGATAACCTCTTAAACCTGATACTACATCATTTCGTATCTAACTAGCTAATTTCTCTATGTACATTTATACTTACTATTTAGATTTATTTTCCTCAGGATTCTATTTAATTCTATGCTAACATGTAAAATTATAACAACGTATACCCTTTAAATAAGTAACTTTCGATTTTAGTTCTGCAATTTCTGTACATTTATCTGCAATAGCTTTAGATTTTTCAAAAGAAACTTTATCAATTTCTCCTCTTAATCCTTGTAGCTGTTTTCTAAAATCACTCTCTAATTCATGATAGTCTTTGATATACTTGTCACAAGTCTTCTACAGGAAATCATACTAATCCTGCTTTAAATCTTCCTTTTTATGTTCTACTTCTACTAAACTTTGTTCGGCTTCAGCATCTGCTTGTTTCTTTCTACTATTAAAAGTAAAAATATAAGTAATGGCGGCGCCTAGACCGCCACTACCTATTATTGGTAAAATCCATTCAAGCAACACTTGTTCCATTAACCTCTAACAGTTTTTACTCCTTTAGTTAATTCAGATTGGCTTACTGCAGAATCTTCCGTAACTGCACCAGTATCGGAATCTACAATAGTGCCAACTTTCTTCAAAGCAGTTTCCCACGCAGTTACTAAGTCTGCATCATTCTTAACCCAGAATACATGAGTTGTATGAGAATTAAGACGTCCACCAACAACACTCAATGGATGACTGTTAGCAGGGGCGTGATATTCAATAATATACTGATTGTATGTAGCACCTACAATAGGAGTTTCTACTTGACGAATAGCAGACCACTGATAGTTTGCAGCAGTAGGAAGTCTCAAATCTTTGATAATCTGAGAATAAGTACCAAATGCATTCTTACCAAATTTAACTAATGCGATAGGGTCAGTAGCTTGTACCTTATTAGGATTCATTGTTGCTACTTCCTCATCATAATCAGCGGCTTCCTCAAAGATATTGATAGTTACCTTTCTAAATCTCTGATACTCTGTAGCACCAGTAAGAGTAATCTTACCTGCACCATCATTAGCTACTTTAATAAGATCTTTATCTACTTGGAACATATGATTAGACTTAATTGTCTTCTCAAGTCTATCTGCCAAATCCTTAGCTTTATCTCCCTTCTTAGCAAGAAATTCTACCCAGAAAGGTTTGCCCTTATGATACCAAGGAGTTGAATAGATATAAGGTTCAGCACCGTCTACTCCTAAATAAATATCAAGTCTCAAATAATTAACTGCATGGTCTGTAGGTACAACAGAAGTTAACTTAGTAAAGTCAATTGTTGCTTCACATAACTCTGCTGAATAACCTTTACGTCTACGAATACAATCAACATTATCTTTTACAAAAAGAAAATCTCTCTTAATTTTGAGAACATCTTTCTCAACTCCATCAACTTTCTCTTTCTTACCTTCAAAGAGAACTACTCCCTTACCTGAATCTGGATCCAGATTACTATTAATAATAGTTTGTGTCTAAAAATTTAAACCTGCCATAATTAGTTATAATTTAATTAAAATTACTACTGTTGAGCTGCCTACTATTGAGGTGCAGCCTACTACTGTCCAGTTGGTCGGGCAATAGTATTAGTCATCTAAATATTATTTGCCAGTCTTGGATCATTTGAATGCTCCATAACTAAGTGTACCAACTCATTTATAATCTCTTGGTTTACATAATCTGGGAACTCCATAATTTGAGAAGTATCTTCAGTTAAATCAATCTATTCTTGTGTTAAACGAATAAATTGAGGACTCTTTACATAATCAATTTGTACTTCTACTAACTAGAAGAGAGAATCATCTTTACCATAACGGATTTCACAACGAACATTACTTGGGTTTGCAAGTCTCACTGCTGTTGGCTTTTCTACTAAAGAAATATCTTTTGTAGATTCTCCCTATTTAAGCTTAAATGTTCTCTAGAAGTTAGAACCAGCTTTTTTATCTGTTGCTACAGTTCCGTTGTCACCAGTTACCTCATAACCACCTACAGGCATATCTGTTCCAGTATATCCTGCAGGATTAGTATCTGTAGGATCTCCCGAACCTGACACTGGTGAAGTTGGAATAGTTATATTAGAAGATTGATTATGTACATAATAATATGGACGCATTGGAGAAGGGCGATTATAAATATCTGTTACAATCTAACTCCAAGAGTCCGCTGTAAGTCGAGTTGCAGGAATCTGAATATATGAACCTGCATCCCAACAGTCTTTCTATTTTGCAACATAATAGATACATACACAATTAAGCATATGTAAATAATCAATAGGCATATAAACCTCATAAGTAGCACCATTCAAGGATTGAATCTGAGAATGTGCTGCACTTAAATAAGAACTAGCCTTGGCATATTTAGAATCAGCACCAGGACTATTTCCATTATAAGTAGGAGATTCCGTGTTATCAGAAGAATAACTACTATAAGGATTATTATCTCCAAATTTATGAGGTTTTAAAAATGCTGTAGATTTTAACACTCTTAAATCATCAGTGGTTTGCTGATTAATATCATATACATTATATACTTTATTAATATACTAATTAACTGCCTTATTAAAAAGGTAATTAAACTCATACAGTTTAAGAGCAGGAGCTTGAATCTTACTCAATTCTATTAAAGTTGCTTCAAATATCTACCTAGCTGTCATTTAAAACGATTAATTTTATTTATTATTTCTTATCTGAGAGTTCTTCATCTACGAACATTTCAGGATAAGTATCTTTACGAATCATAGCCATGACTTTACTATTCTTAGGACTCTACATCCATTCAATAGCAGCGTCATCTGTTGCTCCTAAAATACATTTTCCATCGTCACCGAAAACATAAAGACCTTGTTTCTTTCTAATTACTCCATGTTCACGAGCTTCAATAAATAACATACGGAATTGCATATCTCCTCCAGTATAACAATTAATAATCTTTTCTGGAGTCTTTTCTGCAATAGAGATTAAATAATCTTCAACGTCTGCATTAGGTTGATTTTTCATATTTCTACCTAATACTCTAGCTACAAGCAATCTACCATCATAGCCTCTTTCATCATCAAGAATGAAGTTAATAGCCTGATGAATAAGCTTCTTTCTAGTAACTCTACGAGATGCATCAAGACCAGGTTTATCAACATATAACTCAGCAGCACCATAACGAGGTCTTGTAGAATGCTTATCTACAGTACCGTCAATTAAATAATCACCCTTATCATTCTTGGCATATCTATCTACAGCAATAAGGTCACAATTTTTAATTGCTTCCCATTCTGCAGCCTGATAAATATCATCCAGATTAAAAGACTTACCATCAGTAATAGTAAATACTTCAGTTACTGGAATAAAATGTTCTAAACCTTGTGCTTCTCTATTTCTTTCATCCTCTGTGAGAATAATATCTCCGTATGAATTTACCTATTTTACACACTTTGGAAAACGTCCAGTTTTAGGATCTCTTTGTGGCTGAATAAAATATTTCTATCCAACTTTACCATAAACACTTCTAAGAACAACAACATTACTCTTTAAGTCACCGTCCTTTACATCATTAACTTTTTTTGCCATAATTCATTATAAATTTCTATGAATAGGTAGGAGAGCACCTCGTCTCCTACCGTATCTTAATATTATTAGATAATCTTTTTAAATCTATTAATTAAATCAATATTCCTTAGCTTTAAGAATAAATGATTTATAAGGGTTGAATACAGCAATACCTGCATATCCCCAGATTGTCATAAGACCACCTGCTACTGGTGAACTTACAACACCACTTTCACCTCCTGAGCGACCACCAACACCAAGAACTTCATTGAAGATATAATCTTTACCCTTCAATGAGAACATTTGAATAGGAGGTTGTGTAGATGTCTTACCTGTTGTTAAATCAATACACAAGAAATATGGGTCTTGATACTCTCTAGACAATGTTCTATCAACCTTGAAGCTAATAGTATTACCGCCCCACTCATATGCGTCGAATGTAGCACCTACTTTGATATACTTTCCTTCACCTTGCTTAGACCAAAGATAAGCTCCATCAGTCTTTCTAGTAGAAAGGTATTCACCAAGTACTCTCTGTACAATAGCCCAAGCTTTTTCATTACACATAAAGCAGAAATGATTACCTGTTGGCTTATCTGCTTTTGATACCATATCAGAAATTATTGTGTGGAATGTGCCAATTGTAATTCTGTTTGCAGAATACTTACTTGCAAAACGCTCAATTTGAGGAATTGCACCATCACCAATAAAGATAGGTTGTCCTGTAGCTTTATCAGCTAATGTAGTCTTACCATCAACACCTACAGTACCCTTAGCAAGCAAAATCATATTCTCTCTTGCATACAAGAAGTTCTCAATAAGATTCTTCTTCATAGGGTCCAGCTTGTAAATCTTTTCAGTAAGACATCCTTGGTTCTCTCCCTTGCCAATCTTGATAAATGTATCTTCCATCAATGCATACTTAGCACTATATGTATCCTATACACGAATAGTACTCATATAGTTACGCATCTTTTCTACATTACTCTAATACTTAACCCAACCAGTCTCGTGCAATTCTGGTTTAGCATTACCAATAAAATAGGTATAATCACCAATATGGGTACCATCAGTATCCAATACAGAAGAGTAATCATCATCAAGCAAGCGAACCATTACTGACCACATATTATCTGCCTTTCTAACACTGTCAGAAACAACAAAACACTATTGACCAGTACTCTCGATCTTGAAGATTTCATGCAAACGATAATAATTCTCTGGGAAGATCATTTCAATCTCAGAACCATTTGCCCCATCACCAACTGGTTCAGCTGCAAATGGAACACGTTTAATATAATTAGTTTCCACTTCCCACTCGAAGTAAGTAGAATCAATACTTTGATACTTACTTGGCTTAGAATCACCATAATAAACGTTTCGCAATGCCTCTGTCAAGAATGTAGCTGTCAATTCTGGATAGAGTCTTGAAACTACTCCGAGTCGGTGAGGTCTTTCACCTAAAAACTTACTAAAGTCTTCGTAAGTTCTTGTATCTCCCATGGTTGCATGGTTTGTTACAAAATTTGCTACTAACATAAATAAAAATTAAATTTAAGAATTAATCCCAATCGTCTGAATCCCAAATAGATTCATCCTTTTTACTCGTAGTTGGCTTTGTAGGTTTAAATACGAACTTAGATTTGTTAAGAATGTCTCCTTTACCTGCACTATAACCACGAGTATATGCATCTTGTTGCTACTTCTATAATTCTGCAATTAATTCCTATTCATTAAGTAACCAAAATGCAGCTTTAGTTAAAAGCTTAGGATCTTGCAATGCCTTACCTAGGGCACTAGAGCCATCCTCATCTAAAGCTAACATAAATTCAGACAAATTATCCTTATCTTGATTAGATAATTGAATAGGTTGTCCTGCAAAACTATTAAAGTTATCAATCTAATTGTTAACTACATTAGCAAATGCCTAATATCTCTGCTGAGCAGCAGCCTATTGTTGATTTGCAATGTTTTGTTTTTGTTCTTCCTATAATCTATTATATTGTTGTCTTAATCCGTCTACTGTTTTCTTAAATAAAGTTTCATTAGCCTTAGCAGCTTCTAATGCAGCATCCAGTTCTTCATCTGTAATGTTATCGTTACCAACTTTATTTAAAATATCGAAAGCATATAAATCCTCATCAGACATAGCATCAAACTAATTTGTATCCTATGGCTAATTAATCTATGGAGTAATAGTTTGCATATAATCTTGAACACTCATTCCACTATTTCTAATAGCATTAATAAGGTCAATTTCATCTTCTGCTAAGTCATTATTAGTTTCCTAATGCTCTCTCTAGTCTGCTAAGATATTTATCTACTCCTCTTTAGTTAGAGAGTCCCAGGAGCGTTCTGTAACAGCGCCACTTTCATCTTCAAATTTAATCTTGTCTGGGTTACTAATACCTCTAAGTTTTAGTACCTCAGTAGTTAAATCATCTTCCTAATCTCCTTCACTTGGAGGAGTAGAATCAGTCTCCTAATTACCTGTTTTTTCTGGTTTTGGATCTGGTTCTTGCTTTTCTTGAGTAGGAGTTTCATCAAACTCATCTACATCAAACATTGAGTCATCAAAATTACTTTCCATATTCATTACTTCATTTTCATTATAAATATTAAAGAATAAGCATCAAGCTTATATTTATTGTCTTCTGTTTGTCCTGGGGTTGTTTCTCCAGGAGTTTCTGTAGAACCTACATATTTAGTTAATTCTACAGATTCTTCTTTAAGGGCTGTTCCTGCCTTTATAAATTTATCAATTAAGTTAGGGGTTCCGTTAGTTCCGTCACAAATCTACCATTTATCAGGTATATTTTTAGTATTACTAAACATTATAATGGAACCTTTAGGTAAGAAATTAGTATCACCTGCATTATCAACAGCTTTCTTAATTTTTTCATTAACTATTTCCATAGTTGGAAACTAATTATCTGCTATTGTCTCTGGTTTTATATCTGTAAAACTAGGTAATTGTCCAGAAAACTAGGCTCCACTTAATGAAATTCCCGTGACTTTAACATCATCACTATAAAATCCAAATTTATTATTAGTATCATCAGATATTCCAAATTCAGATTCCTTATAAGTGCCCATAATAGTATGATAAACATATTTATTATTTACAGAGTCCCACTTACGTAATGCTAAAAACCCCTCGCCCTAAATAAATTGAGGAACTCTTGCCTAATATATTTTAAACTAAGTAGCTTTTACTAAATCTGTCCCTAAATCCTAGTGTACCGGAATTACTGTGATACTATCACTACTTAGACTAACTATTTTTAATTCTTCAGGGTTAACAGAATGTTTAATTTTAGTGCCTATATCTATGTAATAACCATCTATACTAAAATAGGCTGATTTAATAGATTTATTAGAAGGGTATGTATAATTATCAGATTCCTAATTAGAATAAGTTTGACTTCCTCCCTCTTCAAAATTAATAGTTAATTGACTTCCATCTGGAAAGGCTTTATCCAAAATAAAATATTTAGATTCTTCATCCTGTAAATCTGGAGTAAGAAGATAAATATTATAAGTAGTTTCTAAATCAGCATCTAAATATCCTTCAACAAAAGTATTAGGATACTTTAATGTAAGTTCATAAGAAGTCTCTCCTGTCTCTTCATTCCTCTCTTTTTCAGATACCTAAGTTACAATATTGTATTCTCCTAAAGTTGTATATTTAGTATAGTCCTTTTGGTTTTTTGGTAGTTCTGATTCTATATTTCTCCAATTAATACTATCGATATCTAGTATTGACTTATTCTACTCCTAATAAATAGAATATCCTGAAGAATTACGGTTATAATTAGAAGATTTAATAGTGTTTACAATTAAATCTAAATTGCATATAATAGAATTATTATATAACTAGATATAAGAAATATTATTAATAGATAGATTTAATTGAGTTGAATTTATATTATTTTCTTTTATACTAATATTTCCTATTGTTAAATCATCAAATTTTCCGGATGATGGTAAATTAGATACTACCTAATATTCATTTATATTTCCGTCTTTAACTAAATAGAGTTTATTAGCATCTTTTACATAAATTAAACCATACTATATTTTTGAATTAGTAGCATCTTCTAATGTGTCATAAAATAATCCTATATTAGTTAAAGCTATTTCTTTCTACTCTGCAGAAATATCCTATTTCGTTAAAAAGGAAACATAACTATTTACGGTATCTGCTAACTAAACAGTAACTCCCTCTATATTAACCCAGACGGTCTAATCTGAATTGACTAAATAAATACCATTATTATTTATGTCATCCTTACTATCTACAACATAGATAAACTACTTAGCTTCAGAATTTATTTTCCCGTTTTTAATTAAATCTATAAATTTGTTTCCCCACTGTAATTTAATTTCTCCATTACTTCTTAGTAATAGTGGGGAGGAAGAGGAACCTGCTTCCTAATAATTTTTACCAAAAAGTTGTGCCATTATTTAATATTAAGGATTTGTCTTCTATTTCTATTGGAATAACTAACATGTACCCAAGAATAATTATACTCATTAATTAACTAATCAAAAGGGAGCTTTAACTATTTAATAAGTTCAAACAATTGTTTATTACTTTCTTTAGAATTAGATTTAGTATGAATATCTGCAGCCTATCCGAGTGTATGCTAACTAGTTCTAGCACCTCCAACTGCTTTATTTAATTCAGGACATCTATATCCACTTGACACAATAATTGGCTATCCATAAGCTTTTCTCAATGGATCTAAAATATTATCTATTAACTAATTAAGACAATTTTCTACTTCTTTAGTAGGTTTATTGTCAATTTTTCTTTTATTTGCAGTTTCACTCTTAGTTAATTCTGCAATACTGAAATATTTTCCCATAGTATTTGTATATTTATTACTTTATGGTCTATATATATTTAATAGAAATATTGTCACAAAACAAAAATAGAGGAACTCCTCAAAATTAAGAAATTCCTCTATTACTACTTTTTAATTATTTAATTAGCTACACCATATATGGATTTATTAACTATTCTGTAATATCTCCACTTAGAATAGCTGCATCTTCTGATTCCGGATTTATATTTAATAACTTACACAGATATATCTCTAGATGATTCTTTTCATGTGCTAATGTATTTGCAGCTTCATAAATAGAATCTGATTCTCCTACAAATATAACACTGTGATTAGTTTTGTCACAATTATAAATAAATCCAGAATTAATATAATTAGTCAGTCTATTTGTTAATTTATCATAAATTTTATTAGGTAAATTATATTTACTAGCTATACAGTCTAAATATTCCAAATCGCGTTTATATTGTATTACATAAATATCAACTGACCAATTATATTTTTCTAAACAAGCTTTGTAATGTATCATATAAACTCTTCCCAATCTACCATTGTTCCATTAGCTACCATAGTTGCATACCATCTCCTCATAGTAGTACCGTCGCCCGCATCTTCATCATCTATTGTGTCTTTAATGTAAAGAGCAAAGTGTTTTTCATCAGTTATACTACTGCCATAGTAATCTGCTTTACACATATTAGCTACGAATATATAGTCACAACCTACATTCTTTTCTAATTGAACATTGTATTGTTCTAAAGTCTTATCTACATATTCTTTAGATACTGGTTCAAGTTTTTGACCTCCTTTTTCCATCAGGGATACTGCATAATTACATAAAGCTTTGTTGAAATGCCATCCATAATTACGTAAATACTACTTCATATATTTAGGCATATCATCATAAGTATCTAAAGCTTGTCTCATAATTAGAAATATCTATTATAGTCAGGGTCACGATACTCTTCTCTAGGGTATCTACGTCTTCCATACTTCTCATTGTAATCTTTAGACTACATCTCTTCAATACAGCGCATTACTTTTCCGCCATAATTGATCATTTTCTCTACATACTCAGAAAGATTGTCTAACTTTGTATCTTGTACTTCAATTATTGTTGCCATGATTTCATAAATTCTTTAAACATTTCTTTTAGAGAATTAACTTCCTCTCTTAAAGCTTTATTCTCTGCTTCCTATCTTTGTCTTTCCTAGATTTCAGGATTTAATTGCATAAGTATTTCATCACATCCTTTAATAATATCTTTATGTAACTAAATACTATTAACTATATCTGTACTTCGCTATTTCATAGAATTAATTTCACTACTCATAGCTTCTTTATTACAAGATATAACTATATTATTACCAAAATCTGCTATCTCACTATTTGCTGGCAATTTCTAGAAATTAGTCATAGTTCCATTTACGTCAGCAGTAATATCTAAAATCATCTCTGGATTATACATCCCAGTATTACCATACTTAGGAACAGGAGGTGTTATGTTAGACACCTTACCTAATTCCAATGATGGTACATTATCTTTATGTAATATAAATAGTTGATTACCGTTACGTAAATTAGAAAATGCCATAATATTAAGATAATAATTGTAATGTATTATTTTCGTAATAAGCTAAATATATACCAGCCTAATTTAAAGTTGCAGAGGTAACAGCGGCTCCACCTAATGTAGTTAAATCCTAATCCTTTCCATTTGTACTAAATACAATAGGAACTGCTGTAGTAGGAGCTGTAAATCCAGGTAATTTAAATAAAACTAATCCTGAATAAGCTTTATTTAAGAAACTATGTGGAGTAAAGGTAAATGTTACATTAGTGGTTCCAACATTTACTGAATTAGCTTCTAATCTAGGAATACCATTTCTATTTGCGTAAACATAAGGATTAAGTAATATCATAGATACCTCCTTTCTTATGCCCAAAAACCTGTATTAGCTCCATATAAATTATATGCTAAAGAAGTAGGAACTGCAGTAGCACAAGAATATGGCAAAGTTACTGTATTTGGAAGTTTACATTGAATACTAGCTATTTCTTGAGTCAGATTATTAACTGCAGCGTTGATAGGAGTTGTTGCAGCATTTAACATCTGAGCAAATAATGCGCTTTGTTGAGAATTATTAATAGCTGTAGCCTGCTCACTATTCTTTTCACGTAAAGACTAAATCTTATCCTATAAAGCCGTAGTATTAAGAGCATCTAATCTAGCTAAAATAGCGTTAGTATTAATAGTAGATGTATCTTTAATTGTATTCTATAAAGAGCAAGTCTATTGCTAAGTAGCGTAATTAGTGTCTCGAAATCCGTTCTGAATTACATTATTTACACCATTCAACTAACTAGTTAACTAATAAGTCTGATTCTAGTTGTTAATCTGATTCTCGTAACCCATTTTAATAATTTCTTTCTGAGTAGAGCAGCAACAGTTGTTAAGAGCCTGGATAATACCACTATCTCCATTATTTACTGCATTAATTATTCTTTCAGAAGAAAATCCTACCTAGCTACCTACGTTAGCTATACTAGACTGTACACTCTGAATTGCACTCTAAATAGCATTAGCATCACAACTTAATCTAGTAGATAAATCTTGCAGTGCCTAACTATTACCCTTAATAGCCTACATAACTAAATCTGAATTGTGATTATCTTGCATCTAATCCTAGAGAGTTTGAAGCTGTCTTTGTACTGCAGGGTCTCCACCTTGGTCTCCATAACCGTTATTCATCCAACGCATGATGTACATCCACACGAGATACATAAATGGATTATTCCACATACCTCCTCCAAAACCTCCATTCATCATTGCCATAGTAGCAAGATTATCGTTGTTTCCTGTTAAGTTATCAGGAACAACAAAAGTTTTTGTTTCGCTCATTGCTTTAAAATTTAAAATACTTAATAATTATCTGTTTATGTTCTAGAACTAAACAATTATATATTTTAAATTCTTAAATTTCGGACATTACTAAAAATAAAAAGAGGAGATATAGTTAATGGCATTATCAATTGATAATAACCTCTAACTACGTCTCCTCAAACATCAGAACATTACTTATTATTTGAATAAGTGTCTAAATAAAAGTCAAGATCAGATTTCATCCAAGACAACTCCTTAAACCCATCCTATTTATATCCTTTTGGAATCCATCCGTTCTTAACATAATTGTCAAAAGTAGCACGACTAACACCTAAATAATCACATGCTTGTATTTTGCTCATTCTCTAATCCTTATCTGTCATATTCTAGATAAAGTGAAGAATTTTGCACTACTCTTCATATGATACATTAGAATTGCCTGCATCAATATCATCTATAATCTAATTTAGTAACTTTTTTATAAGCTATAACATATCCTATAATAAATATACCAGTTATTATTAAATAAATACAGAGTAATTGCTTATCTGTACATGGGATACCTATATAAGTATCATAAGTTGCTATTAAATTACTTAGAAAGACATAGTATATTGGAAGTCTATGTAACTCGCAAAATTTAAACGCAAATGAAGCTAAATATATAAATATTAAAGATAATATAGATATTCCTCCAATTAGTCTTAAAATATCCCCATTTATATCATAATAGGATAAGATGGTATGTATAATATCTACTAAAGCTAATAAATAAGGCAGATATTTAAGAGAAATTATTAGCAACTTATAAGTTATTTTACTTACACTTTTTTCCTTTTCCCTTGCCGGTTTTGCCACCTTCTGACAAACCAGATGGAGCTGAATTAGGCTTTTTTCTTCCCATATTACTTAGAAATTGTTTGGTTAGCGAGATAATCTTTAATTAATTGAGTTGCAGTCTGGGTATAATCAATCACTGCATCCAAATTTTCTGGAAGTGCTGTAATATTAATATTAACCATACCATCAGTTGGAACATTATAATTATAATAACCAACTTGATTATTCAACTCTCCATCTTTACTTACACTAAAATTAATAGAAGTGCTGCCATTAACTTCCTGAGTAGCTGAACCTGAAATAGTCCAACCATTAGAAGTTGTATCACTAAGATTAAATGTCTGATTCTGTTTTGTTATTTCCATTACTTAATAAATAATTCATAAAAAGCTTCCATAAGGTCAGCGGCTTTTACTTTCTGACCATTAATCTCATACTCACCATCAGAATTTACGTCAAGAATATCACTATATTCATCTTCTGTAAATGTGTCTTCAGGTGCATCTTTAATATCTTCATTACCCTTTTGCACAAGATATTCCTGATACTCTGAATTAGCTTTACTATTAAGTTCATTAAACTTAGTTTCCTCTTCAGGGGTGCGCTCCGTCTTATTAGCTAAATCTCTCAATTCATCTGAAACAATTTGCTTACTAAACTCTTGGGTATCCTCATCAAACTGTTTCTTAATCTTATTATAAGACATTCTAATTCTCATAATCTTTACTTTCAACTCCTTAGGGAGTTCTTTGCCATTATTGGCTAATAAAATCTTTGTAATAAGATTCTGTTTTGTCAAAACATCATTTAAAGTCATAAATCATTTATTTTTATTAAACATATATAATTGTATATTATTTATACTAAAATAAAAGTTAAATAGTGTTAACCACAGTAAAACTCAATCCATACTTTATGAGTTTTAGCATATATGAAAAACCTTGATTTACCATCATCGTAAGTATTACTTACATTTCCATCTGCTATAGAAATATTAAAATTATCAGATCTTATTATATTACAACCTTTAGGCTAAACATAAAAATAACCATTTGTAGACCCATAATTATTTAAGTCTTTTAGTAAAACTATCTGACCATCATCTCCAGGTAAAAATCTTATTAAAGTTCCTCTTATCTACGGTACTAAATTTGCTTTATCAGCAATAATACATGAAATTGCCTATGCGCTATCGCCTACTGTTACTACTGAGTACTTATTTCCGGAAATTGTCTCTATTGGTCTGTAATCCATGCTTGATAAATAATAAGGTCTTATTCCAAAACCTTTATTAGCTGTATAATACACATTAGTTGAAAATTTTTGATATAAATAAACTGCAGGTATATCAGGTAAATAACTACTTCTAATACTTATTTCTTTTGTCTTATTTCCTATTATAAGGTATCCAGTTGATGAAGTATGATTTAAGGTATTACTATATACTGCATTGCTATATACGAAATCCTGGAAACGTCCACTTCCTGCAACATCTAATTTATAAAGAGGATCTGCTTTACCTATTCCTACCTTACCTCCGCCATTACATAAGCTTACGTTCTAAGAACTAAAATAATTTAAATGTATACTAAAACCACATTCTATTACATTAGAATTAAAACTGCCATCGGACTTACTAGCAATATGAATTATTCCAAATTGAGCAGCTCCAGATGTTTTTATATTCCATTTATCAGTACCTGAATGAGATGCTATATCTTGAGTATAAACCCATCCATTATTATCAGCACGTCCTATATACAGATTACCGTCACCGTGACTTATCCTAGCATTAGCATTCATAGTACCTCCTGCTAAAGGAAGATATGAGTGAGTATGGGATTTGCTGGAATATAGAGTATCAGTTTTTGCTTTTATATACTCCCATAAATGAACAGCTTTTCTTTTATATGGAACATTAACTGCATTAGGGTCTGCAAATCCATTATTAGTAGCATAGGAAGTAATAAGCATAGTACCATCTGTTATGGTAGAAGTTGCTTCACTAACCTAACTAATAAAAGTAGAAGTAGTAACTGTCTTAGCAGCAGAACCATCGTATGCTACTCCAAATACATTAAGTGAATATGGGTTCTTTAAGGATGAGGGTCTTCCGCTGACATTTCCCCAAGCAACAGAACCCGCGCTACTAGCATATGCTACCCTAAAATTACTAGGATTATATACATAATAAGAATGCTAACTATTTCCTCCCCATAACCAAGTTGGCTATCCTGACTAACCAGACCAATTAAAGGTAGAGACACCACCATCAGCCCTTAATAATTGACTTGCATCTCCACCACTCTTTATAAATCTAGAGGCTACTATTGAGGCATATCCTCTAGCACCATTTCCAAAATGATAACCTGGAATTGTAGCAGTTTTACTCCTATCATTTATAGGTAAATAGTTAAACCATATACTTCCCTTAAATCCAGCATTAACTATATTAAATTCGTCACCTGCCACTATTTTGTCTGTAATAGAAGCCCAAGTGTGGGTATGAGAAGAAGGAGTGAAGGAGCTTGGTTTATTAGTCACATTATTCCAAGAAGGAGGGTTTTCTTCTGTATAAAATTTCTTCCAGCCCTTATCTGTACCACCTTCTAATCTTCTATAAATTGGAGAACCCCAAAATGGGAAGGCTATAGTCTAAGAATAATATGTACTACCATTACCATGATTACATATAATATAGGAAGCCCATCCTGAGCGTCCCATATAAGAAGCATCTGTTTGAAATGCAGTTATTTCCTAATTACCTGTACCAGTATATCTTAAAGCTCTTGCGTTGTCTGCGCTACCCCCGTTAGCTGGTAAGCTAGTAGGAATATTTTTAGTTAGCGCTACTGTACCTGAATCTAATGGAAATCTAATTTGATATGTAGTTGTGTTATTCCCAGTATTATAGTTAGAATCCGTAATATAAGATAATACTGGAACATTATTCCAACTACTTCCTGCAGTATATTCTCCAAAATCCCAAGAACCATTTGTAGTTTTTAATGACCATAAAGCATGATAACCAGATACAGAAGTTTCTCTTAATAAAGCTCCATCTCTTCCATTAACCCATGCCTAAGAAGAGCCTCCCCTAATTATTTGTCCTGTAGCCCTAATATTTCCATTTACATCTAACCTTTGTGTAGGGGAACTAGTTCCAATGCCTACCTTACCTCCCCCAACACACATAGTAACATTACCAGTGTTTCGATAATTTAAATGTAATCCACCATTAGCTCCATTATTAATCTCATCACTATTCTACAAATAAATATTACCCATTCTAATAGAATTACTAGAATAAATCTAATTGCCACAATAGAATGACTTACCTCCATAGGTTCTAATCCAAGTAGAATCAACCATATTAATACCACCGCCATACGTCTAATTATACCAACCAGTACTCCCATTACTTCTAAACCAATTAGAAGTATAAGCAGTATTAAATGTAGGTGAAGTTCCGGTACTAGATGACGCCGAGATCTTAACATTAGCCCAGTAATAGTTTACTGGATCTTTAAGTTGAGAGGTAAAAGCTACAGTCTGCCATGATCCCCAAGTATTATCATTATATGATTTATTCCTATAATAAATACCTCCGGTCTTACCAGCTCCAAACCATAACTGTGGCTGCCAATGATTAGCATTATAACTTAGTATTTCCATCATTTCTCCATGTCCTGAAGGTCCTCCTGCAGAATTATATATAGTATAAAAGTTTACCTTATTAGTTTGAGCAGAAGATGTGCCATTTTTGATAGTGTTCCATAATCCTTTATTAACAGGAGAACTATCATCCCTACAATAAGTAAGAGTAACATAACTGGCTTTAGTAGCACTTCCTGCAGTTGTTGCATAAGAGACACTTAATGAACTCTCCGCTTTATGACTACCTCCTCCTAAAAGAACATAAGCATTAGACGAACCCCCCTTTATAAATCCATTAGAAGCTCTCACATATCCTGAAGAATAAATATCCCCGCCTACTTTAAGTTTATAATCAGGATTCACACCATTAGCCCAGCCAGCTCCTACTGCTAAACAATTATTTTTAATCTATACTCCGTTGATTATATAATACCAATGGTTAGGAGTAGCTGCGTAAGTTGCACCATTATAAAATATAATAGAAGTGACTGCACTTTTTGTTTCAAAACAGAGAGCCTCATTTCCTGCAGTAGAATAGGATAAAGTAGTTTTATAAGATGCTTCGTTTCTAAAGATTATAGATGGGCGAGCATTAATGTTACTGTCTAAGTTAATACCAGCACTTGTGTTAAACTAAGCTAATAAATATTGGGCACTAGTAGTATCACCACTTCCAGTTGAGGCGTATATACGGGTATTTGCTGTATATGTTTGTGCCCCATATCCTATATATAGGTTATGATCAGTATTTTTACTATTTAAATCAGCATCGATATGCCTCATGGAAGTCTATGTTAAATTAGCATAACTTCCAACATATCTATTGGTATGTAATCTCCTATTTTTAGGATTGTAATACAAATCAGCCCAGGACTTATATAATTGGTTGCCTACTGCAGAATTAGTATTAGATTGACTAGACCATACCAGCGGATAATTTGCATCCCCTGTAGTATACTAACTAACCATTATATGATTAGTTACACTTGAAAGATCTGAAGTATCAAGTACTCTATATTTACCTTCCTTTTGATAAAAATACCCATCTAACTACATATATAAAGCACTATTTTTACCACATAATCCATAAGCTCCATTAGAGCCATAATCGTAGCTAGATACATTAGTAAAACCATTAGCAGCTGTTAAAGTTCCCCAACCTGGAATACTGCCTCCCTCCAAACGAGATGCATAACCGTCTAAGTTAGCATATATTTTGTTTTTATTAAAATTAAGACCTGGACAACTAGTATATGGTCCTCCTGTATTCTATGAATAGGAACCACTAGTCCATGTATATTTCTAATCATGAGGAGTAAAAGTGGCATCAAAATCAGTATAGACTCTGTATCTAGAGCCCCCTCTTAAAAAGAGTACTCCTAATGATGGATTACCTAACTGCATCCAACCACAAGGATTCTGTGAACAAAATTTATAAGTATAATTTAAACATATAGTATCAGAATCAGTAGTTCCCCATCCATTGGCTGTTGCCCATATTTCCATATTACAAGTAATTCCAGAATTATGAGTAGCCCAAGAGGGTTTATCTCCACTATTTAGCTACACTGAGACTTTAATTTTATTATATCCAGTATAGGACAGAGGTACCGTAACAGGATGCCAGTAACTTCCACTATAATTACGCATATCGATAATCTAGGACTTCCAAGTTAATACCTGTGACGTTAATGCTAGAGTGCCACTTGCTGATGGGAGATAAACAATATTGCTATAATTACCCTAACACATAAGAGCTGTTGAGTAATCTGACCCAGTAGAGTTATCATAATGAAACTCTAGATGTTTTCCTATATCCATATATCCATTAGTGGTAATAGCTGGAATAGTACCCCAAGGCTTATTATTTCCACTAGTGGCGTGCAAGCCATCTACCTTGTCAGAGTTAGTGGCATTATCCACTTGAGTTATAGTAGTACCATTAATAACCCCTTTACCATTAGAAGTATAAGTAGAAGATGTATCAAGAATAGTGTAGACTTGAGAACCTGTGCCATTCCATCTTAATAACTACTTATTTCTATTAGCAGCATTGAATCCTATATATCCATATATATTTGATTTACCCCTAAATTGAATAGAAGCACCATTAACATCATCACTTCTTTTTATAGCTAATGCTCCAAAATTTGTAGTGTCAATAATTAAAACACCAGACATAGTATCTCCAGACTTTCTTACATATCTACCATCATGATTATGATCTGAATTGGACTTACCATCAATTAAAGCTTTTAAAACTTTACCTTGTTTAGCAGAAAGAGAACTAGTAGTGGAATCACTAGTTAAGTTATCCACCACTGGTCTCCAAGTAGAATTGATAGTTACTATACCATTAGTATTAGTTAATGTAGTATTACTACCATTTCGTAAGTCTAAAGTATGAGAACCTATACTTACATTATTTATTTTTATATCTCTCCAAGTATTTGTATCTGTACCATAAAATTTAACCCCTCGTGCAAATATATTTCGCCCTCTGAGGTCAAATGTAATATCTTTGTTATTTGGTGGAGCTGTTAAAGCCGCCACTGTAGAGGGATTAAATGCTATTTTCATTATTTATTAAACATGTTCATATTCATTTGTATCTAAATTATACCATGAAATTCCAAAATCTATTGTTACCATATTATTTGTCTCAGTTTTGGCAACATATATATCCCCTGAAGCATCTATATTTAAAGTTTTATTGCCTATAGAATTGTTACCAATCTTAATGTCTCTCCAAGTATTAGAAAGTGCGTTAGCAGGTAATTTATACCAACTAGGAGCTGCAGTTCCATTCGGAGAAGCTAATAAATAGAAGGCATTATTAATTAATGCTGTGTTAGTATTAATTACCTTAGGTGCCAAACCATTATTCTTACTATCTACAATTCCATAAGTAGTATTAGACCATGGCACATTTACATATAAACCTCCTGTAGAAGAATCCGCTTCTACTTTATAATTCTTACCGCTAGTTGTATAATTGGTGTTAGCTCTAAAAGTAATATCATGAGTTTTAGTATCTTTAGTTATAGTAATACCTAATCCATGTTTAATACTAAGATTTCCTGTATTAGTAGCACCTCCTTGAAATTCTTCTCCATCTATGTGCACTGGACGCCAATTATTTACTCCTACTGGATCATATCCTAATGCATTTCTAACATTAGTTGCAGTTAAAGATATTTTACCATTTGGATCAACTGATATAGTAGCTTTATCTCCTGCTGCATCTACAATAACACCACCGATAGTAGTAGCAGTTGCTGGAGCAAGAGCAATCTTTTTTGCACTCGAACCATTATAGGAGAATGCTATAATACCTGCTCCGTTAGATAAAGAATTAGATATTTTATTAGCTGTTCCAACAGTTAAATTAGCAGGATTTGCCCAAGTAGGTGCACTACTAGTTCCACCTGAAACCAAAACATTTCCAAGAGTACCTGCACTTACTGGAGCGAACATAGTTAAACCAGAGGTATCATTAGAATATATTTTATGTACCTTACCGTTAATTACGAAGTCAACAGTACCATTAATATTAGTCTAAGCTACTGTCCATTCTGCAGCTTTATTAGTATCACTGGCAGTAATACACATTAATAAGTCTCCTGCTTCGCATTGAAATCCTTCATAATTACCTGATTTAGTAACTCGGTAAGTATCACCCACCTATGCAGACGGTATGTCAGATTTTACATCATTAACTAAGTATTTATTTGTATCTGAGGTACCATTATATGTAGGATTTAATCCAATAGTACCCTTAAATCGCATTGCTGAATTAAGCACATAACTATCATTAATTTTCTAGTTAATAGTTGCAGAATCCCACAAATGCTTATTATCTGGATTTTTGCTATCTGCTATAGGTAATCTGTCAATAGGGATTGTACCATTTCCCCAAGGAATATAGTCAGTTCCATGAGTGATAATATGTCCATCCTTAGTAAAAATCAATTTAACATAATCATTTTCCTAAGAACCTTCAAGGCTAGGAGAACTTGCTGTTAAATCCTTATATTTAATTACATCTTTATATTGTGTTATAAAATTAAGTAGTGCCATTTCCCCAAATTAATTTAATATTATTATTTTCATTAATGAAATCATCTCCGAAATTTAGATTAGTCTCTGTATTACCATCGTATTTAACACATTGCACTCCGTTTATAAATATATTTAATTTTTCAACAGGTTCTGCATTAATTATTTCTCCCTATTTATTATATTGAACTTTTAAATTCTATGGAGATGTATTAGGAGTAATTACTGTTCTTTCTATATAATCTCCTAAAGTCTATACTTTATTTTTATAATTAACCAATACTGCTTCCTAAGAGGTTCTTGGAAATATAAGTGTAGTACCGTGCTTAAGTTGTTCAATTTGTTGTGACATTACTTCCACTCATTAAATTATCATATAAATCTTTAGGAATTTCATAATTAACCCTAATTATAGTTCCACTACTATTAGTTACTGGAATACTAGTTATGTAATCTGATAAATCAATAGTAGTTTTGGATTCTCCTAGTTTTTCCCATTTGTAAGTTTCGCCTACTTTAACGCATAGCCATTCTACAAATATATTTGCTCCATCTTCAGTATTATCTGAAGTTCCTGGAACTAAGTATAAAGTATTGGTCACTTCTGCAGATGCTTGTGGTAATGTGGAAACAACCTTATAAATATCTCCAATGTTAGCGGTGGTACTAATTACTCCATCTTTAATAACTATACCATTACCAGCAGTTAATTTATCCTATTTAGTATCCTATAAATTTTTAATATTTATGGTATTGGTACCAACTACTCCTGTTAAACTATATAAGACTCGATCAAGAGTCGTTATCTTTAGGGAATTAAATCCAGGAAGATTATTAGTATTAACTACAATTGCTTCTGCTAAAGAAATAGGAACAAATTCCTTACCTTGTTGAAATAATCTTCTAATTTCTGTCATAAACCAAATAATTGTTCAGGAATTTCATAATCTATATTTGCTTTAATAGTAGAGTTAACAAAATCTAAATTCTCAACCAAATTATATACCTCTTTTTTAGTAATAAAAATAGATGTGTCTAGATTTGCAACTGCATCTGCTAAAACTTTATTTACTTCATCTTTACTGTAAACTCCTAAATTATTCCTAGCTAATGTCTTCTCAGATTCCTCTTTAAATTCTCCTAAATAATTTTCTTTACAAAGATGAGTATGTAGCTCAGGTTTAGGACAATTCGTAGTTAATTTATCATCACAGCTAAATCCACTATCTATAGTTGTCTTTTTAAATTCTACTTTATCAGGAATTTCGATAGGAATAGAAGGAGGTTTTTCAGGTTGTGGTGGAACAAAAATGGACCAGGAGGAATTATCTCCCAGTCCAATCTTTATGTCATTCATTGTAATCTTATTTTCTTAGGATAATTTGCTGTAAAATCATAATTAAGTAATTCTTCTGTAGATTTTAACTAGTTAATAGCTACTCTATGTTTAGCAGTTACTGCAAAACATTCTCCAGCATAAACTTCTAACTTATTTAAGAATTCTTTTAATTTGTCAGCAGAAATATCTAATAGTTCAGAACCTAACTAAACGGTTATAGTCTAAGCTCCACAATTAATTAAATTCTGTAATCCAATTCTAGTATCTTTATCCAACCACTTCTTATCTTCTTTATAATAGAAAGAATTTACATTAGTAGACTTATCATAAGATGTTAATTTAGCTTGCAAAATATCTTTTAACTAAAAGTCAAAACAAGCCCCATCTTTTTCTATTAATAATTCTTTCCATTTAAGGAGAGGAAGGGCTAATAAGTCCTCCCTCTCTAACATATTATTTAAAGATAAATTTTTATCAACCATTCTAAGTATCTTTATTATAAGTAAATTGTGTAAATGGAACTCCCTAATGTTTAGTTACCCTCCAAGCAGCTATATACTAATACATATTAGCATCATATGCATTATTGCTAAAGGTTCTACCTGGAATCCACTCATATCTATGTGCGGTGCAATTATAATCTGTACACATACTCTAATATGAGTAACTATTATAATTAGAAGAAGCATTTATAGTAGTAGATGTATTCTAATTACTAGCTATATTAGCCCATACAGAAGGGAAGTTAGTTCCCATAACTGATTTAGCATTAGAGAATATTGCTTTATTCTTAGCCTCAGTACCAGAACTTTGTTTAGTAATAGTTTCTGCAACAGAAGTGCTATCAATAAAGTTAGTACCTTTAGCACTATAACCTCTATAATACATAATTCTTGCTAACTATTTAGCAGATGGAATATACCAATTACCCTAAGCAAACTAATTATAAATAGCACTTTCAGCTGACTTTAATGTAGGCTGGTATAAAGCGGCAGCGTAATAATAAGGATAAATTACACAACTAGATAACTCATCAGAAGTCACATTAGTAATTTTTAATCCTTTACACAAAGCTACCAACTTATCCATACTTTTTATACTATAAGTCTAAGTAGTACTATCATAAGTGATATAACTCTTAACCTAATTCTAAAAACTAGAATATAATTTACTAAGGACAGAAGTATTTACTGTATTTACATAAATAGCAGTATCTTCCTTACCTGTAAATCCATTCGTAGTAAAGTCAGTATAAGATTTATATGTAATCTAATCTGCAGGTTTATCAGTAGATACACCTGACATAGCTATATAATCATTAGAATCAGAACTATTAGCACTTGCCATCAATCCCTGATTTTTAAGCCAATCACCTATATAATATAGTTCTTTAAGAGTTAAGTCATCACCACCATTAATACCTTCTGGACTAAATCCAAGATAGAATGAGGCATTCTCAGTCATATTCTCCTTACCTATAACATAGGCTGTTCCACTAGTATCATTAGTAATCTCTACAGCATATACCATACCTACACAAGTCTTATTAGCATTATAGTTATTAGAGTATGAACCATCATAATAAACAAAGTCTCCAATTTGAGGAGCTGTCCACTAGATTTTAACTTTACATGTAAGTTTAGTAGGAGTAGAATTTCCAATTCTATATACTAAAATATTAATTACTGGCTATACGGTAACACTTTCTTTAATTAAAGTGATATTACCAGTCTTTGAGTCTACCTTTAAGTACTACTCATAAGTAGAACTAGCTAACTAATAATCAATATGTAATCTAGGAGTTGGGTCACTTACTATTTCTACCTAGTTACTATTAATCTAAAGATTAAATTTACCGGTTCCCTTATCACCTAATCCAAATACAGTTATTTCAGAATCACAAGTGGCAGAGAAAGCTGAACTAGATGCTTTATAATTAACTTTTGGATTATTAGTTGCACTATCAATATCTCCAAACTATTCTACTAAACTCTTCTTAGTGTCATAACTAATTTCTACTAAATCACCTGTACTATCTACAATATTGATTACTCCAGTAATATTGTTTTTAACAGAGAGTAACTTAGAAAGAGTTTGCTCAGTTACATTAATAGTTAAGTTACGTAAAGAAACAGATTCGAGACTGTTACAATCAACTAACTATTCTAAGAAAGAATCTATATCAAACTGTCCAACATTAGATAAATCTACTGTCTTTAAATTACTAATTCCCTCTAATCTAAGTTCTTTAACTGGATTATATAATTCCAATGTCTCAATAGTCTCAGGAAGAATTACAGTTTCAGCTTTGCTTGGTAATACAACTCTCTTAAATGTAGTTCCACTTAAATTGACCTCTTTTAACTTATTAAAGTCTGTAAGATTAAGAGTTTCAAGTGTAGTCATATTATTAAGAGTCAGACTTTCCAATACAGGACCTCTCATTACAAACTCATCTAATCTATATTTAGGATAATCAGCTCCAAAGAAATCTTTATAAGTCTTTAAGTTATTATTATCAATAGTAAAGTTAGTTAATCTAGTATAGGCATCTTTAGGTTTAATACTATAGTTAACTAAACCGGTTATATTAAGTTTCTTATATAATACTGTAGAAATTAAACCCTCATTAATAGCTGGACCTGTTTCTTTCAGATTAACTACATAATTCTAATCTGCTTTAACTAAATACTTAATTATATCAGGTCTATAATCAGCATTATCATTAGGCATTAAATACTTAGTGCCGTCATAGTAATATGTAGGATAGAAATCCTAGAAAGGAGTGAACTCCAATCTTAACTACAGAGGTCTTTCATTACCTCCAGCAGAAGAGCCTGTTGGATAATCAGGGGTAGTACTCTACTTAGTATATGAAGCTAAGAAGTTCTTTCTCTTTTCCATAAACTATTGCTCACCTTCTAGGCATGAACCGTGACTCTGCTCAATAGGTTCAATCTAGTTATTGTCATAGTACTCAATAGCACCTGCATTCTTAATTATCTGAGCATTCTCATAATAAATTTGAGCAGTGTGATTATAAGCAATAGCAGGATACTTATCTGCCTAAATACTGTAGAAATATTTATAGAAATTGGTATTCTCTCCTGAAGCTGTTCCAAATGCTTGATTAATTACTGTATAAAGTTTATTTTTAATAATATCTTCAAACTACAAATCAAACATATAGAAGAAAGCATTTAATCCACTATCACCCCATTGAGAAGCAGTCTCTGGGACATAAGATGGTTCAAGTAAATTATAAGGTTTAGACTGTAAACCATTATTATCAGTTGCAATAACAGTATCCAAGTCATCACCGTATAATCTAATTAAGTAATCACCTTTATCTGAGGGCTACCAATTATCAGCTTCGTCAGTCTATGCTTTATTTTCATAGATTTTACCAAATATCTAGAAGTAAGTGTTTTTAGCTCTATTATCAGTACCTGATAAGAATCTAATTACTGCTTGATGCATAGCTACATCATTTACGTCTATATACTTAGTTATGCCTTTCTTAAATAAAGATTTGAGTTCATCAATAGCTATATCAAGCTAATTAATACTAGAATCCATTTCAAAGTCTTCGTAGATATTAAGTCTTGACCAACCAGTAGTAGGATCGTATATAGTACCTCCTCTTACCCAGCCTCCAACAGCTTCTCCAGTAGCACTTGTACTTCCTGCAAACTCATCATAACGATAAATATCACCTTCTCTAGAACCAGTAAATGCTGGAATAGCCTTAGTAGCTATGTATCTATTTAATGTATTCCATTTAGTAATATCTGTTTCACCAGTCTTAACTAAATTAAAGTTGTATTTATAAACAAAGTCTACAAACTCACCAAACTTATTTAATGATTTACGAGCAGGTTCTGTGAAATCAGTAGCATCCTCATTTAATCCAAAGTCCACATCCCAAGAACCACGATTCTAGTAAACAATAGATTCATCCTAAATCCAAAGATTCTTTGTATAATCTCTGTTAGGTGATTTCTATTCTGTCACTGTAACAGTTGGGAAATTAGTTAATGTTTTAGAACCTGCTGCATTTAATCCTACACGTTGTAAAGCAGCCCAAGGTCTTCTAAAGTTAACATGAGGGTCAGAGTTCTCACCACCTTCTATTAAAATGTATTCAGGAGTTTTATCATCATCGTAACCAAAAGTAGCCTTATCACCCTTAGCTGAACCAAATGTCTAGAATCCCATAAACTAAACATTAGGATTCTTAAGTAAATCTGCTAATTCATAGTTAGCTACAGACTCTAAATCAGTAATTAAATAGAAGTATAAGAAAGCTTCTTCATGTACTGCCTTACGACCTCCCATAAGTAGTCCTGTCTAGTCAGAATCTGATTTATATGCATCATTATAAAGTTTACAAGCACCCTCTTTGTGAGACTACATAGAAGAAGCAAAATTAACCTTACCTACGAGTTTAGTTACTTTTAAATCTTTTTCAGAAGAGTCATACTAACCACTATAAGGAGGCATGTTGTAATAACCTTTCTTTTCATGAGTAGGTTTAGCTATGAATTTATTAGTGGCAGTATCTAAATCTTCATAAGGAGTAAATACACTCTTTACTTTAGTTTCTCCATCTTTAAACTTATTTAACTAGAATGCTGTATTCCAAATTAAATAACGCATAGCAGAAGAACCCTAACCCTTAACAAGACCATTATTTATTCTACCACCATATATTTTATTAATTGCCTAATCAGCATAATTAATAAATAATGTGCATCTAATTTTCTTAGCTGCTTTATCTTGATCTCCAGGTTTATTATTTTCACCTTGCCAGGTTCTATTTGGTAACTTACCTCCTTTAGGGAATACATATACTAATGTATTGTATTTACCAAAACTCTTAGCGAATGAGATAGCACCATTGGTTCCCAAGATATTATTTCTATCGTAGAACTTATCTTTCTATTCTTTAGTAGCTAAGAAAGAAATATAATTATGCTAAATCTGATCAAAGGTAAGTGCCGTAGAATTATAAACTCTTAACAGATATAAGTCTAAGTCAGAACCCTTAGGATTTATTTGTAACTGAGCTTCCCTCTACAATGTGAGTAAAGTAGCATCATCAATAGATATTTCTCTATTAATTACTCCATTAACATAGATTCTTACTAAGTTAAACTTAGCACTTTCCAAATTAGCTTTTAATGTATTATAAGAATCCTATGCCAAGAAATAGTTAGGGTAATATGGATCATTCTAATTAAGAGTAAATCCTTTCTAAACAGTAATAGTAATATGTGTATCTACATCTTCTTTGAATTGTGCAAATCTAGCATTATAAAGCTATGCTGCTGATGTATTCCAACATACTACAGTTGGTTTAATTAACATTTGACCAAATGTAATTACTGGGGACTCCTCATTACTTATATTATAGGATTTAAAACCAAATTCAAGAGTAAAGTTATTACTTAACTATAAATCAACAGGAGTTTCAAATACCTTATCAGTGTTAGACTCTACTCTATATATTATTTTACCATCCGAAGCTGTCCAATAATCTGGGCTAGCATTAAACAAAGTAGTAGTTCTACCATTTATCTAATCAAAGTTAATTGTAGGTCTAGGACTAGCGGTATATAGATAGTTAGCATTTGCTTTAGAGATAGATAATGTCTAATAATTAGACATAAATACCTTATCAGAACTAGTTGATTGGAACTAGTAAAGCTTGCCACTTACTTCTACTTGTAAATACTATTTAGCATCATCACTATTTACTTCTATATATTTCTTATAAGTAACATCATACTTATTATTAGCATCATAATTCTGAGCATTAACTACTACAGTATCAAGTAAGTTCTATCTATCGTCTGCTGAGTCAGAATTTAGATATGTATTAATAGTTACTGATTCTTTAGTAGGACTGTAAACAGTAAGTGTGTACAACTTTACTGTATCGTGATTATTAATAGAACCAGTAATACCATTTACCGCCACAGCAACCCCACTAAATCCAGAAGGATTAATTACACAAACATTTATATAATTTGTTGCGATGTTTTGAGTTTTATGTACTGCTTTAACAGTTAATAAATTTAATCCAGGCTATAATCCTCCAAAAGACAAATTACCATCAGTGGTATTTGTAGGTTTTGCATTTAAATAACCCTCTAAGTGATATTCAGAAGCTAAACCCCCTTCAAGGGTAAACTAAGCAGTAGTAGAAATAATATTGCCTGTATACGACAGAGCTATTTTCTAGCTTTTAATAGATACATCAAGAATACTAGATTTTTGTGGATAATCTACAAGGGTAGCAGTAATTTTACTTTCCTATGAATCATTAAATAATTCTGTGATATTCACCCATCTTAATTCACTATCTGCTTTATTGAGATGCTCAATTTTAGTACCGGAGGAATCTAATGAAAAATCTTTTAATGCATAAGGAGCAACAGTGGTTTCCATACTATTAACTCCATATTGTATCTTAACTTTTACGGCACCAGCTGCATCCTAAACACCAAAAGACTAGGTAGTGGAGGTATGACTTGTAGCTACTGCTAATTCTACTTTGCTCTTAGAATTACACTACATAACTACTTCTCCAGTTTTATAAATAGTACCATTAATTCTAACAGCAACAATCAATACATCCTAATCATAGGATGGAGTTTCTACAGTAACTCTAGTAGAAGTAATTGCATCTCCGTTATAATCTCTTAATGTAAGTGTACTATTAGCAAAGTCCATGGAATTAACAAGATGGCGAGAGATTAAATCTTCAACCTATTGACCGGTCTTTTCATTCCAAGGTGTCTCAAGTGATTCAATTTTATTTTCTAAATCTTTAAAGATTGCCATTTTATTTATTTATTTTTCCAATAATCGTTATCTAACCAATTTTTATCTGAAAGCCAAGAACCACTACCATAACAGCTCTTTATAGCATTTAGCACAGTTAAAAATACTAACTAGGAACCTTTATATACAGCTCCTATACTTCTCTGCGCTACCTATTCAATTGTATCAATTAGTTCTGAAAGATTTTTATTAATTTCAGAAACTAATTTACCATTTCTGTATATCATTTAAAATCTAATGTAATTTATTAGGCTTTTATCTAAGTATTAGTCTCAGTATGCTTGGCTTCAAGTGCAACAATACGAGCCTCAAGTGCTGTAAGCGCTGCAATGTCAGCTTTAGCAGCAATCTATCCGGCAATCTCACTTTTCTTAGCATATTCTTCAAGAGATTGGTGCTATGTAAGATAATTACCCTTAGGCTACTTTGTGTCAATGGTAGTATTTAGTGTATCAATCTACTTATTAAGTACTGTTGTAAGAACGTAGTCATTAAGGGCAGTAGTGTCAGCTTTACTTGCAAGCTTATCATTAACATCTGATGTAATAGACGCTTCTGCTGTTTTAGCTCTTGTAATCTCCTCATTAAGGGCAACTGTAGTAGCTTTAGTAGCAATAGTATTACTAATAGCTGTATATAAATCATCATTATTCTTGAGTTTATCTGCAATCTCCTTCAATGTATCATAAGTTTCAGGGGCTCCTCCAATTAAGTCTTTTATAGTTTTTCTAAAGGAACCTTTAGTATTGGAATCCCCATTTATAATATTTACAAGGTCAGATAATAGTTTAAAATCTTTACTAGTGACATACTTAATTAAGGGCTAGTATCTTCCGTTTTTCCAAATTGTTGACATAATAAATAAGTTTTAGTTTAATAAATAATAGGAAAAGACAACAATACAAGGATATTATTAAACCCTAAATTTATCTATTATTTCATTTATTTTAGAAATACAATCTGCTAAAGTCGCTGAATCTTGTAGTTTAGTCACACCTTGCATAATAGATTTCACCTATCTTTCCAATAAGTCTGCAGTTACAAATCCTGAATCATCTGTATTTTTGCCATATGTTAAATAGTAAGTATCATCTTGTAAAGTACCATCTGTCTCTAACTATTTATATTCTTCTTGAGATAAACACATCCACTTAGGTACTTCTGAAACCTTAGCTAATTTCTCTGTTCCATAGAATATACCATCAGTTTTAATACTCATAGTATTACCTGAGGTATTCTAGATAGTATTTACCGTTAAGCTTTCTAGGATAGCTCTAGAATTTTTAGTTATTTTAGTGTCTAACTATTCTGTAACTGTAGACTTGTATTCCTCAAAAGTTGTAGTATTTAAGAATGAAAACTAGGTGTTTACATCTTCTACTCCAAAATTTGAGGGTTTTAAATATTTAGAATCAGATGTTTCTGCTGTTTGATACTTATCTGTTACTTCTTTTAAAGTAGTTTCTGCAGTACCCTCTAAAAATGATTTATTTACATAAGTATTTGTAGCATCTTTTTTAGTTAAGTAGTTAGTAGTAATGTTAGTATTATTACTTTCCACTTTCTTTTGTAAAGCTAGGAAACTAGTGTTATCAGCTTTAGAGGATGCTAAGTTCCAAACACGTTGATACTATTCTTGATTTACATAATATGTGCCTTTATTTTCAATACTATCCTCATAAATATAATAGTAAGTATCATTATGTAAATAAGGCTTTTCAGAATCTATTGCAGTTCCTTGTTCTGTAGTATTTTTCTTCCATTCTGTATACTCAGCTTCTGTACAACTAACTAACTAAAGAGCTTTATAAGAAGCTACCCATCCATCAGAATTAGTTATATTAGCTTTGTCTACTAACATATAAATATAACCATCTTCCAGATTAGAAACTGACATACCTTCATATGCTATTTCAGCAGGAATAGTATATAATTCCTAAGTAGTATCTACTACAGTTCTACAATCTAATGGTTTAGGAGTCTTTACTGAAAATGAAACTCCTAACAACGAATCACCTGTATATTTCATGCTAATGTGAATTGAATTTGATGAGGTAGTTCAGAAGCATAAGAATCATTCTTAGTCCATACCTAATATGTGTAATCATTTATCTATTCAGTAGTTTTAGTCCATCCAGACATATCGACATCTAAGAATCCTAAACCACCATTTACTTTCAAACTATTTAAAGTTGAATTAGTTCCAGGTATTTTAATAACGGCTTTACCTGATAAATTAATTTCTATTATACCAGATTGAGTGCCATACTTAACTAAAGCACCTTTATTGGTGTTATAATACCAAGGATATGTTGCAGAAATAGTAGCCACAGTTTTATTTATAGAACCTGCTTCAATTCTTTTATCAGTAGTCTATCCTCTATCATCGACCAAATACTCTCCAGCAGAGTAATTAATTACTACCTTATAAATATAATCCCCTAACTCTGTATATGTGGATTCTGTATAAGCCTAATTATTATGGGTTATAGAATCTGTTTTAGAAGTTACATCTCCAGCGTCTCCCTTGATAAAAGTTGTACTTGCCGGAATAATAGGACTGCCTACCTCTACTAACTAACTAGATACATTGGATACTACATAAGGCTGAACTAATTCTCTAACTAATACAGGGAATAATAGTTTATCTAATATGGTAGAAAATGCCTTACCCTTTAAATCAGATACCTTAGTTCCCTATTTAAGTCCACCCACAGAAGTATTCATTTTAATATTATCAGATAACTCTGACTTATATACTGCTGCAGAAGAGCTTTCAACATAGAGACCGTCTTCTTTAGACTTAATGGCATTACCTTCAGCTTGAGATATAGCAAAATCTAACTTAGATTCTCCATTTAGAGCTACTGAACCTGAGTGTGTCCTAATCCAAGCTTCTATTTTATCATCTACATTTAAATTAGCTAATTGACCATTTAAGGTTCCTACCTATGTGTTAATAGTATTAACTAATTCCTATAAAGTAGATAACTCTTCTCCCTAATTAGTAACAGTACTGGTTAACTAATTTATATTAGTTTTAATAGTTTCTATCTATTCTTCTATCTTTTTATCTTGATAAGATTTAGCTAGAGTTAAAGCATAGTCAAGTGCCTCATATATAGATGTAATCTATTCTATATTTGTTATATGGTCACCATCAGGTTTATAGGTATATTTACCTGTGACAGTTACACCTATACTTTCTCTAGCTAATTTCTTTTCTAGTTCTGTTTGAAATTCTCCTAAAAAATTACTCTTTAAAAGAGGTATAAGTTGTTTAGGTCTTTCTTTAGAACATGGTGTTAAACCTACCTTCCCTACCTAATTGTAAATAGAGTGTATCATTCTAATTTAGTAAGTTCTCTTTAATAAATTCTTTGTTATCTATATCTATAGGTAAACTAATAAAACAAATAATATTTAACAATAATGAATAATCATCTTGATAACCTTTCTTTGCTCTATTTAATAAATCTCTATAAAGTTCTATTGCTTTACGCTTTAGAACATCCACATCCATGAGCTGTATGCTATCCATATTCATTATTATGACAGAAGCCTCCACAAGTATTAAATTCTTCTACTATTTTTTCAGCTTCCATAAATTGTTCAAACTAGATTAAATAATCTATTATATTAAGAGTCATCCAAATAAAGTCTCTAGCATATAAATCTTCATTATATGCAGAAGTCCTACACTTATTCAATAATGCATTAAATAATTTCTTACAATAATTAATATAACATTGTTGCATATTTCCTGTAAAGAAAGTATTTATGTGTTCCTACTAAATAGGAGTACCTTCTAGATTCATTTCCAGTACTTCTCTAAGAGTAGTTTCTTTTAATACTCCATCTACTTCTTTTTTAATAACTCCTTCATCTATTATATATACTCTATTTATTTTATCTTTGTATTCTTGTGAAGCTTTATTTTTATACCAATTATACCAATCTATATTCGGAAATACATAATGGTCAATAGTATAAAAACCATCTTCTTTAAGGTTGAAAGTACACGCATCATCTTTATATACCCCATTTTCTAACTAATTGTGTTCATGTATTAATGCATCTAAGAATGTTATTTCTGTAGTTCCTATTTTCATTAATACATTTACAGTTACTGACTTACTGTATTTAAATAATAATGTATCTTCATAAGTACTAGCTACTTCTTCCTCTTCAGATAAATATTGACCGTACTCTTTAGATAAATCTAACACAGTTAAATCACCTTGTACTGAATTACAAATATCTATTTTAAATTCCATTACTTAACTATTGAAATTAATTGAGGTTCACTCCATATATTCTTATTGTCGTCTAAAACATAATTATTATTATTCTAGGAAGCAGAAATCATCCATAGATAACCAGTGAACTCCTATTCGTTAGTATCTGTCCACTAGTTACCTGGATTTATCGCAGTTTTGGTTAATTGAGGTTTTTCAAAAGTGCTGGTTACTGTAAATTTAGTAACAAGTCTACTATCATAAGCCCATTTAGAATATAGGGCAACTTTAAATAAACTCCAAGCACCACTTACTCTCTATCGCACTGCCATAAATCCATAAGGATTAGATGCAGTTATTTCCGATGGATATTTACTCCAATTATTTTTACCCGCTTCACTGGCTTTAATTATTTCATCTATAGAAGCATCTGTATCATCTACATTCTATAGTTCTCCGTCTACTTCTACCGCTTTCTATGGATATATTACCTTAGGCTACTAAGAATTATCTTTAACCATATATAGAGTCTAACTAATCTCAGCAATATCAGCAGTTACAATTTCATAAAATTTCTAACCGTCTTTAAGATTCTATCCTTCAAAATACACAATAGTTCTTTTCCAGGTATAAGGAGTCTTTACAGAAGGTAATACAAAGTTTTCACCCCACTAATTAGTTTCAGGCTAATCTTCTAACTCCTTTACTTTAGCAACATCTGCTGTATTTGTAGCTAAATAATCTACTTTAAATTTTAAAGATTTAGCTACTTCATCAGCTCCCTATTTTTCAGAAATCTATTTAGCTAAGTCTGCTAAATATATGTCAAGTGTAGTGTTTTTAGCTAGAACTGTAACTGCTTTATCGGCTGTCTCTGGATAAATCTAATCCCCAGTTCCAGAGTATACTTTTTCACAACTGATTGCCATTATGATTGTCTAATTTTATCATTATAAGGATTGCCATCATTTAACTAAGCTAATTCAACTTTAGTTCGCTAATCCTCTATATCTAATTGTCTATCTTTATAAGTTCTATCTGTTTGAGCTTTATACCAATTAACTTGATACTCTAATTGAATCTTCTACTAATCAAGCTACATTCTTTGTTCATTAAGAGATTCTGCTTTCTATTGAGCCTTCTGTAACTCTTGCTATGCCTATTGTAACTACTAACTAGTTTCCTCTAACTTCTGCTATAGCTACTATAACTAATTGTTTTCAGCTTTCTATTTTTCTATAGCTTTCTTGACAGTATATTTAAGTTCAGTTAAACTCTTAGCAGTAAGAGCCTCGAATATAATATCAGCACTAACTAATCCAGACTTAATTAAATCAGGCAATGTAGATTTAATTGTCTACATATCCTACATAATCTCAGTACTAGATATTACATGTATGTCATAGTCAGTAACTGTAAAATATTCAGGAAGTGCCGTAAATATTTTCTAATATTTATCTCCTAGAGTAATAGTACCAGTTAGTCCTTTCTTATAAACTATTTTAGCCTAATTAAGACTATCAAGCAAGACCTCTCGTACAACTAAATCCATTTGCTAATAAATAGGTTTAGTTACAGTATAAGAATTAGTTACTCCCTATTTAACATTAGTTACAGCATCTCTCTATTCAATGCCATTAAGTCTTTCTCTAAACACACCTGTAATAGAAGATACAGTAGATTCAATAGATTGTATAGCTAAATCAATTGCTTGTATTACCTAAGCTGGTAAAGATTCATCATAGCCATTAAATATAGTATTTAAAGGAGCCTATCCATCTTCCATTCTTCCCTCTTGAGAAGAATCAATCAACATTTCTCCTTGTTTCTTATAAGCTCTCCACTTCTTTACTCTGGCTCCAAAATCTGGACCTAATACTTTAGGAATCATAGAAATGTCAATAATACTACCCTTAACACCACTATTTGCTACAATAGCATCTCTATAGTAATGTAGGAGATCGTAACGATCCTATAAATGGGCGCATTTTAAGATTAAACTATAAGGCTAACGAGCTCTATTTAAAAAATAAACACCATTTACTGACAATCCACAATAATTAGGATTATCGTGACTTCTGATTACCTATTTATCAATTCCTCTAAGAATATAATATTCATCACCGATTCTAATTGTATTATATCTCTACATAATAAATTTATCATCGGTTTCTATCCATTCTACTTCATACACTGGAATCAGATTATATCTATGGGAATCATCTTCAGGATAACCAGGGAGTAAATCTTGTTCTTCATCATCGTCACTGGCTTCATCTATATCTACAACTGGACCAAAGGCTCTTCTATATCTAGCTGTGTCATCATCTGTCCAATTCTATTTAAAATTACGTAAGTCTTCTTTACTTAATTCATTTCCATATTTAGCTAATATCTAACCTTTAGAAAGCCATTGTCTCACAACTGACCTATAAGATTTCTTGACATAAGGAGATTCAGGATTTCTGTCTACAAAAGTATTTAAAGGATTTAATACCTCTATTTCAATATTAGTTTTACTAAATGATGGCTTTACTCTGTAAAAACAATAGCCTGTAACTAATAAGTCTATAAATAATTGTCTAAGTTTAGTTACAAAATCAATTTCTTCAGACTACATAATGTATTGAAGAATATTCTAAGCAGCAATTTCATATTGAGAAACAAATTGCTAATCCTACTCTTCAATTATTTTATCTAACTACTATTTAATAGATTTATCAGTAATATCCTAGTTATTAGCAAATTTAAGTAAGGAATTATTTAAATGAGTTTTTAAAAATCCTATTATTTGTGTCTATATTAATAGCTATTTTTCCCTATCCATATTACTGATAGTCCCTGCATCTTTACAGGATATTTTTGGTAATATAGGAGTTCCTAGAAATTCACCAACTAAAGCATCTACATGCTTTCTTAGTAAAGGTGTAAATTCAACGGAAGTAGGACTTCCTATACCAAAATTTTCTTCTAAATAACGAAACTATTCCTTATCTCTTTTTCCATTATAATAATTATAAGCTTTCTATAACTTAGTTTTATCATATACAAGTTCAGAAATAGTTTCGTTAGTCTTATCTATAAGCTCTTTGTCTGTCATAACATAGTTTAGGTTCTGGAGGTTGTATTTTAATTGCTTTAAAATACTTTACTCTATGTAATTTACTTCTTCTTAATTCCTCTTTTATAAAATCTACAAATTTATCATCAGGTAAATCTGCCATTAATACAAAGGGGTTCTCGGCATGGTCTAGATTAAGAGAAACTTTATATCCTATAGGGTCTAAATCTTCAATACGAATATCTCCTATAAAGTCTATCTAAAACTGTGTTCTCATATAATCTAGGATCACTTGTTTCAATTCGGTATGGGTCATTATTTTCCTCCTATTTAATTACTATTTGATTTGATTGTTTCTTTGGAATAACCCCAAATTCTCTATAACCTTTGTCATTTATATAATATCCGTAGTCCTAAAATTCTTCAACTTCTTTGTCAACTTTTGTAGGTTGTCTTCCTGATAATTCCTAGTCTGCAAGTTCAACCATTCCAAGTGCAGCTATAATATCAAATTTTGTTTTATTCTCATCATTATAACCATTTAACTACACCAACATGTCTTCAAACCAGATATTATGTCCATAGTCTTCTACATAATCAGCTATAAGGTCTGTTTGTTGCTCTATAATAGTTTTAGTTGCGGGGGTACCGTACTATTTAGTAGTACCATGTTTAATATCCGTTAAAGTAGCTCTAGGTCTCTTCATAAAGTATTGTAGACATTTATTTTCTCTAGCCCAAGTAATCATACCTACACGGGTAGCCTCTATATTAATTCTACAATTATAATATCTGCACATACACATAGCTATCTTATAAGCTTCTCTAATATTTTGAGGTCGATCTTTATACATAGCTACATATTGTGGTTCATTAAGACCAAAGGCTCTACGTTTAATTACAATACAAAAATCAGAAGGGTCTCTAGTTTCTTTAGAAGTTTGAGCAGCACCAATATCAATACCATCAATACCTGCTACATATAAATCATTCATTTCTGTATACGCAGGAGCTTCAAAGTCAATTCCCTATTCTTCAGCTTCCTTCTTCTACTTCTCAATCTGTTCCTTATATAAATCAGACCATACTGGATGTTCCAATATCTAAACTTTACCAGAATTAAGAAGCCATCTAAATCCATTTATATTTTCTAAAGAGTGCTTATTAGATTTGTAAGTATAATCAATAGTTCCTATCTGTGGTCTAGGTCCAATTTTATGAAGACGTATTTTAGCTAACTAATCTGCTATCTTCATTTTATTAAATTTATTCTAACCTTCAAGAGTAAATGCTTCTTCTGCATTCCAACAACGCTCAGCACACTTTTTAAGGTAGTCTTCAGGAACAGCTAACAGATTATTTCTTTCTTCTTGTAATACCTTCTTATATTCTGTCTAATTACAGACTCCTCTAGAATCCATATATTCAGGATTCAAAGATTGCAGAAAATAAGGAAGAAAGAATCCACTCTCTATAGTAGTTCCATCTTGTGTCCATTTATGTCTAAATGGTAGAATCTTAAAAGCCTTAGGATTATAATAAATCTTTTTTAATCCTTCAAGAGGGGGACCGAAATCACCTCCAGTACCACCAAATAACATAATACCTCTAGGAACACCTTGTACTTCACATAACTCTTGTCCTTGTACTACAGCAGTAGTTAAATCAGGCCACGAACCCGCCTCATCATAAATAAGAAGGTCAACACGATCACCACGAATATTGGAAGGCTTGCTTCCATTAATTCCTATTACAACAGAACGCCATCCAAAGTCTGTAAACTGACCATCTATTTTAACTTGGTATCCTGATTTCTTTTCTAAGGCTTTATCTGTTAATCTAGGTTTAAAAAATCCATCAGCATTTGTGTTAATAAATGTGAGAGCATGGTCTAACTTACTAAAGGTACCATTTAAATAAGTATCTTTAAAACAGGTAATCATAGTTCTACTTCTCTTTATAGTGGTGTATAGTCTAGCTGCAAGAGAAGCGTTTATCTCACTAAAGCCAATTGAACGTGCCTTCATTAAAGCAGCATTTTTATGTAGTACTCTACACATCTATAAATAATGAAAGAACATATACTGTGAAGCAAAGAATACTGGAAAACTTTCATTAGTACCTTCACCCGATGCTTTATCCATATCTACTACTGGTAACTAATAAAAATTTAGGAAGAAATAGTTATCTCCAGTAATAGTATATCCATGTGAGGTCATACCATATTTACATCTAGTATATTGTTCTTTCCAAAATGCATCCCATCTTTTACTTCTAGGTAAATAAGAACAATATCTTCCAGTTCTTAGAAATGTTTCTCTAACTTCGGTAAACCATGAGGGATCAAAATCTAAACCATGAGTTTCATCTATAGGTCTATAACCAGTTAATTCATAAGATAAAGTAGGATCAAAACATTCTATTTTCATATCTTTAGTAATATCCCAATACGTCTTATCATTAGAACGTTCAATTCTATATTCATCAACTAATTTCTTAGCCTCTTTAGTGTCTTCTTCCTACTATTTCTTTTTTACTTCATCTACAATTAACTAGATTTCATCAGGTAATACTTTCTTCTTTCTAGGCATATTAATTAAAAATCACCTGGGTCATATCCCGTATTAACTCCACCTCTAGTTGCAGATTCTTGTGATACAGACTCTTTAACTTCTTTCTCTAAAGTAATTAATTGTTCATGGACATTACTTAACTAAGCCATCTCCTTCATTACTTTTTCCGCAGAGAAAATAGGTTTACCATTAATATCTCGTTCATTTAAATCTACAATAGTCTCAAAATAATCTATAAACTAATCTGCTGCCCTTCGAGCTGCTTCTAATAATTTTACAGATTTATTGGATTCTTGTAATTTCCTATATTTTCGACAAGCTTCTCTAAATATAGGGTCATTAAACTAAGCTTCTGTCAAACCACTATCAGCTAAAGCTTCTTCATGTCTTTCCTATTCTAAATAATTAGAATAAGGAGACTTCCAATCTAAAGCCAAATAAATATAAGTGAGTTCTTTATTTACTCTAGTCTTAGTTTTCGTTTTATCTCTATCTAGAAGAGCCTTAAATTCTCTGATTAAAAGAATCTCAGGCTCATTTAATTCTAGAACAAGATGGTCACTGTCATAATTAAATACATTCATAAATCATTAACATTAAACATATGTTTTAATTATCTTTTCTTATAATTCCAAGGAGCGACCTTGGCATCATTTTCGCCTTTACCATTACCTGCTTCTTGTCTATTCTTTCTTTGCATTTCAGCAATTTCTTTAGCAGATTTACCTCTAGTATAAGGATTTCTCTACATATTCTTTTTTAACTCGTCCTATTCTTTCTTTTTCTTGAAGTTCTTAATAGGGTCAGATTTTCCTCCATCTTGCATCTTTTTACCTGCACACATCTTACAGATTTCACCACCCTTTTTAAAATATACTACTTCTTGACCTTCAGGACACTCCCCAATAGACTATTTAATATAATCTAACTTAGCACCAAGTCTTGCTTTACGAGTACTTCCCTACTATAAAGCATTTATTGCCTAGGCTATAATTATAGCTCTCTTATCCTACTTTTTAACTCCAGCATCAACTATTTGTAATAATTTAGGTGCAATCTCTTTATTACTTAAAACCTAAATTAACTATTGTTTTGAATTTTCATCACCCTATAGAGATCCGGCTGCTATCTAAGCTATCTAATCTATTGGATCTTGACTACTAGCCTATTGTGGTTGTACCATTTGTGCTCCTGCTTGATATTTATACATCTATCCTCCTTGTTTAAATTTTAAATTAACTAACTAATTATTCAATTTATTTGTATCAGTTTCTGGTTTTAATAACTAATTAGTTCCAATACTATTTACCATTTTCTAAGTACGCTAATTCTGCACCTAATTGATAAATGGCTAGTACTTAGAATCCATAGACCCAGGATTATTTAAATATGTTCTTAAAGCTTTTCGTTCACCTCCGGAATAATCATATGGATTCATACCTATAGAACGCATATAATCTCTAGTCTAGCTTCTATTATAGGTAGGAGTTGGTGCAGTAGGTAACTCTGCAGTTGGAGTAATTTCCTTTACTGGAGATTTTGGCACTACATTATCTAACGTCTATAAAGTCATAGTATTAACTGTAGGAATTTGTGCAGACTGATTAAACTAGTTACCTCCTCTCTTACTATAAACATTATTTAAGTAACTAGCTAAATCTTTGTGTTGTGATAAGTAACTTCCTACTTTACTAAAGTCTCCCGTCTTATAAGCATTTGCAACATCTGCTTGAGATACTCCATCATAATTCCATATTCCCCTACCCTTATTAATCCATGAATTAGATGCAGTAGCTTTTGGAGCTAATGCAGTTCTTGGTCTACTAGGTCTACTGGTTACAGGAGGTGTACTAGTATTAGGTTTATCTGTAGAAACGGTAGGAGAGCCAGATTTTTTAGTAGCCTAAGATTTAGTAGATGCATTTTGGTTATTAGGAACGGTTGACTTATTCCATGAATAAGAATAATTTTTAGTATTCCATGTACCTGTTTGCCCCTTTCTATTAGACATGGTACCATTTATATTCCACGTAATTCCGGTAGTTGGATCGTATAGGGAATTTTGTTTCTAGTTGAATAAATAATTAGCATTCAGTTTGCCATTACTAAATCTTTTATTTAAAAAGTGATGAAATGTAGTAGGAACGGCTCCCTATGTGGTATAATAGTCACTTCCATGAACTTTCATTCCTGGATTTCTAATAATTTTAGTAAAATTTCCCATAATTATACAAGTATTAAATCCTTAGTATTGAATACTGCTTCCTACATTAAACCTGAGTCAGTAAACCATCTGCATCTTAATCCTTTCATTTCATCTTTAAATAATGCTTGCTCTTTTCTAATAACAAGCATAGCCGGACAATGCATTTTGTCACGCTAACGCAGACTTACAACATCGCCCGGACCAAAAAAAATTTTATTATTTGTTTCCATTATCTTTAATTTGATTCTTTCTCTCTGTTAATTTCTCATTAACTATTGCCATAATTCGTGATTCATTAACTACTACAAATCCTTGCTTGAAAAATGGAACAGTAGCTTCACTAGCTTTAGTAAAGAATACTACATCACCTTCTTTCAAGAACTCACATTTGAATCCCGTCTCAATTACAGTACCAACACGAATAAACTGTTCTAATTCGTGAATTTGACCATCCTCTTCACTCTTATATTGAGGAGTAAATCCACCCAAGTCTGTAATAATTCCACTCTCTACTGTTACCTTTTGGAAAGGATTCTCCTCAAAAGGTTTAATCAATGCATAAGAACCCATTGGTAATATCTCTAAACCATTGA